>ENA-ORSA01000579-ORSA01000579.1-human-gut-metagenome-genome-assembly--contig:-NODE-579-length-38894-cov-4.183501_pt1 | contig 38894 bp, 22 predicted proteins | sample MGYA00242179_ERZ509142 | MGnify/ENA primary metagenome ERZ509142 (study PRJEB26280, sample SAMEA2338659) | human gut metagenome | biome: human gut; feature: human-associated habitat; material: faeces... | reverse complement strand
GCGCGAAAGGCGGCCTTTTGTAAAACGGGTGGTTATAAGCCGTAGTGTTATTTCTCTGGAATTTCCTCGAGAGTCTTGACGAGCAAGTCCCAGAATTTAGTCGTTGACGGCCAGTAGGCGCGTTCGTTCGGTGTGTGGGGCGACTTCAGCGTCGGGCCGAACGAGCAGATGTCAAGTCCCGGATACTTCGAGAGGATGATGCTGCATTCCAGTCCTGCGTGTACCACTTGTACCGTAGGCTCCTGGCCGAAGAGGTCGTTGTAGATTTTGCGCATACGCTTGATGAGCTCGCTCTTCGTGTTCGGGTCCCATCCTCCGTAAGCTCCGCTAAGCTCGACTTTCATTCCTGCCATGTTGAAACAGCTCTCGAGCGACGTAGCCAGTTCGTCTTTCTTAGTCTCGCTTGAGCTGCGCGCCAGTATTTTCACGGCAGCCTTGCCGCCCTCGATGTCAACGATGGCGAGGTTTGACGACGTTTCCACGATGCCTGGTATTGACGGGATGTAGCGCCATACGCCGTCGTGAGCCGCGTAGATGGCGTCAACGAGGTTGTCCTGTATTTCCTGCGGCACTACGTTGGCAGGCAGTTCGATGTCTTCCAGCGTAACTTCTATTTCGCCCTCGATGTCCTTGTACTCGTCGTTAAACGTCTCGCGGTAGTCGGCGACAAGCTCTTCAAGGTCGGCCTTGTTCTCCTTCGGCAGCGTGAGTACGGCCTCGGCCTCGCGCGGAATGGCGTTGCGCATGTTGCCTCCGTGCCATGATGCGAGGCGCGCCTCGTCGTCGGCTATGGCCTCGCGGACTATGCGCACGAGCATCTTGTTGGCGTTTCCGCGGCCTGCCGAGATTTCAAGTCCGGAGTGTCCGCCCTTCAGTCCCTTTACGGTAAGGCGCACGGCCATGTCCTCCTTGTCGGCTTCCTCCTCCTTGTATTCCAGCGTTGCGGTGATGTCAACGCCGCCCGCGCTGCCTATTATGAGCTCGCCCTCCTCCTCGGTGTCGAGGTTGAGCAGTATTTCTCCTTCAAGTTCGCCGGCCGGCAGGGCGTTCGCGCCGTACATGCCGGTCTCCTCGTCGGCGGTGATGAGTGCCTCGATAGGGCCGTGCTTCAGGTCTTTCGCCTCCATTACGGCCATTATTGCGGCCACTCCGAGGCCGTCGTCCGCGCCGAGGGTAGTGCCCTTCGCCTTCACCCATTCGCCGTCGATGTAGGTCTGGATGGGGTCGGTCTCAAAGTTGTGGGTGCTGTCTTTCTCCTTCTGCGGCACCATGTCCATGTGTGCTTGCAGTATTACTGTCTTGCGGTTTTCCATGCCCGGGGTGGCAGGCTTGCGCATTACGATGTTCTCTGCCTCGTCCTTAAAGGCCTCTACGCCTGCTTGTTTGGCGAAGTCGAGCAGGAACTGCTGCACTTTCTCAAGGTGTCCCGACGGGCGTGGAACTTGTGTCAGCGCGTCGAAATTGCGCCATATGCACTCCGGTTTCAGGTTTTTGATTTCACTCATAGCATTTAATTTTTTAATTAAAGGTATTTTTGAATTAAGAATTAAGAGTTAAGAACTGAAAGTCAGCGTTAAGCTAATTAAGAAAATTACCATTGTTGGCAGCTACTATTGTAAAGCAACAAAGCATATTTTCTTAACTCTTAATTCTTAACTCTTAATTAGTTTATTTGTGAACGCCAGTGCAACCCAGCTGTATATGCCGAGAGCGACGACGAGCAGCGTCTGCACCGAATGGACTATCAGCACGAAGTAGAGCGCGTCTGTGTCGGCCACGCCGTAGAGTATGAGCATGGTCTTCACGGCGAAGTGCCACGGTCCGGCGCCGTTGGGCGTTGGAACTATTACGGCGATGCTGCCTACTACGAACGTTACCAGCGCGCACTCGTGCCCCAAGTGGGCGGTGAAGTCGAAGCAGAAGAACGTGAGGTAGTAGTGCAGGAAGTAGCAGAGCCATATGGCCAGGGTGTAGACGATGAACAGCGGGGCGTTCCTTACGTCCTTGAGCGACACCACTCCCTGCCATATTCCGCCTACGGTGGCCTTCACCTTATTATATATTGAGAGCTTTTTCAGCAGTATGTGGAGCAGCAGCAGGGCGGCCACGGCGCAGGCTGCGGTGACAAGGTAGCCGGTGGTGGAGAACTTTCCGAGCACTGAGTCCATGCTCGTGCCTGTCTTGCTGAAGAACGTCGAGAACACGCGCATCTGCATGAAGAGGGTCAGCACGCACACGGCGGCCATGAGCAGCATGTCTATGGCGCGCTCGGTTACCACCGTGCCGAGGGCTTTGGCGAACGATACGCCGTCGTATCTCTTCAACACTCCGCACCGCGTGAACTCGCCGATGCGCGGCACTACGAGGCTGGCCGCGTAAGAGAGGAACACCGCGTGCACGGCCGTCGCCGTCCTTGGGCGTTCGCCAAGGGGCTCAAGCGTCTGCCGCCAGCGCCATCCGCGGAACATCTGCGCCAGTATTCCGAAGGGGAAGGAGAGCAGCATCCACGTCCAGTCCATGCCATGCAGCAGTATGTCGTCCACGCTGCGGAAGTCGAAGTCGCGGTACATCCAATACAGGATGGCGCCTCCGAACATGAGCGGAAGCAGTATCTTGACGGTACAGTTGACGATGGATGATGTTTTCACGCCTGTTGAATGATTTTCATGCAAACTTACAATAAAAAATCCAAACGGCGGTATGCGCGCCTTATTTTTTTATTCTTTAACCCTAATCTGCCGTCTTTTGCCTTGCTGCCGGCGCGCCTTTTCACCGTGTGTATGGTTGGTTTTTGCCTTTTATCAGGGCTGTTTGCCGTGGCGGCAGCCCACCGTGTAAGCCTGAAAGCGGGGCTGGTAGCCGCGGTGTTTATGTCCGTTTTGTAACACGTTGACAGTCAGCGCGTTTCCAATATGCCGTCTTTTAGGCTGCAAAAGGCGGCCTTTTGGCGCGCGATTGACGGCCTTTTGCAAGGTAAAAGGTGGCCTTTCGCAAAACGGTCGTTGGTGGGATGTTAGCCAGTAAGGTGTATGCTAACTTACATATTGTCACCGTTTGCGGTCGAAATGGTAGCTTTACAAGTGAAAAACTATGTAAAAATATGCGTTCGGCCTTGGCTGATGAGACATTATGTCGTATATTTGCAGTGTTTTAACCGAAAACCTTAAACCTATGGAATTACCTTTTGCAGAATCTTGGAAAATCAAGATGGTGGAGCCTATCCGCAAGAGTACGCGCCAGGAACGCGAGCAGTGGATACGCGAGGCTCACTACAACGTGTTTCAACTCAAGGCCAACCAGGTGTATATCGACCTGCTTACCGACTCTGGCACGGGCGCAATGAGCGACCGCCAGTGGGCCGGCATCATGACGGGCGACGAGAGCTACGCCGGCGCCGACTCGTTCTTCTTCCTCAAAGACACCATCAGGCGCATCACCGGCTTTGACTACGTAATACCCACCCACCAGGGACGCGCCGCCGAGAACGTGCTCTTCTCGTATCTTGTGCACGCAGGTGACATCGTGCCCGGCAACTCCCACTTCGACACTACGAAGGGACACATCGAGGGACGGAAGGCCGTTGCGCTCGATTGCACCGTTGACGACGCCAAGGACACGCAGCTCGAGGTGCCCTTCAAGGGCAACGTTGACCCCGTGAAGCTGGAGAACGCGCTGAAGGAACATGCCGACCGCATACCCTTTATAATAGTAACCGTCACCAACAACACCGCCGGAGGGCAGCCCGTGTCAATGGAAAACCTGCGCCAGGTGCGCGCCGTGGCCGACAAATACGGCAAGCCCGTGATATTCGACTCGGCCCGTTTCGCCGAAAATGCGTACTTCATCAAGACGCGCGAGAAGGGCTACGCCGACAAGACTATAAAGGAAATAGTGCGCGAGATGTTTTCTTTGGCGGACGGAATGACGATGAGCGCGAAGAAAGACGGCATCGTAAACATGGGCGGTTTTATTGCTACCAACAAGCAGGAATGGTACGAAGGGGCCAAGGGCTACTGCGTCCAGTTCGAGGGTTACCTTACTTACGGCGGCATGAACGGGCGCGACATGAACGCGCTTGCCATCGGACTGGACGAGAATACGGAGTTTGACAACCTCGATACGCGCATCCGCCAGGTTCAGTATTTTGCTCGCTTGCTCGACGAGTACGGCATTCCTTACCAGCGGCCGGCCGGCGGCCACGCCATATTCGTTGACGCGCCGAAGGTGCTCACGTGTGTTCCCAAGGAGGAGTTTCCCGCCCAGACGCTCACCATAGAGCTTTACCTCGAGGCCGGAATACGCGGATGCGAGATAGGATACCTGCTCGCCGACCGCGACCCCGTTACCCGTGAGAACCGCTTTACGGGGCTCGATTTGCTGCGCCTTGCCATCCCCCGCCGCGTATATACGGACAACCACATGGCTGTAATAGCTGCCGCTCTGAAGAATGTGTACGACCGCCGTGAGGAGATTACGCGCGGAGTGCGCATAGCTTGGGAGGCTCCGCTCATGCGCCACTTCACCGTACAGCTGGAAAGACTTGGATAAGTTAAGAGTTAAGAATTAAGAGTTAAGAAAATATGCTTTGTCTTTTTGATTGCAAAGGTATTTTTCTTAACTCTTAATTCTTAACTCTTAACTTTCTGTCTCTTAATTCTTAACTCTTAATTCTCTACGCTTTTCCTCTTGCTTTTCCACACGAAGAAAAGCACGAACGACAGCACGAAGACTACTGTTGCGGCAATGTTGCCTACGATTACGGGCAGCCCGAAGGCGGTGCTTGACGTCAACAGAAACGCCGTGCACACGGCCGTCATGAACATGGCGGGTAGCAACGTTATCCAATAAAACTTGCGTTTGCGTACAAGATAGACCGTGACGGCCCACAGGGTGAACACGGCCAGCGTCTGATTGGCCCAGCCAAAGTAGTTCCAGATGACGTTAAATCCGTTTTCGTCGGCTATGTTGAACCATAGCAAACCAAGCGTAACGGCGAACACCGGGATGCAGATGTAGATGCGGCGGCGTATGGAGTGCTGCTCCATGTGCAGGAACTCGGCTATGATGAGGCGTGCGCTGCGCAGCGCGGTGTCGCCGCTCGTGATGGGCGCGGCCACCACTCCAAGTATAGCCAGTGCCCCGCCGAACGCCCCGAGCCATCCTGCCGACACGGTGGTTACCACCTCTGGAGCCTGCAGGTTGGCAGCTACGCCAAGCTCGGCGGCCGCCCCTCCGTAGAAGAAGTATGACGAAACGGTGGCCCAAATCAGGGCTACCACGCCCTCGGTTATCATCGCCCCGTAGAACAGCGGACGGCCCTGCCGCTCGCTCTTCATGCACCGCGCCATGAGCGGGCTCTGCGTAGCGTGGAAGCCGCTGATGGCTCCGCAGGCTATGGTGATGAACAGGCAGGGGAAGATAGTGCCCGACTTGGGGCTCATGTTGGCAAGACCGTCGGTCAGCTCGGGCAGCTGCGGCCACTTTACGAACAGCACCGCCATGAGCGCAACGGCCATGAACAGCATGGCTATGGCGAAGAACGGGTAGATTTTGCCTATGATTTTGTCGATGGGCAGCATCGTGGCGAGGAAGTAATACACGAAGATTATGACGCACCAGGCGTACACCCAGGTGAGCGAGTCGCCGCAAAGGTCGCCCAGGATGAGCGCCGGGCTGTACACGAACACCGCCCCTACCATGAGCAGCAGGAACACCGAGAATACGAGCATCACCTTCTTTGTGCGCCCGCCGAGGTATATGCCTACAAGCTCGGGCAGGCCCGCTCCGCCGTGGCGGACGGACAACATGCCGCTAAGATAGTCGTGCACGGCACCGGCGAAGATGCACCCCAAGACAATCCACAGGTAGGCCGAAGGGCCGAACTTGGCGCCCATTATGGCACCGAAGATGGGGCCTGTGCCCGCGATGTTGAGAAACTGAATCATAAAAATCTTCCATCCCGGCAGCACGACGTAGTCAACGCCGTCGGCCATGCTTACCGCGGGAGTGGGGCGGTTGTCGGGAGCGAAGATGCGCTCCACCACTCGTCCGTAGACAAAATAGCCCACAATGAGGGCTGCAAGGCTGATGATGAATGTTATCATTTTATCAAATATTTAGGTCGGATAGTATTGTAACGGATGCAAAAGTACACAATTCTGTAAACAACTGCAACATTTCCGCGCAATCTTTCATTTTAAATACTTTAACTACCAATGTCCACTTTCACCGTTGAAAAGCCTTGTTTGTCGGAAAAATGTATTACCTTTGCACGCGGTTCGCAGCCTGTCTGCACCGTGAAACCGTACTTTTGGCCCCGTAGCTTAGCTGAATAGAGCGTCAGATTCCGGTTCTGAAGGTCTTGGGTTTGAATCCCAACGGGGTCACACCGGTGGCTGCATGAAGCATTAAAGATGGCTTCATGCGGCCTTTTTCGTGTCTTTTTGCTTTACGAACGACCGTAAAACTGTAAGTGTTTTGCCGTTCAATCGTAACGGTTTGTGCGTATGCGGATTGTAGGTTTACGGTCTGTTATGCAAACAGGCGTGTTTCCTTTCAATCCAAAAGGCCGTCTTTCGGACTGCGAAAGGCGGCCTTTTGCGTTGTGAAAGACGGCCTTTTGCAGGGCTGTTTGCCGTCTTTGGCGGCAAGGCTGGGCATAGTGCGGACGGCGGAAGGCGGCGTGCGGACGGGCACCGGCTTTTAAGAAGATTTTAAAAATGCGCTTAAATTCATGGCCTAACGGGCGCAATGAATGAAATAAAATGCGTACCTTTGTAGCTTGATGGTTATTGACGCATTATCAACTGGAAAAATAAAAACACTTATAACACTATGGACATAATTGAAAGATTTTTGAAGTATGTTAGCTTCGACACGCAGTCGGCCGAGGAAAGCGACAGCGTGCCGAGCACGGCGAAGCAGCTGGTATTCGCCAAGTATCTGCGCGACGAGCTGAAGGAGGAGGGCTTTGACGACGTTGAGATGGACGACATGGGCTATGTGTACGCCACGCTCAAGTCGAACATGAAGAAGGACGTGCCTACCATCGGCTTCATCAGCCATTACGACACGTCGCCCGATTGCAGCGGAAAGGACGTGAAGCCGCGCCTAATTCGCAATTACGACGGGTGCGACATAGAGCTGTCGCCGGGCATAGTGTCGTCTACGAAGAAGTTTCCCGAGCTGCTTGCGCACAAGGGAGAGGACATCATCGTGACCGACGGGCACACCCTTCTCGGCGCGGACGACAAGGCCGGCATAGCCGAGATAGTGCAGGCTATGTGCTGGCTGCGCGACCATGACGAAATAAAGCACGGCGACATACGCATGGGTTTCAATCCAGACGAGGAAATAGGAATGGGCGCGCACCACTTCGACGTTGAGAAGTTTGGCTGCGAATGGGCGTACACGATGGACGGCGGAGACCTTGGCGACCTTGAGTTCGAGAACTTTAACGCCGCCTCTGCGAAGGTTGTAATCAAGGGAGTGAGCGTGCATCCGGGCTACGCCAAGGGCAAGATGGTCAACGCCAACAGGCTGGCGGCCGAGTTTGCGGCCATGCTTCCGGCCGACGAAACGCCCGAGACGACCGAAGGTTACGAGGGCTTCTATCATCTGCTGGGCATCGAGTCGAACATAGAGCAGGCCAAGCTGTCCTACATCATACGCGACCATGACCGTGAACGGTTTGAGGAGCGCAAGGAGTTCATCGCCGATTGCGCGCGCAGGATGAACGAGAAGTACGGCGAGGGCACCGTCGTGGCCGACGTGAAGGACCAGTATTACAACATGAAGGAGAAGATTGACCCCAACATGCACGTAATAGACATCGTGCTGAAGGCCATGCAGGACTGCGGTGTTCCGCCCAAGGTGGAGCCTATCCGCGGCGGAACGGACGGCGCGCAGTTGTCGTTCAAGGGCCTGCCGTGCCCCAACATCTTCGCCGGAGGCGTCAACTTCCACGGTCCTTACGAGTTTGTCTCCGTTCAGGTGATGGAGAAGGCCATGCAGGTTGTCGTAAGGATATGCGAGATTACGGCCGAATATAACGATTAGATGCGGTTATGAGGTTTTGCGGTTATACGGTTTTACGGTGTTGCAGATGTGAAACTATGTGATTGCTTGGCGTTTTTTATAGTTGCGCCATGCTATAATCACTTTCATTATGGTCTTTGGCGTTGCTGCTGTATACCGTTATGACCGTAAAACCTAACAACCGTAAAACCCCGTAACCGTATAATATATGTCCGAACTTCCTTATCTTGTCAAAGACCTTGCGTTGATTCTTGTCGTGGCCGGAGTGGTCACAATTGTGTTCAAGAAGCTGAAGCAGCCGCTTGTTCTGGGGTATGTCGTGGCCGGATTCCTTGTCAGCCCTCACATGCCTTACACCATGTCGGTGGTTGACAAGGCCGACATCTCGACGTGGGGAGACATCGGTGTGATGTTCCTTTTGTTCTCGCTGGGTCTCGACTTCTCGTTCAAGAAAATCCTGAAGATGGGCATATCGCCCGTAATCACCACGTGCAGCGTGGTGTTTTGCATGATGATGCTCGGCATTGTGGTAGGCCACGCCTTCGGATGGAGCCGCATGGACTGCATATTCCTTGGTGGAATGCTGGCCATGAGTTCAACTACTATTATATATAAGGCGTTCGACGACCTCGGCCTTCGCCAGCAACGCTTCGCCGGACTGGTGATGAGCGTGCTCATACTTGAAGACATACTGGCCATCGTCTTGATGGTGATGCTATCGGCTTTGGCCATCGGCGGCAATCCCGACGGCGGCGAGATGCTGGGCAGTGTGATGAAAATCGGCTTCTTCCTCATCCTCTGGTTCGTCGTCGGGATATTTCTCATACCGTGGATGTTGCGCTCCATGCGCAAGCTGATTAACAACGAGACGCTGCTCATCGTGTCGCTCGGCCTGTGCTGCGCAATGGCCGTATTGTCAACAAAGGTGGGCTTTAGCAGTGCCTTCGGAGCGTTCGTAATGGGCTCTATCCTGGCGGAAACGGTCGAGGCCGACCGCATAATAAAGCTCGTGGAGCCGGTGAAAAACTTGTTCGGGGCGGTGTTCTTCGTGTCTGTGGGAATGCTTGTTGACCCGCATGTCCTTGTAGAATACGCCGTGCCCATCGCCTGCCTGGTGCTCACTATACTTGTAGGCCAGGCCGTGTTCGGCACGTTCAGCTTCATGCTAAGCGGCCAACCGCTGAAGCCTGCGATGCAGTGTGGCTTCTCGATGGCGCAAATCGGCGAGTTCTCTTTCATCATAGCGTCGCTCGGCCTGTCGCTCGGTGTCATCGGCGAGTTCCTTTATCCCGTAGTGGTAGCCGTCTCGGTAATCACCACTTTCCTAACTCCTTACATGATACGAGCCGCCAACCCGTGTTACGGTATGCTCGAACGGCGGTTGCCCGGGCGGTGGATTGCCGCGCTGAACAACGTCACTTTGAGCCGCCGCCCGGCCAATACGGGGCGCAAGTGGAAGAGCCTGCTCGTGCAGATGCTGCGTGTTACTGTAATCTACGCCATACTTTCGGGCGCGGCCATTGCCCTAATGTTTACGTTCTTCCTGCCTTTCATACGCCATGTGCTGCCTCACTGGTGGGCGAATGCCGTGTGCGGCCTTGCCACTTTGCTCATGATTTCGCCTTTTCTGCGCGCCATCGTGATGAAGAAGAACCACAGCGAGGAGTTTAAGGCCCTGTGGGCGGAGAACGTCTACAACCGTTTTCCGTTGGTGTTCACCATCCTTGTGCGCCTCGCCGTCGCCTCGGCGTTCGTCTTTTACATATGCAACTACCTGACGCGCTTCACCAACGCCCTGATGATAAGCATCGCCCTGGCGGCCGTCGCGTTGATGATAATATCGCGTTCGCTCAAGAGGCGCAGCATAAAGATGGAGCGGATGTTCCTGCAAAACTTGCGTTCGCGCGAGATTGCGGCCGAGGTTATGGGGCGCAAACGCCCCCTTTACGAGGGCAGATTGCTTGACCGCGACGTGCATATAGCCGACTTCGACGTGCCCGAAGACTCGCTCTGGGGCGGCAAGACGCTGCGCCAGCTCGGCCTGGGGAGCAAGTACGGTGTGCATGTAAGCAGCATCCTGCGCGGCATTCTGCGCATTAACATACCCAACGGTGACACAATCATCTTCCCGTGTGACAAAATCCAGGCCATTGGCAGCGACGACCAGCTTACCGCTTTCGGCTCCGCGCTCGTTAGGGAGGTGCGCCAGAAAGACCCCGACATAGAGAAACGGGAGATGAAACTGCGGCAAGTCGTAATCCGCGAGGGCGGCGCTTTTGCCGGAAAAACCATGAAGGAAAGCGGCATCAGGGACAAGTTCAACTGCATGGTGGTGGGTATCGAGGAGGGCAAGGAAAACCTTTCGCCAGTCGCCCCGTCGCGTATTATCATGGCCGGAGACATCGTCTGGATAGTGGGAGAGGAAGAAGACATCATGCGTTTCAACGCCGAAAACTGAGCCGTCGGTACGCTTCTGTCTGCCGAGCCTTGACCGTTGAGTTTACAAAAGGCCGCCTTTCACGTTGCGAAAGGCGGCCTTTTGCCGTGTAAAAGACGGTCTTTTGCAATGTAAAAGGCCGTCTTTTGCAAATACGTTTTGCCAGATGTTGCATAATCGTAGCAAGCAGATTGCTATATTGTTGGCTGCCAGGCAGTTGCAGCCTGATGTCCGCTGCGTGTGCAGGCTTGCCGTCAATACCACTGCACGGCGTTGCTGAAGCCGCTCCGCTTGTCGTATTTCAGGGCGTCGGTGAGCGTCGCCGCGTTGCAGCGGAACGAGAAGTTGTACGACGTGTAAGGTGCAAGCACTACCGAACAGCTCATGTTGAAGCAGTGCAGGTCGCGCTGAAGCGAGGCCGTAGTCATGGATATTTCATGGTTTTCGAAGTCGTAACCTGACGAGAAACTGATGTTCCAGCCGTCGCTGATGCGTATGTTTCCGCTGAAGTTAAGCGTCTGGGTGAAGCGGTAGGGATAGCGCATCGTCTTCTTGTTAAACTTCTCGCGCCGCGTGTCTTCGCGCATCGATATGCCGTAACCGAAGGTCAATGACCACGGCATAGAGAACTTCATGTAGCCGTCCTCGTCGGTTTCGGCCATGCCGGCGTTCTCCTTCTTCGCGCCATGTTGTCCGCGCACGAGGTCGTCGTCAACGTTCGACTCTATGTCGGTGTTGTCATATTCGTCGTCTTCCTCGTCCTCTTCTTCATCTTCCTCGTCGCCTCCGCCAAACCATTTCTTGATTTTGTCGGGTGTGAGAGTGAACGATATGTTCTGCGACATGCCCTGGAAACGGCCGAAGCGGCCACGGCTATACTCCGTGTGTGTGCCCACATAGGGGTTGCCGTTCTCGTCAAGGTCGTAGGCGTAGGTGGCGAATACGGCGTTCAGGTTGAACGTATAGCTCTTCCACCATTTAAGACGCAGGCGCACCTGGAGGTCGCTCCACGGGCGTTCCTTGTTCGCAAAGTTGTAGCCCATGTTGAAACCGAGTTCGTCTATGATGCTTAATTTCTTGAAACCGGTGGAGTCTTTATCCGACTTTATCTTCATCTCGATGTTGTTCGAGAGGTCGAAGGTAAGGCTACCGGTCTTTCCGCGCGACGGCAAGCCGAACACGCTGTTCTGGAACGGACTGTATTCCACCAGCTCTACGCTGCCGTCGGGGTTGGTCCTTTGGTACGTCTCGTAGTAGCGCGAGCCGTTGTCGGGCGCGTAGCTGAACGACAGCTGCGGCGTCATCACGTGGCGTATGGCCTGGATTTTGTCGCCGAATATTTTGCGTGACGGTGTCCAGAATCCGTAGAGTTTTGTCGATGCGCTTACGCTCATGCGCCAGTCGTATACGTTGTAGAAACCGTATGACGTATCGCGCACGGCCTCCTGGCTGCCTTCATCCCACGATTGCATCACCTTGTTGGTGTACATTCGGTCGGTGAAGTTGAACGAAGGGTTGATGTTTATGTAGTTGAACAGGGTGAAGTTTGCCTGGATTGGAATGTCGTGTTTGAAGCCGTTGCGCCAGTCCTTGATGAGGTTCGACTTGAACAGCAAGTTCTCCTTCGTGTCAATCGAGTTCTGTATCTGGCCGGTATAGCTCATCGATATTTTCTCGTACCAGCGTTCCTTGCCTGCGGCGTGCTTGCGCTTGAAGGGGTAGAATCGGCTCACCGAAATGTTTAGGTTGGGCAGTTGCAGGCTTATTGTAGAGTCGAGCATGTTCTGGCTGAGGTTGGCCGTACCGCTGAGTGTCATGCCGATGCTCGAGAAAGTGCTGCTCCAGCTTACGCTCGAGGTGCGCAGGCTCTGCGTCAGCGTCTGCGGATTGTACATGCTGTTGAGGTTGTTGCGCTCGTATGAGGTTGACGCGAAGTTGACGCTTGCCGACAGGCTGGTGTACGGGTTGGCCTTGGCGTCCTGGCGGTGGCTCCATTGCAGCTTGAAGCTGGTCTGCTCGGTGTAGTCGGGCATACCCTTGTCGCCGTTCTTGGTGTTCTGGTAACTGAAGAGGAAACTGCCGCTGTACTTGTACCTCTTGCGGTAGTTTGAGGCCACGCTCACGCCCCATGAACCCTTGGTGTATATTTCGCCGAGCAGCTTCAAGTCCCACTTGTCGCTCATGGCGAAGTAATATCCGCCGTCGCGCAGGTAGAAGCCGCGCGAGCTTTCGTCGCCGTATGTAGGCATGATGAAGCCGCTCGAGTAGCTTTTAGTGAACGGGAAGAAGCCGTAGGGGATAGCAAGCGGCAGGGGGACATCGGCCACCACCAAGTAAGCCGGGCCGAAAACGACATCCTTGCCGGGCCTGACCTTGGCGCGCGAGAGGGCTATGTAGAAGTCGGGATGCTCCTGGTCGCACGTGGTGTAGCGGCCGTGTTGCAGGTAGAGCACGCCGCTCGAGTCGCGCTTCGACTGCTCGCTCGACAGGTAACCGTCCTGCTGTGCCGTGTAGACGCTGTTTATGAAGCCCTTTTTCGTCTTGAAGTTGAACGACATCGTGTCGCTCTCATACGTGTCCTTGCCCATCACGAACACAGGCTTGCCCGTCACTTCGCCCGTGGTGTCGGCCGTACCCGTGGCGTGTACGAGGTTGCTGTCCATGCTCATGTATATGCGGTCGCTCTTCAAGTCCATGTTCTGATACTTCACGTTGGACTCTCCGTAGAGGTAGGCGCGCTTCAAGGTGGCGTCGTAGACGAGCGAGTCTTCCGACGAGAAGTCGACCGGAGCGTCAAGGCTGTTCGACTTCCGGCGGTTTATGCTGTCAAGCCTTACCGAGTCGTCCACGTGCTTGTTGTGCTTGTATATTGCCAGCGTGAGCGAGTCCATCTTCGTAGTGTCGGGCTCGTCGGACAGCTTTGCCGTGTCGGCCGTAAGCGTGTCGCCGTCTACAGGCGTGCCGTCTGTGCTCCGCGCGGCCGTGTCGTTTACGGCCGTAGAGTCATTGCCGCCGCCGTGCTTGCCGTTGTTCTTGAAAAAAGGCATGGTTGGTTCTGCCATCACGAAAATGAAAGCAGACAGCAGTATGAATATGACGGTTTTAGTTCTCATTGCAAATGCAGGGTGCAAATTTACGGAATTAAAACTTAATAACACGTCATATCCCGTTTTTTCTTTGTTATTTTAACGTTTAGGCGTGCGTGCGCAAGGCGTCTTCCGGCGCGTCTGTGTGCGTCTTCCGGCGCGTCTGTGTGCGTCTTCCAGCGCGTGTCCGTGCGGCGCATTACACTGTTTTACGCGCCTTTCTGTGCAGCCTTTGTAACTTACTGACAGTCAATGACTTTCCAATATGCCGTCTTTCAGCCTGCAAAAGGTGGCCTTTTAGCGGCCAAAAGACGGCCTTTTGCACCGCCATTTGCCGCCTTTTGGAAAACGGGTGGCCGTAGCCGGTCTGATAAATAATGATAATATACTTGCCGGGCTGTGCGTAATGTCGTGAAAAATGACTAACTTCGCACGCCGGAAAGCATTATTCTTGAGAGCATACAAAGACATGACGGACAAATAACACAGCAATGAACGAAACACAGACTACATCGAAGGTGTATTTCACCGACTTCCGCTGCCGCCCCGACGAGGGACGCGCCGACAAGCTGAAGCGGCTTGTCAAGGCGGCCGGAATTGACAAAATCGACATGGACGGCAAGTTTGTCGCCATAAAGATGCACTTCGGCGAGCTGGGCAATCTCAGTTTCCTGCGTCCCAACTACGCGCGCGCCATCGTTGACGTGGTGAAGCAGCTGGGTGGAAAACCGTTCCTCACCGACTGCAACACGCTCTATCCCGGCAGCCGCAAGAACGCCCTTGAGCATCTTTACTGCGCATGGGAGAACGGCTTTACGCCGCTCACCGTGGGTTGCCCGGTCATCATAGGCGACGGACTGAAGGGCACCGACGACGTAGAAGTGCCCGTCCGTGGCGGCGAATACGTCAAGGCGGCCAAAATAGGACGCGCCGTGATGGATGCCGACGTGTTCATATCGCTCACCCATTTCAAGGGGCACGAGATGACAGGTTTCGGCGGAACAATCAAGAACATTGGTATGGGTTGCGGCTCGCGCGCCGGCAAGAAGGAGCAGCACTGCAACGGCAAGCCCGTCATAGACCAGGACGTGTGCCGCGGTTGCCGCCGCTGCATGGCCGAGTGTGCCAACAACGGCCTCGTGTTCGACGCCGAACGCAGGAAGATGTCAATCAATCAGGACAACTGCGTAGGCTGCGGACGCTGCATCGGCGCATGTAACTTTGACGCAATATCGTTCGCCAACGACGCTTCCGTTAAGGACCTTAACTGCCGCATGGCGGAATATACAAAGGCTGTTATCGACGGCCGTCCCAACTTCCACGTGTCGTTGGTGTGCGACGTTTCGCCGCTGTGCGATTGCCATTCGGGCAACGACGTGCCCATACTTCCCGACCTCGGCATGTTCGCTTCGTTTGACCCCTTGGCCTTAGACCAGGCCTGCGCCGACGCATGTCTCCGTCAGACGCCTCTGCCCGGCACGCAGCTTACAGAGCACATGGCCGCTCCTGGCTTCTGCGACCATCACGACCACTTCGACAACGCCAACCCGAACACCGAGTACAAGTCGTGCCTCGCCCACGCTGAGAAAATCGGAATAGGCAGCAGGAAGTATGAAGTTGTTAGGGTGAAGTAGAAAGGTGAAAAGGTAAAAAAGTAAAAAGGTAAAACGTGGAGGTGTGTTTTCTGCCTGATGTTTTACCTTTTTACTTTTTTACCTTTTTACCTTTTATTTGAAGATTGCCTCCATTTCCTTGAACCGTCGCAGTCCTTCTTCACCATGTTTGGCTACGCTCCGCTCGGCCTGTTCGAGCGTTTTCTCGCGGTCGAGACGGGTTTTCGAGAAGAACTTGTCGGCATAGCAGATTAGCTTTTCCTCCAATGTTTCGGGCAACAGGTCTTCATGCGGTAGCGGAAGGCTCTGCTCTTCAATTTCTTTCAGCGACAGTCCGGCTCCCGTGTGGCGTTCGCACACCCGGGCGTGGAGCTGGTATCCCTCGGCGCGCATCATCTCCGCACCCAGCACTCCGTGGCGTATGTAAGGTTCTGTGCCGAAGCATTGTATGTCGGGAGCGTTGGTCTTGATGATGCCAATGTCGTGAACCATCGCGGCCTCCATGACGAACTGGCGGTCAATCGGCAGCTCGGGGTGCGCCTCGGCGATAGCAATCGCCTTGTCGGCTACGGCCTTGCTGTGCTTTAAGAGTATCTTCAGAAGCTCCGGGTTGCCGTTGTAATACTTTTGGATGATAAGGTTGTAGTCCATTTCCTCTGTTTAGGTGAATTGAAAATTGAGAATGGAGAGTTTAGAATTATGATTACCTTATTCTATTTATGAAGGCAATATGGAAAAGGTAATCATAATTCTAAACTCTCCATTCTCAATTTTCAATTGAATAAATTATGAATTAATCCAGTCTCTTTCGATGTAAGCGATGACGTCGCCACGGTTAACACGCGAGCCTTGCTTTGCCGCAATCTCCACGAGTTTGCCGCCGAGCGCGGCCGGTATGGCCTCGAACTCGCCCCACGGGGTGTGTATGTAGCAGAACGTTTCGCCCTCCTTGTAGTGCTGGCCGATGTACGGTTCGAGGCAGGGTGTGCACTCGCTTCCGCCCTCGAAGTCGAAGAACACCTGGCCCTTGCACGGTGATACGATGGCGTCTGCCTTTGCGTGCTTGAACGCCGCAAGCTCTTCAGGCTTCAGCGTTGCGCCGAGCTTCGCGTCCTTAGCCTTCTGGAGGTCGGCCAGGAAGCGTTTTCTCGCTGCGCCGCTCTTGTAGTCTCGGTACTGCTCGGGGTGCATTGCAAGCTCAAACAGCTCTTCGTCGTCCTGTCCATATTCCCATCCGTTCTCGTCCATCTCCTTGCGGAAGTCGTCCAGAGCGTCGGGTACGAGCGTGTGCGGGTCGGCGTCTGTAAACTCGCGTCCTTGCTTCTTGGCAAGCTCTACAAGTTCTTCGTCGATGGTTCCGGGTATCTTTCCGCTCTTGCCGAGTATCATTCCCCACATAGAGTCGTCCATCATCACGAAGCGTCCCTTGCCCTGCGCCATGGTCAACAGGTTCAAGAGGGCTATGTTTTTGACGTATTGTGAGAATGGGGTTACGAGTGGTGGGTAGCCTACGCGCGGCCATACGTATGCCACTTCGTCGAAAAGCTTTACGAGCAGGTCGTCCGTAGACAGTTCGGGTTGTCCCTTGCTCTTCAGTATTGAGTTGATGGAGCGGTGTATTCCGGCCAGGTCTGCCATCATGCTTCCCATCATTCCGCCGGGCAGTCCGCAGCCTAAGAGCAGCGAGCTCATGTGCTTGTTACCTGGGTTGATGAAGTAGCCGAGCCAGTCGTCGATGAACTCCTGCGTCAGTGTTCGTGCGTGCATGTATGCGTTCATGTTGATTTCGGGCACCTCGAAGCCCTCGTTCTTCAACATGCTCTGCACCGAGATGATGTCCGGATGCACCTTTCCCCACGACAGAGGCTCGATAGCCGTGTCGATGACGTCGCCTCCGTTCTCGCACACTTCGAGGATGGAAGCCATAGACAGGCCCGGTCCCGAGTGGCCGTGATACTGTATTATTACGTCCGGGTGTTTTGTCTTTATGGCCTTGGTAAGCTTGCCGAGCATTGCGGGCTGGCCTATTCCGGCCATGTCTTTGAGGCAAATCTCGGTGGCTCCGGCGGCTATTAGCTGGTCGGCTATGCCGCTGTAATACTCTACGGTGTGTATGGGCGACGTGGTGATGCAGAGCGTTGCCTGCGGCGTCATGCCCGCCTCGTTGGCCCATTTTATGCTGGGTATGATGTTGCGCACGTCGTTCAGTCCGCAGAATATTCGCGGGATGTCAACGCCCTGTGCGTGCTTCACCTTGTACATGAGGCGGCGCACGTCGTCGGGCACGGGGTACATGCGCAGCGCGTTGAGGCCGCGGTCGAGCATGTGGGTCTTTATGCCGACCTCGTTGAACGGCTTGCAGAAGGCTCTTACGGCGTCGTTGGGGTTTTCGCCGGCAAGCAGGTTCACCTGCTCGAAGGCTCCTCCGTTGGTCTCCACGCGGGCGAAGCAGCCCATGTCGATGATGGCCGGAGCCACGCGCTCAAGCTGGTCTTTGCGCGGTTGGAACTTGCCTGAAGACTGCCACATGTCACGATAGACGAGACTGAATTGGATTTTCTTTTTCATAATCAGATTTTTTAGGTTGCATGTCCCCGTCAGGGGGCACGTAGACGTTAGACTTCTTGGCTGCAAAAATAGACATTTTTCTGAATAGAAAAACGTTTAACGGGAAAAAATGCGGCGCTTTCGGTTGATAAAACGATTTTTAACTAAAAATCAGCCTGTGGTCTTACGTATTGTAACGTACACTGTGCAAACAGGAGCTTTACGGCCGCTTTCAATCTGTAAGCAGGCATTTGCCCGTGCCGCTTGTATGTGCCTGATTTCCAGCACCATGCCGGGCGCGTTGCAAAAGGCCGTCTTTCGCGTTGCAAAAGGCGGCCTTTTAGCGTGTAAAAGACGGCCTTTCGGAAGGCGAAAGACGGTCTTTTGCAAATTCGTTTGCGGCGGCTTGTTTGCTGTCAGTCTGTAAGTGCATGGATGAAGCGCATTCCTCTGTTCATTGAGAGGCGGCAAATGACGGCGTTTATGGCCGCCGTCAGAACTGGCAGCCGAGGTTGATGTAGAAGTAAGCTTCCCTCGTCTTGCTTGAATAACCGAGCGAAGCGCCGAGCGGTCCGAACATGCTGTTGTAGAAGTAAGCCAGTTCGCAGCCCGTCAGGGTGCGCCTTTTGAGTATGTCGCGCAGCTTTTCGTTGTGCTGTGCGGCGGCCACGCGCAGTATGATGTAGTTGTTGTCGGCTATGCGTTGCTGTGCCCTCAGCTGGCAGGCCAGCATGGCGTTGCCTGCAAACTCAATGTGCCCTACGCCGGCGAAGGGCATCTGGTGGGCGAGATACTGGCCTGCCGCGATGCCGCCGATGGCGTTGCGCATGATGAGCGGTGCGCCGTCGCCGAGTATGATGCGGCCGTAGAGCATGGGCTGGAGCGTGAAGCGGCTGTTGAGCGGGAACGACATGCGCCACATGCAGTCGGCTATGCTCAAGCCTCCGTGCCCCTTCCAGCCTATGAAGTTGTCCGTGTAATAACCGAAGCCGGCCTTGAACCTTGCTCCGCGCGTGGTGAAAAACCAGCGGTCTTCCGAGTCGTAGTTCAGGTGGAAGACGTAGCTGTACATGTGGATGTTGTCTATGCGTTCGGGCTTTGCCGCCTCGCCGAAGAGCACGTCGTGGAAGTCGAAGAAGTCCATGTGCAGGTTTACGTCGCACGAGAAGTTGCGTATGTTGAAGCTCAAGGCCTGCAAGTTCACGGCGTGTTGGTTGTAGGTGAAGTTGTAGTCGCGCTTGCCGCCCTCGTATATGTTGATGTCGTCGTGGCGGAAAAGGTACGACAGGCCTATGCGTCCGTAGTGCATCGGGCTGACGTTGGCGTCCACCCGCGCCATCATGCGCTTGCCCAGGCGGCCTGTAAGCTCGAGCGTTACGGGCAGTCGGGTGGGCAGACGGTGCGACATGTTGGCCTGCAAGGCCACCATTTCCTCGGTGTCGAAGCGCACGCCGAGGTTCACCCGGCTCGTCTTTCGCTCCCCGGCAGATATGGTGAGGATGTATTTGCCGTCGCTCTTGCTGATGTTGTAGCCCGCGTTGGTGTACAGCAGGTTGGTGCCGAGGTCGGTCACTACCTGTTCCACTTGCTCCGCCGTGATGTCCTTTCCCGGCCCGATGCCGTACTTGGTGGCTACGTAGTTGCGGTCTTGCGGCGATATGTTGTCAAACTGTATGGAGTCAATCCTGAAGCAAAGGGTCTTGCTCTGCGGCACCGTGCGGTGCAGTCGGTCGGGCTGGTAGCTGTCGGCCAGTCCCAGTGTGCGCTTCAGCTGCATCAGCTTGTCCCACTGCTGCATGGCCGCCTGCTCGCCTCTTGCTATGAGGGTGTCGATGGCCGTGCGCGTGAAACTTGCCGACGAGTAGCCCTTTACGTTGACCTTTATGGGTATGTCGGTCATCGCCCAGTTCTCCGCAAACTTGTTCTTGCAGTTCTGGTCTACTATCTGCATCAGTATGTTGGGGCCGCTTTGCAGCTCGTCGGCCGTTCGCGGGTCGCTCTGTACCGACACCCCGATGATTATGTCGGCGCCCATCTGCCGGGCAACGTCGGCCGGATAGTTGTTGCGCAGCCCTCCGTCAACCAGCACCATGTCCTTTTTCTGTAATTGAGAATTGACAGTTGGGAATGGAGAATTATGATTACCACCACTCGCCTCATTGCCGGTTGCTTTATTGCATGAGTAATCATAATTCTCCATTCCTAATTTTCCATTCTCAATTAAGGTTGTCATTCTCACCGGCGTGAACACTCCCGGTATGGCCATGCTCGCCCTCATGGCGGTTGGCAGGTAGCCGTTGTGGAACACGTATTCCGTGTTGTCAACGATGTTCGTTGCCACGCAGGCGAACGGTATGGGCAGGGTGGCGAAGCTGATGGAGTCGTGCCAGCCCACGGTAAGCCGTGTGAAGAGCTGCGAGAGGTTGCTGCCGCTGATTAGTCCGCCCGATGCGGTGTGGCTTTTCCGTGCTATGGAGAGCGGGCGCGACAGTATGTAGGTGTTCTGTTTTTCGCGTTCGGCAAGGCTTTGGCTGCGCATGTCGGCCTTGTCGGAGAGCAATATGTTCCAGTCTTGCACGCTAACGAGCGAGTCAAGCGTAGCCGCGTCGTAGCCGATAGAGTACAGTCCGCCGATGAGTGCGCCCATCGACGTGCCCGTGATGATGTCGATAGGTATGCCGGCACGCTCCAAGACGCGCAGCACTCCGATGTGAGCCATGCCCTTTGCGCCGCCCCCGCTGAGGACTACTGCCACTTTCATGCGGCATGAGTCTTGTCTGGTGGCGTTGGCTGTGACGCATGGCAGCAGGGTCATGGCGTACAGCATGGCGAGTCGTAGGCTGGCTTTCATTTGGTGTGGCGTATTTTTATTCGTGCCTTGCAAATCTCTCTTCGGCCAGGCGTTCATACTTTGTGCCGGGCCGTCCGTAGTTGGCGTAGGGATATATGCTTATTCCTCCGCGCGGCGTGAACAGTCCTGTCACCTCTATATACTTAGGGTCCATCAGGCGGATGAGGTCTTTCATTATTATGTTCACGCAGTCTTCGTGGAAGTCGCCGTGGTTGCGGAAGCTGAAAAGGTAGAGCTTCAGGCTCTTGCTCTCGACCATCTTTACGTCTGGAATGTAGCTTATGCGTATTTCGGCGAAGTCGGGCTGGCCGGTTATTGGGCACAGTGATGTGAACTCCGGGCAGTTGAAGCGCACCCAGTAGTCGTTCTCCTGGTGTTTGTTCACAAACGTTTCGAGCACGTCGGGGGCGTAGTCCATGCGGTATCGGGTGGTCTTTCCAAGTGCATTAAGCGAAGCCCCCTCCCTGCTCCTCCATTGGGGGAGTGATTGGTTGGCACATTGCGAAAGGTTTTCAGATATGTTGTCTTCCATTATTTTGTCGTTAAGTAAGTTTTTGTCAATAGTGAAGCAAGCCGGTCTCCTCCCCTTATGGGGAGGTCGGGAGGGGCTGCTTTTTTATAGGTTGAATATCTTTAATACGTTGTAACTTATGCCTTCGTCATACACGTCTTCGCCCTCGTGCTGCTTTGTCTTGCGCACGATGCGTACCGTAAGGGGCAATACTACGATTTCGTAGAGCGTCTTCAGCACCACCTGCGATATGATTAGCGACACCATTTCGCCGGCAGGCACGACACCCGAAAGGGCCAGCGGGAAGAACACCAGCGAGTCGGCGGTCTCGCCGAAGAGCGTGCTCACCACGGCTCGCACGGAAAAATGCTTGCCGCGTGACGATATTTTCATGCGGCTCATCACATAGGCGTTGATGAAAGAGCCTACCAGGAAGGCCACGAACGATGCCGCGGCTATGCGCGGGGCTAGGCCGAACACGGCATGAAAGCCCTCGTCGTTGTGCCAGTAAGGTGCTCCGGGAATGGCATCGGCCAGTGCTCCGAAGGCCACGAAAATAAGGTTCATCGCGAAGCCCAGCCATATCAGCAGGCGCGCTTTGCGGAAGCCCCACACCTCGCACACGCAGTCGTTGATGATGTAAGACACGGGGAAGACGAGCAGTCCGCCCGTGATGTTGACAGCTCCGAAGGAGATTTGCTTTGTTTCCAATACGTTCGCCGTAATCAGGCAGACGCAGAACAGCGTGCTGAAAAGCATGAACAGCACGCTTACCTGTTGTTTACGTTGTTCCATTTCCTTGTTTTTAAAGAGGTTAGACAAGCACTCTGTTTTTAGGTTATGAGGTTTTGCGGTTATAAGGTTTTACGGTTCGTGTGTGGTTTTAGCGTTGTTACGGTTATTGTGGGTGCGGTATCTGAAGCATGTGATTTATGTTGTTAGGGTGTTACCGTATAACCGTAAGACCTCAAAACCGTATGACCTTAAACACTTTCCGCCTGCAAAATTACTGCATTTTCCCGTATTTTGCATTGCTTGTCGGGGTAAATTTTATGTCCTGCTGTAACTTATTGATAATCAATGTGCTATCTATGGTGCTGCAAAAGGCCGTCTTTCGCCCTGCAAAAGGTGGCCTTTCGGCGTGTGAAAGACGGTCTTTTACAACGCGAAAGACGGCCTTTTGCAAAACGGCAGGACGGCGTTTGCATAAAAAACGTCAACAAGTGGAGATTTTATCGGCTTTTGTTTGCCTTGTCGCCGTTAAGTAATACCTTTGCAAACAGTAATAAATCAAAACACGATAAACGATGAAAAAGCTATTTACAATCGCCGCCCTCGCGCTCGCAACGTTGTCCGTCAGTGCGCAGGACACGGCCTACAAGATTACGGGTACTGTGCCCGCAGACGTTAAAACGGTGTATCTCGGACTCATGACGGCACGCCAGCCGGTTGACAGCGCGGCTGTAACCAGCGGCAAGTTCACGCTTGACGGCACGCTGCCGAAGGACGAGATAATGCTAATAATAACGGGTAATTATTACTTGCCGGTGTTCAACGACGGCACGCCCGTTGACCTTAACACCGTCAGCAAGACCTTCAACGGCTCGGAACTGAACAAGAAGATGTATGCCTACGACAACGAGCTGTCGGCCGTCACCGAGCGTCTTAACGCGGCGGTGATGGAGTACCGCGCGGCAGCAGCCGACACTACGGCCGCAGGCAAGGCTAAGCTGAAGGAGATTGAGGCCAAGGCGGAGCAGCTGCAAAACGAGGCTATAACAAAGCAACTGGACATAGTGAAGGCCAACAAGGACAACCTCATACCTGCCGCTTTCCTCCCACAGCTTTATTATATGCTTGACTATAACGAACTGAAGGAGCTTCTGCCCGAGACCGCTCCTTACTACAACCACCCCGCAATGGCGCGTGTTAAGGCGCAGCTCGCGGCCTTGGAGAAACGTATGCCGGGCAAGATGTTCACCGACCTGACGATGAACGACACCGAGGGACAGCAGCGGAAGCTGAGCGACTGGTGCGGCAAGGGCAACTATGTGCTGGTTGACTTCTGGGCAAGCTGGTGCGGTCCGTGCCGCCAGGAGATGCCCAACGTCGTGGCGAACTACAAGAAATACCACGCAAAGGGCTTCGAGGTGGTCGGCGTTTCGTTTGACAACAAGGCTGAAGCATGGAAAGCGGCAATCAAACAAATCGGCATGGAGTGGCCCAACATCAGCGACCTGAAGGGCTGGAAGTGCGCCGCCGCTCCCGTGTACGGCATCAATTCAATCCCGGCCAACATCCTTCTTGACGGCGAAGGCAAAATAGTTGCCACCGATTTGCGCGGTGCCGACCTCGGCGCGAAGCTCAAAGAAGTGTACGGATTTTGATTTTTGAGGAGTAAAGAAGTAAAGGAGTAAAAGGAGTAAAGGAGTTAAGACAAATGCCTTGTTGCATATAATAAGTTGGCAACGTAGGCTAATGTCTTAACTCCTTTACTCCTTTTACTCCTTTATTCCTAAGAATATGTCATCCAACGGTAATCTGCCTTACCACGTTCTGCTCCTCTTTCTTTACCTTGGGCAGCACTACCGTGAGCACGCCGTCGGCCACACGGGCTGATATGTTGTTGCGGTCTACGTCGTCGGGAAGGATGAGTGTCTGCTCAAACTTAGAGTAAGCGAACTCGCGGCGCAGGTAATGAGCCTTCTTGTTGTCGTCCGTATGCTCCTTCTTGCTTTCCATCTTTATGTGCAGGTCGCCCTCTTGGTTGAGGTGGACGTTAAAGTCTTCCTTCGTCATTCCCGGCGCTGCAACCTCCACTTCGTAGTCGTCTGCACTCTCCTTGACGTTTATTGCCGGTGCCGTTGCGCTGGTGCGGGGCATGAAGTCGGTGTCAAAGAAATCATTGAATACGTCGGGTAACCATGAGTTTTTGCGATTAACTGGTGTCATAATTATAGTCTCCTATTATTTTATATGTTATAGTCCTTTTGGTTGTTTGCGGCCTCCAGCATTTCTTTCGGCCTTCACTTATGGTATTGCAAGATATATACCAATACATAAATTGCGCCAAAATGTCTTATCGGTGAGACATTTTGGCGCAATAAATGATAGAGAATGAAGAATTGGGAGTTGATAATTATGATTACCTTATATATCTATCCGGCTTTACGTTCGTATGTTCCAAGCGTACAACGGTAATCATAATTCTCCATTTTCAACTCTCAATTCTCCATTGAATTACCTTATTCCGCTGTCGTAGTCGGCGTTGTTCAGTCTGCGTTGCTCGGCGTTATACTTGCGTCCGTGGCTGAAGTTGTAAGACATGGAGATGTAAACCATGTTGCCGTTGTCGCCAATCCACGTCTTGTAATGCGACTTGTAATAGCGGCTGTCGGTGCGTCCGGGGTATTCGTAGCCGTGCGGATAGCCAACGAGTATTGCCCCGACGCCAACTCGCAGGTCTTTCCATCGATAGCTAACACGCACGTCCGACGAGTTTTCTCCGCCGCTTTGCGACTCTCCGTAGTAGCTTTTCGGCGTGGTGTAGAAGTCTGCATTGACCGTCCAATTACCCAACATGAGGCTCGCCTCGGCACCCCATTGCCAGGCGTTGAACGTGTGCCGGTAGGTAAGTCCGCGGCTGTCGTAACGCTGTATGTTGCCGTACAGGCCAATGTCGAGCACATCCTTTATGGCGTGTAGCGTCAGGCTGGCGCGTGCCCACTTGGAGTAGTAGGCGCGTTGGTTCTCGGGAAGCGACGAAATCATATACGTGCCGTCGTCCTGTTGCACAGGTCTGAATGTCGTCATGATGACGTTTGGGATGTATGCCAGCCCTCCGTTGACCCATAAGGACAGCAAGGGAATGCTCCATGTGCCGGTGAAGTAAGCCTGATAGCTGGTGTACGGCTTCAGCGAGGCGTTGCCGTCGTTAGCCATGAGGTCGCTGCTCTGCTGGCGCACCTCGCTAAGTTGTGACAGCGACGGCGTGCCCTGGTACACCTGCCCCGTAAGACTTAGCGACACGTTCTTGATTGCCGAGGTCTGCAAAGACAGCCTCGGGCGGAACGTCCACTTCTCAAACCCTATGTCGCCCTGGTGGATTGACGTGCGGTTTGCACCTATTCCGAGCGTATAGTTGAGCCATGCGAGCTTGCCTTGCAGTTGCGCAAAGAGGTAGAGGTTGTTCGAGTTGAGCAGCGCGTCGGTGTTTACCGCGCCCGTATAGTCGTTGTCCGTGCGGCTTACGGTGAACTCGCCGCCGGCCGAGAGGGTGGCTTTCTTGAACTCCTTGGCGTAGATTGCCTCGGCTATGAGCGAGTATTTTTTGCCCAAAGTGGAGTAACTGTAATCGTTGACAGGGTCTGCCTGCATCGACTGCGCGGGCGATTGGTCGAACAGGTACTGGCGCATCAGGTAGTCGTAGTCGGTGTGTATGTACGTACCTACGACGTTTGCAACGATGCTTTGCTTGTGCGGCAGGTTGGCGGAAAAGTACAGGTCGAGCGACGGCAGGAGGCTGCTCGACGACGCCTTGTTGTACAGGTACAGGTCGGGTTGCCCCGTTTCCACGGCCAACTGGTTTACTCCGCGGTAGGGGTTGTTGTTGATGTTGAGGTTGAAGCGCGCGTTGAAGGTGTACTTGTCAGGCTCGGCGAGGTTGTAACTTAACTGGAAGTCGTGCGTGTTATACATGAACGGAGTGTTGTAGCCGCGGTATTCGCGGTGGCGCGTGGTGCCGTCGGGGAAGTAGTAGTCGGCCGATTCGTCATACCGCCGCTCGTCATAGTCGCGCCAGTTGAAGCTGTACGACAGGCTGAATTCCGACTTCTTGTGGTTGAACTTGAAGTAAGCCGAGCTGTTGTTGAAGCCCACCGCCACGGCCTGCATTGTCTGCACGCCGCCCACGTAGCCCGAGTAGCGGCGGCGCACGACGTAGTTTATTACCGCGTCGAGCGACGTGTCGGAGTAGCGCACGCCGGGGTTGTCGATGTACTCCACGCGGATTACCTCGTCGGGTTGTAGCGCGAGGATGTCTTGCGTGCCTGCCTTCACGTCGTTGATGCGCACCTGCACGCCTCCGCCGCGCAGCGAAGAAACGGTCTGTTGCACCGGGTCAACCTTTATTCCGGGCAGCATCATGAACTTGAGCAGGTCGTAGCCGTTGGCTGACGAGCGTGCCATCTTCTTGGTGGGGAGGAACAGCGTGCGGTCTACTTTCTGTATGGTGCGCATCCCGTTGACCGTAACTTCGCCGAGGGTGAGCGTCGTGTCAACGGCCAGAGTGTCCGTCTGGGCAGCCGCCGCGCCACAAAGCGCCAGGGCGGCGAGCGTCATGTATAGTTTGCTTTTCATTGTTTTGCCTGTTGTATGGTTATGTTATAATGTGTAATTAATGGCAATACAAAAGTATTGTTTTTACATTTATTTATACGTTTTACCATATTTAAATGTGACAGGTGTTAACAATAATTAAATAAAAACATGTCCCTTGCCCTTGCTTTTGCATGGATATGGCGCGTGTTTTGGCATTAAATAATTAGCAAAGACTAACGTATTGATAATCAATGACTTATAAATGCTCTTGTAAAAGACCGTCAATTACAATGCAAAAGATGGCCTTTCGCGCTGCAATTGACCGTCTTTTACAACGCGAAAGGCCACCTTTTAAAAACAACTTGATGTTAATGCCATGAATTGTAGTTGCCATTACCAGTAATGTCATACAACAATCCAGGCGGTCGGTAATAGTCATTCCGTGCTCCGACGCGGAATGACTATTACCGACCGCCTGGATTGTTGTTATGTGGCGTAATTGATAATGCTGACATTTTTATTATGCCTGATGTATGATAAACCTCTTTTTAAAACCGATACATAATGAAATATTTGTCGGCTCCCTCCTTTCGGGAGGGTAGGGGGTGGTTTGTCACACATCCGCCGCGGCGTATTTCGTCCTGTAAAGGCCGTCGATTATGCTGTCGGCCAAGCTGATGTTGGGCACCTGTATGCTGTCGCAGCCCAAGGCTTCGGCGGCCAGCATGAATATTTCCGACGCCGGGATGATGACGTCGGCGCGGTCGGCCTTCAGTCCGTACTGTTCTATGCGCTCGTCAAAGCTTAGTGCCTTGAGCTTGTCGTAGACGGCTTTGATTTCGCTTACGGGCACGGTGCGCGTGGCCTTGTCAGAATTGCAGAGCTTGAACAGCTTGTTGATGTTGCCGCCCGAGCCTATGATGCGCATCCCCGGCATGTCCTTGGCGAAGCGCGAGAGGTCGTCGCGCATCTGCCGCATTGCGTCCTTCGACACCATGCCGCCCAGCATACGCAGCGTGCCTATGTTGTAAGAATGGCTGTGGGTGAGCACTCCGTCATGCAAGAGCGATATTTCCGTGCTGCCTCCGCCCACGTCTATGTAGGCGTAGTTGCCCTTTGCGCTCTCGATGTTCTCCACTATGTTGTTGCACAGCAGGCGCGCTTCCTCGCGCCCGTTGATTATTTCAAGGCCTATGCCGGTGTCCTCGTGCAGCTTCTTGAGCACCTTCTTGCCGTTCTCGGCGTCGCGCATGGCCGACGTGGCGCAGGCGCGGTAGTCGTCAACCTGGTTGAGCTTCATCAGCTGGCGGAACGCCTTTAGCATGTGCTTCATCATCACCGCGCGCTCTTTTGATATTTTTCCGAGCGTGAACACGTCAGACCCCAAGCGCAGGGGCACGCGCATGTACATCACGCGCGAAATCTGCTGGCTGCCATCCTGGGCAGTCCTGAAGTTCTTGATGAGCAGTCGCGCTCCGTTAGAACCGATGTCTATTGCCGCTAATCTCATGGTTTTTAGGTTTTAGGAGGGAAGGAGTAAGGAGAGAAGGAGCAAGTGTTCGCTGTCTTTTTGTTATTGCAATTTATGGGTGCATCCTGCATAGAGCCAAGCTGTCGGTAACTGTCATGCCGCACTCCGATGCGGCATCCAGTGTGTACTGCCAACATCATTTGCTGTATAAGGATTTTCTGGATGCCGCATCGGAGTGCGGCATGACAGTTACCGACAGCCTGACTCAATGCAGGGCGTGAACGGTTTACACTTTTACAAGCAATGTCCATAAATACGCAAGCCTCCTTTTCCCTTGCTTCCCGATGTTTGTAATATACTTGAATAACGCTTTTCGGACATTTATATTTTGCCCGTTGCTTACAGATTGTTATTTCGTTGATAATCAGTAGGTTACGAATGGCCTTGCAAAACATGGCCTTTGACGCTGCGAAAGGCCGTCTTTCGGCGTACGAAAGACGGTCTTTTACATGCCCAAAGACGGCATATCGCAATGCCGTCAGTCGCCGTCCGCTGTGCTTACGGTTTTCACCTCGGCCTCGTAAGCGTTGTGCAGCTCCTCCTGCGAGCGGAAGGGGCGGTCGCCCTCGACGGGCTGTATGGTGTTCATCCCCGTGCCGTCAACTATGCGCCCGTTTGTGGTGTCGCGCAGGCCGTAGTCCACCGTGCGCATAAGGTCGCGCTGCAGGTCGGCGTCGTAGACTGGAGTCATCACCTCGATGCGGTTCAGCAGGTTGCGCGGCATCCAGTCCGCGCTGCCTATGTAATACTTCGGCGCGCCGCCGTTGCAGAAGATGAGTATGCGCGAATGCTCCAGGTAGCGGTCTATTATGCCAACCGCCCTGATGTTGTCGCTCACGCCTGGCACGCCCGTTACGAGCGAGCTGTTGCCGCGCAGCACGATGCCTATTTTCACACCGGCCGCGGATGCGGCGTAGAGTTTGTTCACCACGTCAAGCTCGGTGATGTGGTTTATCTTCATCTTGAGCCACGCCTCGCGGCCCGCGCGGGCGTTCTTTATTTCGTTGTTGATGAGCGAGAGTATGCGGTTCTTCATCGAGTTGGGCGACACCATCAGCTCTTTAAAGCGCACCTGGGAGAACGGGCGGTCGATGAAGTCGAACACTTTACCCACCTCATGCACGATGTTCTTGCGCGCGGTCATCATCAGGTAGTCAGTGTAAGTCTTGGCGTTGCCCTCGTGGAAGTTGCCCGTGCCTATGCAGGCTATGTCGCCCTGGCGCGACTCTATGTACAGAAGCTTGGAATGAATCTTCAATCCCTCCACGCCGAAGATTACGTTTATGCCCTCTTCCTGCATCCGCTTGCTCCACTTTATGTTGCTCTCCTCGTCGAAACGCGCCAACAACTCCACCACGGCCGTAACCTTCTTGCCGTTGCGTGCGGCGCAGATGAGCGCCTTGACTACCTTCGAGTCCTTGGCCAGACGGTACAGCGTGGTCTTGATTGACTTCACTTCGGGCTTCAGCGCGGCCTCGCGCAGCACGCGGATGTAGCCGTCGAACGAGTGGTAAGGCACGTGTATGAACAAGTCCTTGCGGCGTATCTGGTCGAGGATGCTCTCCTGCGACAGAAACTCCGGCTTCAATATGGGTTTCCACTTGGGGTATTTCAGCTCCTGGTGGCCGCAGTCCGGGAAGCCCATCAGGTCTTTGTGGTTCTGGTAACGGCTGCTTGCCAGCGAGGCGTCGAGCTTGCTCACGTCGAGCTTTGACATGAGTTTCTTCTTCATGTCCTTGGGCATACGGCGGTCATAGATGAGGCGCACCGGCTCGCCCCGCCGCCTGCTGCTTACGCCCTTGGCTACTTTTTGCAGCACGCCGTACTCAAAGTCGTTCTCCATCTCCATTTCGGCGTCCTTGGTGAACTTGAAGGAGTAGGCCTCGAACGTGCTTGGCTTGAAGCCGATGAAGATTAGCGGCAGGCAATAACGCACCACATCGTCGAGGTACATTATGTTGTCGAAACCGTCAGACGAGGGCACTTTGATGAAGCGGCCGTGCTCCCTGTCGGGCACCTTGATTATGGCTAAGCTGCTCTTGGGCAGGCGCAGGCCTTCGGCAGGCTCCGTTTTCTTTATCAGGAGGTATATGCGGTTGTCCTCGAGCTGGCCTATTTCGTCTATTTCGGAGAACCAAATGGGGTTGGTGTAGCCGTTTAGCCGCTCGTGGTAGTAGGTCTTCAGGTAGGCCTGCTGCTCTTCGTTGAGCTGCGTTTCGTCAAGAAGGCAGATGTTATGCTCTTCCAACGCCTTGAACACCTCGTCGATTGCGACGGTGTACTCCTGACTGAACTGCGAGTTGAGTTTGTTTATCGTCTTGATGGTCTTGCGTATGCTGTCGTGCTGCTTGCGTATTTCCTTGTTGTCAGACTCGAGCAGGCGGTTGAGCGAAGCCATGCGCACGCGGAAGAACTCGTCAAGGTTGTTTGAGTAAATGCCGAGGAACGACAGCCGCTCGAGCAGCGGTATGCTGTCCTTCCGGGCTTCCTGCAATATGCGGTGGTTGAAGTACATCCAGCTCACGTCGCGCTCTATGTAGCACGTCTCTTTCTTTTTTCTGTTGTTGGTTTTTGTTGCCATGATGCCGGTTGGTTTCTTTTTTATGGCGGAACGGCTGTGTCCGCTTTTGCAAAAATACGCTTATTATCCAACAAGAGTGTTGCAGCGGGTGTTAAATTTTCAATAAAATAATGTTACAAACATAGCCGGTGGAAGTGTGGGTGGAGTGGGGCGGCGTTGCAATTCACGGCTTTTCATCGTGCAAAAGGCCGTGAATTGCAACGCAAAAGGCCGCCTTTTAGAAGCTAAAAGGCGGCCTTTTGGAAAGGTGTTGGTTATCAGCTGGTTACAGACGGTCAATATTCGTACAGGCGGACGTGCAGTATTTGGTTGTCGCCGCATGATATGCGGACGTGCCGTCCCTGGTGGGTCTGGTCGCCGTTGAGGCGGCGCAGATACTTCATCTGGCCGTCTGTGCCGATGCTTACTTCGTCCACCGTGCCTATGCCGATGCGCCTGCCGGTGAACTTCCGGGTGTCTTTCTTGGCTTCGGCCTTGCCCTGTCCGGCCGTGGCGAAGCCGTCTTCGCCGAGCGTCTTGCGCTCTTCCTGCGCCTTCTCAGTGGCCGTCTGGAATGTCACCACGATGCCGTTGCCCGCCACGATGTAGTCGTTATCGGCCAGTTTGATTATTATGCCGCCGCCCTCGGGCCATGTGTCGGCCTTTGCACGGGCATCCCACGGCAGGGTGAAGAAGTGGTTGCAGGTCATGACGAGGTCGCCGTCGGTAATGGTACGCTCACGGTCGGCCTTGTCGAAGAGTAGTCCCCAAGTCTTTTCTGTGGCTTTGCCGCCGAGCAACAGGGGCGAGAGCTGGTTGAGGATGGCGTAGCTTCCGCTTACCGAAGCTTGGTCGGCCGGTGATGCCTGGTCGATGGCGAAGGGGCAGAAGCCCACGGCGCGGTGCTCGCCGAAGGTGTACATGGCGCGCACTCCGCTGTTTTCGCAGCAGCGAGACTCGGGTATGAAGAGCGGATTTCCGGGCAGGTCGTACAGCGACGCCCAGCCTTTGAAGCCCGTGTCGTATATGTCGGGCGAAAGCATCGATATGCTTGGGGCGGCGCACCGCCACATGTCTGTGAGGTGGGCGAGCGGTCCTGCCGACGGATATTCGCCCGGCTTGCGGCCTCGGCTGTTGAGTGCGGCGTTGACGTAGAGCGGTATGTCGTGTATGTTTTGTGCGCTTTGGGCCAGTTGCTCTACGTATTTGGCGTAGTTGTAGGCCATAAACATTTCCTCGGTATATATGTCGTCACCGAACAGTGAGGCCCATGTGCCGCCGCGTTTCAGTTTCTGTGAAAGCGTTTTTTTGCTTTCGCCGGAAAGCGTCTCGCTGCCCGTAAGCTTATTGAGCGTGTACGGATGCAGCGTCTTGGCATGGCTTTTAATGTAAGAAAGCAGTTCCTCGGGCACGTCGGAGTTGTACAGCCGCGTGGCCTCGGGCGAATAGTCGCGCGCGCTTTCGAGCATTCCTATCTCGTTCTCCACCTGCACCATTATGACCGTTGATTGCTGCTCGTCCTTCTCCTTGATGTATTCTATCAGCTTGGAGAATGCGCGGCGGTCGGCCTCGAGCACGTTTTTGGAGAACGCGCTGGCTATTTCCATCGGCTTGCCCGTGGCCGTTACGGCGCGCGGAAAGCGCTTGACATCCTCCTTGAACCAAAGGGGCGCGTAGCAGCTCATCGAGTTTTTCCATGCGCCGAACCACAGGAAGATCACCTTCAGCTGGTTTTCGCGCGCTTTGTCGATGGCGCGGCCTATGAGCGAAAAGTCGTATTCGCCTTCGCGAGGCTCAATCAAGTCCCACTGCGCAGGCACGAGCACGGTGTTCAGTCCGAGGCGTTTCATCTCGGGCATTACGCGGTCTATGTCGTCGAAACACGTCGCGGCGGAATTGCTTAGCTCGCCTCCGAGTATGAGCATGGGCTGCCCGTTTACCGTAAGGTGTGCGCCGTTGTCGTGGCGTTCCAGTACGGATTGCGCCGCAACATGTGCGGCGCATCCTGACATTATGGCGATAGCCAATATCTTGCAAATCGTTTTTTTCATCGCTTTATTTTATTACTTGATGTGAAAATGCGCTGAAATAGCCGAGGCATACGTTGCGCCACTCCTTAGCGTTGTCTACCTGTACGTCCATAAGGCGGCTTACGTGGTTAAAGCGTTCTTCGTCAACATACGGGCGCATGGTCTGCCATACGGCGGCGAAACGCTCCGTCTCGCTTACTCCGCGGTTGTAGTGCGCGCAGAGGTTCTGCCACAGCGTCTTGCCGTTCTTCATCTTGTAGTCCCAGCTTACGTGGTGGAACCACAGCAGGTATTCCTCCGGGCAGGTCTCGATGTTGTTGTACTGGTCGTTATATGGCGCGCGGTACTGGCTCACGGCGTCGCTTCCGGTGCGTGTGCGGTCATAGCCTACGCCTGCGGTGTCGGCCTTGTGGTAATATACTGGGCACCATTCTATCGGGAAGTGGGGGTACTGTCCTTGCGGCTCGGGGCCGTAGTGGTGGTCTGCCTTGAATATGTGGTGCAGGCCGAGGGGCATCATGTAGTCTACGCAGGCTTCGCGGCTGGCTTCCATCACTTCGGTCATGGGATTGACGAAGGCTGCGTCGTGCGTGAATGTCTGTGTCAGCCATTCGCGCGCTATGCTGTCAGATGACAGCTCTGGATTCCACGCAAGGCGGCCGAAAGCGTACCAGTTGGCCTGCGAGAAGGGGTGTCCGCACCAGTTTTTGTCGTCGCCCGTGTTGGCTACTCCTGCTATTCCGCGCAGCTGCTTGGGGTTTACAAAGCTGAAAAACTCTTTCCACATCGGGGCGAGATATACCAGATGCAGGCTCTGTCCAAGGTATTCTTGCGTTATTTGCAGCTCCGCCCACATCGGCGTATGCTTCATCTGGTCGAAGATTGGGGCGTAAGGCTCGCGCGGCTGGAAGTCAAGCGGGCCGTTCTTTGATTGCAGGATGACGTTCTTTGCGAACTTCCCGTCAAGGTCTTCAAACTCTGTTATGGCCTGCTTCACACGGTCTTCACCCTCGTGGTTGCCGTAAACGAAGCTGCGCCACATCACAATTCCCTTGTGCGGGGCAAGCGCCTCGGCCAGCATGTTGGCTCCGTCTGCGTGCGTGCGGTTGTAGTCGCCGGGGCCGGGCTGGCCTTCCGAGTTCGCTTTTACGAGGAAACCGCCGAAGTCGGGGATTTCCTTGTATATCTCTTTTGCCTTCTTTTTCCACCACGCCCTTACCTCGCTGTTCAGCGGGTCGGCGGTTTTGAGGCCGTCGAGCACCATTGGCGAGGCGAAGTTTACCGATATGTAAGTCTTTATTCCGTAAGGACGCAGCAGGTCGGCGATTACTTTTACCTTTTTTATATACTCTAAGCTGAGTATGCTCGGCGACGCGTTAACGTTGTTGATAACGCTGCCGTTGATGCCGATGGAGGCGTTTGCGCGGGCGTAAGTTGTAAGTCTTTCTTTAAGGTCTATGCTCATCGTGCCCTTGTCGCCGTTGATTTCGTTCCATTTCCATATGCTCTTGCCTGCATATCCGCGCTCAACGCTCCCGTCGGGGTTGTCCCAATGGTTGAGCACTCGGTATTCGAAGGCCGGAGAGCTGGTCTCGTTGCTGACGCTGTTGCCAGTCTCCTGCATACGCAGAAGTTCGTATGCACCGTACAGCAGGCCTGCACTGCGGCGTGCCTTGACCTCGATGGAGCCGCCGTCGGTAGGTTTAACGATGGCGAAACCGTCATTGTCGGGCATGGAACCGTCCTTTTTCAGCGTCACGTCACCGCCGTTCCAATAAGCGGTCAGTTCGTTCACTGCGTTCTTGGTGATGGCCGACTTGTCGTTAGTCTTGACTTTGGCTGTATTAGCCTTTTGCTGCATACGCAGCCACAAGTTAGAACCGTCTTCGGCGTTTGCGGCAAGTAAAAACAAAGCAGCCGCAACAGAAGCCATTAGTCTTTTCTGTTTCATGGTGTTATTCATTTGTTTTTTTGTTGTCGTCTTTATTGTTTTCAGTCATTTCTTCTTTCTTTTCAGGCTCTTTTACGTTTCTGTTCTTCTCTGCATATTCGGATGGAGACATGCCGAAATGCCTCTTGAAGACGGTGGAGAAGTGTGTCTGGTTGTTGAAGCCGATGTTATACGCCACCTGGGTTATGTTGATTTGCCCTTCGCGGATGAGCCTTGCGGCCTGCTTCAGGCGCAGGTTGCGTATGAATTCGCCGGTGGATATGCCCGTGATTTCCTTCATCTTGCGGTGCAGTTGGGCGCGGCTTATGCCGACATCCTCAGTCAGTTCCTCGACGTTGAAGTCGGGATTGGAAATGTTTTTGTTGATGGATTTCATTATCCTTTCCATCAATACGTCGTTATTTCCTTTCACTTTGATTTGCTCCACCTTGTCGTTCTGCGCCTGTGCGCCGGAGAACTTGCCTTTGAGTTGGCGCACGCGGTTGACAAGGTTGTCAATGACAACGCGCAGTTCTTTTATGTCGAAAGGTTTGGGCAGATATGCGTCGGCTCCTTTCTTAAAGCCTTCCATGCGGTCAGCGGCGTCCGATTTCGATGTGAGCAATATCACGGGAATGTCTGATATGATGTCGTTCGTCTTGATGTTCTTCAACAAAGAGATGCCGTCCATTACCGGCATTACGATGTCGGAGATGACGAGGTCGTAGTGTTTTGTAAGCAAAGCCTGCAACGCTTCCTTGCCGTTGGCTGCGCCGTCGAGCTTGTACCACTCGCCGAGTTCGCCCCTGATGTATTCCAAAATTTCGGGGTCGTCGTCAACTACTAATATCTTGTAGCTCTTGCTTGCGTGGTTTTTTACCGTGGTGGAATGCGGCTTTTGTACGGCTTCCTCGCGTGTTACTATTTCCTCAGGCTTGAGGTGCTTGTTGCCGGTTGGCAGCGTGATGGTCATCAGCGCGCCGTTTTTGCCGTCGGTGCGGTTGGCCGCCTTGATTTTGCCTCCGTGCATCTGTATTAGCGTGCGGCAGAGGTTGAGGCCTATGCCGGTGCCGGCCGACTTCGTACCGGTACTGTTCTTGCCCTGGTAGAAGCGGTCGAACAGCTTTTCGGTGTTCTCGTCGCTGAATCCAGAGCCGGTGTCGGCAACCTCTATTGTTACGGTGTTCTTGTCTTGTTTGAGGCTTATGCTGATTTCGCCTCCGTCGGGAGTGAACTTGAACGAGTTTGACAACAGGTTCTGTATTACCTTGTCAAAGTTGGTGCGGTCAACCCAGGCGCATACTTCTCCCGCGCTTTCCACGGTCAGCTTGATGCCATGCTGGCGCGCGTTGCTTTGGAACATGGCTGTAACTCCGCTGATTTGTTCGGCCAGGTCGGTGTACTGGCAGTGCAGGTGCATCTGGTTTTTGTCGATGCGCCTTTCGTCAAGTATCTGGTTGACGAGCAGTAACAGGCGTTGCGCGTTGCGGTCTATGGTGTCAATGTCGGCCTGGCTTTCCTTATCTGTGAGCCTCTGTTTCAGCTTGTTTAGCGGCCCTATGATGAGCGTAAGGGGCGAGCGTATGTCGTGTGTGGCGTTGATGAGGAAGCGCATCTTCGCCTCTTCAAGCTCTTCGCGCTTGTTTTTTTCATATTGCCATAGGGCGTACGCCACGACGGTTATTATGATTATGGTGTAGACAATCCATGCCATTGTGGATGAGTACCAGGGGTCTTTCACCGTAATGGTGATTTTTCTGGTTTCCTTGGAATACTTGCCGCTGCACTCGGCCCTGACGTAAATCTCGTATTTCCCGGGCTTCAGCTCGTTGAACTGTATGGCGTTGGAGCCGTCTCTTACGGTCTGCCACTCTTTGCCATCGTTTATTTTGTACTGGAATTTTATCTCTTCCGTGTGCTTGTAGTTGAGCAGCGAGAACTCCAGTTGCAGTGTGTTGCTGTTGTAGGGCACTTCAAACTTGTCCTTGAAGCAGAACGTAGGTTTTCCGTTTACTATGAAGTTGGTCAGGTAGACGCTGTCCATCTCGATGGTGCTGTTCTTCACGGCTTCGGGGTAGAACACGGTTATGCCGTCGTTCGTGTCGAAGGCCATGCGGTCGTCGGCCGAGTGTACGGCTGCGCCGAGCACGTATTCACGGTTAGACAGGCCGTTGCCGCTGGCATGGCTGATGAACCCGCGCTTTTCCTTGTCGTACATGAGGATGCCGCGCGATGTGCTTAGCCAGATGTCGCCTGCGTCGTCTGTCACGATGCTGTATATAGACCTGTTGCGCAGCTTCTCTGTACCGGGGAACAGGGTGAACCTGTTTCTCTTCCTGCTGTACAGGTACAGGCCGTTGTTAGTACCGATGAGCATGTCGCCGCCGCGTATCTCGCAGAATGAGAGGCACTGCATGTCGGGCAGTTTTTCGCCGCTTCCCAGCACGTTGAAGTTGCTGTTGCGCGTGTCCATGCACGACAATCCGTTCGAACTGCCTATCCAAAGCAGGCCGCGGCTGTCGATGAAGAGTGCCTTTATCCAGTTGTTGCAGATGGTGCCGAGGCGTCTGCGGTCGGTCATGCTGAAAGCCGTCTGGCTGCCGGTGTGCGTGTCGTAGACGCACAGGCCCTTGCCGTAGTTGCATATGTATAGGCGGCCTTTGCCGTCGTCGGTCATGCAGTTGATGTCGTATCCGTCGTATTTTGCTTTCAGCGTGTACGTTCCTTTGTAAGGGTCGTATGAGTACAGGGCGTTCTCCGTGCACAGCCAGAAACCGCCGCTCTTGCCTTTGTATATCGTGTTTGCGCCGTATGGCGAGTTGGGATGGGCTACGATGTTGCCTTCGCCGTTGAAGATGTAGACACCGGCTTTCTGCACAACGGCCAGTATGTCGCCGCCGTTGCCGGCCGATATTGACGAGAGGCCGCTGCCGAGGAAGTATCGCTGCGAGGTGAAGTCCCACTTGCTGAAGGCGTCTTTCCCGTAGTTGAGCATGTATATGCCGCGCTTGTAGCAGCTTACCCAGATGTTCTTGTCCTTGTCTTCGAATATGTCGTTGATGTTGGATGTTGACAGGTCGAATGTCTTGTCTTTCGTTTCCACCTGCCGCAGTTTCTTGCTGCCGCGCGGGATGACCATCAGGCCTTTGCCCGATGTGCCTATGTAGATGTTGCCGTCGTGGTCGGCTATGGCTTTCCTTATCGTTGCGTTGCGGTTGAGCAGGCTCATGTCATAGTCGGCCATGGTGAGCCTTCCCGTGGAGTAGTCGTATCTCATTATGCCGTACAGGCACACTATGATGAAGCCTCCGTCGCCGGTGTCGATGAAGTTGACCGCCGGGCCGCATTCCGACCGGTATTCCTTTATTCCGCCGCGTTTGCCGCCCGCGCCGATTTTGGCTATAAGCTGCATGTGGGTGGCCAACCACAGGCAGCCCTGCCTGTCGATGAAGAGCTTGCTGGTGAAGGTGTATTTGCTGCTCCAGTCGAGCCGCTTGTCGGTGGTGATGTTGTCGGTGCCGGCCTTGATGCAGAACAGTCCGTACCCGGCTGTGCCTATGATGATGTCGCCGTCGGCGTCTTCGACAATGTCTTGTACCCTCGGCTTTATCCCGGAGGGGAATGTATAGTGCCTGAAGCGGTTGTTCACGGCGTCGTAGGTCATCAGTCCCAGTTCGCTGCCTAGCCACATGCGGCCTTGGCTGTCGGGCAGTATTTGGGTTATGTCGTTGCTTATAAGCGACGTGGTGTCCTTGTTGTTGAGATTGTCTTTGAGGTAGTTGGTGAAGCGGTAGCCGTCAAATTTGTTCAGGCCGTTCTCCGTTCCTATCCATATGTAGCCGTACTTGTCCTGGCTGATGCAGCTGATGAGGCTGCTGGTAAGCCTGTCGGCGGTGTACAGGCGGCCGCTGTCGGCCTTGGCCATGACGGCTGCGAGCACGCAGACTGCCGCGGCCATGAGCGCGCCTTTCACCCTGCCGGCATTCAATGATAGTGAAAATCGTAACTTTTTTGCCGCTTTATCTTTCAAATAGTCAATCTTGATGCTGTGCAGTGCCATGTATGTAAATGTTCCCGTAGTATTTCCTTATAAATCAAAACATGGCCTTTTGGCTTGCAAAAGACCGTGTCTTGTGTTGTAAAAGGCGGCCTTTTGCGGTGTCAAAAGCCGCATGTGGCCTTCTAAGTGGCTGCGGACGGCTTGGCGTATGTGTGCCGTCCGCAGCCTGTTCGCATGTGCGAAAATAGGCATTTCATGCGAAACTGCAAAATGAGTGTAGGTAGAAATTTTTACAAAAGGGTCATTTCCGCTCTTTTTCCGATGCGTCCATGAAGAGGTACGAGGGCTTGTAGCCGCCCGTGTCAACGACTATTTTCTCGAACACTATGCCGGGGTCGTTGGGCGTGATTACCAGCTCGTGCGTGCCGTCAGGCTTGCCGCC
>ENA-ORSA01000574-ORSA01000574.1-human-gut-metagenome-genome-assembly--contig:-NODE-574-length-39020-cov-31.966329_pt1 | contig 39020 bp, 34 predicted proteins | sample MGYA00242179_ERZ509142 | MGnify/ENA primary metagenome ERZ509142 (study PRJEB26280, sample SAMEA2338659) | human gut metagenome | biome: human gut; feature: human-associated habitat; material: faeces... | reverse complement strand
TATGTGATTGTTGGGCTTTCTTGCTCTGGCAAGCGGCAAAGCCGAGCGCAGCCCGTCATTGACCACATTATTAGTTTTACCGGACAGCAATAAAAGAAGTTATCCCTCCCTATGGTCGTTAGAAGTTCTTGCTCTGGCAAGCGGCAAAGCCGAGCGATAGCCATTACTCCTTTTGCTAATTATTCAGCAATAGGACATTTGGCTTTATATACTATAACTTCTGAATTCTATAACTTCTTTAAATTCTTTGACTTCTTCAAACAATGTATAAAAAATCTTAATATCACGGCGAAAAGAACAAAGATAAGCGAATAATTGACTAATTTTGCAAGCGAAATAATTAAATAAACAAAAGAGAGTTATAGCAAATGTTAAACTGATGTGGTGCTTTTACGACCAAAAGGCATCTCATGTTGTGTGCGCCTAAGCGAAGTAAAATAATGATAAGCACCGCTGGTTTACGTTTGAAGTTATGCAAATAAAAATAAAAATAAACTAAAACAATAATTTATGAAGAAAAAAAAGTACAACCGACCTTTTGTCGAAGTATTGACGCTTGAGACAAGCAGAGGCATGATGTTTGACCTCTCCAAAGGAGACGGAAATCCGGGAGAAGTCCATTCAATGAAACGTCCTGGACCGAGTAGCCCCAATTGGGAGGACGATCTTGACGAGGCTGTTGACGATTGCGACTCAAGCGAATTTAGTTATTGCAATTAATCCCATCGATTTTTGTGGTGAACCCCATTGGCGTTCCCATTCTATTTTTGATTTTTCTATTAAACCTTTATTAATATGAATTTGTTATACACATTGGCGCTGACTTCCGTGTATATCTACAACTCGCTGGGACAGTACCTCTCGGTGGGCAAAGATGGCAAGCCAGCGATTTCAGACAAGCCGGTTGCTATGGAGGTCTCTAAGGCAACAGAGACTCCATCTAATAAAGACGCCGGTCGCGTAAACTTTGACGGCAAAGACATCAAGTGGATATTAAAGTCGTCTGCCAACGGCACTTACACATTAGGCTATCAGGATAGCGACGCCTACTCTACTGCCTTTGTCTACACACAGAATGGCACACTTGCCACTTCGTACGAGGAGCCAGCTGCGACTTTTGAGTCTGCACAGTGGAAGGTTTCTACAGAAGCTCTTAAGCAGCAGACAGTGACGCTCGACGAGGCGCAAAACTATGTGCGTCCTACATTCACCGGATCTTATGTAGACGTCACTTTGAAGCGCAAACTTTACACAGACGAATGGAACTCGCTTTGTCTTCCATTCCCTTTGTCGGCTGCACAAATTGCTGAACTTTGGGGCGATGGCACTAAAGTGGCAATACTCACCGGCGACTCTGAGACAAAACTCTCATTCTCTATTTGCGACAACATTGAAGCAGGCAAGCCTTGCTTGTTAAATCCTAAGAGTGTTAAGAGTGTTAATCAGGATTACACTTATGAGATTAAAGACATCGATGTTTCTACATGGGAGAACAACAGCGACCTTCAATATATTGTAGGAAGCACAAGAATGAAAGGGTTCTTCTCGCCGACAAAGATAAATAAAGGCTCTTACGTTATAGGTGAAGCTAACAAGGTATATCATCTCGTTTCAGACATGGAAGCAAAAGGCTTCCGTTGCTATTTCGAAGACATCGCAGGTGCAAGCCGTGTGCTCACATGGGGCATCGACGACAACACTACGGGCATTGACGGCACTTTCGTAACGCCGCAGGCTCCTAAGGTTGGAAACATATACACCGTCAACGGTCAGCTCGTGCGCCGCAACTCTACTGCTGCAGGTCTGGCTCCGGGCGTATATATCATGAACGGCATTAAACTCATAGTTAAATAAAAATATACGACCCTATGAAGACATATATAAAACATCATTTTGCTGCGATAATAACGCTGCTCGTACTCGCTGCGACGCAAGCGTTCGCAGCGGAGAGAAAAACAGTTCTGTGGGAGAACCACTCGCCTAATGGTGCGAAGTTCTCAAAAACTCAGAACATTGATTTCAACCATCAATGGATAGAAGCAGAGATTGACCTTAGCAATTGCGGAACATCAGTTACACTGCAGAACATCATCTCTTTTGGCAATGATATTGCCCAGTGGAGCACAGCAGGAAAGTACAATCTCCACCTTTACTACACAGCATCAACCAAGCAGCTTGAAATAGACTACTTGGCTAATAGCGGAGATAGAGATCAAACATTTGTAACGCTGTCAAGCACAACTTTGAAATTGAAACTCTCTTCTGAAGGTCTAGCCGTTAACGGTGTAGTTCAGAAGAACGCTTCTTCGTTATCTAACCTTTTGGCTTTGAGTTCTATTTCTATAGGTAGCCAGCAAGGTGACAACCGTAGCTATGCTACATATAAGAGCGTCAGCATTGTTCCACCATTCACAGTTCCAGCATACGGCTCTACATATTTTATTTGTCCAGCCGACTACCCGACAAGATGCTTCACTGTTACTACATCTGAGAATGATGAGCAGATTACTGTGACAACAAAGTCAGACAGCAACAACGGTCAGAAGTGGATAACAAAGAAAGGCAACTATTCTACAGTATACCCTTGGCACATCGTAAACATCATGTCGTCTAAGGCTCTCGACATGGCAGGCAACAACACCAAGTTAATGCCACTTCAGTGGACATCTGAAAACGACGACAAAAAGGGAAATGCCAATCAGGAGTGGATGTTCGATGAAGTAGATGCAACAAATCATACATATAAGATTTACGCTTATACACAAAACCAAACATACTACCTCACATACGATGGAACCGACGGCGGCAAGCTTGGTCGTACAACAGATTCAAATAGTGCAACAGCCTTCGGCTTCATCAGCACAAACGGCACTTCTGGTGGCACCACTTCTGGTGGCGGTACTGGCGGTGGCAGCTCAACCTCTCCTGACCATGGTTCGTTCAGCGTTAACTGGATTAAGGATCAGAGCAAGGTGAGCGACCATAAGGAGAACGCACACGCTACATTCATCCCTTACGCTTCTGTAGACCAGATGAAGGCGGACGCTAAGCACTACGCAGAGCCTTGGCAGCAGCCCGACGAAAGCAAGGCTGAATATATCAACCTCAACGGAACTTGGAAGTTCAAGTATGTTCCTGGTACTTCCCCTAATTTTTGGGGTTCATCATCATCTCCTGGCGCAAGCGAGTTCCAAGGAAAGGACTATGACGATAGCGGTTGGAAAAACATCCGCGTGCCGCTCTCTTGGGAAATGGCAAACTACGGCAAGCCGGTTTACACCAACGTGGGCTATCCGTTTAAGAACAACCCGCCAAACGCAAACACTGGCATGTCAGATTATGGCGTAGAAGACCACAACGCAACGGGCTTCTATCGCCGCACCATCACTATCCCTGAGACATGGAAGGACAAGCGTGTGTTTATCCATTTCGACGGCGTATATAGCGCTGCTGTAGTATGGGTTAATGGCAAATACGTAGGCTACTCGCAGAGCTCTAACACCGACGCTGAGTTCGACATCACCGGCTTCGTAACTACCGGCGACAACCAACTCTCGGTACGTGTATATCGTTGGTGCGACGGTTCGTATCTCGAAGGTCAGGATATGTGGCACCTCTCTGGTATTCACCGCGACGTATATCTCGTGGCTACTCCGAAGGTGTTCGTGTCGGACCACTATATAACATCTTCGCTCAACAACGAGGCTACAAGCGGCAGTATGTCGGTGAAGCTGACTGTAGACAACCGCAACACCGTCTCTACAACCAAGACTCTGCAGGTGTCGTTGCTCGATGCTGACGACAATCAGATTGCTACCGGAACACAGACATACAGCGGAACATCAACAGCAGAAAAGACTGTTACACTCAGCGGTCTCAGCAACCTGCGTCCATGGAGCGCAGAAGATCCGTATCTCTACACCGTCGTTGTAAGTCAGAAGGACGAGAACGGAGCTGAGGAGATGGCGTTCTCTACAAAGTACGGCTTCCGCAACATTACAAAGAGCGGCAACCTCATCAACATCAACGGTAAGCGTGTCTACTTCAAGGGCGTGAACACTCAGGACACTCACCCTGAGTATGGTCGTGCCATCGACATGGAGACCATGATGAAGGACCTCACAATGATGAAGAAGGCTAACGTGAACACCGTGCGCACCTCGCACTATCCGCGTCAGCCGAAGATGTACGCCATGATGGACGCTCTCGGCTTCTACGTGATGGACGAGGCTGACGTGGAGTGCCACTATAACCAGAATTTGTCAAGCACCAGAAACTGGATAACAGCTATGGACGACCGCACAAAGCGCATGGTGCTGCGCGACCGCAACCACCCGAGTGTAATCTTCTGGTCGTTGGGCAACGAGTGCGGCGGCGGTAGCAACTTCTCTACTACATACAATACGTGTAAGAACCTCGACTCACGCTTCGTTCACTATGAGGGAGCAGGAAGCGGAACAAATTACTCCGACCTCGGTTCTAACATGTATCCAACCGTTTCGTCAGTACTAGGAAACAGAAGCGGACTGAACGGCAAGCCTTACTTCATCTGCGAGTATGCTCACGCAATGGGTCAGGCTGTCGGTAACTTGAAGGAATACTGGGATGTGATTGAGAACAGCACCGGTATCATCGGCGCTTGTATCTGGGACTGGGTAGACCAATCGGTTTACGACCCTGCAAAGCTTGTTAACGGTCAGAAGAAGAACGAAAACGGCTTCAACTATTGGGTTTCTGGCTACGACTACAACTCAACAAGCGGTATAGACTATGGCTTCCAGGGCAACTTCCTCAACAACGGTATCGTTACACCAGACCGCACATGGACTGGCAAGCTCTCTGAGGTGAAGAAGGTGTACCAGTATGTGAAGTTCAGCGACTTCAACACTTCAGCGAAGTCTGTAAACATCGCGAACAAGTATGCGTTCATGCCTATCTCGCAGGACAACTTCGAAATCGGCTATCGCGTGATGAAGGATGGATACTTGGTGGAGAACGGCAAGCTCGAAAGCTTCAACTCTATCGCTGCAGGTTCTTCTGCTACCGTAACACTGCCTATCCGGACATCTGTTGAGGGCAGTGCAGAGTATCTCGTAAACGTAGAGTTGCGCGTGAAGAAGCCTACAAAGGCTAACGTTGCCGATTGGACATCATGGGCAGAGGAAGGCTACAGCATCGCTGATGAACAATTCTCACTCTCTAAGCAGGACACCTCTAACGGCACAGCTAAGGGTACAGACGGCACAATGGGATTCCCCGTGCTGCCAAGCTACACTTCTGCAGATGGTCAGTTGAGCGTAAACGGCAATACCGTTTCTGGTACCGACAACAACGGTAAGGAGTATTCAATCAGCTTCAGCAATGGCAAGATGACCTCATGGACATACGACGGCAAGAGCCTTATCAACGCAGGTCCTGACTTCAACAGCTATCGCGAGGTGGACAACGACCGATGGATTAGCTCGCCATACGAAGATTCGTCAAGTCTCAGAGTCACAAGCGCACTCAGAAAGAGCGGCAACAATGCGACAATGTCTGTTAATGGTTCGGCTACAGGCTGCAGCTACACCACCAACTATACATTCTACCCAGACGGAACAGTAGACATGAAGGTGACATTCTCGCCAAGCGAGATACCCTCGTCAAGCGGGAATAAAGATGACAAGCAATATCTCGCCCGCATCGGCTTGGGCATGCAGTTCGCTTCAGGCTTCGAGAACGTAGAGTTCTATGCTCGCGGTCCTCGCTCTAACTACAGCGACCGCAAGACGGGTTCTTATCTCGGACGCTTCACAACGACGGTTGACGACATGGTTGACGAGATGATTCACCCGCAGACCTTCGGCGACCACGAGGACTTGCGTGAGCTGATTCTCACCAACAAGACCGCAGGCGTGCAGCTTGGCGTAAAGGTGGGCGGACGCGCTTCGTTCTCGCTCTCTCACTACGACGAGAAAAACTGGTGTAAAGGAACCAACACTATGTGGCAAACAAACCTCCACTGGTACGACCTGACACGCGACTCGCAGGTTTACGCTCACTTCGACTATATGCAGCGCGGTTTGGGCAACAACTCTTGCGGTGGCGACAAATTCCTCTCTAAATATCTTTGCCCGACAAGCGGCAGCTACACATACACACTGCGCTTTAAGCCTCGGTCGGCAGAAAGCGTTAATGTGGTAGCAGAGTAAGTTTGCGTGACACATATTTATATACAAAGACTCTCCCGATAGGTAGCAGGCAAATATCCTGAGCCTATCGGGAGAGTCTTTTTAAGTTTATATAACACTAATTCTGCGCCTCGTTTATCAGAAAACATGTATTTTCGCAGCGTTAACTTTTAAGCTACTAAAGAATGAAAACGACCGACTATCAACCTTTATTGGAACACATAAGAGAAGAGATTGAGATATACGCTAAAGAGGGCAAGCAAGCTGACTATATCCCGGCACTGGCGAATGTAGACCCTGACCAGTTCGGACTGTGCCTGCACATGCTCGACGGCAGGACATACAGCATCGGGGCTTCGGACGTGAAGTTCTCGATACAGAGCATCGCAAAGGTGTTCTCGCTTGCCATCGCTCTGAGCATCTTGGGCAAGGATCTGTGGACGCGCATCGGAAAGGAGCCGTCGGGGTCGGCGTTCAACTCGCTCGTGCAGCTGGAGTACGAGCATGGCAAGCCGCGCAACCCGTTCATCAACGCCGGCGCATTGGTAACTGCCGACGTGATACTCTCGCATCTGGAGAACCCGAAGGAGTTCTTCCTGCGCTTCGTGCGCACCATCGCCGGCAACGAGGACATCAACTTCTCGGAGGAGGTGGCGCAGTCGGAGCTGAGTTGCAGCTATCTGAACGCTTCTATCGCCTATCTGCTGAAGCATCACGGCAATCTGCATAACGACGTGAACGATGTGCTGCAGTTCTACAGCACTATATGCTCGCTGGAGATGAGCTGCGAGGACCTCTCGCATGCGTTCATGGCGTTTGCTCGCAGCAACGAACCTTTCTCGCATGCCGGCGTGAACCTGACAATCTCGAGGGTGAAACGCATCAACGCCATCATGCAGACGTGCGGCTTCTACGACGAGGCGGGCGACTTCGCGTTCCTCGTGGGGCTGCCTGGCAAGAGTGGCGTGGGCGGCGGCATCGTGGCGCTCTACCCGTCGCGCTACTCGATAGCGGTGTGGAGTCCGAGACTCAACTCGAAGGGCAACTCTATCATGGGCATGAAGGCTCTGGAACTGTTCACATCAGAAACGGAAGAATCAATATTCTGATGAAACAAACCGAAAATCGAAAGATTTTGACTAACTTTGTCAATCGGCAAAACGTGTATTAAAAGAGATAATGACAGAGAAGATTTATTATAAATTCATACAATTCGCCCTGGGCACGTACGAGGGAAAGGAGTTTCTGGACGGGTCGGCGCTGAACGGCTTCGACTGGCAGCGCTTCTACGACTTCGCCAAGAAACAAACGCTGGTAGGAATCATCATGGAGGGCATATCGCGACTGCCGAAGGCGGTAGCACCCAAGCAGGGACTGCTTATGAACTGGTTCATGATGAGCCAGAATATAAGCCGCATGAACCTTATGCTCAATGAGGCTACGGTCGGCGTATATAATAGAGTGAAGGCGGCGGGCTACGACTGCTGCATTCTGAAGGGTCAGGCGAACGCTGCTATGTACGCCAACCCTGCGGCGCGCACACCGGGTGATGTGGACATGTGGGTGGACGCGTCGCGCGAGGAGATTAGACAACTGGCGCAAACGTTGGCTAAGGAGAACGGACGGATTGACGAGGAGAGCTACAACCACATTGCGCTCACGACGAACGACATATCGGTAGAGCTGCACTATACGCCGGGCTTCATGGCAAACTTCACGTACAACCGCCGCTTGCAGCAGTGGTTCCGCAAGAGCATCGACGCACAGTGCCGCAACATGATAGCACTGCCCGACGAGGCGGGCGAGGTGGCTGCGCCTACTGCCGACTTCAACGCTGTCTACCAGCTCTACCATCTCTATCACCATTACTTCTACGAGGGTGTGGGACTGAGACAAGTGGTGGACTATTACTATGTAATTTTGAATTTTGAATTAGGAGTTTTGAATTGTCGCTTACGCGATGAGGAGTTGAAGAATTGTGAATTGGAAAGTCAAAACTCAAAATTGAATAATTCAAAATCGGCAAAGCCGACAATTCAAAATTCAAAACTCAAAACTCAAAACTCTCTGACTCGTCTCGGCTTATGGCACTTCGCCGGCGCAATGATGTACGTGCTGCACGAGGTGCTGGGCTTGCCTGAGGAGAAGATGATTGCGCCGATGGACAAGAAACGCGGAGAGATGCTGCTCAACGACATCCTATGCGGCGGCAACTTCGGACATCACGACGAACGCCATGCCTGGGGCCGCGACACCTACGACGGCAACGGCTTCAAACATGGCGCTCTTGGACACAATCTGCTGCGACTTCACCGCGACCTGCGACTGCTAAGATACTATCCGTCGGAGGCGCTGAGCGAGCCGATATTCAGGCTGTGGCATTATTACTGGCGCTGGAAGATACACCAATTATAATGGAAGATGGCTGGAAGATAACCCACTTTTTAGAGTTATCTTCCAGCCTTTATTGCTCTCACCACCAACCTATTACGCCATTTCTGGAAGATATGGCAGATTTTTTCACGTACTGGTTTATATATTAGACTCCTACGGTCTAAACCTTAAAATAATCCTGCAACTCGACAACAGCCTCAGCATCGTGGTTGTCGAGGTCTTTTATTATCACGCCGTGCTCAAGCAGCGCGATGCGTGTAGATATCTCCGTGGTGTGCTGCAGATTGTGGCTCGACACAATAACCGTTGCACCCGTCTCTTTATTGTATTCAACAAGAATCTTCTTCAGCATATTCTGGCTGCGCGGATCGAGGAAGTTGAACGGTTCGTCGAGAATAACCAGTTCGGGACGGTTGAGCAGCGCCGCTATGATGCCCACCTTGTGGCGATTGCCCGCAGAGAAGTCGCGTATGTACTTCTTCTGGTTGAGTATCTCGCCGCCCATCAACGGCTCGAAGTAGACAAGGCGTTCCGCAATCTGCTCCTTCGTCATGCCCGACACACGACCGATGAAGTCGAAATATTCCTCCGCCGTGAGGAAGTCGATGAGGAAACCATCGTCGATGTACGCACCGGTATACGCTTTCCAGTCCTCGCTCAGCGCAGGATTGATTGGAGAGCCCCCGCCAACTCCCCCGTCGGGGGAGAGCTTGAGGCTGCTTGGAACAAGTTCAACGTCATCCGCAGACGGATGCATAGTAACAACGCCCTTGTCTGCCTTCAGAAGGTCGAGCATAAGGCGGAAAAGCGTAGTCTTGCCGGCACCGTTGTTGCCCACAAGACCAAGAATATCACCGTTGTTGATGGTGAAACTTTTGATGTCCACGGCAGTGTTCGTGCCGAAGTGTTTCTCAAGATTACTGAGTTCTATTTTCATATACTTTCTAATTGTAAATAGGAGGCTACGGCATTCTTGCCGTAGCCATTACAAATGCGTTATTCTAACTCTTGCTTCAAGAACTTCGCCGTGTAGCTTTCCTTGCATTCAGCCACTTCCTCCGGCGTTCCCTTTGCAAGCAAGCGTCCGCCACCGCGTCCACCTTCAGGTCCCATGTCGATGATGTAGTCGGCGAGCTTTATCACGTCGAGGTTATGCTCGATAATAATCACCGTGTTGCCACGGTCGACCAGCTTCTCTATCACCTCCATCAGAATCTTTATGTCCTCGAAGTGCAGACCTGTTGTCGGTTCGTCGAGAATATAGAGCGTCTTGCCGGTGTCGCGCTTGCTGAGTTCGGTAGACAGCTTCACACGCTGACACTCGCCACCCGAGAGTGTCGTCGAAGGCTGACCCAGCTTGATGTAACCCAAGCCCACCTCCTTCACGGTTTTTAATTTCTGCAGAATGTTAGGCACATTCTCGAAGAACTCTACAGCCTGATTGAACGTCATATCGAGTACGTCGGCAATGCTCTTTCCCTTGTAGCGCACCTCAAGCGTCTCACGATTGTAGCGCTTGCCGTGACACTCCTCGCACGGCACGAGCACATCCGGCAGAAAGTTCATCTCGATAGTGCGGTAGCCGCCGCCCTTGCATGTCTCGCAGCGTCCGCCCTTCACGTTGAACGAGAAGCGCCCCGGCTTGTAGCCGCGTATCTTCGCCTCGGGCAGATTGACGAACATGGCACGTATGTCGTTAAACACGCCGGTATATGTAGCCGGATTGGAGCGTGGCGTGCGACCAATCGGCGACTGGTCTACATTCACCACCTTGTCTATATTATCTATACCCTCGATACTGTCGTATGGCATCGGCTTCTTCAGCGAGCGGTAGAAGTGCTGCGAGAGAATAGGCTGCAACGTCTCGTTGATAAGCGTCGACTTGCCCGATCCGCTCACGCCCGTCACCACGATGAGCTTGCCCAGCGGAAACTCTACGTCAACATTCTTCAGGTTGTTGCCCTTCGCACCGCGTATCACGATGCTCTTGCCGTTGCCCTCGCGTCGCTTGGCAGGTATCTCTATCTTACGCACTCCGTTAAGGTAGTCGGCGGTGATGGTGTGCTCCTTAAGCATCTGAGCGGGCGTTCCCTGGAACACCACCTCGCCACCACGGATGCCCGCCTTCGGACCAATGTCAACGATATAGTCGGCGTTGAGCATCATGTCGCGGTCGTGTTCTACCACAACCACGGTGTTGCCCATGTCGCGCAGCTCCTTCAGCGAGTGGATAAGACGGTCGTTGTCGCGCTGATGCAGACCGATGCTCGGCTCGTCGAGGATGTAGAGCACGTTGACGAGCTGCGAACCGATCTGAGTGGCAAGGCGAATACGCTGGCTCTCGCCGCCGGAAAGCGTTGCCGACTGGCGTGAGAGCGACAGATAGTCGAGACCCACGTCGAGCAGGAAGTTGATACGTGTCTTTATCTCCTTCAATATCTCCGTAGCGATAGTCTTCTGACGAGAGTCGAGGTGGGCTTCTGCCTCGTCTATCCACTGCTTGAGTTGCTGAATGTCCATCGCAGACAGCTCCGCAATGTTCTTGTCCCAGATGCGATACGACAGCGCTTCGCGGTTAAGGCGTGCGCCGTGACACTCAGGACACTCAGCCATAGCGAGGAACTGGTCAGCCCATTTCTGTCCGGCCTGCGAGTCGTCGTTCTCCATGACGGTGCGCAGATACTTGATGACGCCGTCGAACGTGCAGAAGTAGTCGCTCGACGTGCGCACCACGTCCTTGCTGATGCGTATCGTTTCGAGCGAACCGTACAACACCTCGTTGAGCGTGTCCTCAGGTATCTCGCTCACCGGCGTCTTCAGCGTACATTCAGCCGCTTCGAGAATGGCGCCAATCTGCCAGAATATCATTTGGTTCTTGTACTTGCCCAGCGGAACAATGGCGCCCTCGTATATAGACAGCGAGTCGTCGGGGATGACCTTCTTCATGTCAATCTCGTTGACATAGCCCAAGCCCTTGCACTTGCTGCAGGCACCCTCGGGCGAGTTGAACGAGAACATATTGGGTGCAGGGTCGCGGTAAGAGATGCCCGACGTAGGGCACATCAGTCGCTTTGAGAAGTTCTTTGCCACGCCCGTGTCCTTGTCGAGAATCATAATCTGTCCGTCGCCCTCGCGCATTGCCGTAGCGACAGTCTTGCGCAGACGGTCGTCGAAGCCGTCGCGCATCTGCATCTTGTCTATCACCACCTCAATGTTATGGTTCTTGTAGCGGTCGGTCTTCATGCCGCTTCTTATCTCCGTAATCTCTCCGTCGATGCGCACGTAGAGATAACCCTTGCGACGAAGTGTCTCGAAGAGTTCGCGGTAGTGGCCCTTGCGCTGCCTTACGAGTGCAGCGAGTATGTATATGCGCTTGCCGGCATAGTCGGAGTTGATCATCTCAATGATGCGCTCCTCCGTATACTTCACCATCTTCTCGCCCGTAACGTAGCTGTAAGCCGTTCCGGCGCGAGCATAGAGCAGACGCAGATAGTCGTATATCTCGGTCGTTGTGCCCACGGTAGAGCGTGGGTTCTTGTTTGTTGTCTTCTGTTCGATGGATATAACCGGACTCAGACCGGTTATGTTGTCGACATCGGGGCGCTCCATTCCGCCAAGGAAGTTGCGTGCGTATGCCGAGAACGTGTCGATGTATCGGCGCTGACCTTCGGCGTATATCGTGTCGAAGGCAAGCGACGACTTGCCCGATCCGCTCAGTCCGGTGATCACCGTGAGCGAGTCGCGTGGTATCTCCACGTCAATGTTCTTCAGGTTGTGGACGCGTGCGCCCCAAACGTTTATCTTTTCTCCCATAGAGAGTTGAGAATTTTGAGTTTTGAGTTTTGAATTATCGGCAGAGCCGATTGTGAATTAATGAGTTGTGAATTGTGAGTTGTGAGTTGTGAATTGTGAGTTGTGAATTCAAAATTAAGAAATTCAAAATTTAATAACTCCTAATCGGCGGAGCCGACAATTCAAAACTCAAAATTCAAAATTCAAAACTATCATTCCGTTGGATTCACCCCATTGCTTTCGGTATAGCCACGCAGCAGGTTCACATCCTTCTTGATGTTATACTTTCTTCCGTCGGCTCCCTTTGCCTTCACGAGCACGAAGTAGACGCCCTGCTTCACATCCTTGCCATTGAACTTGCCGTCCCATCCGCCAGCAGGGTCGTGCCATTCGTATATCTTCTGTCCCCAGCGGTTGAAGATGTAGGCGTCGAACTCCACGATGCTCTGGTAGTTGTTCTTGGCGCGATAGATGTCGTTGATGCCGTCGCCGTTGGGCGAGAAGGCATTGGGCATCTCGAGCTTGCTCTCGGATATCTGTATGGTTATCGGCTGGGCGTCCTGCCAGTAGTCCTTGGTGTAGGCTACGGTGTCGTTGCCGTTGATGAACGTGGCGTAGAGCACGATGCGGTGCGAACCCGCCTCGGTGAACGTGTACTCGGTCTCTTCTTCGTAGCGCACGAGGTAGGGCTGTGTCTCGCCCTCCTTGGTGAAACGCCACTCGTAGTGGGGCGTGTACATGCCTACGTTCTCGGCATTGGCGTGGAACACCACGGTGAGCGGAGCCGAACCGGAATAGCTCGTGCCGGTCTCCTCGCCTTCGTCGGTGGTGAACGTAGCTTGCGGGTCGATTGTCGGCACCTCGTCGGCGTATGCCTGCAGCGTGGTGCAGAGAACCAACAATAAAAGTGTTCTGATGTATCTCATTGTCTACTCGTTTACTTATCGTCTTGTTTACTTGTCTACTCGTTTACTTGTAATGCAAAGTTAGTTATTATCTCGCACACAGCAAAACGCTGCTACCTATTTATAACGTTATTTATGAACAAAGATTTTTGCAAACAATATATTTTGTGTACTTTTGCAATGTTAATTTTAATAGAATGATAGAAATGAGACGTAGCATTAGAATTCTTTTCTTGTTTTGCGCCATGCTGCTGGCATCGTCGGTGGCAGCGCAGACGCCGAAGTGGCAGGACTTGTATAAGGTAAAGAAGAAAGACACGATATATGGCATCGCCCAGAAGTTCGGCATCACCATCGACGAGCTGATGCAGGCAAACCCCGACATGCAGAAGAACGACTATGTGCTGAAGAAGGGCGAGCAGCTGCTCATTCCGTTCCCGAAGCAGGTGCAGACCGCTGCTACGACAACGGCACCGAAGGCATCTACAACTCAGCAGCGTGCGGCTAACACGGTGAACGTGGGCGTGATGCTGCCGCTGCACAACGTGGACGGCGACGGACAGCGCATGATAGAATACTATCGTGGCGTGCTCATGGCGTGCGACAGTCTGCGCAGTCAGGGCATCAACACCAACATCTTCGCTTGGAACCTGCATAAGGATGCCAGCGTAGCGCAGGTGCTTGCCGACGCCAACGCCAAGAACTGCGACCTTATCTTCGGTCCGCTCTACACCAAGCAGGTGAAGCCGATAGGCGACTTCTGCCGCAAAAACGGCATACGTCTCGTCATCCCGTTCTCTATCAACGGTGGCGACGTGGAGACCAACGACCATATCTTCCAGGTTTATCAGAGTCGTGTGCTCACTGCCGAACTGTCTGTGAACGCGTTCATGGACCGCTTCAAGGATGCGCATCCGGTGTTTGTCGACTGCAACGACACGACAAGCGACAAGGGTGTGTTCACAGCCGCCCTACGCCGCCGTCTTGAGGCTGAGGGCATTGCGTACAACATAACAAACTTGAAGTCGTCGGAGCCGATGTTCGCCAAGGCGTTCAGCGCAAAGAAGCGCAACGTGGTGATTCTGAACACGGGTCGTTCGCCGCAGCTTAACTCTACGCTTGCAAAGCTGAACACGCTGCGTGCTTCTTACCCGAACATACAGATTGCGATGTACGGCTACAACGAATGGCTGATGTACAAGCGCGTATACCAGGACTACTATTACAAGTACGAGGCATACATCCCGACGGCTTACGTCTACAACGAGTCGGCGCCGGCTACAGCAAGTCTGGAGCTCCACTATCGCCAGTGGTTCAAGTCGGATATGCGTTTGGCTCTGCCGCGCTTCGCCCTCACGGGCTACGACCAGGCGCAGTTCTTCATACGCGGCATAAACAAGTACGGCAAGCAGTTCAACGGCACTCCGCAACAGAACACGTACAAGCCGCTGCAGACTCCGCTGAAGTTCAAGCGCGTGACGAACGGCGGTATGCAGAACAACTGCTTCGTACTGCTCCACTACAAGCCGACACGCACGATAGAAACAATTACGTATTAAAAGTAAAAAAGTAAAAAAGTAAAAGAGTAAAAAGCTTTTACTATGGCTTAGAGAGGCTTAGAAAGGCTTAAAGAGGTTTAGAAAAAGGCTTAGAGAGGCTTAGAAATAGAAAGGCTTAGAAATAGAAAGGCTTAGAAATAGAAAGGCTTAAAGAGGCTTAGAAACAGAAAGGCTTAGAAAGGCTTAAAGAGAAAAAGAACAAATGATAAAGACAATAAGAAAAGCACTCCTCGCTCTGCTGCTGACGGCAGCCGTGTGCGCAAAGGCGCAGGTGGGCGACTACCGCAACGACCTTGCGCTCGGCTTCAACGGCGGCTTCGTGATGAGCAGCGTGAGCTTCGTGCCAAAGGTGACGCAGACACAGCACCCGGGCTTCACCGCCGGACTCTCGTTCAAGTACACCTGCGAGAAATACTTCAAGACCTACTGCTCTGTGTATGCCGAGCTAAACTATGCGCGTATCGGTTGGAAGGAGAGTATTCTCGACGTCAACGACAAGCCCGTGATTAATCCTACTACGGGCGTGGCTGAGGCGTATCAGCGCGACATCAACTACATACAGTTGCCGGTGTTCGCCCACTTGGCGTGGGGAAAGGAACGCAAGGGCTTGCAGTTCTTCGTACAGGCTGGTCCGCAGTTTGGCTATATGCTCAACGAGTCGACAAAGACCAACTTCACCATCGCCGACCGTAACACCACAGACCGCGCCAACCAGACTTGCGCGCAGGACACAATGGCTGTAGAGAACAAGTTCGACTACGGCATCGCGGCGGGCTTGGGCGTTGAGTGGCGCATACCGCATGCGGGCAGTCTGCTGCTCGAGGGTCGCTACTACTACGGCTTGGGCAACATCTACGGCGACTCGAAGCGCGACTACTTCGCACGCTCCAACCACTCGAACATCGTGGTGAAGCTCGCGTGGCTGTTTGATATACGTTAGGGGTAGCACTTGTCTCAAGACATTCTTCAGGGGGTGCACTTGTCTCAAAACATTCTTCAGGGGGTGCACCCCCTGAAGTTACTTCTTTAACTTCAATCCAGTCCACAAACACCACACAACCGCTATTCCGAAGAAGAAGATGAAGATGTATGTTGCGGTGTTGTGCATGTATATTCTGCAGGTGTGCACTTCGAGCGCCACGTTCCACAGCGACATGGGCAGGCGGCGCAGACTTTCGGGCTGCACAATCTTCGTGGTTCCATCATAGTAATCAGTCACAACCTCTGTGACTGATTTTTTTGTATCCGCACCATTCGTACCTTTCTGGTCGGCGGCGCAGACACGAAAGTCGGAGCTGTAGCCGCTTATCGCCTTTTTGCCGAGCGGCGGACCAGGCTTCTTCGACACCGGTCGGCCAGTGAAATAGTCGGTAGCCATACCCGTGCGGCGGTTCCAGACATGCATTCCGCCGAACGAACCGCAGAGCCACATGCCGTCCTCGCGCTGCTGCCACACGTTCAGTCCCATAACGTTCTGCGGCGGAGCGTCCATAATGCGCGTCGGACGCGGCTTACTGATGTCGCTGCCCAACGAGAAATAGCCCTCGGAGGCGGACAGCAGCCAGTCGCCTACCCTACTGTCGTAGCGCACGAGGCGTAGTTTGTCGTGCCACGGGTTCTTACTTTTCAGCGTTGTGAACGGCAGCGTCGGCACCTTCGTCAGGGCGAGCGCCACCATCACCGGCGGGCGCAGACACCAGCCCGTAGCACATATTAATATTGTAGCGACGATAGTCTTGCGCCCCACGAGGTTATGCCAGCGCAGCGTGTGCTTCATTGTGCTGCCCTTGCTCTGCCAGCGGCGTTTCGTCTTGCGCAGACAGAAGAAGGCGAAGCCCGTAACGATAAGCACTATGAGCACCACGGCAACAGCATCGACCAGAAGGCGCCCTGCGAAGCCGAACAGTTCGCCGCTGTGCAGCAGCCACACTGTGCGGAACGCCGTAGTGCGGTCTTTATAGTCGGGCGGCGCAGGCAGGTCGATGCGGCGGAACTGCGTGTAGGGTGACACGGCGATGTAGGCGTGCGACCGACTCAGCACTACGAGCGTGTCGCCGTGGGCAGCGATGTCGGTAAGCAGTTCGTCGGAGTCGGCTAAGGGCAGCGCTTCGGTGTGCCATTTGCCGTGCGTTCCGAAGCGGTAGAGCGCCAACTGCGACACGGCAAAGAGCTGTTTTGCCGAGCTGCCCACGCTAACCACGTTGCGTATCTGGCGGTAGTCGGCACCCGTGGGCAGTCCTTCGTTGAAGTCGGCTAAATGCGCAGCGGTCGAATCGGTGAGGAACACGCCCGACGCGCCATATATTAATATGTGTGAGTCGACGGGCAGCGTGCCGCGCAGCAGTCCGCCGTTCCACTGGCTGTACTCGTAGCGCTGGGGCAGCAGCGTGCGCGGCACGTTGATGTCGCTGATAAGCTGGCGGTGGTTGAGCAGGATGCCCGAGACGCAGAACATCAGCAGGAAGAAGCTGAGCACAAGTCCCAGCCATTTGTGGTGTTGTATGAGTTTTCGTTTGTTCATATTGTTCTGTCTTTATGATGTGATGTGCAGGGGGTGCAGTTGTCTCCGCTCGGCTTTGCCGCTTGCCAAAGCAAGAACTGCACCAACAATGTAGAATGCACAATTATATTAATTGAGGGTGTGTCAAAACTCAATCAATGCGGGCTGCGCTCGGCTATGTGCTTTTGCCCCTTCGGGGCGTCCTACTCGTGAGTTTTGACACACTCTCCCCTAAGCAAGTGTTCCAATGTTTTAGTCTGCAAAGTTATTAAGAAAGTTTCATACTTGCAATCCCTATTTGTTATGATTCTTCAACTTTTCTCACCGTTCGCGTCCGCCGTCCGATCGGATTCCGTACGCCGTCCGATCAGATTCCGTACGCCGCCTGATCGGATTCCGTACGCCATCCAATCGGATTCCGTACGCCGCCCGCCGCACAACGACGGCTACATATCGCCCGAAAGCCTTCCATATAGCCCCATGAAAGCCGCCGCAACTGAATAATTGCCATATTTTGTTACGAAAATGTTACATACATTTGGTTGATAGAATTATTCTTCTTAAATTTGTAAATTGTGAAATCAATGCTATGAAATAATAACTTAATCAATAAAAACTCAATTATTTATGTTTGAAAATCAACCAAAAGGTCTGTGGGCATTAGCCTTGGCAAACACTGGTGAGCGCTTCGGCTACTACACCATGCTTGCTGTGTTCTTACTCTATTTGCAGGCTAACTTCGGTTTCCAAACCGGATTGGCAAGTACTATCTATTCAACCTTCCTGATGATGGTTTACTTTCTCCCCATCATCGGCGGTATCGCAGCCGACAAATTTGGCTTTGGACGTATGGTTACCACCGGTATCTTCATCATGTTCATCGGCTACCTCGTGCTCTCGCTGCCTCTTGGCAAGGACACCATTGCCATCGCTGCAATGGGCGCTTCGCTCATCCTCATCGCTCTCGGAACCGGTCTGTTCAAGGGCAACCTGCAGGTTATGGTAGGCCGTCTGTACGACGAGCCGAAGTATTCGCAGAACCGCGACTCGGGCTTCTCGCTCTTCTACATGGCTATCAACATCGGCGCCATGTTCGCTCCTACCGCAGCCATCAAGATTATGAAGTGGGCGCAGGATACTATGCACGTATCTGTAGAAGACTCTTACCACTTCGCGTTTGCCGTGGCTTGCGTATCGCTCATCGTTAGTATCGCCATCTACTATATCTTCAGCTTCACATACAAGCACGTGCTGGCTTCTGAGACAAAGAAGAAGGACGAGAAGACTCCGGCTAAGGAGGTGAACGAGCTTTCGCCGGCTGAGACAAAGGAGCGCATCGTGTGCCTCTGCCTCGTGTTCGCTGTGGTTATCTTCTTCTGGATGGCGTTCCACCAGAACGGCAATACGCTGACACTCTTCGCTCGCGACTTCACGCTGAAGACTTCTGAGGGTCTGCAGTCGATGGCGTTCGACGTGACGAACCTCGTGGCTTGCATCTTCGTGGTATACGGCAGCTTCGGTCTCGCTCAGAGCAAGACCGGCAAGGGCAAGGGCATCTCGTTCGGCGTAATCGTTGCAGCCATCGCCTTCCTCTTCTACAAGTACAACAACCTTGAGGGTGCTGTAGCGGTAGAGGCTCCTATCTTCCAGCAGTTCAACCCGTGCTACGTAGTAGCGCTGACACCGGTGAGCGTAGCCCTCTTCTCTTGGCTCAACAAGATCGGCAAGGAGCCGACATCGCCCGAGAAGATCGGTCTGGGTATGCTCGTTGCAGCTCTCGGTTTCGTATGGATGGCTGTAGGCTCTATGGGTCTTGAGTTGCCGCTCACACAGGGCGACCCGGCTACTGAAGGCACACGCGTAAGCGCAAACCTCCTCATCTCTACATACCTCATCCTCACCTTCGCAGAACTTCTGCTCTCGCCGATCGGCATCTCGTTCGTAACTAAGGTGGCTCCTCCGAAGTATGCAGGTCTTATGATGGGTCTCTGGTTCGGCGCTACAGCTATCGGCAACCAGCTCGTTATGGTGCCGGGCATCATGTGGGGCAAGAACTTCAACCTCATTACTATCTGGGGTGTTCTCGCTGGCATCTGCCTCGTCTCTGCCCTCTTCATCTTCTCTATCATCAAGAAGCTGAATAAGGTTAGCTAATTATAAAAGAAAATCGCCCACAAACTCGATTGAGCTTGTGGGCGATTTTCTTTATTTATACCTTATATTATAAAGCGCTGTGCCTTCCCGGCGTAGCCAGCGTAATCACTTCGCAATCTTTCATTGTGGCGCCGTCGATAGTGAGTCGGACGAGGGTGCGTTCGGTCTGCCAGCCTTGCAGTCCGGCGGCTCCGGGGTTGATATGCAGCAGTCCGAGCAGCGGGTCGTTCTTTATCTTCAGTATGTGCGAGTGTCCGCTGATGAAGAGCTTCGGCGGGCGCTCCATAATCTGCCGGCGTATGCTCGGGTCGTACTTGCCCGGATAGCCGCCGATGTGCTTCATCAGCACCTCCACCTCCTCGCACTTGAAGCGCAGCACCTCGGGGTACATAAGGCGCAGGTCGCCGCCGTCGCAGTTGCCGCAGACGGCACGCAGCGGACGAAACTCTGCCAAGCGCTCCGCAAGCACCGTAGAGCAGATGTCGCCGCAATGCCATATCTCGTCGCACGGCTCGAAATACTTCAGATAGCGGTCGTCCCAGTAAGAGTGGGTGTCGCTGATTATGCCTATCTTCTTCATCGTTTCATTCTCCTTCTTATGAAGTCGGCAATGAACTCCTTCGTGCCTTCGGCTCCGAGGCGCGACGCATTGACGCAGAGGTCGTAGCTGGCGCTGGCACCCCATGTCTTGCCCGAGTAGTAGTTGTAGTAGGACGAGCGCGTGCTCTCCTTGTCCTCTATCAGCTTGCGCGCCTCCTCAGCCGAGCAGTTGCGGCGCTTGCAGACATTGCTGATGCGGTCGTCGAGGTCGGCGGTGATGAACACCGTCACCATGTTCGGGTTGTCGCGCAGCACATAGTCGGCGCAGCGGCCCACGAACACGCACGACGACTCGTCGGCTGCCTTGCGTATGGCGTCGCTCTGTATGCGGAACAGATTCTCCTGCGAGAGTCCGTTGTCGTAGAACGACGAGTCGGAGATGAACGGCACGTGCATGTGGAATATCTGGTCGAGGAAGCCTTTGCGCTCATCGTTCTTCTCGAAGAACTCGGGGCTGAAGCCGCTCTCCTTGGCTGCAAGGCTGAGCACCTCGCGGTCGTAGAACTTGCAGCCGAACTCGTCGGCGAGCATCTTCGCTATCGTTCTGCCGCCGCTGCCAAGCTGGCGACCGACGCTGATTATCAGTTTATCGTTGTTCATATCTTTATGTCTTTAGTTGATGAATGTGGCTTTAGGTTAAATGGTACACTCGTCGGGCTGCGCCGTCTTGAACTTCTTTATGTACTTCGTGAGCAGCACTATCGCCACAACGAACGAGATGACGTCGCTGATAGGCTGCGCGAGCCACACGCCGTCGGTCTGGTAGAAGTTGGGCAGAACGAGCAGCGCCGGCAGGAAGAACAGAAGCTGGCGCGAGAGCGAGAGCAGCATGCTTATCTTCGCCTTGCCAATGCTCTGGAAGAAGCCCGTACTCGCCATCTGTGCGCCTACCAATGGGAAGGTGATCATGGTGAGTGTGATGGCGCGCTCGGAGATGCTGATGAGCGTCTGGTCGGAAGTGAACAGACGTGCGCACTCATGGGGCATCGACTGGGCTATTATCCAGCCCACGGTGGTGATGAGCACGGCGCCGGTCATGGTGTACTTCAGCACGCGCAGCAGACGGTCGTAGTTGCGTGCGCCGTAGTTGTAGCCCGCAATAGGGAACATGCCTTGGTTCATGCCCATGTTTATCATGATGAAGATGAACGCTATCTTGTTAGTGATGCCAAACGCTCCTACAGCGAGGTCGCCGCCGTGGAAGGTGAGCGCCTTGTTGATGAAGATGATGACGATGCACGAGCAGGCGTTCATGGCGAACGGTGATATGCCTATGGCTATGATGTTCTTGATGATGTGCGACACGGGGCGGTAGATGCCGCGCTTGAAGTGGACGATGCACTGCGGATTGCTGAATATCCTAAGCTGCCAGCAGAGCACCGTGGCTTGCGCAATGATTGTAGCAAGGGCGGCTCCGCCTATACCCATGTGCAGCGGCCAGATGAATATCGGCGAGAGGATGGCGTTGAGTACCACCGTCATTATCGACGCCATCATAGCAGAGCGTGGCTTGGACGCCGCACGCAGTATGGCGTTCAGTCCGAAGAACATGTGAGAGATGGCGTTGCCGGCGAGTGTGATGACCATATACTCGCGTGCGTAGGGCAACATGGCGTCGCTGGCGCCGAAGAAGCGCAAGATAGGGTCGAGGAAGAGGAGCGATATGATGCTGAACGCAACGCCGATGATGACGTTAAGTGTGAACGCATTGCCGAACACACGCTCGGCTGTGGTGTAGTCTTTCTGTCCCAGCTTCACCGATATGCACGTAGAGGCACCTATGCCCACACCGGCTCCGAACGCCGCCGCGAGGTTCTGCAGGGGGAATGTAACGGCAAGGCCGCTGATAGCGAGTGCACCGCAGCCTTGTCCGATGAATATACTGTCTGTCATGTTGTAGAGCGACGCTGCCGTCATGGCAGCGATGGCGGGCAGAGCGTACTGCATCAGCAGCTTGCCCACAGGCTTTGTGCCCAGCTCAAGAGTAGCCTGTTTGCTGTTATCCATAAAAACCTTTTGTGTTGTGAGGGGTGTTTCTGTTTGTTCACTACTCTTTTCTTACTCTCCGTAAATTTCCTTCAGCTTAGCCTCAAGTTGTTCGCCTCTGAGGTCGGCTGCGATGATCTTGCCCGTAGGGTCGACGAGGTAGCTCGCAGGGATGGAGCGTATGCCGTATACCTGACCTGCCTTGCTCTGCCAGCCCTTAAGGTCGGAGAGGTGTACCCAGTCGAGCTGCATGTCGGCGATTGCCTTCTTCCAGTTCTCGAGCTTGTTGTCGAACGAAAGACCAACGACGTTGAAGCCCTTCGACTTGTACTTCTCGTAGGCTGCCTTCACGTGCGGCATCTCAGCACGGCACGGACCGCACCATGAAGCCCAGAAGTCGATGAGCACGTAGTTGCCCTTGCCGCAATACTCTGAGAGCTTGTGCGGATTGCCGTTCACGTCGTTCTCGGTGAGGTCGGTGAAGGGCTTGCCGATGATGGCTGCCTTCTTGGCGAGCATGGCGAGATACTGGCGTGCGGGGGCAAGCGCCGGGTGATTGGTGTAGGCGTACTTGTCGTTGAGTATCTCCTTCAGTTCGGGATACTCTACGTAGTACATCACGTTGCCGACGAACGCTACGGGGATGAGGTTGTCCTTGTTCTCCTTGATAATCTCGAGGCAACGGAGCGTTCTGCGCTCAGATATGTCGTTCAGCTTCGGACCAAGCTCGTCGGCGAGTTTCTGCAACTCGGCTTCGCTCATGCCGCTCTGCTGTGCCTTCGTAAACTGGGCGTAGAGCGCCTGTTCCTCGTTGCTGATGGCGTCTATCTCGCGGTCGTAGGCGTTGAGCTTCGTGTTCTGCTCAGAACCGGTGAGCAGCTTCTTAGCAAGGTTGGCTACGAGGGGTGTGCCGTCGTTGATGAAGGCGCAGTAGTCTTGCTTGGTGATGGTGAGTCCGAGCAGAGCGTCCTTCTCAGCGTTGCCCTTCAGCGCAAACTTGCCGTCTTTCACGGTGGCGCTGTCTATGAGCGCCGGGCGACTGCCGTTAACGTCCATTACATATACTTTACTGACACCTTCGGGGCATGTGCCCTTGATGCTGTACTCAGTACTGGGGGTTGACTGTGCGCAGGCTGTCAGGGTGATGACAGCGAATGCGAGTGTTGACAGGATTGATCTCATGTGTGTATTAATTATTATGCGTTTTTATTATTATATAATTGTTGCAAATGTACTTATTTTATGTTGTAACGACAAATATTTTACTCTGCATTTTTTCTTTCTTCGCCGATGTGTTGTCCTACAACATATCCCATGGTCCATGCCGCCTGCAGATTGAAGCCGCCGATGATGGCTATATGTAATGGTGTCATGGTGTGGTGGTGACAATACCTTTTTACTCTTTTACCTTTTTACTCTTTTACTTTTTTACTCTTTTACTTTTAAAAGCTCCCTGCCACGTGTCGAGTTCTTTCATTCTGTTCACGAGGCGGTTAGTGAACTCGTGGTTCTTTATACCCCACTTCGGCGCTATAAGCATGTCGGCGGGCGACTGGCTCACGAAGCGCTCCACGATGATGTCGCTGCGCAGACGCTCGAGGTAGGCTATGCAGGTGTCGATATACTCGTCGGGCGTGAAGAGTTTGAAAGGCTGCTGCATGTATTCGTCGGCAAGTTGCGTGCCACGGATAATCTGCAACTGGTGTATCTTCAGAATGTCGAGCTTCAGATCAGACACTATCGAGGCTTGGCGTATGTTCTCCTCACGGTCCTCGCCGGGCAGTCCGAGGATGATATGTCCGCCGGTGAGTATGCCGCGGTCGTGCGTCAGCTCAATGGCTCGTCGGCTGCACTCGAAGTTGTGCCCACGGTTGATGTGGCGCAGCGTGTCGTCATTCACCGACTCTATGCCGTACTCCACGATGAGGAACGTGCGGCGATTCAGCTCCTCCAGATAGTCGAGCAACTCAGGGCTTATGCAGTCGGGACGGGTGCCAATCACCAGTCCAACCACATCCTCAACTGCCAATGCCTCCTCGTAGCGACGCTTCAGCACATCAAGAGGTGCGTAGGTGTTGCTGTACGCCTGAAAATAGGCAAGGTATTTCATGTCGGGATACTTGCGACGGAAGAAAGCCTTCCCCTCCTCCATTTGTTGCGCAATCGACTTCGACGGCTGACAGTACGACGGATTGAACGTGCGGTTGTCGCAGAAAATGCAACCGCCGTGCGATATCGTGCCGTCTCTGTTCGGGCAGGAGAAGCCGGCGTCCACCGAGATCTTCTGCACACGGAACGGAAAACGCTGGCGTATCCACTGTCCATAGTCGTTGTATGGTTTGTCTTTATATTGATTTGTCATTGTGGTTTATCGAATTATTGCAAGTTTCTTGTGCTTTTAATTGGCATGGTGTAGTTTTACCCCACCAATTCTATGCAAAGTTACTCGAATTTACTTACATCACGATTATTTTTGTGCAATTGTTTTGCATTATTCACACCTTTTTTGTACTTTTACGACCACTAATTCTCTATTTGCACCCTGACTGTTTCAGTCAGTCTTTCACATTATTAAATAAAAACTAAACCTGTCTAAACTTCCAATCTCTGAGTTTTGACATCAAGCACTGATTATTATGAGAACGAAACACGATGTAAAATGGTTAGCTCATTACAATGAACTCCGTATTTATCTTGAGGATCACCACCAGCTCCCCGACAAGAAACGTACAGAAAACCGCGCATTGCTCAACTGGTGGAAGTATAACAAAAAGCTGTTCAAGGCAGGACGGCTCACCGAAGAACGCCTAAAACTGCTGCATCAACTGAACGAACTGCGCCACAAGAAGATTCTCGAAATATAATTTTCAAGGCTTTCCGGCATCGCTTTTTAGCCTTTCCGCCCTGTTTTTCAGCCTTTCCGGCATCGTTTTTTAGCTTTTCAGCATTGTTTTTTAGCTTTTTTGCATCATTTTCGAAAAATAATTGCAAAAACATTTGGAGGTTTCAATAAAAAGTCATACCTTTGCACTCGCAATTAAGAAATACTTCTATTGTTAATCTGATTGCGATGGTTAATATCGCGGAGTGGAGCAGTTGGTAGCTCGCCAGGCTCATAACCTGGAGGTCGCATGTTCGAGTCCTGCCTCCGCAACTTTATCGGTGTAACATACTGAATATCAGTAAGTTACACCGATTATTCATTTATGCCTTCGACAATAATGCGACAAAGATGGCTCTTAGTAATCCGATTATTAGTGTGTTTTTCATGTGTAACATCCATAAAAGATGTTAACATTATCACTTCTATTTGCGTCAAATCATACATAGTTGCATATAATATTTGTTAAATAGGTTAATTTTATTTAGTTTTCTTTGTTTAACTTCCACAATTTATGCTATTGTAAACTGCGCCAAATATGCGCCAAAAGCAATTACCACTTGTAATTGTTTGCGATATGCTTACATATAGTAATTTTAAAACAAAGAAAATGTATTCAAAATTTCGAAACGGAAACTGTTCGAACATTGTGGGGTACACACCTCCCACTTTACATAAGGGTGTGCGTTGGTTTGTTGATTTCACAGCTTGGGATCCTGCACGAGATGCCATGCGCCGAAAGAGATGTTACATAAAGGATAGTCTTAGTGTGCTAGCGAAAAAGCACAGAGCAAGTGAAATAATTGCGGTTTTGACAAAACAGCTTTCTCAAGGTTGGAATCCATGGGTTACAAATGATGAAAGCAGAGGTTTCGTTCTTTTTGATAATTGCCTGGAACATTTTTCCGAGTATGTAGAACGAATGGACCGAAAAAAGACACGCCAAGACTATTCTTCAAGAATCAGCGTCCTCAGAGAGTTCATCGCGCAGCAAACCAATCCCATCAAATACGCCTATCAATTCGATGTCACTTTTTGCACGGACTTCATAGACTGGATATATCTTGACCGTGAAAGTTCTGCACGAACAAGAAACAACTATCGCGTTTGGCTTTATGGCTTGGCTGAATTTCTGATTGCGCGAAAGCATATAATGACGAACCCGGTGGAAAACATCAAGGTACTGCCTGAACACGAGAAGTTCCGCAAAGACTTGTCGCCTCTAATGTTGAAGCAGATGGCAGTACATCTCAACAAGGTGGACAAGCCGTTCTTCCTTGCTTGCATGATGCAATACTACACCCTGATTCGTCCAGGTGAGATGAGCAACCTTAAGATCGGTGACATCTCGATCAAAGACCAATCAATCTTTGTATCAAAGGAAATAAGTAAAAACCGTAAGGATGCTGCGGTTGGCTTGAATGCTATGATAATCAAACTGATGCTCGACTTGGATACATTCAATTACCCCAACAATTACTATCTGTTCGGACCTAAATTCATGCCGAGTGAAGAAAAGTTCAGCTCCCAACAATTCAACAACAGATGGAGAACAATGCGCAAGGCGCTAAAGTGGGACAAATGCTATCAGTTCTACAGTCTGAAGGATTCTGGCATAAGAGACTTGGCAAATGCGCATGGTGTTGTCGTTGCCCGTGACCAAGCACGTCACAGCGACATATCCACCACAAATAGGTATATCCAAAGACACGGAGTGCAGCACGAGACACTTAATTTTGAAGGCAATCTTGTATATTATGAGAAAAGCGGTGAAGACGGCTTGTGATATACATATAACATACCGCATATCATTATAGATTTCTATTCTGATATGCGGTATCATTCTGCCAATTTCACATTTGAAAAATAATCTCTATTTTTATCATTTTCATAATGACTCCTTCAAATCAGTGTCGGGTACAACTTCTATTTATTCCTATCCGTCAACCATTCTATCAGTTGGTTCACTCCTTGCTCAGTATACAAAAAGTTGCAGGAAGTTTATGTGGACGAATGACAACCATACCGATGGTGTATTTGGGATTATCGACAGGGAAACATCCAACAAACGTAAATTCATCAGAACTTCTTTTCTCTAAGCATAGGCTCCTACGTTACAGAATATTAGCATGAATAGTAATAATGTTCTAAATGTTTGTTTTATTGTTTTCATTCCGTCTCTTCATCTTTAGGTTGTACAATCAGTTCCAATCGCTTGATATCGTCTTCTGTCAGTTGGACATTCCCTCCATTTCTGTAATAGTCGAGCACTCTTTCTGCGCCATATCGGTCCAACACAGCATGTTCTTCTGCTTTCATGTAGTATTCTACAGCAAGTTGCTTGTTTGATTTGCCATTATCGTCAGGTTCATAATAGAGGTCGCCAAGAATCAGATAGGCGAGAGGTACACGATGAGCAATTATGCCAAGCTTTGTTGCATCTGCTCTCAGTCTGCCTTTCCAATCAGGTATGGTTAACAGCAGTTCAGCCAATGAACAACCTTGTTCAGCCGCATCCTTAACCATGTTCATTCCTGATATGGTATCACCTTTATCTATAGTTATAATTCCAAGAAGAGTTTTAGCTTCTGGAGAGGCATTATTGCATAGCACATGTTCCACGCTATCTCTCCCTTCTTGAATATACGACTTATAGCCATCCATTAATAAAAATAGAGTTTTGTATTCATGTCCATCAGGTAAGCCGTAGATATAGTCATCCATGCAATTGATTGCTCCACGCCACTCAGCCATGTGAGCCATAGTAATCATTCCGAAGAAATCCTTTTTCACACCGATACCATCTCGATAACAATCTGCCAGTTTCAAATATGCCGAACCATCGCCCCAGCGAGCTTGATAGAGCAATGACATGACTGAGTCCTGCGGACTGACTGTCATGCTCTTCTGCTCTGTCAACTTCTGCGAACACAAAGTTTCCTCTATCACCATTTGCTCTGAGCAACTTGCAAGAAGCAACATTATTAATACGATCCATAAGAATCCCTTGAATCTCATATTCCAATACCCTAATCCGTGTCGGGCACAACTTCTAAGTTTGTTATTTGTTTGTTTATGAGATATAGAGTATAGAAGTAACTACGTCCTATCAAAAAGCCTCTAATCTTTCGAAATCCTTCTTGAAATCCGACATTCATATTCAATGTCGGTGAAATATACAAGGCATAATGCTATGCTTTAGGCTCATGTTGTACCGATTTGCTTATAAGCTCTTGAGTCTTGTCTCGATGATCATGGTTTTCTCGTAACTCTGTCAATATACTGCAAAACTCCTGCTCAGTCAATATCGTTTTGTATGGATTGCTCTTACCCTTTGTGTGATATAAAATCATACCACGTGTTGCCATTAAAGCTGTACGGAAACGCTCACTCTGTTCGAACATAGCATTATAGGCTTTGCGGACAAGAGCTGTGAATTCTCCGCTCTGTCGGTCTATAGCCTTTCCCTTCCACCATACTATCTGGTCAGTTTGCCATCCTGCCGAAGTCTGTTTCTTTGCATTTTTCCCTTTCATACTACATATTTGACGCTGTTTGTTTATGTCCTGCAGCTTCAATGATTGGAGAAAACCCTCCATACTGCCGCAGACAACGCCATCAAAACGGAAGCCATTGCTGCAAAGGTTACTCAACACATCAGCAGGATAAGCATTCTTTGACCATATGTCTATAGCTTGCCCTCTCCATATCTTCCACTTTACTCTTATCTTTCTGAATATTGAAATCATATTCTTCGTTAATTTGTTACAAATAGTAAAACCTCTCGTAGTTGAACTGTGACAACTCACTTTGCGTGGTGTCCAATGTCTTTAGGCGTTCGGGTATCTCATGCAGTGGTATGCCGTCGTCCAGAAGCCTTCTGAGTTGGGTGAACATGATGCGGTTTGTCCGGTCCATGCTCTCCTTGTCTGTATCCACGCCATTCTCTTCAGCTTCGCTCATTTCGGAAATAATCATGCCAGAGAACAAGCCATGCAGTCCTTCCTTCTTGGCAAACTCCACAGCATGACACCATATACCGATGATGCCTCCACAATGTTTGCGAAGATAATAGGCTTGCGGATGGCCTACAATTATACCGTCAAAGTCTTCCTCCTTATCATTCTTGCGATAGTATAAACCTTTATCTGAACCATGACCAAGCAGCATGATACGCACTCTTGGCGACGTATGGCGAAGCAGATACCCCATCTTTTTGTTGGAGCAATCCGCTTCAATCAACCGTGCTCCCAACCCTTCATAAAGGATTGAGAGCATTTCGGTCGTTTTATCTGTCGGATGTATCACTAACATGGTCTTTCCTTTTATCTCGTTTATGATAATATGGAGAGAAAAGTAACCTCTAATCTATCACTTCATTGGCTTGACATCATCGAAATTCATCTCTTTCTCTATCAAGAAAATCTTTGGCCAGTCTTACTAGTCTTTTGTTTGCAAGACACAGATGTTCCTGCAAGTTCTTCTTGATAGCATTGTTGTCTATCTTTCCTCTCTTGTAGTTCTTGATGAGCAGATTGATATTTTCGAGTTTACTTCTTAGCAACCATTCAAACATTGTACCTTGCTCACGAGGCAGATCGGAATACCACTCGTCGATGCCGTCACGATGTGCCCGATAAGTGGTTAGCGTGTACATATAGTCATCGTGAATGAGTTTCGTTGTCTCTTTGTCATTACACAGATCCACCAGTTGCTTGTATGCTTCTATCAATCTATAGTCAACTGGCATGACAGAACGCCAGGCAGCCATATTCATATCGGCTTGGGTACCACAGCTGTATGTTCCCATGACTCCATCAATCACCCGAAATAGTTTTTCGTAACTGTTAGGTTCTTGCCATTTGCCACCCGTTTTTTCATAGAAGTGCTTCATCTGCAATCGTGCTACCTCATGCCAGACAAAGGATGCGTTTGCTTCATCCATACCCGAATTGACCATACTTGCATATGAATCGAACAAGGCAATAACGATAGAAATGGTGTCTTTGTAGTCTTTTGTAATCCACTTGTTATACTCTTTATTGTCCATGCCCAAGTCTTCCAAACTGTAGCTACCAGTTTTGCTGTACGCTGTATCAGCGATGGATAGCAAGGAGTCAACCGTATGTTCTGAACAGGTAACGTATGCCATCACTTTTTTCTTGTCAACATCCAGATGTTTCAAGACAAATGGAATGCTGTCTTTAGCAACCATCACCGTATCGGATTCCTGATTATCCGCTCCGCTTTTGTTCCCCTTACAGGAAACTACGGAAAGGACAAACAGAAACAATACCGTCATTTTAAATATTGTAGTAGTTTTCATGTTGCTCATTTTTGTTATTCAATATCTATTCTTGCCACCTCATCCACATTTTTTATCTTACGGATATTTTCAATGGCTTGCTTTAGTTCGTTGGAAGAATGTACCTCAAAATCCACCGTGGTTTCCACAATGCGGTCTTGGGTTACTGTATGGAGTTTCGAAATGGAGAGGTTCTGTTGCTCTGTAATGCAAGCAACCACATCGCTGAGCAGATGATGGCGGTCGATGCCACGGATGCAGATACGGACGGGGAACAGGAACTGTTCGTTCTCATTGAAATCCACAGCTACAATGGTATCGCCCTGCTTGGATGCCTGACGGATAGCGGTGAGGCTGTTGCGCTTGTGGAGCGTAATCTGTCCCTCTGTATTCTTGAAACCGACGACTTCGTCTCCCGGCAACGGATGGCAACAGGTACAACGCTTATACTCCATCTTTGGACGATCGGTGAAGAAACTGCCCAAACTGCGCTTTGCCTTATAGGTCAGCACATGGTTCTGCCAATCTGCTTCTGGTACTGCATCCTCTGCAGTACCTATCTCTACACAATCGCCACGATGGAGCACCGTCTTCACAGAGGACAGTTTACCGTTGATACGTGCATAAACGGCATGAAGTCCAACTTCGGTATGAATTTCGAAGGCAAAATCGAGTGCAGTGGCATACTTGGGCAGTACGATACATTTGCCCTTGGGCGTGAAAGCCATGATGTTGTCATGGTAGAACGATGCCGTCACACCATCCATGTAGTCCATCTCGTTGGTGTGGTAGGCTATATCCTTGAGCACAGCCCTGAACTTTTCCAACCATGCCTTTAGGTTTTCCTCCGTGCGTTCAGCAGTACAGCCAAGGCGGTTGTTGCGTATCATACGTTCAGACGAGATATGCACTTCCTCCCATTGTCCCTTTGGATTGAGAAACTTCACATGGAAACTCTGGTAGCCGTTCTCCTTCGGGGCATTGATATAATTGACCACAGAACAAGGACGCTCCTTGAAACAGTCGGACAACACGGCATAGATATGCAAGCTCTGCTTCTTTTCCTCCTGTAGGCCGTCAGCCTTGTAGATGATACGCAGGTAATGCTTGCTGTCGATATGTTCGAAATCACAACATTTGGACTGCATCTTGCGCCAGATACTGTAAGGTGAGCGCATACGGAGCTCGATGCGTGCGTCAATGCCGTTAGCTTCAAGTATCTCCTTAGTCTTGGCGATAAAGACATCCACATCTGGCTTCTCCGACAGCTGAAGTTCAGCCAACTGTTTCTCTATTTGTTCATACTCACGTGGACAGCGATAGCGGAACGACAGATTTTCAAGTTCTGTCTTTACGTTATACAAACCAAGGCGATTGGCAAGAGGGGCATAGAAATAATCTGTCTCCGAGGCAATCTTCATCTGCTTGTCAGGGCGCATACTGCTTAGCGTGCGCATATTATGAAGTCGGTCTGCCAACTTCACAAGTATGGCACGCACATCAAACTGTACAGACGATAGCATTTGGCGGAAGTTATCAACCTGCTTCGACTGGTCATACTGGGCTTTTTTCTGCTTCGTCACGACACCGACAAGAAATGCCACATCATCACCGAAACGTTCACGGATCTCATCTATACTGTACGGACAATCCTCCACAACATCATGTTGAAAAGCTGCCATGACAGGGTTAGCTCCCAGTTCCAACTCTTCTGCCACAATGCGTGCCACGGCAACAGGGTGACTGATATATGGTTCACCCGACTTGCGCAGTTGGTCTTTGTGGGCATAAGCGGCAAAGTCATATGCTTCATGCAGCAAGTTCATTTGTTTCTCGTCCACTCGTTGAGCCATCAATGTGAAGATAGCGTCCACATCGGCTTGTATCTTCTTTTCATACTTCTCATTCATAGTCTTTTCATTTTTATCGTTCATTATAAGAGAGTGGAAGAGTGGTTGATATTATATCAACTTTCTTCAGAAAACATGAGATTTCATGTTGCAGGGGTATCGACCCATGCCATTCTGCTTCCCAATGCGGCTATAGTCCACAATGAACAGATAGCCAAATCAATTCCAAATAGTGTCTTTCTCATCTTGTCTCTCTTTTATTCTATTTCTATTAATATAGCCGTATAGTTGTCATCACCTTGTTTTTGACAGAGAAGGTCGAATGCATCGAGTATACCTTCCAAGGGCATGTCGTCCAACATCCTTGCTTGTAGGATGTCGGGTGCCATGCTCTTGTACAAGCCATCAGAACAGAGTAATATCCTGTCTCCTTTCTGAATGGTGAACTGCCTAATGTCGGGAACAGCGACTTCTGGACGGTAGCTGAAGAAACAGCGTGACACCACTTCCCATCCGAAGTCGATACGCACATGATCTTCTGTTTGGTAAAGTAATCCCTCACCTTGCCTTTGCAGGTAGCAACGGCTGTCGCCCACATGGGCTATTGTCGCCTTGTCGCCTTCAATGCTGGCCATGACCATCGTAGAACCCATCTCTGCATGGCTGAGGTCATAGGATTTCTGGTTGATGGCATTACAAGCCTTTCTGCAAGCCATAACAACTTTTTGGTCACTGTCTGGAGTGTCTGTATTATCCTGCCAGTATTTTGAAATGGCATCGCAGACTGCCTCACTTGCCACCTCGCCAAAGGAATGACCTCCCATGCCGTCACATACTATGCCCATAAAGCGATTATGCTCTGGCATTTCCAGGACGTTAAAGCAATCCTCATTATTGCTTCGCCGACCAGTCTTGCTGATTGTCGTGTATTTGATTTTCATTGTTTTCACATAAATGGTTCCATGCATAGCAACCATATTTCCCTAATACTGTCTTGCGTTTTTTGAAGCAACGATTTGCTTTCGCATATCGTCTCCAATTCTTCTTCCGAACGTTTGGGGTGTTCATCAGAATTACCACTATTGGCTGAAACCTTCTTGGGTAGCAGCCCTTTTATCATATCATAAATCCTACTCATAATATATATAGATTACTGTGTGTGACATGCTTTCTTCAGTAACTTTATCAAGTCTTTGTATACAGAGTCGCTGATTCGTCCATGGTCGCGAGCATCGTTGATGGCATCATACACCTTGTCTCCCGAATAAGAATCCAGTCCTCCCCACAAGTTGTCTGTACATAGATTTGTTGTGTATATATGATTGGTGTTGAGCTGCGTTATCAATGCAGATTTGGCCAAATTGCGGGCATCCAAATCCATCAATCACACTCTCGTGTCCACTTGTATCGTAATGGCTACCATCTCCATTAGAGAACAGGTCGCCTAATCTTTCAAAGAATTCAAACATGGCGTATTCGTTTTTATAGTTTTACTTACTTGTTCTTTTGGTCTCTGAATGCCTTGCGGAAAATCTCGCCAAGCTCTTCTTTCGTAAGCTTTGATTTACCGAGATACTCGCTTCTGAAGTATGCCTTTGCCGTTGAACCGATAGCCCAGGCAAATGCAGCTGATGTCGCGGCATCAAGGGCTGCACCAACGGCATAACCAAATCCAGTTGACTCCATAAGCATTGACAGTATCTTCGAACCGACATTCATTGAAATAAACCACATGCCTGCACTGAGTACAAACTGCTTGACGAACATCCAGCCTTCATCTTTTGTCAACTGCACGCCATAGCACTTTCCTATTGCAACAGCACCTGCTCCCATTGCAGAAGCCGTCAAAGCCCAATTCACATGAGCAGGAACTACAGCAGTTCCAACCACAGCAGCCATCATAGTCTTGATAGCCACATCTGCATCTTGATCGCATACATATACTGACTTTGCCATATACTTAGTCAATCACCTCTATATAGCTTGTGCTTTCTGGGAACCACTTGTCAAGCAGTTCATCTGTCTTCCGTTCAATCTCCGGAGTGATGTTCTTGCAGACCTTTTGGTAAGCAACAGAAAGCGAGACTTGTTTTGTTCATTTCTTCAATGTTTAAGTGGTTATACATGTTTATTGTTATAGAGTAAGTGAAGGGTATCAAACTATCATCAAAAAACAAAAAACTTGCAAACCTCATTGTAGAGATTTGCAAGTTTTTTAGATACCAAATCCGACTCATATGCAGTCGGATTTTCCTTTAATCATTGTTCTTGTATCTCTTTGCCGCCTTATACATCTTTTCGCTTTCATCGAAGCGTTGTATTTTTTTGTACAGAACAGCTAAGTTGTTGTATGATATAGCCAAGTCTGGCTCATACACCTTCGGATTTTCCTTTACCAATCGTTCTTTTATCTCTATTGCCGCCTTAAACATCTTTTCACTTTCCTCTAAGCATTGAATTTTATAGTACAGAATAGCTAAGTTGTTGTATGACATAGCCAAGTCTGGATCATATGCTGTCGGATTTTCCTTTACCAATCGTTCTAGTATCTCTATTGCCGCCTTATACATCTTTTCGCTTTCCTCGAAGCGTTGAATTTTATAGTACAGACTAGCTAAGTTGCAGTATGACCTAGCCAAGTCTGGCTCATATGCCTTCGGATTATCCTTTACCAGTCGTTTTCGTATCTCTATTGCCGACTTATACAGCTTTTCACTTTCGTCAAAGCGTTGAATTTTATAGTACAGATTAGCTAAGTTGTAGTATAAACCAGCCAAGTTTGGCTCATATGCCTTGGGATTTTCCTGTACCAATCGTTCACGTATTTCTATTGCTGCCTTATACATCTTTACGCTTTCATCGTAGTGTTGTATTTTATTGTACAGACTAGCTAAGTTATTGTATGAACCAGCCAAGTCTGGCTCATATGCCTTGGGATTTTCCTTTACCAATCGTTCTTTTATCTCTATTGCCGCCTTATACATCTTTTCACTTTCGTCAAAGCGTTTAATGTTATAGTACAGATTCGCAAAGTTATTATATAACATAGCTAAACGATGTTCATATGCTTTCGGATTTTCCTTTACCAATCGTTCCCATATCTCTGTTGCCGTCTTATACATATTTTCACTTTCGTCAAAGCGTTGAATTTTATCGTACAGACTAGCAAAGTTGTTATAAGTCATAGCCAAATCTAGCTCATATGCCTTGGGATTTTCCTTTACCAATCGTTCTTTTATCTCTATTGCTGCCTTATGCATCTTTTCGCTTTCATCGAAGCGTTGTATTTCATTGTACAGACTAGCTAAGTTGGTGTATGACCTAGCCAAGCCTGGCTCATATGCCTTCGGATTTTCCTTTGCCAATCGTTCCTGTATCGTTATAGCTGCTTTATGCATGTCTTCACTTTCCTTAAATCGTTGGGTATCGCTATACAGAAGAGCTAAATTATTATAAAAACTATATATTCGTATATTTTTGTTCGAATTGCTTTCTTGTTTTATTTTTTTTAATATCTTGATATAATATTCTTCAGCTTCCTTAAAACGATTTTGTTCATGGAGAAAGTTTGCACATTCAAAAACATTTTCGAAATTACAAGTATCCACATCAGCCAAGTTTTTAACGTAAACGGCAGCGGAATCGTACTGCATATTTTGGAGGGCAATGTCATACTTGCCTCTCCAATACATACATGCCGTTTCTATTTTGTTTTTACGTATCTCTTTTTCTTTCGCAAGCATCGACTCTTTCTCTTCTATATCGCGATTAAGAGTCTTTATATCGTTCATTTCCTTGTTGATGTCAATGGTGTTAAGCAGCGAATCGGCTTTTTCCAATTCTCCAGTTTCGATGTATGAACACAATTCGGCTTTACGATTGTTCATTGTGGCATAGTCGAGGTTGACATATTCCTCCACCATTATGTCTATCAGTTCGTTGCGCTTTAGGTATTGGTTGTCCAAGTTGCCCAACTGTTCTTTAAGAGAGCATATTTGAGTTTCGAGTTCATCCGAATTCTTTTTCTTGTCTGACAACGCTTTCTCTAAAGTCGTTATCTTTTTCTGCAACTCCCTTGTTTTGGCATTATAGCTTTTAGTGATTCGTTCTTCTATGACTTTTGAGATGCGCGCTTCGTTTTGTATACGTTCTTCTCTTGATTGCATAACAATTTCAACGGCTACTTTTCCTACATTATATGCAGGTGCCAATGGTGACAACAAGGAGTAGCCTTTCAATGTAACACTGCTAATGCTAAACTGCGTCTTGCCCCCACCAAGATTAAAATTAAAAGTGCCGTTGGGTGCAGTAACTTTAGCTCCGTTAAGTCCTTTGACAAACACTCTCGCTCCCTTCAATGGCGAGCCGGTACGATTGTAGGACGTACCTTGCGAACGCACGTATCCGTTCTGTATTTGTGCAGATGCGGTGATGCACGAAATCAACAATGCGAATAATACAGATAAAGTCTTCTTCATATAATGCTTAGTTTTTATTTTGTGAAAACAGCATCAGAGTCTCCACATTTGGCGTCTTTAATTGTGTCAACCAGCGACACTTCTGATGATGTCAAGTTATATATAGTGTTTTGTTTCTCAATAGGAATAATGGCATCTACAACGCCTTGAGCATTGCTCTTAGCCTCCACTCCAGCGATACGAATGGTTTTGCCTGCAACGGGCATCACCTTGGAGTCATACATGGTGAAACGCACATGTCCGAACGCATTGATGTCGCGAGAAATATTTAAAGCGATGTTTTTGCTTAGTAAGAGAGTTGTATCTGTGGTACACCAATCCTCACACCAGAACTGTACCCTTACTTCCTTTCCAATCATACTGGCAGGAATATTGGTGAAAGTAGCTGTACTGGAAAGTGTATTCAACGTGTCTGTTTTCTTTTCGTTGTTGAGCATCAGCGTAACTACTGCATTATGCAGAGGTGGCAGATTCTTATTATGGACACTGGTCTCGTTCAGCGAAACCTCAACATCCACCGGTCTGTTTGTTAACCATGTTCCGATCAAGGCAGCCAATACTGCCGCCATGCCTATAAACCAAAGAGCAATTCTCTGCCGCAGCATACGTCGGTGGCGTTGCCAGATACTGTCGAACTCCACTCCTAACAGTTTTGTGACTATCTGCACATACGCCCTCTCTCGGTTCAGCCAGGGCCACCGGTATACCTTCTCGTGTATGTTGGCGCCAAGTATCTCCGGGATGCCAAGCTGTTTGACCTTCGGGTTGAAGCATTCGGTAAACTTATCGCCACTGTTCGGCACACCATCTATTATAAAGAAATGAATGTTCTTGGTACGTCCTAACTGATGAAAGAACTCTATCTCCAGTCCGACATAATACGATTTGGCTGAATTAGGTGAGCATATCACAATCAGATTTCTTGACTGTCGCAATCTATTCTTCAGTTCTTCCGTCAAACCACCAGGTTGGATGTCGTATGGGGCAAAGAATATCGGATTAAGAGGTTTGCGTTTCCATCCGTGTTTGCTGCAGAGAGTTGCAGGCATACTATAACTTTCCAGTTTTTTGTGTATGCGTTTTCCCCATTTCGTATCATGTGTGCTATATGATATGAATGCAAAATATTTGAACTGTTGTTCCATATACTTAAAGCTAATCGGTTTTTGTAGTTGGCAATATAAAAAAAAATTAATGGTTTACCAATTCTGCGATGTGATTTTTGCCTATTTTCCTTAACTTGTTGAAGAACAAGAGGAATAACACGAGGAAAACGGAGCTTAACGATTCGTCTATATTCATTGAGAACAGTATGCCGTCGTATATTCCGTGTGCTAATATCGGACCAGCCAATATAAATGCGCATGTGCGCCTGTTGCGTACGATTCGGAAATGCCACAACGAATAATAATAGCCCATAATGACAGCCGTGAGGAAATGACCTGGCACAGCAAACATGGCTCTTGCTATGCCGACACTGATCCACGACTCGTAGTTATCGAACAGATAAAGTACGTTCTCAAAACCAGCGAAGCCCATACCTATACATACAGCGTACACGATGCCGTCAAAGTGTTCGTCAAAGTACGGATTGTTTCTCAACAACAGCCACAACATAACAAACTTTGCCAGTTCTTCAGGAATTGCTGCCATAAGGAAGGCGTCTGTAAAAGCGCCTGATATTGTTGAAGACAACTCTTGACCGAATCCGGTAAGCATTCCAAACGGCATGACTACGGCAAGGGTAAGCAGTGCTGAGGCTATTCCATAAACGAATGCCTTTATAAGTAACCTCGTCGGTTCAGGTTGATTACTATCCTTACGATAAATGTACCACATCAAAACAGCTGCTGGTGCAAGGGCAGCAAGTGTAACATAGAAAATTTGCATAAATAGATTGTTTTATTAGAGTTTGGTTGTTCAAATGAATGATTGTATATATCTGCGATTACCGCTTCGTGGGAACGATGTTACCATAGCGCGGTAATAATGTAGCCGAGGCGTGGTAACAATGTTACCGAAGTGCGGTAATAAAGTTACCGCGCTTCGATTGCTGTACATTAGAAAGCATCCAAGAGGATAAATGTTGCCCAATGCTTTGCTTCGGTATAACCTTTGCTTCTCAGTTCCTGCTGGGCTTTTATCAATGCTTTGCGTTTGCTTTCTCCAGCCATAAGGTTTCGATAGAAACATATCATCAGTTCGGCTGTCGAGTTGTCGTACACATTCTTAAGACTCATCAGCAAGGTGTGTACACCGGCATTCTTGAAGCCACGCTGCAGACCTATAACGCCGTCTGCGCCCATCTTTCCGAGTCCGGTCTCACACGCAGAAAGAGCAACAAGGTCGCATTCTCTTAGATTCATCTTTGCAACTTCTGCAGCTGTCACCGGCGCAACCGACAAACCCCGTGGGGAGGGTGTACGGACGCTAACCCAAAACTGTT
>ENA-ORSA01000571-ORSA01000571.1-human-gut-metagenome-genome-assembly--contig:-NODE-571-length-39075-cov-6.754767_pt1 | contig 39075 bp, 48 predicted proteins | sample MGYA00242179_ERZ509142 | MGnify/ENA primary metagenome ERZ509142 (study PRJEB26280, sample SAMEA2338659) | human gut metagenome | biome: human gut; feature: human-associated habitat; material: faeces... | reverse complement strand
CTTTGTCAATGACGGACAACTGTCTATTTTCTAATTTTATATCGAACTCACGTTAATTAAGACATCATTAAATGGTAGCTTTCTGAAAATATATTTTGTAGTATCAACAAATATAATCACAAATAAAAGAACTTAGCATAAATAAAAAATCAAATTAAATGCAAGTGCATAATATTTATACTAAATTTATATTTAGCTATTACAACTAACAAACATACTATGAATGAAAGAATACTACTTGAGCCATTAAGAGAAAGGCTATATTACGCATGTGACGCATTTGTTACATACATCGACAGTAGGGTACTGATTTTTGATTCAAATGAATTGCCCCAAAACCTTGAAGATAAAGCGGAATTTATAACAACCCGTAAATACTATATACTGGAATCAGGAGATCTATGTCCATGTAATGATTTATACTTTAAAGAAGACATAAGACTATTCAATAGAATACGATTCGAGCAAAATGAAGAAATAAGAAATTTCGCTTTTAGGTGTTTATACAACGGGCTGATGGAAGAATTAGAAAATGAAGATGAAAAATCGAATATAGAACTTCTAACAAAGAAATCCATTGATTACCTTTTAGAAATAGGCCTGTATAACATAGATAAGTACAAAAATGAAATTTCGGAAGCATATAAGAAAATAATGAATGAAGAGAATCAATAGCAGAGAAACTTCAAGAGAGAGAAAATACATATCATATCTCCCCCTTGAAGTAATAATATTATAAACCGAAAGTAGGTTTGAGCAACTTCAAAGCATTATCAACCTCAACCTGACTTACATCCATAAGGTCATCACCCCAAGATTCCGGGAAATCGATGATAGACTTACCATTATTCAGAACTGCATACCTGATAGCCTTCTTTACGTTCGGAAAAGTAGGTTCTATATGGAAATACAGACAATGACGGACAGCCATTGTAAGCGTCTCTTCGTCTATAAAGAAACGGATGGTCACATTCATGTGAACCAGACTTTTCTGTTCAAACTTTTTTCTCTTGGTCTGGAGCTTGGATAACCTGGAGTAGAAGAATGTCGGAACATCCTTACCTTCAGAAACAAGCCTTTTCATTTCGTCCTGTATTTCATTGATGCCATCTCGGATGTCAGTAAGATCTGTACAGTTGGAAGCGATTGTATAAGGTGAAAGTTTCGTTTTCATATCAATGTGATTTATAGAGTCAAACATTATAGAGATAGTTTTTGTAGGTTGTTTTACGTATATCCACTGCATCATACACATAGCCTGTATGAGCTGATTGCCATGATAAAACCGTTACATTCAAGAATATGGTAGAATGTATATCTGGCGGTAATCCTATTGTCCATGACAACGAATTCAACATTTTTGAAAAAGCCTTGAACGGACTTTCCCTTCGCATCTGTGATTTTGACAAGCTCCCCCTTGAACTGGTCAAGTTCTGCTGCTTTCTTTTGAGCATTTTTCAGCCATTCATTGGCACCTTTCATGCCGTCTGCGATAAGCTTAACTGACTTAATTGATTTCATAAGAAAATGATTAAAGTGTTATATAATTAATGAAATGTTCGGTTAGTTTATCTCTATCCTTTATACCTTAATGCAAAGGAAAGGGATAAAGAATCAGTCTATATCATAACCTATCATGGTATTGTCATTAATAAGCAAATAATAATAACCGTTCCCTGTATTTCGATATTCCTTCATAAAACCAGCTGCCATGTCACCGCCCTCACGCGGTTCGCACCAGAGTGTACCGTCATAACCGCAAAAGTCAAACCTATAGCTTGAATACTTCTCTTTCTTTCTGAAGGCTTCCCTGAAACATTTCATTACCATAGAGCCGCAATACTTCTCAATGGTACTTAACCTGATACATTTACCATCTATGGTAGTTCCTGTAGTGATATGGTTCTCGAACAGGGACTTTTCCGGATCTGCGTCTGAAATCTGCCTTAGCCAGTCATTGGTATGCGAAGCCATGCTCGCCAGTTTCTTATATTTCAAGACTTCTTTCCTGATGTTTTCCTTGTTATCCTTTCCGGTCGGATAATAGACATCCTGAATGGATGCCCAGTCAAAGAACCTATACCCTCTCCTTTTCATCCTCTCTGCAATGATACCTATCACTCCTTCCTGACGGTTAATAAAAAGCCGTCTGCGCTTTCCATTGATTCTAACATAAAGAGAAGTAGGATTATTGGGGTTGCGAAGATATTCTTCTGCCGGATGTATAGTTGTTGTAGTCATATCGATAATTTTTAAAGATTTAAAATCGTTCTGATTATGTCACACAATCAAATTATAAGAAAACCATGTTATCGGCAAACCTCTCTAACCAGTCAACGATATGGTTCATGTTGTATTCAGAAGTGATAATAGCTTCCGTTTCGCTTATCTGCGTAAACCTTGATGATTCATATCCGTCAATAAACTCCTTCAGACTTGCAACACCGAACATTTCTTTTTCTTCTTCAAACTCCTTGTCTATTTCAGAAAGGGGCTTATTGAATGTAATACGCAAAGTATCGTAATTCTTTTCCATTGTTTAATCTATTTAAAATGATGTTTCCGAACAACGTCTATCTCCTGTTGATTTTTGCTACTTTTTCTTGAAAAAGTAGTCACAACCTTTAAAAAGGTTGTGCTACATTCATCCATCAGATTCTACCCTCATCGGCATAGCTGTAAAAAGAATCATTACAGATTATCAGATGGTCAAGCAGCTTTAGATTAAGTGACCTTGCCGCCCCATCAAGTGACTGTGTCAGCTTGTCATCTTCAATGCTGGGCTTGTTGTTGCCGCTTGGATGATTGTGACAAAGAATCAGAGAAACGGCTTCACAAAGAATGGCTTCTTTCAGAATGACTCTCACATCTACGGCACAAACCGAATAACCGCCGGCAGATACACGTATTCTTTTTATGACTCTGGCAGATTGGTTCATCAATACGACCCAACACTCTTCCGTTCTGTTATCACCCATGATTGGCTGCATATAGTCGTAAATGTCTGTACTGCACTTAATGGTCGGCCTTTGACTCTTCATGGCGTTGCTCCTTTTATAAAGTTCAACTCCGGCCATCACCAGCGTACGCTTACCTGGTGTCATTTTCTCCAATATATCCTCAAAGCTACATTCTTCGCCATATACTACTTCACGTTCCTGTACTTTGTTTACCATCACTGCGTTGTTAGTTAGGATGTACACAAGTTCTGAATTATCCATCAGTCTGTAATCGCCATTCACTTCGAAACCTTTTCTCATATCCGTATGCTTTAGAGGGTTAAAACTTGAATTATTCTTCAGCGAGATTTAGACCTTTTTTTTAAAACCTTTGTCTTGGTTTGGTCTTTTGTCCGCTGACTTTTTTTTAGATTGAGAATCATTCCCCATCTGAGTTTGAGCCTTTTTTTACGGCTTAAACAGGTATGGGAAAGTGGAATCAGAAAAGTTTTGAACGGAAAAAATGTTGGGGAGGCCTGACGACATCGTTATTTTTTCCAGGGCAAAGGCCGTGGCCGGAACTCTTTCATTTCCACTGACCCTTATACCTTTGCCGTCAAAAAACAAAGGCTCTCAGATGGGGATCTTTCGACCAATAGTGAGGAAGCGGACAGACAAAAAGAACAAACATAGACAATCGAAAAAGAATGAATATTCCAAAGAGGGTGGTGGGTGGGGAAAGCGGGTTAGCAATAAGAGAAGAGAACACATCATCCGAAAGATGATGCGTAAACGAATCGAATGTATGGTTCCACAGCATAGGAACCATACATACCTTAGCAGGGTGGTGGGAGTATGAGTCTGCGTGTACGCAAGAACTATCCTCGAAAGGGCATAAAAAAAGGGTGGCCGAAGCCACCTTTCTATTTCGATTCGGTCTTCTTTGCCCTTTTCGCCTTCTTCTGTGACGGAGCCGGCTTCTCCTCCTCCTTCTCCGGGGTCGGATAAAACTCGACGGCTACCATGACTATGCGGTTACGCTTCTGACCGGTCTCACTGTCCGTCCATTCTTCAGGCTTGAAATAACCCTTTACAGTGAGGAGTTCACCCTTCTTTATTTTGTCAAACGAACCGGCTGCCTCGTTCTTGCGCCAGGATTCGACTGGGAGGAAGGCCGATGTATAAGCGGTTTCTTCACCTTTCTTCTCTGTTCGGCTCACTGCTATCGAGAAGCGGGCTACACTTGCTGTTTCAAAACTGCGGATCTGTGCGTCATTGGATACGTAACCTGATACTACGAAGGAATTTTCAATCTTTTTCATAATGTATGAATTTTAGAAGTTAATAATCATTTTTACGGTGCCCCAATAAAGGAACAGGCTGCGTGGTAAACGGGAAATCATGCTGGAATACGCTTTTTGTGAGTAGCAGAAAAAGGAAGATTCCTGTATGATTTATCGGGTAAGATGGCAGCAAATAATTAATCACTGAATACGCTTTTTGGGCATAAAAAAGGAAGATTCTGGACTTAATAGGCACAGCCGGTATTTGCGAATCGGCCACCGGACACTTTCGGAAAAAAGTGGAAGCTGTTCCTATAAATTTGCACGAGGAAATATGATTTGACTTCGCCGGAAATTCATCTGAAAAAGTATTCCATTCGTATAGGTTACGCAATGATGCACTACCGTTTTGACATTCAAAGCAAGTGTTCTTCCGGAAGTAACCGTGCTGTCCGGACAAGGTGAAGGAACATACATCGGCCGACAGACGAATCCGCATGAACGGGCCTGCCTTGACCAACTAACGGAGAAGGGTGTATCACTGTAAAACGAAAGGATATTTCAGAATGTACGGCATGAAACCGGGCGGTAACCGACCTATGGCAGCCGACAGATACGACACCGAAGGAAGAGGAGAGAAAGGTATGCGATACGGGGCGGAAAGTGCAAGAAGACAAAAGGCAGGAAAGCTTCAGCCACCCCAAAAGGATGCCCTTTCGAGACTCCGCCTGTTCCGGTGCCTTCAGGTGCCGGTTCTTTCCAGGGTGGGGAAAATATGAGCCGTGGCAAATTTCCAGACGGCGCATCGGACAGATTGTTCCGGAACACGTGTAGGATCAGCCTGTCCGATGGGTCGCATTTGCCAGTCTGTTTGCCGGCTGCCGGCAAACGGGTTCCGGCTATTCCTCAGAATGGGTGGGAAGGAAAGAAAAGTCCCCCTATCGGGGACCTATCTCTATTTTCGGATAAAATATTCTATTGCGGAATGAACCAAGACATAGTGGGTCGGAGTGCTCCTGCATTGTGAAGCGTATGGATTCGGAAATTCCAGGGCAAGTGCATGATACAATTCAGGAAGTTCATTCTTGATTTTCTTAACCAATAATCTATATGAACATGGGCGTGCATACTTCATGAGCTTTTTCCATCTCATTATAGTGATTTCTGTACAATTTGTTTCGTATTCCATAGGACTTTAAAATAAGCTTGGGGATGATACCCCAAGCAGGTTAAACAACGGTTATTTCATTAATGATGAGATAAGTATTATCAGTGTTGAAAGAGTCAAGCATTTCTTCTGCTTCCGATATATCAGTTAACCTGATACCAGTCAATTTCTCTATGGCATCAGCCACTTGTTCAAATGTTTCGTAATATTCAATGCCTTCCTGCTCGCTATCAACCATAAATCGGGAAGGGAAAAATTGTCCTTCAACATCATTCGTTTCAAAGATACCGCAACCTGATTCTTCTGAATAATAGAAAAGTTGAAGGTCATATTTTTCCGCTATCTTATCCATCAGTTCGGAACATGCAGACCAAGCGGTTTCTGTGGTTAATTTAATGGATGCCATATCACTGTCATAAGAATGAATATCTTCATCAATGAAAGATAATTCACCTCTGGCTGGAAGTTTCTCTTTCACCTCAGGCAAAAGGTTCTCCTGAATATAGCCAAGCCAATATGAATTACCCAAAAACGTGAAAGGCCTACTTTCTTTTGTTCTAACCACTTCAACGACTTGTTTTAAGTCATTGAAAAGCTTAAGCACACTTTCCTTTTTACCGACAAGTGCGTAGTCTGTTGTACACCAGTTTGGCATAATTGTATTTTTAATTGTGAATGATTCGTGTTATCTATTGATATTGCAGAGCTTAATGCTCTGCAAATGGTATTCTTTTAAGGCAATCCGAAATCGTAGAACCGGTAGGAACATTTGTATCAATTAGGGCAGTGATTCCCTTAATATCAAGTTCCATTATTTCTGAAAGCCTTACATACCCAAACTCCCACTCAAATATGTGACAGTAACCAAACATCAGCCAGTCATCACCATCCTGGCTCGCTTCAGTAATAAGCCAGCAAGCTTCAGTAAAAGGCATGTAAAACTTTGCAATGACTTCGGCCTGTTTGCCTTGTCCGTCTTTTGAATACAAAGGATTGGCGTTAAACTTCGCCAGCAGTTCTTCTGAAATTGTTATCATATCGCTCTGAATTAAGAGATTAAAACTTGAATTATTCTTCAGCGAGCTTTAGACCTTTTTGGGGAGTTTCCTTTCCCCGGTCTTTCGCTCCGCTGACTTTTTTTTTGATCGAGAATCATTCCCCATCTGAGTTTGAGCCTTTTTTTACGGCTCTAACAGGTATGGGAGAGGGGAATCAGAAAAGTTTTGGACGGAAAAAATGTTGGGGCAGCGACAGCCGTCATCGTTATTTTTTCAGGACAAAGGCCGTGGCCGGAACTCTTTCATTTCCACTTGACCTTATACCTTTGCCGACAAAAACAAAGGCTCTCAGGTGAGGAATGAACAACAGGAAGAGGGGGAAGCTGGAGAAAGGAGAAAGACAGGGGAAAGGAATGGATAAAATAAGACCGGGAACGGGAAAGGAAACCTCCTCGCCCGGCAGACGGTCTTTCTAAACAGAAGGATGAAGTGCGCGGCACTTCATCACCGGGTCAGCCAGGCGGATGCAGCAGGCACGCATGTCAGGTCAGCACGCAGGACGGTGGAGGGAAAGGTTGTTAAAGCAGGGGCTTTAGCTCCCTCACGCAACCGGACGCGGACTGGACATGTGTGCCCTTCATGCGGCGGTGAATGTCTGACCGGAAGCCTGCGACCGGCCTGACAGGCAACGCATGGAAGCATGACGGCAGCCGGTACCTTGATGGGGTGGTGGGAGAAAGAGAACTACGTGTACGCTGAAACAATACACAAGGCTCCGCCTTACCTTTTAAGAACAGTCCTCAAAGACAGTCGGAGCGCATCAGTGAAACCGTTGCGCCCCGGCTGACGGTGAGGGCTGGAGGGTTGGCTACAAGTGGAGTGCATGGGCCCGGCAGTGTCTTTGCCCATGCAGCGGAACGGATGGACGCACCTCTGACCGGAGTGGCTGCCACGCTGCCATGTAGAACTGAGGTAGGCGGACATACCTTAGCAGGGTGGTGGGAGTATGAGTCTGCGTTAGGGATAGCAGTAAAAAGCCCACAGGAACGAGGACTTGAAGCGAATAGCCCGACAGCTTGCTGTAACGCCCCAAAGTAAACCAAAATCTCCAGCAAAAGCAGAAAAACATGGCAGATAATTATCCAGGCGGAATTTAGCCGTATCCTTGGGATAAAAAGGAAGAATTACGAAAGATTACGAGAACCTCTTGGGGGAATACGAGAAAAAGAAAAGAGGAATCATAAAAACCCAGAGAAGCTCCAAGCTCCGGTAACTGGCCAGGAAAACCTGGAAGAAATATGCGGTGTGTACATGTTTTCAGAGGAGGAGGAACGCAACCGCAATATATTGGGTTCCGGCCACATGGAAAGCGGCAAGCCGATCAGCAGGAAAAGGTACCAAGGGATGAATCTTATAGCAGACAATGGAAGAAAAGGGAGATTTCAAGTCTGAAGATACATTCGGTCGATACGAAATAGGATTATCCAGAATATCTGGCCATATTAAGACATTATAATCCACGGAAGATGGCCGGAGTTCAACAAGCAAGCTGGAGAATAAAGAAAACAAAACAAGAAGAGACCTTCGAATGCGTAAAGATTTCAAGGTCAGAAATAGAGACAAAGGCAAAGGCTCCGTCAGGAGCCTTTTAATATAACCACACAATCCTCGACCTCAGCCGGCAAGCCAAAAAGCGGATAATGGGAGAAATAGGGTTGTGCTTCTTCATCAGGCTGGGTGCAGACAAGTTCTGCACCAATGCGTTTCAGGGTGTCATCAATCAGATTGACTTCTTCATCTGTCAGTCCGGTCTTGTCACCGTTAAAGACATAACCGAAAGCCCATGTAGGGATTTTCTCTATACTCTTTTTCATGATATATGGGGTTTAGATTTGTACTATCTTGTTTATCCTGCCGTGAATGAACTTTCGCAGAGCTGTCTTGTCAACAGACTTGTATTCGTGCCAACAACCATACTGGTTGACGAGAAATGTTTTCAGGATGTCAGAAAAATCAAACCGCCAGCCTCTTACCGGGAGTCCGCTCTTAAGGTTCACCTGGTATGAAATCCAGTTCTTTTCCTCACGGCTGAGAGTTTCCCTGTTATTCACTTTTTCACGAAGGATGTAGGCTCTTGTGTCCTTAAGAGTGTCAAGCGTGGGCACTTCCCACAAAGCGAATTTCGTTGCTATTGCTGCCATAGTCGTATGAATCAATGAGTGAATGAATTTATGCGGATCTGAGAGCGAGGGAGTTGAAGTTTCAACTATCTGCCGTATCATTCCGACATTTTTTTATGCGTCTTCCGGTCGCATCGGTCGTTTCGGTGCCCGGTCTAAAGGGCTACGGCGGAAGCAAGATTTTGACAGAAAATACCTCGCCACCGGCAGGGAAGATTTTCAGCCAAACCGTCAGGCCTGACCTTGATGAAGCGGAACAACCCGATATACCTTTGCACCGCAGAACGGAATGACAGTCAGATGCGGACGAAGCCGGATGGTAGAGGACAATGAAGTGAAGGTAGAAAATAACCTAAATAGTTATTTCTTTTCTGATGATAAGGCAGAAGAGACAATCATACAACAAGAATTGTAAAGAACTTCACTAATCTCTATGGAAGAAATATATCATTGAAAAACAGAACACTAAACTTGTAGGTTTAGAATAAAATGTCTATATTTGCATTGTAAGAGTTTAGTAGTTATGGAATTTGTAAGAGTTATAAAAGGGTACGACCATCTTTGGGCGGTCAAAGAGCCGGATAAAGAATCTGATGAATTGACATCATTGTTTGAACGCTGGAACAATGCAGATTATCTCTTTCAGTTCTTTAAGGAAAACATTGACGATTTAAAGAGTTATTTTAAGATAGAAAGAATTTCACAGGCGATACATGACACCTTTGAAGACTCTGACGCACTGGAAGAACTGATTCTTACATTTCCTTATACAGAAGAATTGGATACACTATTTAAGCCTCTTGATGTGACAGATACGAAAAGCATGGAGCTGACACGACAGAAAGCGAGAAACTGGGAACGGGAAAGGCATGATAGCTGGCTTAGAATATATGCCATTAGACTTGAGCCAAATGTATATGTTGTTACCGGAGGTGCTATAAAGCTGACAAGGGCGATGCAGGACAAAGAACATACCATGATAGAACTTAACAAGCTGAACAGGTGTAAGGATTATCTGATAAGAAATGGTGTATTCGATAAAGACAGTTTCATAGACTTAAATATGGAGGAACAAAAATGAGCAGAACGATTGATTTTTTGAAGCAGCATGAAAGCAAAACGCCTTCAAGATTCCAGGAAAATGCGGAATGGAGACGTGAAAATCGTGAATGGCTTAAATGGTCTCGTGACGTTGCCTTGTCACTGGTTGATTATATGGAGACTAATGAAATCAACCGTAACGGGTTGGCAGAACGTCTCGGTGTTACGCCACAATATGTAAGCAAGATGTTGTCCGGCAAGGTAAATTTCTCATTTAAAAGCATAGCAGAGATAGAGAACAAACTATCCATCAAACTTTTGAGCATTATGGAGCCGGCATAAATGACAGCAATAAAAATGAGGGAAGAACAACATGGCTAAAGTCTGTCCTTCCCCTTATTGTTTTAGTAAGTATCAGGACCGGCCATTTTAATTAACTGGGTTGTCAGAGTTCTGAAGAGGAGTCTGTTTCTCCAGTTCCTTCCTGATCATTTGTTGTGTCCGTAAAGCAACAGGATGATTGGAAAGTTTCTGTGCAATATCAGAAGAGAACAACAACTCAGGCCTGTAATTACCCTTATAAAATTCGGTGATATATTCAATATCAGAATCATCGAGCTGGACAAGACCAGTTAGGTAGTCAATAACAGCCCTGTTTATTTCGTCTTTCGGGTATTTGCCAGATTGAGTATGAAGCATAGGCAACAACTGGGTTTTAATATCCTGGAAAGGCATATCGAGAATCTTCCCGATGTCCTTTTTAAGCATATCCGGATTGTCAGAATTTCCCAATGTACTATAAAACACAATGCACTTTCTCATCAGCCGTCTTTCCTCTTCTGAAGAAAGGATGCCGGATGTGGCAAGGCTGAATACATCGTAAATATCCCTCGGCTTGCACCGCTCGTAAAAGGCCTTGATTTTTCCTGCAAAAAGTTCTGTGGTAGCAACATGAGCTACCGGCAATGGAATATCAGTAATACTGAAGGGAAAAGGGATTTCACTTAGCTGGCCGTCAAGAATATGACAGCGGTTGTGATAGTTAATATCAAGCTTAATCTTATCATTACCGCCGGTGACTGTCGGATAATGTAAAGCAAAGGAATCTAATGAAAAGGAACTTCTCGGTTCCATTTTATATCCATTGTCTGAGAAATACTGTTTCAGTGACCGGTTTATGGCTTCTCTTTCCTTGATCATCTCCTCTTTGGATATATTTGCTGCAAAATCAAGGTCAAGGTCCACGGAGAGCCTGGGCAACTTTTCAAAAGCCACAAGATTAATGCCGGTTCCCCCCTTCAACAGAAGTTTCCCTTTAAACTCGGGAAGAGTGTTCAGATCATGCAGAATCATGGAAAGACGAATAACCTTTTCCACGTTATTGACCGTATATTTCTGTTCCTTGGCTATTTTCTGAATGAAAGCCTTGTTATAATCAAATCTCATAGTACGCATCTTTTTGATTTTGTTTCATGACATTGTCAGGAATGCAGAGATTCCATTCTTTAGAATAGGAATTGCAATAATAAGGATGGACAAGATAACTTGTGTTATTACCAATATTCTTTCGACATACGTCAAAGAAGTCATCAGAAAGCCCCAGTTTATCCTTATAATGATGTAGGATAAAACCTGCACGCTGGTATAAGCTCTTATTATTGTAAAGCTTCAGGCAATGCAGTATTTCATCTTCACTTATCTTTTCAGGATCAAGTTCTGAAATCGCATATAAAAGTTCCTCTAATCCTCCGGCGAGATTGATATTATACAGACAGTCAATGATAGTCTGGTTCAATGAAGTCACCCGTATGGGGTAGGGATTGTCACCGTCAATCAGAACCGGATTAAGAAGAAATTTTACGGGCTTATAGATATATGATTCATTCATATACTCAAAAGTCCTGAAACAGGAAGAGCTGTGAACATACAGCCAGTTAAACTCCTGGGTTTGTAGAAGATAGTATTCAAGAGCGGCATGATATACGATACATCCGTCATCAACGGCATTGCAGGCAATACGAAATTTGTCCTGCATATCCGAAGGCATATATACACCTTTGCGGATATGCGAAAGTATCCCTTGTTTTTTTAAATAAGACATACGGGATTTTATTGCATTTTCACTTATCCTTTTATCAGAATAAAGCTGTCCGTACCGTTCAGTCTTGTAATAAATATGCTGTATATCCATACTTAGAATTTTATGCAAAGATAGTAATTTTATTGTATTTGCATATAATTCTAAGTGATTTTATGTATTGAAATACCGATAATCCTTGAATATTCTGACTCATAGTAAATACTTCCCGTTTTGATTGTGTTACAAAATCAAAAGCGGAAATACTTCTTTATGTGGCGAAGAAACGGGGTGGGTTCCTTGTCGATAGAATAGGGATTTCCCCATCTGGATATGCCGGACACGGATTCTGCGTATGTGATGTGCAGGCGTTTCTTCGCCCTGGTCATGGCGACATAGAACAGTCTTGCGGATTCTTTGATTTCCTCCGGAGTCTTCTTGTCAAAGAACGGATAGACACCGTCCGTTGCCTCGAAGATAATTACGTTCTCAAACTCCAGGCCTTTTGCCTTGTGGACTGTAGATACGAACACCTTTTCAGAGATACATGAACTGTCACACAGGTCGGCTTCACGATAGGTTGTTATATCGAGAAGATGAACAGACAGCTGCTCCTTCAGGCTCGGTGTCTTCTCCGGCGAGATTACATCGTTACGGAGGAAGCTGAAGATGTACTGCATCTTCGGGTTTGCTTCTATCCATCCCTTCTGTATGAATGTGTCATACAGATACTCCAGCTCGTCAACAAGCAGAGCAGATTCAGACGATCGCTGGTAAAGACGGTTGAGCGTGCCGTGATAGATGTCGGAATAAGCTCTGCGGAACAGCTCGGCCTCGGCAGAGTTGTTCTGAAGGCAGTCGATGTGCTGCTGCATGTTGGCAACAAAGATACCCAGAAAATGGTCAAGTACGGACTTGGTGGCGATGACGTCATCATCAGCCAGATGGGAGTTCTCCCCTGCGAGACCGAAGACCTCCAGCAGGGATTTGAGCTTGTAGGACTTCAGGCGTGGAGCCATGACACGTGCCACCCTGAGGGTGTCGAAGTAAAGCGGATGAACGGAAAAGAAAGAGAAATCACCGCAATCCCTGCGGAGATTGTAGTCAAGGATATAACAGTCATATTCCACGTTCTGGCCGATAAGGGTACAGTCACCCACGAAGTCCATAAAGGCACACAGGCCGGTCTTCCGGTCAACCTTCTCTGCACGTTCATACTCCTGAAGAAGAGGGTTGACAATGCCACCGAGCATGGCCGGTATCGGCTTGTCAGTGTACAGGATGATGTTGAAGCGGGCAACAACCTTCCCGGCATTCAACTTGATGGCCGCAATCTGTACGATGTCATCCTCAAAGACATTCAAGCCGGTGGTTTCCGTATCAAAGATGACGTATTCGCCCTGGCAGCATCTGTAAAGCTCCAGCATGTATGAACTGCGCGTGTAGTTGAGAAAATCAGACGGCAGCAGGTAGTTGTCACGGAGATGCTTCACGAAGCGGCGTGCCTCGGCATCTTCATTGAAAATACCTGTCCCGGTCAGGATCTTTGACCATGCCATCATGTTTGAATCCAAGTACACCACCTGCAGATGGGCGAAAAGCAGCTGCGCCTGTCGGGTAGTGAAAAGGTCTGTTCCGGAAATCTTGAAGTGGGGGATATTCCGGTCGGAGAGTTCACGTGAAATCTGGTCCGCATCCTTGTTCCAAGGTACAAGAACAGCCACCCTTTCATCAGGATGCGAGGTACAGAAATTACCAACACTTTCAGCCACCAACCTTACTTCAGCGTCCTTATCGGAAGCGGACATGATACAGAGAGAATCCTGTCCGGCTTCAGTAAGATTGTTCGTCTTAGGCAGGAAATGAGGGTCAACATCAAGCTCCATGTTGGCGTATGTGTTGAAGACATCCAAGAGATATTTCGGGGAACGATAATTGAAATACAGGCGGTGCATGTTCTCTCCGCAGCGTTCACGCAACCATTCAAGCGTTGCGAGCTTAGCACCTATGAATGAGAAGATTGCCTGCTGCTCGTCTCCGAGATAAAGCGTCACGTTTTCCTTAGAATGGTCAGTAAACAGGTCGATGATTCCGAACTGGAAAGGGGAGAGGTCCTGAACCTCGTCAATCTGGATCCAGGAATATTTCTTCAGCTTGTCCCGGTTCTGAGAAGCGTGGATATAAGTCAGGATAAGCAGGTCATCGAAATCAACCAGATTCCTTTCTTCCTTGTACTGTTGGTATTTTCTTGCAAACTTGAACTGCTGGAGGCAGTCATCCAAGTACTTTGACGGCTGACCTGAAGTATCTACTTTCGGAAAAACAGTACCGTTGTAGAGTCCAGCAAAGTTCTCCATCGTGTAGTCGAGGGACACCAGCTTGAACAGCGTCTTATAGTCAAACATGCGGAACAAATCGGTGTGCATCAGGAACTCTTTAGGGCAACCGTTGGCAATCATATATCCAAGGTGCTGCAGCTTGATGGCATTTGTAAGAATGCGTTTGCTGCCGTTATTGGCCAGGGAACCTTCATCCCAGCCGAAAATGGAAGCCATAATGGACAAAGCTTCCTGCTCGTCAACGACGGTCGTATCACGCGCCACCACATTGTTGTCAAAGAGGTAATGGGAACAGAAGCGGTGTACATTACCAACAAACAGACTCATATCCCCTGAAGTTTGCAGTCTTTCGAGTATTCGGGAGCGCATACCTCTGGCCGCCCTGTTCGTGAAGGTCAGACAGAGCATGTCATCCAGCGGCACACCGCATGAGAGTGCACGAACCACCCTTTCGGAAAGTATATCCGTCTTGCCGCATCCCGGAGGAGCCAGAACCAGGTGATAACCGCTGTCGAGGGTGATCACTTTCTTCTGGAACTCGTCATTCTCATACTTCTTGTCGAAGGTGTATGCCGGGTATTCGTAATAAGGGAACTCGTTCGATGATTCCGGCAACAGGGCAGACATATCTTCTGGTATCATAGGCTACAACTGTTTAAGGATTTCACGGGCTTCCTGAAGTATCTCTTTCTTGACTTTCCTGCTCAGGAGAATTATCTGAAAAGCTTCCTTCAGCTTTCCCAACGCAAATATCTTGTTTGCCTTACTCAACCTGGTCTTTTGAGAGTCTGAGGTAAAGGAAGCGAACTTCGGATATTTACGGGCAATATCTTCAACGGTGACATATCTGTTTTCCTTCAACTCCGGATAAAGAATGCGCACAAAGACCTCTTTACCGGCCTTTTGGAGCAGGTAATTCACCTCAGTATCCAAATTTTCCATCAGTTTATCCATACCCATATCTCTTTTTTAAGGCTCATGTACTTCATCGGTCAATGCAGAAGGTTCTTCTTCGGAAGCGGTATCATCCATCAAGCCCTGTATCCTTTTACGCCAGAACGCCCAGTTCTTTTCTTCTTCCTCCATTCTCTTTCTGACCCTTTCCTCTTCTTTCTTCTTCTCGTATTCAGTAAGATGCTTCTCACGACCATATTGAGCCATCTTCTGTTCTACAAAACGCTCGATTTCCTCCCTGAGAATTTTGGGAACCCGTATCACACACGTCTCAAAACAGTCATATTTAGATTTTCTACCTGAATTGTACCGGTATCCTCCTTTCTTCTTCCGCTTCAAGTCCTTTACTTTAAGTTGAAGACGGTCATAGCGTGCCCTCAATCTTGCATCCCTTATATCATTCAAAGAGTCAATGCGGTCAAGGTTCAGCTGGTCAAGAATATCTTTCATTTCTCTTTCAGCCTCCTGAATCTTAACATCCAGGTCAAGCAGTCTCATTTTATGGTCAAATGCAGTCATACGATAGGGTTTGATTAATGTACGGATTCCGTAACGGAATCCGTACTATATTGATAAAAGTATTCGTATCCTACAAAAATAGATGAAAGGAGCTATTTTTGCAAAAAATTCAGAAGTCAAAAGACAGTTGTAATTCTCCGGCACTCATGGCCTTCCGGTTTTTCAATGACTCTTGTACCCGGAGAATGAGATTCGTATGTCCAGCTTCAAGAACCGTGAATGTAGGCAGCCAAACATTGGCCACACGCACAAGATTGAGCTGATAGCTACGCCAATGCTCCAGTGTGAGTGTATTCATCCAGGCAATTTCACCAGGAACGGAGTTCATCAGCATGTTGATGGCAGTCATCTTCACGCAGGTCAGGTCTATATCAGAACCGTAACAGAAGATACGGTCATTCGGATTTGTCCGGCTCAAACTCTTGACTGCCGACAGCAACATTCTACCGGAACCGCATGTAGGGTCATAGACTGACTGACCTGGGCGGATATTGGCACATGTGACAGCGGCCATCAGGTCGGAAACATGCTGTGGCGTGAAGAACTGGCCGTTATGTCCGTGACTTATATGTTCCATAAAAACCTCACCAATTATGTCACGGAACCCTTCAGAATGGTCGGCTACCACCTGCACCATCCGCATGAACATTCTATTCTCCTGTTCATCATACAGTCTGTCAATTCTCGCATAATCCTCTCTGTATTTACCGCATGAAAGGACGAAAAGGAACACATCCAAGAAATCCCTGAATACCTCGGCACTACCGTGAGAACGGCTCAGGCTATCGAACAACGTCATAAATTCTTTGGGTATCATAAAACAAAGCGTTAAAGGGAAACAATAAAGCGAAACCACACCAGCGGACTACGGCACCCCCGATGGGGTGCCCAATAAACCTAACGGTAGTCACCTGGCCCCATAAAAACCACCTCACCGCTAAACTGCATCCAGCTGATTGAACTGAGGTGAAAATGGCATACGTCCTGCAAAAATTCCTCTATTTCCTCACTGTCCTCCAGAAGAACATCCAAAGAGATTGATATGACCTCACCCGTATTGTGGTCCAGAACGGCCAGTTTCCCATAAGCCCAGTCATTGAATAACGTGGCATGCAAACTATTATACTGGGCTATCGGGTAACGGCCATCGGTACAAGGCAGCAAACCTTTGGCTATCATCCACCCCACCACTTCATAACCATCCACCATTTCACAAGCAGCCATCACATTCTTCTTTCCGTCATACAGCATACGATAAAGCGAGAATCCCTCCGGAAGCTCGACCTCTGTCATATCAGATACCGTATAGAGTACAAATTCTTCACCGTTCAACAGCCAAACGTAAAACTCAAAATCATTCAAATTCTTCATACACGACCAATTAATTGTAAAACCTAAAATTATTCTTCAGCGAGATTTAGACCTTTTTTTAAAAACCTTTGTCTTGGTTTGGTCTTTTGTCCGCTGACTTTTTTTTAGATTGAGAATCATTCCCCATCTGAGTTTGAGCCTTTTTTTACGGCTTAAACAGGTATGGGAAAGTGGAATCAGAAAAGTTTTGAACGGAAAAAATGTTGGGGAGGCCTGACGACATCGTTATTTTTTCCAGGGCAAAGGCCGTGGCCGGAACTCTTTCATTTCCACTGACCCTTATACCTTTGCCGTCAAAAAACAAAGGCTCTCAGATGGGGATCTTTCGACTAATAGTGAGGAAGCGGACAGACAAAAAGAACAAACATAGACAATCGAAAAAAATAAAACCAATAAACGCGTTAGGGATAGGAGTATAAAGCCCACAGGAACGAGGACTTGAAGCGGATAGCCCGACAGATTATTGTAACGCCAAAAGAAATGAAAAAACGACACAATTGCTCCTGCAAAATCAGAAAAAAGAGGTATGCATGAATCAACCCAGCACACCTCTAATATTTGAATATGTAACAGATTCAAATGTCAAATACACTAAGAACATTCATTTGTTTCATCGCCGAAGAGTTTTAACTGGCGTTTGTTCTCCTCTTCTTCGGCAGCTCTTTTGCGGCGTTCACAAATAAGTCTTTCTTCATATTCGAGAACACTTTTCATCTTACAAATAGTCGCCAAACGTTCTTCCTCAGAAGTGAAATAAGATAAAGAATTTGGCTCGGCATTACAATAATGAGAAAACATATCAATAAAGCAACGGATATTTTCCTTCAAAAGAAATGGGATTCTTATAGTTACAGTATCAAAGCCACCCATCTTCGATTTCGGACCTGCTCCAGGCCTTTTACCACCACGTTTATCCTTTATAATCTTTTCAATGTCATACGCCGTAATATGGGTAACAGGCAAATACATTTTTTCCCCCTTTTTTGTTAATGCATAATACATATCATACCAACAGTCCATCCAAACTTTCTCTATCTGCCCCATAAAGTAAAGACGTAGAAAATCTTTATTTAATACATTATCAGGCAATTTCCATATTATGGTATCACTATCTTTAGCGACATAAACATCTATATCTATGCCAAACCGTTTAACTAATTCATAAGTTCTTTCCATAGACTTCTGTTATATAAAATCAGAACAAAGATAAGAATTTATTTTGAATATGCAACATATTCAAAATAAAGTTGTCATAGCGAATGTAGTTTACTTACTTTACAGTTATAATGTCACTAATATTTTTAGTATATTGCTTACTGATATGCTCGCATTTAAGACTCCACGACTTGTTTGAAGTACCCTGGACAGCTACTTTAATTGTGTTGTGGCCGTTCTTGCGGCACACCATGTTGAGTTTACACACTTCGGTAGAAAAGTCTGTAAAAGCTTCTTTTAACTATATAGATCTGACAAAGCCGAGTCAGGAAAAGAAGCCGGGGCTTTGGAATGGGTATGTGATTTTATTCTGAGAGTATGGTTTTTGTGCCGTTATGAGGTAACGAGTAAGGACGAATTTCTTCAGAAAATCTATTTTGAAGAAAAAAATCTCCTAAATAGTTAAATGTCAGGTTTGTATTATAATTATATATATTTGTGGAGTAGTTTCTTTAAAAATAAATTAAAAGTGTTATGAAAAAATTATCTTTTATGTCAAATGTATTATGTTTAGCTCTGTTTATATTTGTTTGTATGAGTGGGCTTATTTCTTGTAATGATAATGACAATAATGTTTTTGAACCAGATGAAGAAGAACCGGAGGCACCAGTCATTGATGATGAACTGGCACCATTCGTAGGTTATTGGGAGCCAAATTACAGTGATTTATACGGTGATTTATTTCTTTATGATGACGGAACCTGTAGGGCTACGCATCCAGTTGATGGTAGCTATGTATATTTAGGAGAATGGACTTTTGATGCTAAAACAAAATTTTTTAGCAATAGTGCCACTAACAAGACTTTTTTATTGACGCTACATAACGAGAATACTATTATTGGAGTTGATATTAGTAATGAAAAAACAGTTACTTATAAAAAAGAAACTATTGACGGATATGAATTGACACCACTTGTTTATGGGGACTGGAAAAATGCAGATGGACAATTATTATCTTGTAATCAGAATAATGCTATTAGAGGGGATAAAGTACCTGAACTTCCGCAGAATACTTCGACTTTTAAATATGATGAAGTAAATATATATTTCACCGCACAAGACAAAAACACTTATTCTTATGATTATGAGATAAGATGGAAAGGTAAAAAGTATTATGGTTCTCCTGATAATAGATGGTATGACGTATATTTCGATACTAAATATAAGGGTAAGTTAACCATAGAAAATCCTTATTCTCCTTCGAAATGTAAACTTATTTTTACTGGTGTTTTGGAGGGAGTTTATACTAAAACTAAAATAAAAGATTAGTATTATAATAAAAGCAGGATAATTTGATGAAAGTCCTGCTTTTATTATTGATGTCGGGGAGTCCAAAAACATTGCTAGTATCAGATTCAAATGCAAAATGTGGTGATTCCACTCTAATTCCTTCTGTAGCTTGTCTCACAATTATTGTAAGAAAGAATGTCTAAGATTAAATTTCAGTATTTACTTTTATTTTCCCTATCGTTTTCTGTTCGTCACGTACCCGGCAAAGTTCCCGGTGTGCTTTTTCCTTATATTCCTGAAGGACTTTGATTTCGTTACGAAACATAAATCATATAAGGCTATCAAGGCTTAATTCTAACTATACAAATGTAACTATTATAATTGACTTATCGGTATATAAGCAACACTTTTCCTTCTCACTTCACGAGAATAACATCATCGAGATTGGTGGTGTACTGCTTGCTGATGTGTTCGCATTTGAGATGCCACGACTTGTCTGTGGTGCCCTGTACGGCTACTTTAATGGTATTATGACCGTTCTTGCGGTTGATAGCATCAATTACGGTTGCCAGACGTGCCTGTTTGTCACGGTCGATTGTATCAAAAAGGTTAGTCTGGATAGCAGAGTCGGGAACTATGTTCCAAACAATGACTCCGGCTTTCTTATAGTGGTACCCACCCTCTTTGCGGAAATCCAAGCGAAGTGTCCGGACAGCGGTGCTTACAAGCTCCTGGAGGTCGTTGGTCGGTACCTGCAAGTGGATGGTGCGGTTGATGCAGTGCTGCGGAAGATCCAGACGGAAACGACTGGTATAGGCAAAGACTGTGATTTCCGTGCAACAGCTGTGTTGCATACGGAGTTTTCGGACACATTCAGAGGAAAAGTTGGCGACAGCTTCCTCTAAACTAGCGAGGTTCGACAGTCCGTCGTCAGGGAAACTGCGGCTGGTACAGATACTCTTCTTCTGCGGCAGCTCCTCGACATTTATACAGCTTTCACCCTGAAGTTCCTTCCAGGTTCGAACGCCAGTAATGGTAAGTAGTCTCCGCACAAAATTCTCGCTTTTCTGAGTGAAATCCCAGGCCGTATTTATTCCGTAATAGCGCAGCTTATCCAGGCTCCGATGGCCGATACCCCAGACATCACCAATTTCGAGGCCCTGCAGCGCCTTGATGCGCTTTTCCTCAGAATCAATCATGCATACACCCTGATATCCCTTGTATTTCTTCCCGTAGCGGCTTGCAACTTTAGCCAGAGTCTTTGTCGTAGCAATGCCCATTGTAACCGGAATGCCTGTACCCTTGCCAATAGTATTAACAATCTTGTGTCCGTAGGAAACCAGCTCCTCCCCTTCTCCGAAGCCGGAGAGATCCAGGAACGCTTCATCAATCGAGTATTGGGTAAGTTCGGGCGTGAACTCGGACAGCAGCAGCATCACTCGGCGGCTCATGTCACCATATAGGTTGTAGTTTGAGCTGAAGACAGCCACATTGTTAGCCTCCAAGATGTCACGGATCTGGTAGAGAGGTGTCCCCATCTTGATGCCCATTGCCTTGACTTCGTTACTTCGAGCAACAATGCAGCCGTCATTGTTGCTCAGAACAACGACCGGTTTGTAACGGAGCTGCGGATTGAACACGCGCTCGCACGAACAGTAGAAGTTATTGCAATCGACAAGAGCTATCATCGTCCTTTTCTAAGCTGTTTTTTAATGCTGTAGGTAAGAACACCCCATATCAAGAAGTTGTTTTCCTCTGTAATCTTAATGGGTGAATATTCCTCGTTGGCCGGGACAAGCCAGATACAATTATCTTTCTCGTCAAAACGCACTGTCTTTAGCGTGAACTCTCCATCGATAAAAGCCACAACGATGTCACCATCCTGTGGTTCCAAGGACTTATCTATGACAAGCAGGTCGCCATCATCAATACCGCAGTCCTTCATGGAATCACCTGAAGCCCGGGCATAGAAGGTGGTTGCCGGATGGCGTATCAGTTCCCGGTTCAGGTCTATGCTATCAGTCATGTAGTCCTGCGCTGGTGAAGGAAATCCAGCTCTCACACCTTGGTCAGCAAACGGTAATGTAAGCTCGCTGCTCAGGTCTGCGGAGTACATTATCAGCTTTATATCATTCATAAGGATAGACCTTTCTTTTGCATATCTTCGCGAACAAGTTCTGTCTCGTCTGCGGACAGATCAGCCAACGTAATATTAAATGGATTTTCTTTTTGATAAAGTTTAAAATCATCAATAAGGAGTTCAAAGTCATAAAGAAACTCCTTTGTTGCCCCGTGTTTCTTATATATGTTCACAGCCGCCTCTAATACTTCAACGGCACAGCTGTCATCCCCTTGAAAAACAATGGCTGGTATCTCATTACGGAGACATTCTCTAAGTAGTCTGAGTTGATCTTTCATATTATTACGGATTACGTTACAAAATCAAATAAACAAAATATGGACTATAGTTGTGTAAAGCTATCCTATTCAAACAAACAATATCATTCTTATAACTAGCCACTTACAATCAGATGTGTAAAACTATCCGAGTCAGAAATCGCTCAACTTGCTGATTGAGTTCACAAATTCTTTCGCAGGTTTGAAAGAGGGCACATCATGTGCCGGAACTGATACTGATGTATTATTGCTTATGTTACGTGCAATTTTAGCTGCTCTATGCTTCAGGATAAAGCTTCCAAACCCCCTCAGATAAACTGGTTCTTGTCTTTCTAATGAGGATTTGACTTCTACCATGAATGCCTCCACTACTTTGAGAGAAGTCGTATAGTCTATGCCGGTATGCAATGAGATATTCTTCACCAATTCTGATTTTGTCATATAACAAATGATTTAAAATGAACGCAAATATAATAATTAGAAAGCTTCTGTTTCCAATATGGACAGGCTAAATGATTCGTCTGAAAATAAATCAGCATACAAGGACAACAAAGGTTTCAAATAGGAACGTAAGGCAGGAACCTCCAAATAAGCTTTCCTGTTAACCATTATGCATGACAATTTACCATAACTGTCCGGAAGACGTTTGTTAAGCAAGGATATGAAGTTAAGGATTTTCTGAGGTGTAGGCCAGTCAATGAACTGGATGGTTACATGAAGGCCATCAGAAAAGACAGATAGTTTATAAGGCAGGTCACGAGAAGCCACAAATGAAGAATAGAATATCAATGCTTCCAAATGATTGTTACCGGTTATAACCTTTATATCACGTCCTTCGGAAGGTATCTTTGACAAGATATGTTCAACCAGCAAGGGAAAAGAGGAAGCGAGCAGATAAGCAGTAGAATCAGGATCACCGGACTTATCCAGCCCAAAAAACAAGATAGGATTCCAGCAGATATAGACAGGACCAGTTTTGTCGGTGCGAATAGAAGCCAGACATTTTCTGTCATCAAACAAGAGTTTCATAAATCCTTTGACAGGATCAAACTGAAAAATGTTCCGATAGGCCTCTGTTCCACTTTTGTCCTGACAAACTGATTTAAGCAAGTAACCATGCAATCCGGAAACATGCTTAAGTTTTACATTGGTTTCCTTTGCGGAGACGTCAAATAAATAGTTGATTAATTGCTGTCTGGTACATCTGGCAGAAAAAGCAAATTCGTCAACCTCTACCTGCGCACCAACATCGGCATGAAGCAATTCCGCAAGCATTTCCAATGGAAGTTCAGAAAAACCGCACAGTTCCATACAGGAAACCACGTTGTTTTCATTGCAATAAATAACGTACCCTCTGCTGTTGATTCTATAAAGACGAAAGAAATCACCGTATTCGAGTGGACTATATTCTTTCAGAAGCGATTGGTAGTTCATAATCGGATATATTTAAAGTGATAAATCGTTGTTTTTTTGTTTCTTCTTCCGTCTGACAACAGGAAGATCATCCTCTCTATTCTTCTTGTTACCCCCTGTAATATCCACATCTGGGACAAATGGAATGGAGGAATGTGACATATATGCGTTGTCACGCTCGATATTCTCACGCCACTCTCCTACCCTATGAATGGTATTGTCATGCTGTGCGGGCTCATTTGAGAAGCGGTTCTGAATATTCGCATACGTAAACTTACGGGACATGTCAGAAGCCTTAAAATCAAAGGCGGTTTCTACATCCATCAAAAAATAGGAAAGGCCATAGATACCCTTTGCATTGACGTGCTCTTTTACCCCTATTCCGGAATCCGTCAATAACCGTTTAAACGATTCATAGGATCCGGAATTATCCAAGGCGAGATTCAACCTGTTGTATAGGTAATGTTTCTGTTCATCATACGACATGGATCTCGTATCAAAGTACATATTGCCATACCGGAACTTCTTTGGAAGAGATGAATCCTTGATATAAAAGGAATTCTCTGACAGACCATACACATAATAGGATTTGTCCTTCTTACTTGTCAAACGCATATACACTCCTTCCTTCTGCAAATGGTGCCTGAAATCTTGAAAGGAATTGCTGACGGAATAAGCCTTATCAAGCTTGGCAAGAAGTTCTTCTTTGTATAAAGTCTTCAGGAATCCTCCTTTTTTCAGGATGGAAAGAACTGTATCATAGTCACGTGAGCCAAGAAGAGACATCCATTCCCCATTATCCAGCTTTTCCTTAAGAAATCTATCGCCAAGCAGATCTGTAACACCCGCAGAAGACAAAATACTCATCAACCTTTCCTTAACTGCATTATTTTTTATTGCCCTCTTCAAAGCATTGTCAAAATAATAGCGCTGCCCGGATATTGCGGACAACCTTTCTTTAGTCCGTTCATTTTCGGTAAGGCTGACAAGACTATATTTCTTTTCAAGGTCTCTTGACAACTTTTCAGATCGTTTATAATCTAAAGAATTCGATACAGACTTACCATCGGAATCTATGCGACTGTGCAAAATATGAACATGGGAATGTTCCTTGTCCAAATTTAGAATGACAGAATAGCAACACTCGCCATACCCCATCTTTTCCATATATTCTTTTGATAACTTAATCCAGTTTTCTTCCGATAATCTTTCACCTGGTGAAAGATTCAGAGTAATCTCCGAATATGGCAATTTTACCCTGTCATTAAGTGAAGAGAAAAGAAACATATAACCAGAAAATGAGGATAAGGAATCACCTGTTGAATTGAATAGTTCCTTCGCTTCACCTGAAGAAATCTTCTCAAGCTGATATTCTATTTTCCTATCTAATGTAGCCATAGATGAAAAAGCAGGTTCTATTTTAGCAATCATTTCATACTACTTTTTTTGCAATATCAGATACCATCTTCAACAAATCCTGTATTTCTTGAAGATATAATTTCACATTATCCTCATGGGGAATCAGATTGATTTGTTTAGCAATCTGATTAAGATTATTACCTATTCTCTTTAATTCAATTACGGTTTGAACGTCTGTTTTAGTCACTAATTTACCATTCAAAACGACCTCTCTTACATATTGAGCGACAGTTTTGTTGTTTTCTTTTGCCATTTTGTAGAGTCTATCTTTCTCTTCAAGAGTTAGTCTTAACTCTAACCGGGAGGTTTTTCTTTCATTCATAAAACCATATTTCAATAATGAACAAAGTGAGTTATTTACATCAACTCGGTTGATGCAAGGTGTTTTTGTACGTACAAAAACATACCTTGCGTGTACTAAAGTAATAAACTAATTATAAACCACCAAATAACACCAGGTATATATCAAATTAATTAATCCAGATTCATTTTTCCGGTTATACCGACACATACCTTCTAATCGCAACCAATTTCATGAATAACTTCCATAATATATGTAACGATGTTATTAAGATATTGTGTAACATTGTATCCTATGAAACAAATATTCTTTATTACAAATGTTCATATATAACAAATGTTCATATATAACATAGATATATTTATATCTTATGTTCTTACGTGCGTAAGAAATTTATTTCTTTTGTTATTTCTTTAGTTTATAATTAATATATTTAATTCTTTTATACTTTCTTATGATATTTCTTTAAATATTAATTTCTTTCGTAAAATAGAATATATGATATTTCATTAGAAATATATTTTGTGATTTCTTGCTTTTGAAATATAGAAATTATATATTTGCGCAATAACTTAATAACATGACTTATGGGAAAGAAATTACCTGGCATAACTATAGCTTTTGAAAATCCAAAAGGTGGGGTAGGGAAGTCTACTCTGACGGCACTCTTTGCAGGATATGTCCATGCGATGGGAGAGAATAACATCAAAATTGGTGTAGTCGATATTGACGATATGCAGAATACGATGGGGCGACTCCGCCAATCAGAGAGTGATGAGACAGAAAGTTTGAAGGATGAGTATGAAGTGATGAACATTTCTTCTTCGGAGTTTATCAATCAGCTGGATTTCCTGAAAGAGAACTTTGACATCATCCTCGTAGATTTCCCGGGAAATCTTAAGCAGAATGGAGTGATTGAAACTCTTCATTTCATAGACATTGTCATCATGCCGTTTGAACCCAACAATACGGATTTGAGTGCCACGCTCTATTTCTATGAGAATGTCTACAAGAACATCATCAAGGCCAGAAAGGACAATGGCATGAAAACGACCGTCAGGGGAGTGATGAACAGGGTTCTTCCGAATGTGTTGGAGTTTAAGGAAATTATGAAGAACAAAGAAAATCTGCCTTTTCAACTCATGGACAGCTATATTAAGGATTCCAGGGTTGACTATCAGCGGAACCTTTCCACATTGAGTACGAATTACCATCATCCGTGCGATCAGTTCTGTGAGGAAGTAATCGAATTAATCAACAAACATATAGAGGAGGAGTAATATGACCAACAAAACATCAAGCAGTATGAGCAAGCTCTTGGCCAATGCATCCAAAATGGAGAAGGAAATAAAGGAAACGGAAAAGGTTGCCGATACGATAAGTTCCGAATCTGCTGACGGTCAAAGCAAAGAAGAGACCAAAGCGGACCATCAGGATACGGTGTCCGAAAAAGAAATACTTCCGGAAAAAAAGGAGGCAGCTGAAGAAAAGGGAGCCGGAACCGCGGATAAAAAACAGGAGTATCAGTTGCTCTTCCAGGACAAAAAAATCAAGGAGACAGAAATCATCCGCATTTCTAAAGAAACCCATACGAAATTGAAGAAACTTTCAAATGTCACTGGAATCAGCATGCATGTGCTTGCCACGAATATTCTGGAACTTACTTTCGACAAATACAGTAAAGAAATACAGGCAGCAATTAAAAAATACATGAGTTTATAAACTGAAAGCGTTACATAATCAGAAGTCTCAAATGGGACAGGGAGAAAAGCAATTCTCCTTGCCCCATTTTTTTATCTGTCAACAGAAAATCGAAGAAGGTAAAATATGGGATAAGTTTTCACAACTGGATGAAGGATTATAACCAGCATGGATCATATAAAATCAGCATAGAATGGCGTTCATTGTACATGGGACACTTTTACACAACTGGGAAAAGGCAAGAATCACCAAATTGGATACAAGACAGTTAAAGAACGTAAAAATCACAAAAGGCTTTCGCAGAATATTTTTCCGAAAGTATGTTTACACAAGTCGAAGCATTTCTTTTTTAGGTTTTTAGGGATTTATGAATTTGTGGGATGGTTTTACACAACTGGGAAAAAACCGGAAACCGGCTAAAACCCGCATGAATAAAGGGTTTTGCCTATCTGCATCTGATTGTGAAAACAGGATGGTTTTACACAACTGGCTTGTCATTCAGGACGCCTTTACACAACTGGGAAAGGCAACTGGGACAGTAATACACAACTGGCAGGGCCAATCAGGATAGTTTTACACAACTGAAAGGCGTACTCAGGACGGTTTTACACAACTGAAAGGTACAATCGGGATAGATTCACACAACTAATGAGGACAAAAACATACGTCGAGGGATAACTTTACACAACTGGACATGAAGAAACAGGTCTGTAGAGCTATCATCCGATTTGTTAATTGAAGTAAATGAAGATTTGAAGTCAGAATTTGAAATGAAAGAAGAAGCGGAAGTATTCGGGACACTTGTACACATCTGGAGGGGAAAATATTTCATAATAAGCTATTTAGTGTATTGTTAATACACTAAATGAATATAAAATTCTTATATTTGCAGACAAAGCTAAAGAATTATGGTGAATGCAGAACAGTATAAAGAGTTAAGTAGAGTGCCACGCACGCTAAGCGAGCCCTACAATGGTGATAATCTTGATTTGTTTATAGAGTCGGGAGGGACAATCATGCACGACATCATAATCTTTGCGGCCAATACGCAAATGAAGGATCTCTTCGGAGACCTTTGGTTCTCTATGGACGATTTCTGTAAGGTCATGGGATATGACAGGACCAAACTTCAGCGCAAACTGACAGAGGAACAGAAGGTAAAGACCTTTGGTGCCATAAAACCGATATACAAGACCGAATATGAGGGAGAACAGATAGAACATCCCATTGAGACCTTTTTCGAATCTGCCCTGTTCAGCCTAGGAAAGAATACGCTCAGCGTGGCCTATAATGCCAATGGGACGACCAGGTATCGGTTTATACCGATTTTGGAAAGTTTCGAAATCAAGGATAACTTTGCTACGAAGAAGAGGACGAAGCGAATGTATAAAGTCAATCTGAGTAATGAGCTGAAGAATATGATGTTCAGCGGATATAACCTGATTGACCTTAAGGATTACCGGAATCTGCCCAACAAGCGTGCGTACAGGAAGTTTTACCTGAATCTGTCAAAGATGATATTCCTGATAAAACACAAGATACAGGCTGGCCAGCAGCCGGAATTTACGATTACAGTAGATGAGCTGGCCAGACATTTCGATGTCAATATTGCGAACAACCATGACCGGAAAAAGAAGGTTACTGCAATCCTTAATGCGATAAACAAGAACCTTACGCAGACAAAGTTCGAATATGAATACATCAAAAAAGACAATGAGAAATGGGCCTATACAATACAGTTCAGATTTTCTGAAGAGACCCTAAGGTATTTTGACGAAAAAGAGAAGGCAGTAGTGACAGCGCAATATTTTGAAAGCCTGAAGGATGCTTTTTTAAAGAAAAAGGGCATTCCTCCGTATGAACTTTACAAGTATAAGAATTACTTCTCCTTTGGAAGCGGTGATTTTAATGAGGAGTTCACCAAGTGGGCCTACAGTGATGAAGACAAGGAGCTAAAGACAGAAATCTTCAAAAGTGTATATATTAAAATCATGAAAATGCAGCCGAAAGAAAACTATATCGTCAATTTTGCTGATATACGGCTCTAGGAAAAAGGAATTATCACATAATTTTTTATCTTTGCAACGGACTTCCAATTTTTGGGAGTCCGTTTTTTACATATACACGGTTGCCAAACGGAAGAGTGGTATCAGAAGTTAACTATAAAGCAACTGCAAACCCGTACTGAACAATTCGGCGCGGGGAAGCGGTGTTTTATAAGGGAAAAGATACCACCCCCTCGTTTGGCACAGCTGAACCGTGCCATTATATAATTATGGCGCAGAAACCAATAACTAGACTGATTGAAGAATCTATCGAGAAGATGGGACTTCAACAACACATACAATTCACTCCAGAGGAGAAATCATTTTTTGAAGATAACTTTGAGCCCTTCCATCTGAAAAAAGGCAATTATCTTATCACAAAAGATGATCCGGTCAATCATGTCTATTATTTGGAGGAAGGTATTCTGAACATCTGTTTCCCGGATTCGAAGGGCGGCTTTATCAACGCCAGATTTTTGGACAACAAAGCATTCATCAATCCGTATTTCCTGCATAACCCTGAGCACAAGGCCCGCTATAGCATCAAGGCAAATACCAACTGTAGGATCTGGAAGATGGAAAAACATCATGCCCGTAAGCTGTCATCAGAGTCATCCAATTTTTTAAGGCTGTGCATTTTCCATCTGGAAAGTTCGCTCCTGCACCGTATCGAAAGGGAGGAGAGGATTCATTGTATGACAGCGGAACAAAGATATGAAAGGGTACTGGACAAAGAGAAGTGGCTCTTCAAGCATTTACCCCTCAAAGAGATAGCCCGATACATCGGCATAACCCCTCAAGCACTCAGCAAAGCCCGAAAAAAGATATTCAGGTAGCATTTGGAAAAGCAGGATACTTTTACACAACAAGGTTCCTGCTTTTTTTGTCATCTATCTGGATTTATGTTGTACATCATAACAAAAAATGAAACCAGATTAATAAAACGACCGGGCCGGCTAAATTGGCCCTCGCAGAATTTGTGGTTTTGCATATTATCTATATGTTTGGGCAGACACAAGTCAAACAACTAGAATCTTAATAGCTCCTTGCATAAGGACAATAAATGGATTATGACAACAGAAAAAACATATAAACTGGATAATATTAACTCAAAAAATAAAAAGCACTATGTACAACAACATGAAAATCGTAATACTGATTCTCCTCCTGTTCACTGGAGGAGGAGTAGCTGACGCACAAAGACACTACAAGAGGATTTCGGCATTGGAAGCCGGTTACGGTACCAATATCTTCGGGGAAGCTGACAACTTTGCAAATATTTCATTCTCAAAATACATTGACAGGGAATCCTACTGGAAGGCCGGACTGAATTATCTTGAAAAGAGTTTCGATTATTCATATTCAGTTGTCCCTGACGCAAGCCAATTAGGCATAATGCCGGCTATGGAGAACCTGGAACAGAAAGGAACAGCACGGAACTGGCTCGTCAACGGCAGCTACAACCGCACAATAGCAAGCAACCTTAAATCAATCTACTGGAATATGGGAATTGGATGTTTCCTGGGGACGGAATATACCAAACACCCATCAGAGGAATATCAATTCATCATTGGCCCGGAAATAGGGACCGAAATAGAATTATTCATATTGCCCAAGCTCGCAATTACGCTCGGAATAAAAGAGATGTGGAGTCCATTGTCAGTAAAGAAATGGAATACCGTCTGGAATGCGGGACTGAAGGTGCTTCTCTATAAATAAAATCATGTTACTTTTTGTCTTTTTACAAGCCAATACGGATGTATCTGGCCTGATATCGTTGTACCGTGAAGCAGGTGCAATGCTGATAGGTATCGGTTTTATTTGTGCAGGCCTTGCCGTACTTAAAAAGCTGATAACCAATCATGAAAAAACAAAAGAGGCTATTATCACCTATGTAGTAGCGTTGGTTGTCTGGTTATTAATATGGTCACTGATATGAGCATAGCAGATGTCGTCATACTTATCGTAATCGCACTTGGCCTGTATCACTTTGCCACAAAGAAGAAGGCCCGGAAAGACGGTCCGCCCATCAAACAGAATCCGTCAGCCAGATCCGGTAATGACAGGAAGGAAAGCATGAAAGAAAGCGCGCCTGTCATAAAGGTTGTCTTTCAGGTGGAAAACACGGAAGAAGAAGACCTGGTAAGGGAGATTGCGGACATGTTTCTGGAAGAAAGGACTTACTATTACAGCGGGAAGAAGCCCCAAGAACCTGACCACGAAGAAAAGGCGGACAGTGTTGAGATGGACAAGTTTGTCAGATTCGACGATGTACAATGGGATTTAATTAAAACAATAGAAGTATAAACTTAAAAATTGAAGGATTATGAATGCAGTAAAGCAATTAAGAAACAAATTAGTAAACGTGAACTGCCGTTTGAGCAAGTGGGTGATAAGTCTCATGTTCCTCTTCATGATCACCGCTCCGGTTGAGATGGAAGCCCAAAGCGGTCTGAAAATCAGCAGTCTTTCAGAGGTGACAGATACGGCAAAAGAAGGAGCGGACACCATTCTGGACGTGGCCAAATACATTCTTGCCGCCGTGCTGGGCATTGCACTTGTATTTGTAATCTACTCGCTCGCGACCAATAACCCCCACGCAAAGGAATACCTGCTGGGATGGATTATCGCGGTTGTAGTGATTATGGTTGCCTTCCTGATTATCTGAGCCATGAGAACCATGAGGAAGATAAACAAGCCGATCAAATTCTTCGGTTTGACATCGGGGCAGTTCGGCATATTCATGCTAATCGTGGCCATCACGATTATCGTATGCATATTCAAGCAGCTTCATCCGCTTCTCATCACCCTTGTACTCAGTGGCATAGTCTTTCTTTCCGGACTCCTGTTCAATACCCTGAAGAAAGAGCACAAGGCAGGGAATCCGGATTATCTGACCGGATTGAGTGTTAGAAGTGCAACGCCCAGAAAAATAGTAGACAAGAAAAAGATATTCAAATTCATTTTAAACTGAACAGCCAATGGTCACACTTATCATCCTAACAGCCGTCGCCATTTGTCTGATGGGACTACTCATAGCAATCATGTATATGCGGAATGAGGAAGTGCAGGTAACAGACAAGGCGACAGACCTGGCAGACATATTGCCAATACAGACCGTTACTCAGGATGCCATCATCAACGGGAATGGGGACATCACGGTCGGTTACAGGATGCTTCTTCCCGAAGTGTTCACACTTTCGGAAAAAGAAGCAGACTACATGCATGAGCGCCTTGAAGCCCTCTTCAAGATGCTTCCGGCCGGAACAGTCATCCATCAGCAGGTATTTTATTACACCGGGGAGTATAACAATCAGGAATATTCAAACAACGCCCTGATAGCGGAAAACAACCGGCACTTTGACGGGAAAGAAATACTGAACAGCTATACGAATCTGTATCTGACTTTCACGAACGGGAAGAAGAATGGAAAGATACGAAAAAGTGCGACCAACACCTCTCTGCTAAGGAAACTGCATTTCCCCTTTAAGCAGCCTTACAGGGACTATGAGAAGCGGATGACGGAAATGGAGGCATCCCTTCTCAACTTTGAGAACGGCCTGGCATCTATCCAACAGTTTGAGATCAGGAAGATGGACAGTAAAGAACTGAACAACGCCATTTACGACTACATCAACCTTTCTTACGACACACCGGTGCAGGATGCAACGGAAAAGGTTGTGAACCCGATGGCCATCACACAGAACGGTGAAATGAAAATCGGCCAGCAATATGTATCCATGCTATCACTGACAGTCGAGGGGGAACATCTGTACGAACTCTCCGTACCGCATACAGGGAAAGCACGTTCATACGGGGGAAACATTGAAATACCTGACAGCATCAAGAGCAAATGTTCGATGCTGTATCCGGTCGGCCTGGGCTTGCCCTTCAACCACATCGTCAATGTGGTCATCGAGATTACGGATCCCGACGCGACCGTAACCGCAATAGGGGCGGAGAAGGATGCCTTGAACTACATCACCAATTTTTATCCTCCTGCTGCCGAGAAGCAGAAGGAACAGAGATTGTTCTGTGAAGAGATTACGAAATTTGACTATCAGACCGCATACACTGCATTTAATGTCATAGTTAATGATACGGACAAGACATCACTGATGCGCAAGATTGCGCTTGTACAGCAAGGCTTCTCCTTCATGAACCAAAGCAGTTGTTACGTTGAAAACGCAGAGCTGTGCAACCTGTTCTTTACAAACATACCGGGTAACGCCAGGGCGAACTACAGAGGTTTCATCAATACCACGAAACAGGCCATCTGCTATTTGCAGAAGGAGGGGATGTATGTGTCGGACACGAAGGGGCACATCTACAATGACCGTTTCGGCACACCGGTCAAGATAAACCTTTGGGATTATCCGACCCTGAACAACAAGAACAGGATCGTTATCGGGCCGTCCGGTTCAGGAAAGTCCTTCTGGCTGAACAATTACATCCTGCAAAGCTATGAATTGGGAAGGGACATCATGATCATCGACATCGGAGGTTCCTACCGTTCGATGATTGACCTGAACGGCGGCAAATATTTCGATTCAACGGAGCAGAAGAAATTTGCCTTCAATCCGTTTCTGTGCGACCGTGACAAGAACGGGAAGTACCTGTATATCGACACATCGGATGCTGAGTCTGCGGATGACCAGATAAAGACCATCGTAGCTATAATCAGCTACATCTGGAAAGCAAGGGAACAGATGATGCCGGCGGAAACGGCCATCCTCAGAAAATCCATTATCGGGTTTTATGAATATGTGAACAACTCATCGGTCGGCCAGAACAACGAGAGAATATTCCCGGACATGAAAGCATACAGGAAATACCTTCAGGAAGTATTCAAGAACAGGATGAGTGATTTTGAGAAGCAAAAATTCGAAATAGAAGAGCTTATCCTTCTGCTGGAGCCATATACGGACGGCGAGCTCAGTTTCCTTCTCAACGCAAGGGAAAACGTGGACATCGTTCATGACAAGCTCATTGCCTTTGACATGGAAGATGCCTCGAAGAAGGAATACTTTCCTCTTGTGGCCATTATCACCCTTCAGATGATTGTCGACAAGATCAAGAAGCGTCAGGGTATGATGAAGGAACTGATTATCGATGAAGCACTGGATTTCCTTCAGGATGAAAAGTTCGGAGACTTCATCGCCTATCTGTACCGTACGTTCAGAAAGAAAGAGGGAAGCATTACGCTGGCAGCACAGAACATTCTTTTCCTGAAGAACATGCCTTCAGGAATAAAAGACTCCATCATCATCAACTGTGCGACAAAAATAATCCTGGATCATTCGGAGCACCGTCAGAATCTTCCGGAAATTCAGTCTGTCTTATCCATCAATGACGAAGAAATCTATATGATAGAGTCACTGCAAAGGACTGACAAATGGAGGGAGTTCTTCATCAAGATGTCAAACGATGCATTCATTTTCAGAAATGAGGTTTCGGATTTTGCAGCGGTGGCATTTGATTCAAAACAGGCGACCGTCGTCAGGATTAAGCAGCTATTCAAAGAAACCGGTTCGACCTACACGGCCATTAACCTGTATTTAGAAGAAAGGAGGAAACAATATGGATGACGCGACGGCAGGATTAACGGAGCTGGTCGGCTACAGCACTGAGATGAACGCAAGCATGAACAGTGTAGCGCCGAGTATTGCAGCAGCCTTATTAGGCATAGCCTTGGTCTTTGTAGTATGGGCTCTGGCCACAAAAAAGCAAAACGCAAGAACCTATCTGATAGCATGGGTCGTATGCGTAATATTCACCATCACATTTATACTTTGAGAAGCATGAGAAAGATATTAGCCACGGTGGTATTCACCGTAACCTTGCTGTTTGCAGGCACAGGTACTGCAACGGCCCAGTGGGTTGTCAATGACCCGACACATACGCTGGTCAATTCAACTGAATGGGCGGCGAACGTAAAGAAATGGATTGAGCAGCTGGAGGAAATGAAGGTCGCCCAGAAACTGAGGGAGGGACTGCAGAAGATGGACGGTATAAAGGAGCTGAAATCACTCAAGGAGCTGGCCGACCTGCTGGATGATGTTGCCTGTCTGAGCCAGGACTACAGCTTTTATATGAATGTCGGTTCAAACTATCACTGTTTGAAGTTTCTTAACTTTCAAAGAGTTACCGTAAACCTGAGTCTCAGTACCGACCTGCTGATGAAGGTCGCGACCGTATCCAGCTATTTTTCGATGAACTCTGAAGGCAGAATCTCCTTTATCGAGCAGGTCAAGGAATCGGTGGAGAAGGCTGCCGATGAGATGAGAGAGTTTAACGAAAGCGTGAGAAGTACCGTGATATACAAATCTATGAAGGGTCACAACCGGAAGACTTACTACCAGGGTCGCCTTTCAGCCTATACAAGATATACCAACTAATTATGAACCAGGACAATTTTTTGTGGGGACTCCAGATAACCGACGGCCTCACGATGGAATTAGTATCAAAGATGACAATCATCGCATTTGGAGTTGCAGTCATCTGTTTCATTTGCAATCTGGCATACAACTATCTATATCATGGAGCCAGCCAGTTGTTGACTTCTAATGAAGACAAGTTTCCGGACATGATGGAAATCGCCCGCTGCTTGGTCTTGTTTTTCTGCCTGACAATGTACAAGCCTATCGCCCAGACGATCGTGGGAACGATGGAAGTCATCAATGAAGCGACCTCGCTGTCATCGGAACGGGCCAATGAATTTGCGCAATTCATGGCAAAGGCCAGCAACGACCAGGGAGAAATGATCGCTGAATACGACACCCATTCACTGGAAGCGGAAGTGGCGGCTGGAGAGGATACGACGGGAGCCATGCAGCATGAACTTGACAAGAAGGCAGAAGAGGATGAGATGACCGGACTGAGGTCCAGTGTGGAAAAGCTGGCCAACCTCCTGAACCCGGCCAACATAGTTGCCCTTGTCGTACATGCCGCAGCCGCACTTCTGGTCGGAATCATTCAGATTATCATACTGGGCATAGGCGTGGTAATAGTCAAGATACTTGTCATACTCGGTCCCTTTGTCTTTGCCTTCAGCATGCTGCCGGTATTTCAGAAACAGCTGTCGATCTGGTTCGGTACGCTGTGCTCCGCCTGTATGGTTTTTACCGTGATAAACATCCTGAACCAGATAATGTGGCAGACCTTGAAAGCGCTCTGTGACTCTCCGGCAGACATGGTGGACATGGCGACCCAGCAGCTCCAGTACCTCGGTATGGATTTGGCCCTGATCGGTGCATATTGCAGCTGTTTCTGGCTGTCATCGAAGATTGTGGGACACAGCGATGCAGGAAAAGTTATCTCAAAGGTCATGTCGATAGCGACAACTGCGGCCACCATAGCCCTGCTGGGCGGAGCCGGAGCTGCGGCCAAAGCCACTAATGTGGGAGCTGCGGCCTCGATTGGAGAAAGTATTATTGACGATAAAAAATAGCGAATATGGATCTGATGAAATTTAAAGGAGCCGACAATGCCGTAAAGATGACCATAAGGCTTTCGGTAGGATACTGTATCATCCTTACCATCGCGTTTGCCACGTGCATTGTCTACCTGACAGTCAAACTGGAAAAGGCATACAGCCAGGCACTGGTCATCGACAAGAACGGGGAGGTGTATGAAGCAAGCGGCATGCCGGCCTCCCACATGAGAAAGTTTGAGTATATGAACCATGTACGGACTTTTGTCGGGAAATGGTATGCCTTTGACGAGAACACCTATGAAAAGAATATCGCAAGCGCATTGAACCTGATCGGCAACAAAGGGAAAGAACTGTTGAACGAATACAATGACGTGAATATGCTCAATTCACTTGTGCAGAAAAACATCCGCTATGGAGTGACCATCGATGACATCGCCATTGACATGAACACCATCCCTGTAACAGGCAGGATAGTGTTTACCCAGACCGGATACAGAGCCAGGGGAAGGGTATCAAGAAAGGTAGAAGCGGAGTTTTCCATCTATGACGTATCACGGAGTGAAGAAAATGCCCACGGAGCCAAGATTGAGGACTGGATCGTCCACTATTCGGCACCCATAGAAGATGCCAAGGAAGATAATGATAGTAGTAAACCTGAAAATACGGAAGAACATGAAAACGAACAAGCTAATGAAGGATAAGAACAAGCTTCTGATGATCATCCCCGTCATATTGGGAGTCCTGTTCCTGTATGTATTCTTTGTACATGACACCTCGCCGAAGGATGTGGTGGAGAATGAGAAAGACAGTCAGAACGTGTTGCTGGAACCGGAGTCTGAGGCCGGGAACAAGGCTACCAACAAGATTGAAGCGTATAAGCAGGATGAAAAGGAGGAAAAGGAGAAGCAACGAATCATGGATGAGTCACAAGTAAAGGGTTCGGACTTCTATTTTGACATGCAGAACCGAAACGAAAAATACGACCAGGCCACACTGGAGAAAATAAGGAGGATGCAGCGCAATCCCTATTCGGACGTAATGGGTGAATATGGGAGTGAGCATCACCTCTCGGATCAGTTGGAAAGGCAGCTCGCATCCATTGAAGATGAAGAGCAGCTGAATGAGGTAATCAGGGAAGCCAGCAAGAACGCAAAGATCAGGGAGGAGCTTGAAAAGAGCAATGTTTACAGGCAGAAGATGTACCAAAGGATTGTTGAGTATGACAAGCCGAAAGAGAAGTCCAAGGAGAAGTCACCAAAGCCCGGCAGCGCGATGGACAGCCTGGTCAAAAGCCAGCCCATCTATGTTGCCGAAAACGGTAAAAGGGTCAGGAAACAGCAGGTCAGCATGCCCAGCAGCAATACCTTGTTCAAGGCTTGCATCCATGGTGACCAGACCGTCGTTACCGGAAGTACGGTGAGAATGCGAATGTTGGAGGATGCTGTCGTCAGCGGCATGAAGATTCCGGCCAACACGCTGTTTTACGGTGTCGCGACATTGGGAGCGAACAGGCTTGAGGTGGTCGTCAACACCCTGAAGGTAGGAAACACAATCAGTCCAGTCTCTTTCGTCATTTTCGACAATGACGCGATGGAAGGCCTGAACTTGCCCAACAACATGAAGGCCCAGGCTGCCAAGCGGATGCAGCAGGGTCTGGTTCAGAACATTGACATGCCTCTTGCCTCCATCGGTACCATGACCAGTGAAGTTACCAGTGCAGTAAACGCCACCACGCAGATCGCCAAGCAGATTCTGAACATGAAGCTGTCACAGGTCAAGGTACATCTGAAAAGCAATTATCAGATGTACATACAGGAAGAGACAAAAGAATCGAAATTGAGAAGGAAGGCCGTTCAGGAAGAACTGCAGAGACTGTATGCGGAACTTGAGCAGAACAGCAAGAATGAAAAGCCGCATCCTTTGGAAACATTAATTGACAAGCTATGATCCTGGACATATTGAATTTTCTTATTGCGATAGCGACAGTTTTCTTCGGGTACAGAATCTATCTGTCCAGGAAGAAAGGAAAGAAGTTATCAGAGATTAAACCGCTAACGGTTTCATTCATCGCCTGCATCATCCTGTTATGGGCGATAACAGTATTCACCGCATTTTACAAGTAAGAGTATGAAAAGAATATATATTGCATTGTTCCTGTGTCTGGCCGCAATCGCCATGAAAGCCCAGAGTCCGGAGCAGGAAAACATCACAGCGAAAAACATCTATGTCTCATTTGACTTTGTGAAACATCTGGTATTCCCGGTGCAGGTCGCAGACATTGAGGTAGGGGAGAAAGAGCTTATTTCGGCAGAAAGGGTTGAAGAAGCTCCCCACGTTGTCAGACTGTGCGCTCAGAGTGAAGACTTTGAGAAGGAAACAAACGTAACCGTCGTATGTATCGACGGCAGTGTCTATACTTACCATGTGAAATATTTAGCAAACGGTCTTGTCGATCCTTCCCCTAATATCTATGAAGACAACGGCAAATGGGAACACAACGACTATCAGGCAGATGTCAGTGACATGCATGTGGCAGAGTTTTTCTTTCCATCAGACATCATATACGGTACACAAGGCAATGAAATGTCCTTTGCCTTGCAGACCTACAACAATCAGCTGAAGGTTTCGACGGCAAAGGATGCGGTTGAAAATTCCAACCTTTTTGTCATAGACAACAAAATGAATACATACAGCATTGTCATCCAGAGGAACGAGACTTCTGTCTTCACCTATAACTATGATGACAAGCGTGAATATACTGCCCATATCGATGTGAACAGTGAGGTGATGGACAAATGCCTCCAGGAGCTGCGGACAAAGAAAAGGAACATATACAGCGTCGGAGAGGTTAAGAACAAATTTGAGCTCTCGATGTCAAACCTGTACGTGCATGAGGATTTCATGTTCTTTATTTTCGACCTGAAAAACAAATCGTATATAGATTACGACATTGAGTTTGTGAAATGTTTCCAACGCGACATAAAGAAATCAAAGAACGCCATCCAGCAGGAAACGACCATAGAGCCGATTTACACAAAGGATTTTGAGAC
>ENA-ORSA01000556-ORSA01000556.1-human-gut-metagenome-genome-assembly--contig:-NODE-556-length-40181-cov-8.478916_pt1 | contig 40181 bp, 39 predicted proteins | sample MGYA00242179_ERZ509142 | MGnify/ENA primary metagenome ERZ509142 (study PRJEB26280, sample SAMEA2338659) | human gut metagenome | biome: human gut; feature: human-associated habitat; material: faeces... | reverse complement strand
AAAAGGCGGCCTTTTAGCGTGCGAAAGACGGTCTTTGACAATGCGAAAGACGGCCTTTGAGAAAGCCGCAACTTGCCGACGGCAAAAACAGAAGCGGCAGACCGCATAGCAGTCTGCCGCTTCCGCCTTTTTGTCATGCCGCAGCTTAACGCCGTCAACGCCGCGAAGCCTGCTCCATGTCGCGCCTCGACTTCGACTTTGTAACAAGCCATACGCCCACGCATACAAGCAAGACGGCCGCGCCCTGGGCTGGCTTGAACACGCCGATGCCCGTCAGCACGCTGACCGTAACCGACACTACGGGCTGCACATAATTATATATGCTAACCACGGTGGGCCTCAACGTGTGCTGACCTACCATCATCAGGATGTAGCTGATGTACGTGCCGAACACGACGACGAAGCCCGTCTCGAGCCACGTGCGCAACGGTATGGCGGCATAATGGATTGAAGCCACGTCGCCGAAGGTGAACGGCAGGATTAACGCCGTGGCGTAGGTGAACATCCACTTGTTAACCGTTATGACCGAATAACGGCGGACGAGGCGGCTGAAGAGCGACAGGTAAAGCGCGAACGAGAACTGCGCGCCGAGGCAGAGCAGGTCGCCGCGCAGGTCGCCAACCTTCGCGCTCTGCGCCGCCACGCTCGTGGCAATCAGTATCACGGCACCGGCGCAGCCCAGGGCGACGCCCCCGGCCTTCATCGCCGTAATCGGTTCTTTGAGTATGAAGAACGCCAGCAGCATGGCGAAAATGGGCATCGACGTGGTAACGATGCTTGCATTCACGGGCGAAGTGATGCTCAAGCCCATCGTGTAACAGCACTGGTTGGTAACCAGTCCGAGCACGGCCGCGCCAATGAGCATTACCAAATCCTTGGCCGGAACATGCTCGCGGGGCGTGAACAGCGACGTTAGCCAGAACAGCACGGCGCCTCCGGCCACGCGGAACGTCACCATCTCCAAGCCCGTAAATCCGTGCGTCATGGCGTCTTTGCCGAGAGGCGCCATCAGTCCCCAGAACGCACAGGCGAAAAACAGGCACAGATGCGCCACGAGGGGACGGCTGTTAGTAATCTTTTCCATAAGTTTTTATTGTTTTCGCGGCAAAATTACACAAATTGAACGGAAATGACTATATTTGCATGACACAAACACACCTTATTACTATGAACATAGGAGACAAGGCGCCCGACGTGCTCGGACGCGACGAAAACGGCAACGAAATAAAGCTCGACGACTTCAAGGGCCGGAAGCTCGCACTATACTTCTACCCCAAGGACATGACTTCGGGATGCACCACGGAGGCCTGCAACCTGCGCGACAACTACGACGAACTGCGCCGGCAGGGCTTCGACGTGGTGGGAGTGAGCGTTGACGACGAGGGCAAGCACCAGCGGTTCATAGCCAAGAACTCGCTGCCATTCCACCTGATAGCCGACACGGAGAAGGCGCTCGTCGAGAAATTCGGCGTGTGGGGAGAGAAGAAGATGTACGGGCGCACGTACATGGGCACAATGCGCACAACGTTCATCATCGGCGAAGACGGCCTCATAGAGCGCATCATCACCCCGAAGGAGGTGAAAGTGAAGGAACATGCCGCACAGATACTGGGCGGGAAATAGTCCCGACGACATACCGAACCATAAAGCATAATGCTATGATTAACCGACAACTGTTACGCCCTGAAAGCATCGTAGTAGTGGGCGGCTCGAATAACGTACACAAACCGGGCGGTGCACTGGTGCGCAATCTGATAAGCGGAGGCTACAAAGGCACGCTGAGAATAGTCAACCCCAAGGAAGACGAGGTGCAAGGCATCAAAGTGTTCCACGACATACACGAGCTGCCTCCTACCGACCTGGCCGTGCTCGTAATACCCGCGCCGATGTGCCCGGACAACGTTGAGACGCTTGCCGCCGAGAAAGGCGTCAAGGCCTTCATAATAATCTCGGCCGGATTTGGCGAGGAGACCAAGGCCGGAGCCGAGCTTGAACAGCGCATACTGGCAACATGCGAAAAGTACGGGGCGGCTCTCATCGGCCCCAACTGCATCGGACTGATGAACGCGTGGCACCACAGCGTCTTCACAAAGCCCATCCCCACACTGCACGAAAAGGGCGTTGACTTCATCAGCGGAAGCGGTGCCACGGCCGTGTTCATACTCGAGTCAGCCGTAATCAAGGGCCTGCCGTTCAACTCCGTGTGGAGTACGGGCAACGGAAAGCAAATCGGCATAGAGGACGTATTGCAATACATGGACGAGAACTTTGACCCCGAGCGCGACTCGCACATCAAGCTTCTCTACATCGAAAACATCAACGACCCCGACAAACTGCTGCTTCACGCAGGCTCGCTGATACGCAAGGGATGCCGCATAGCCGCAATCAAGGCGGGCAGCAGCGAGAGCGGAAGCCGCGCCGCGTCGTCACACACGGGCGCGATAGCCAGCAGCGACTCCGCCGTGGAGGCCCTGTTCAGGAAAGCCGGCATAGTGCGCTGCTTCTCACGGGAGGAGCTTACCACCGTGGGCTGCATCTTCACGCTGCCCCGTTTGACGGGGCGCAACCTCGCAATCGTAACACATGCCGGCGGCCCTGGCGTGATGCTGACCGACGCCTTGTCGAAAGGCGGACTGAACGTGCCCAAGATTGAAGGACCCGACGCCGACGAACTGAAGTCAAAACTCTTCCCCGGCTCGTCAGTGTCTAACCCCATCGACATCCTCGCCACCGGCACGCCGGAGCACCTTGCGCTCGCCATAGACTACTGCGAGCACCGCTTCAATGACATCGACGCCATCTTCGTAATCTTCGGAACGCCCGGACTTGTACAGCTGTACGAGGCCTACGACGTGCTGCACAAGAAAATATTGGAATGCAAGAAGCCGATATTCCCCATACTGCCGTGCCTCAACACGGCGGGCCCGGAGGTGGCGGAGTTCCTTAAAAAAGGGCATGTCAACTTCAGCGACGAGGTTACCCTCGCCACGTCTCTTGTCCGCGTGATGAAGACTCCGCAACCCGCCGATAGCGGAGTGGAACTTGCCGGGGTTGACGTTCCGCGCATACGCGATGTCATCGGAGGCATCGACGAGAGCGGATACATATCTCCAGACAAGGTGCGCGAACTGCTGTCGTGCGCCGGAATACCTATGGTGACCGAGAAAGTCAGTGCCGACAAGGCCGAACTGACGGCCTTCGCCGACAAGACGGGCTACCCGGTGGTGGCTAAGGTGGTAGGCCCTGTACACAAAAGCGACGTTGGCGGAGTGGCGCTTAACATCCGCACGGCAAAGCACTTGGAGCTGGAGTTCGACCGGATGATGCAGATTGAGGGAGCCACTGGCGTCATGGTGCAGAAGATGTTGAAGGGGCGCGAGCTCTTTATAGGCGCGAAATACGAACCAAGGTTCGGCCACATAGTGCTGTGCGGCCTCGGGGGAATATTCGTCGAGGTGCTTAAAGACGTGTCGAGCGGCCTCGCTCCGCTGTCATACGCCGAAGCCAAGTCGATGATACACTCGCTCCGGGCGTACAAGATAATAAAAGGTACGCGCGGACAGGCGGGTGTCAACGAGCGCAAATACGCCGAGATAATAGTGCGCCTGTCTACTTTGCTGCGCTTCGTCACCGAGATTAAGGAGATGGACATCAACCCCCTGCTGGCCGACGGTGACGACATCGTGGCCGTGGATGCGAGGATACGCATAGAGAAAAAGGAACAAATGTGAGGTAAGAGTTAAGAATTAAGAAAACATGCCCCGTTGAATGTTTTTATCAACAAAACATATTCTCTTAATTCTTAACTCTTAATTCTTAACTCAATAAACGCCTTACAAAGACATGAAAATTCTTGTTGTAGAAGACAACGCCGACCTGCGCGAAGTAATCGTGCGGTCGCTTGAAAAGGAGCGTTACGTTGTGGAGACGGCGGCCGACTACTCGTCGGCACGCACCAAGGCGTTCATCTACGAGTATGACTGCATACTGCTGGACATCATGCTCCCCGACGGCAACGGGCTCGACCTGCTGCGCGAACTGTCGGCACAGGGCAGGCGCGGCAACGTCATCATAATATCGGCCAAGGACTCGATAGACGACAAGGTAAGCGGACTTGAGCTCGGAGCCGACGACTATCTGGCAAAGCCTTTCCACCTTGCAGAGCTGCACGCACGCATACGCAGCGTGCTAAGGCGCAACTCTCATGGCGGGACACACGACATAAGGCTCGGCAACGTGACGGTACACACCGACACGTTCACCGTTGACGTTGACGGCAAGGCCGTCGAGCTGGGGCGCAAGGAGTATGACATATTGCACTACCTCGTCAACCGTGCCAACCGGCTGATTGACAAACAGACGCTGGCCGAGGCCGTATGGGGCGACGATGCAGACCAGGCTGACAACTTCGACTTTGTCTACGCGCAGATGAAAAACCTGCGCAAGAGGCTGAAACAGGCCGGAGCAAGCATAGAGATAAAGACCGTCTACGGCTTCGGCTACAAGCTCGTGGAAGGCTGAAACAATCATTTCAATTGAGAATGGATAATGGAGTATTGTGAATTATGATTACCTCTGTTATTCAAAAAGCGCACAATTATAAAGGTAATCATAATTTTCAATCCTCCATTTTCAACTCTCCTTTACTCCAAAGTTCATGAAGCTGCAAAACGTCATAACCTTCCGCCTGTCAATACTCAAGGCCGTGAGCATAGCCGTTTGGGCCGTATGTTTCTATTTCGCGATAACAAACGAAATAAACAACAAGACGGACAAGGCGCTGACCAACTACGCCGAAACGCTGATAACCAACTATCTTGCCGGCGACTCTACCGCCATGGCCTACCCTACCGGCGGCGGACGCTACCACATGCGCGCCGTGACGGCCGAATACGCCAAGGCCGTAAGCCACATAAGATACAAGGACACGGAGATGCTGTTCACGTCGAGCGGCAGGTACGAACCGGCCCGCACCGTGACATACGTGTTCCAGACGGACGACGGGCAATGGCGCGAGCTGGTAGTGTTCACCACGACCATCGACAAGGACGCCCTCAAGCGCGCCATCCTGTACTGGCTCATAGCCCTGTACATAGTGCTGCTGCTCGGCATCATCATTGTCAACATATGGACCGTAAGGCACAGCATGAAGCCACTGAAAGCCCTGCTCGACTGGTTTGACGCCTACAAGATAGGACGCGGCGGCAAGTCTCCCGGAATAAAGACCAACGTCACCGAATTCAAGAAACTAAACGAAGCCGTAAGCCGCAGCGTAGAGCGCAACGAGCGGCAGTACGAGCAACAGAAGCTGTTTATAGCCAATGCTTCGCACGAAATGCAGACACCGCTGGCCGTATGCACCAACCGCCTCGAGATGATGCTCGACGACGACGGCCTTACCGAAACGCAAGCCGCCGACATAATAAAGACCCTGCGCACGCTGAAAAGCCTCGCCTCGACCAACCGCTCGCTGCTGCTGCTGTGCAAGATTGACAACCGACAGGTGGCTCCGGGCGTGCCCGTAAGCCTCAGGCAGGCCACAGCCAAAGCCCTCGACGGGCTCGAGACCGTGTACGCAGGCAAGCACATAAGCGTAAGCGCACGGTTCGACGACGACACCATAGCAACCATGGACGAGTCGCTGGCAGCCGTACTGGTGGGCAACCTGCTTAGAAACGCATTCGTACACAACATCGAAGGCGGCCGCATAACCGTAGCCACAGGTGGCGGAACATACACCGTGGCAAACACGGGCGAGCCCCACCCACTCGACGAAGACAAGATATTCGAACGCTTCTACCACTCGCCGGGCAAGAAATCGTCAACCGGCCTCGGCCTCGCTCTCGTAAAAGCCATATGCGGCCTATACGGCTTCGCCATCAGCTACGCCTACACAGACGGTATGCACACCTTCCGCATAGACACACGGAAGGCATGACCCGTCACGCGCCCCATTCTCCATCCATAACACGCTGACTATCAACACGTTTCCAAAAGGCCGTCTTTTACCCTGCAAAAGACGGCCTTTTAGCTTGCAATTGACGGCCTTTTGCAAGGCGAAAGGCCGTCAATTGGATTCGTCCGCAAATCTGTTGGATTAAGTAAAAGCTCTATTAATGAAAATACCCTGCCTTAACCCAGGCAGTCGGTAACCGTCAATTGCAAAACAGGCTGTGACAGACAGAGCGGCAAACAGGCCGGAGCACTGCCACGCATTGCGCCAAAATGTCACACATCGTGACACTCTCCGGCCGTTGGCACATGTTTTGTTGATTGTGAAGTGACTTCAAGTGTAGTTGCAAGGTACGAAGGTTACAAGGCCGGATGTTATTAACATAAGGCCTTGAAACCGAAAACCACGAAGACCGCACGAACGTAAAACAGTAAAAAATAACAAAAAAGATACTATTATGGGAAAGATTATTGGAATTGACTTAGGTACGACTAACTCTTGCGTTGCCGTTTTCGAAGGCAACGAACCGGTTGTAATCGCCAACAGCGAGGGCAAGCGCACTACGCCTTCGGTAGTAGGCTTTGTGAAGGACGGCGAGCGTAAAATAGGCGACCCGGCCAAGCGACAGGCCATAACAAACCCGAAGAACACCATCTACTCCATCAAGCGTTTCATGGGCGAGACTTACGACCAGAGCCGCAAGGAGGCAGAGCGCGTGCCGTTCACCGTTGTAAACGAGGGTGGATATCCCCGCGTTGACATCGACGGACGCAAATACACTCCGCAGGAAATCTCTGCAATGGTGTTGCAGAAGATGAAAAAGACCGCCGAGGACTACCTCGGACAGGAAGTTACCGACGCTGTCATCACCGTGCCGGCATACTTCTCCGACTCGCAGCGTCAGGCTACGAAGGAAGCCGGACAAATAGCAGGACTGAACGTGCGCCGTATCGTCAACGAGCCTACGGCTGCCGCGCTGGCCTACGGCGTTGACAAGGCTAACAAGGACATGAAAATAGCCGTGTTCGACCTTGGCGGCGGTACGTTCGATATATCAATACTTGAATTCGGCGGCGGCGTGTTCGAGGTGCTTTCTACCAACGGTAATACACACCTTGGCGGTGATGACTTCGACCAGAAGATTATAGACTGGCTTGTACAGGAATTCAAAAACGATGAGGGTGCCGACCTTACTGCCGACCCGATGGCTATGCAACGTATAAAGGAAGCTGCCGAGAAAGCGAAGATAGAACTTTCTTCATCAGCTTCTACGGAGATAAACCTCCCGTACATCATGCCGGTAGACGGAACACCCAAACACCTTGTAAAGACACTTACACGTGCCAAGTTTGAAAGTCTGACGCATGATTTGATACAGAGCTGTCTTACCCCTTGCCAGAATGCAATTCGTGACGCTAAAATCTCTGTGTCTGATATAAACGAAGTAATCCTCGTAGGAGGCTCGAGCCGTATTCCGGCTGTACAGCAAGCAGTTCAGGAATTCTTTGGCAAGACACCTTCGAAAGGTGTAAACCCGGACGAAGTGGTAGCAGTCGGAGCAAGCGTACAGGGCGCTATACTTAACAAGGAATCGGGTGTAGGTGATATAGTCTTGCTTGATGTAACGCCTCTTTCGCTCGGTATAGAAACGTTAGGCGGCGTAATGACAAAACTTATAGACGCAAACACCACCATACCTTGCAAGAAATCCGAAGTGTTCTCAACAGCTGCTGACAACCAAACAGAGGTAACAATACATGTATTGCAAGGCGAGCGTCCTATGGCAGCACAAAACAAGAGTATAGGGCAGTTCAACCTTACAGGTATTGCTCCCGCACGTCGTGGAGTGCCTCAGATTGAAGTCTTGTTCGATATTGACGCAAACGGTATATTGAAAGTTTCGGCAAAGGATAAAGCTACCGGAAAAGAACAGGCTATAAGAATAGAAGCTTCCAGCGGATTGAGCAAAGATGAAATAGACCGTATGAAGGCAGAAGCAGAACAAAATGCCGAAGCCGACAAAAAGGCAAAAGAGAAAATCGACAAATTGAACCAGGCCGACAGCATGATTTTCCAAACAGAAAACCAGCTTAAGGATTTGGGCGATAAGATTCCTGCCGACAAAAAAGCTCCTATTGAAAGCGCACTGCAAAAATTGCGCGACGCACATAAGAGTGCCGATTTGGCAGCAATAGATTCTGCAATCTCAGAGCTTAATGCGGCTTGGCAGGCAGCAAGTGCACAGATGTACCAGCAGACAGGTGCAAACCCAGGAGCAGGTGCGGCAGGTGCAGGCCAGCAACAGAGTTCTGCTAACAACAGCCAGAAGAAAGAAGATGATACAATTCAGGATGCCGATTTCGAGGAGGTGAAATAAGCACATAGAGAAATAAGAATACAATATCAAATGGAAAGCGTGTAGCTCAATGAGTTACACGCTTTTCTTGTTTTTGGCCGTACACAATAATATTGCTATCTTTGCGTTATTATTATAAACATCTGTACCTTATTTGTACCTGTAAGAAAAAGTAGATATGATGAGAAGAATAGATATTAAGAACTACAAAATGAATGAATTATGGCAGTAGCAAAGTATAAGATAGTACGGAAATGTCCTGTGTGCGGAGAAGAGTTCTTCGCAAGGACTTTGGAGTCCTGGTATTGTTCACCCAAATGCTCCAAGGTGGCGTGGAAGCGTAAGCATGATGAAGAAAAACGCCAACTTGAACTGGACAAGATTGTAAGCAATATGCCCAAGTCTAAAGAGTATATCAGCATAACGGAAGCGTATGCTATGTTTGGTGCAAGCCGCTCAACCATTTATAGGCTCATCTACATGAAAAAGATTTCCTTCATTGAGCCAGAGAAAGGAATACGACTTGTATGCAAAGGAGAACTAATGAATCTGTTTCCGTTAAGACAGTCTCCGCTTGACACCAAGCCAAGGAAACCAGTTACCATGTACCGCATGGAACCAGAGGATTGCTATACAATAGGTGAGATTTCCAAGAAATTTCATCTGGATGACAGCACCGTGTATGCTCATATACGAAAATACTCAATACCGACCCGGCAAATCGGTAATTATGTGTATGCTCACAAGGAATCAATAGACAAACTTTATAAAGATATAAAACCATTATGAAAAGATTAGATTATACTAAAGTCTCCGTCAAATTAAAGAAAAGTGAGTGGAGAGATGAGTGGTTCATCTATCTTGAAGCTTATCCTGTTTATGAGACGGGAAATGACAAACCCAAACGAGTGCGTGAATATCTCAGGAGGTCTATTACTACCCCTATATGGGATAAACGACGAAGCGAGCGAGCCGTTGCTGGTAGAATAAAGTACAAGCCCAAGCGAGATGACAATGGCGTTATTCAGTGTAAATCCAAGCAAGATATGGAAACTTGCCTTTATGCGGATGGCGTTCGAGTCCTGCGTCAAAAAGAGTACGACAACATGGCTCTCTTTACTGACCAGCAAATGGAAATGGCAGAACAAAGCGAACGCTCAAAATGCAATGTTCTGGAGTATATTGAGAAGTTAATCAAAGAAAGAGAGGAAACTGCGTCAGAATCGATAGTTGTCAACTGGCGCAGATTGCACACACTGTTGTCAATGTTTGCCAAGTGTGACTACATACAGTTCTCGCAGATTGACATGAAGTATATTGAGGCATTCCGTTCCTTCTTGATAAAGGCACCGCAGGGTGGTTCTAAGAAAGGAACTATTTCAAGGAATACGGCATCGACGTACTTCTCTATCTTCAAGGCGGCACTCAAACAAGCTTTCGTGGATGGCTATCTGAATTGTGATATTGCTGCCAAGGCTAAAAATATCATGTTTCAGAGTGCTCGAAGAGAGTATCTGTCACTGGAAGAACTTAATATATTGGCAAAGACTCCGTGTGATGATATACTAAAACGGGCAGCCTTGTTCTCTGCACTGACAGGAATGCGACATAGCGATATTCAAAAGCTTAAATGGTCAGAGGTTGAAGAATACAATGGTGGGTACCGTCTCAATTTCACTCAGCAGAAGACTAAGGGCGTTGAATACATGCCTATATCGCCACAGGCATACAAGCTTTGCGGTGAGCGCAAGAAAGACGGAGAACTGTTGGTGTTTGCCGGACTGCCTGACCCTTCATGGATATCTAGGCCTTTGGAACGGTGGGTAAAAGCATCAGGGATTACCAAGCACATCACCTTTCATTGCTTCCGCCACACCTATGCAACGTTACAATTGGCTAACGGTACAGACATATATACCGTAAGCAAAATGTTAGGGCATACCAATGTAAAAACCACGCAAATCTACGCAAAAGTAATTGACAAGAAGAAAGATGAAGCTACAGAAGCTTTTAAGTTGGACATAGATGAATAGTGATTATCATTTGTAAGCACTTAGTATAGAAGACCACTTGTATCAATAAGTCCTTTATTGTACAGGTGGTTTTTAGTGCCTTTCATTTTCAACATTCTATGTAATGATGCTATTGTTTTGGCACTTTAACCTTTCGTGGAAACCAAACATTTATAACAATAAACAGATAAAAATGAAAAAAGACAGCCTTTTTTGGCTTCTCTCTTTTTGAAGAGAGCAAGCGTGTCCACAAACATGTGGAGTGTACAGAAGACTTCTACAGAGAACTGTATGAGTTGTTTGAGATCGCAAGAAGTTGGTATCTTCAAGCTGAAAAGAATCATATGAAGACAGAGTACTTCATAGAACTATTTGAGCGCAGTCACCAATATATTGACTGTGATTGTGCACGTTGTAAGAACTCGCGACAGATGGCAATTGGCATTATTGGTACTTTGTTTAGAGACTCTAAGTGTGTGTCAATAATCAAGAAAAAAGAAGATTATTCCAAGCAGGAACTTATTGAGTTGTTTCTTCAACATGTGGGTACTGGTCTGCCAATCCTTACCCGAAAGAAATCGTCCATCCTCACTTTGGGATGCCAATTGTCAGACAGACAGATGGATTTGTTGGTAGAACTTGTCCAAAGTCACGACATATTTGATTTTGCCGACAACAGTGATGTGCGTAGCGAGTTGTGTCGCCTATTCAAGTGCGACTTGGACGCATCTATCCGTGTAAAGAATGTACGTAATGTAGCCGTACTGTTTGACGCTATGGCTCAATACCATTTGATAAACAATAATTGGCAATATGTCATGGGAGAAGGTCGCTTCTTAACCAGTATCAAAAAGGATGGAACAGAGAAATTCATAACTTCAAGTTGTCTTTCCTCTTCTCTTTCAAGGATAAGAAGAAACGTTTCCATGACAGCAAGTCAATATGCCATCTGCAAATCCATCGAACAGATATTAAGAGAGGAATAAATCACAATAATTCTGCTAAATGAAAGTAAAAACGTGATAGTTTGGTTGATACTGCCTTACTATCACGTTACTTTTTCTATTTAGTGACAGTCTCCCCATAACTTTGCATCAAAAATCATAAAAAATAATTAGCATGGAAGAAAATAGTATAAGATTTGAAGATATTCCCAACGCTATAACGGGGGTACTGAAAAAGCTGTCATCATTAGAAGACAAGATTGATGGTATATATGAACTTGTTCAATCAGAAAAAGAAGAAACATGGTTTACGGTTGCTGAATTATGTGCTTATCTCCCAACACATCCGGTAGAGCATACCATATATTGCTGGACAAGCAATCGGGAAATACCGTTTCACAAGAGAGGCAAACGCATCATGTTCCTCAAATCTGAGATAGATGAATGGCTTCAAGGAACCAAGGGCAAATCGAAGAACGAGATTCAAAGAGAAGCAGAGGAATATGTACTATCTACACAAAGAAAGAATAGACGGCTAATATAACCGTGCTACTGTCTGTAAACAATTTAATTAAGGTACGTGACACATGAATGAAAGACATTTTAGACTCTATGAGCGAATTGTCGCAATAGAAGACAGTTTGGAGGCTTTGGGACCTATTGACAAACTAATAGAGCGAATCGAGGAATTGGAGAAGATGGTCAAGCAGACCAAAACCGTCTTGGGGTTTGACGAAGCATGTAAGTATATTGGTGTTTCTGAAAGCCTGCTATACAAACTTACAGCCGCAAAAGAAGTTCCACACTATAAGCCAAGGGGAAAAATGCTGTATTTTAATAGAGAAGAAATCGACAAGTGGCTGCTCCAAAACAAACAAGAGGTCATTGGAATGGTAACGAAAATAGAAATTGATAATCCGAAAGAATGAAAATGGAAGAAAATAACAAACATGTACAGCCTAACTCAAAAGAGGAAGGAGTACAGCGTCTCAATCGCATATTGAGCGAATCGTTGATAAAGGCAACAGATACTTATAAAACACCTCCTCAGATTATATGGGTTGATAATTCCAGCATAGCCACATTGGGCAACTTCAGTGCTTCTACTGGTAAGGCAAAGGCGAAAAAGACCTTCAACGTGTCTGCCTTGGTAGCCGCTTCCCTCGCCAACGGCAAGGTACTGAACTATCGCGCCAGTCTGCCAGAGGGGAAACGCAAGATACTGTATGTAGATACGGAGCAGAGCCGCTATCACTGCCATAATGTGCTGGAGCGCATCCTGAAGCTCGCTGGTCTACCTACAAGCATCGACAACGAGAACCTTGACTTTATCTGTCTGAGAGAGTACACGCCCTCCGTCAGGATAGAGGTCATAGACTATGCGCTTGCCCAAGACCAAAGCTATGGACTGGTCATCATCGACGGAATCAGAGACCTGCTTCTCGACATCAACAATGCGGGAGAATCGGTCGAGGTCATCAACAAGATGATGGAATGGTCATCAAAGTATGACCTGCACATCCATTGCGTATTGCATCAGAACAAGGGCGACAATAACGTGCGCGGGCATATCGGTACGGAGATGAACAACAAGGCAGAGACGGTGCTTGTCATCACCAAGAGCACCACCAATCCCGACATCAGCGAGGTGAAGGCGATGCACATCCGTGAGAAGGAGTTCAAGCCGTTTGCCTTTACAGTCAATGAGGAAGGGTTGCCAGAGATTGTCGAGCACACGCCGGAGAAGGAAGAAGGTGACAAGCAACCGTCAAGGTTTACTTACCAAGACTTGACATCCGAACAGCATAACGAGGCGCTGACGGCTGCATTCAAGGAGAAACCTATCAAAGGATTCGATCGCATGGTGGAGGAATTAACGCAAGCCTATGCAGACATTGGCTTTAAGCGTGGCAGAAGCGTCATCATCAAAATGCTGAAATACCTGATTAACGAGCAAAAGCTCATAGTGAAGCGGGATAATCATTACTATTTCGGATATACACCTGCCGAGATTGACCTGTTCCATGAAGAGGAATAAAAACAGTTCAGAAACCAGTTTAGTTTACGTCCGTACCTATATATAAGAAATAAGGCCAAAGTAAACCGAAATCGGAGGCTGAATTGGGAAGCGGAAAAGTAGTTTAGCAAATGGTTTAGTTTACGGGTGTGCCTATATAGGAGAAAGGGTAAAGTAAACTGTTTCCATGGACAAAGTAAAACCGAACAAATGAAAGTACAATGAATATTGAACAATCGAAGAAACTGAGCATTATAGACTTCTTAGACAAGGAGAATGTAACGCTGAAAAAGAAGAAGGGCAATGCCTACTGGTATCTGTCACCCTTCAGGGACGAGAAGACCGCATCGTTCAAGGTCAGCAAGAAGGAGAACCTGTGGTACGACTACGCCATTAAGGAGGGCGGTGACCTTGTGGAGCTGGTAAAGCGTATGTATAACAAACAATCCGTTTCCGATGCCCTTGCCTACCTTGCGTCCAAGAGTATTGCCACTGTGGATAAGGCAATCGAGACCGCTATCGCAGCCAAGGAATACACGACAACCAAGATGAACGATGTGAAGCTGCTCCCACTGAGCAACCATTCTCTGCTGTCCTATTTCAGTAGCCGACGGATAGACATCACCATTGGCAGGATGTATTGCAGGGAGATACACTACAAGGTTGAGCAAAAACATTACTATGGCATTGCCTTTGGCAATCTGAGTGAAGGACATGAGGTGCGCAATCCCTATTTCAAGGGCTGCATCGGGCATAAGGACATCACCCTGCTTGCCCATACGTTCAACGAGTGGCAAAACGGTTGTCTGGTCTTTGAGGGCTTCATGGACTTCCTTGCTTATATGACCCTCGTTAAACAGCAAGACCGATGGTTTGTCGTTGAAAGCCCTTGCGACTATATGATACTGAACTCAGTCGCCAACCTCAAACAGGCATTGCATTACCTTGACCGTTACACCCACATCCATTGCTTCCTCGACAACGACCAGGCAGGACGCAAGACGGTTGAGAGCATCAGCAATGTATTCGAGTACAGGGTGACGGACGAGTCCTTCAGATATGCCGACTACAAGGATGTCAACGACTATCTGATGAGGAAGAAACGAACGGCATCTGAATGACATTATAAAGACGAAAACACCATCATTTGATGCAAAAATGGCTCAAATGCATTGAAATTACATATCAAATCTGCACTTTTTCGCCCAAACATGCTTGATTCTCAATTATTATCCTTATTTTTGCATCGTTTTAATACATTATTAAAATGTAGCAGAATGGAATTGAAAAAAGAAATAAGGATATTGGGCAGACGCTTTGAGGTGGAACCTCGTGCCAAGGAAAGCCTGAAAGGCATCACGGTTGGCGAGAAACTCTCATACCGTTTCTATGATGGCACATACCAAGGCACGCCCCTGCTGTTCGTTGAGCCCAAGAAGGGCAATCCCTCTCCACGGACTTGCGCCATCACGGGCAAGCGGTTGACCGAAGCCCTGGGACTGCCTGCGGTGTTTATCCTTGCGCCCGGACCCACCTACGAGCGACACAGACTGGCAGACAAAGGAGTCTTCTTTGTCATGTCCGAGGAATATGCCCATCTGCCAGGCATCATAGCATTGGAGAAGACAAGCAACAGGAAGATTGCCGAAGTATTGACCCCTGTGGCGCAATACATACTACTCTATCACCTACAGGTGGGCAGTATTGAAGGAATGTCGCCAAGGGATATTGCACCGTTGCTTCCATATTCTTACGAAAGCGTCACGTTGGGTGTCACCTGTCTTGAAGATGTAGGACTGTGTCAAAAGATTCAGAACGGACAGCGCAGCAAGGTGGTACACTTCGAGTTGAAGGGCAAGGAACTGTGGGACAAGGCTCAGAACGTCTTGCTGTCACCTGTGGAGAACCGCATCTTTTGCGATGACATACGCTTGGATGCGGAATACCCCGTATGCGGCATCAATGCCCTGGCACATTATTCCATGCTTAATCGTGACCGGGAAGAGATGATAATGATGACAAGCAAGGAATATCGTGCCGTCAAGTCGGCTGATGTCATGGAGAATCCCAACATCTATGACGGCAACTATATCATAGAGGTATGGAAATACCCTGTTGTCAGCAAAATGGGCGACAAAAGCCAGTGGGTTGATCGCCTTTCCCTTGTCCTTTCGTTGAGAGATGATGATGATCCGAGAGTAGAAAAAGAAGTAGAACGAATAATCAGTGAACAGAAATGGAAGGATTAGTCAAGTTCCGTGAAGCATTTGCGGAATACTCAGAAAACTATGTGGTGATAGGCGGAGCAGCCTGTGACATCACCATGACCAATACCGTGGTGCGTCCACGCGCCACACACGACATCGACATGATAGTCATCGTAGAGAACATGACCGAGGCTTTCGCCAATCGCTTCTGGCAGTTTGTGCGGGAGGCTGGCTATCGACCTGAAAAGAGGAAACAGGAGGCTGGTGAGCCACCAAGGTATGAAATGTATCGTTTCCTTGATGGTAAAGACGGCTATCCCGAGATGATAGAACTGCTGTCACGCCACCCCGACGTGCTTGGAGAGCCAAAGGGATTTGTCATAGAACCTATCCCGACCGATGAAGATGTGTCGAGTCTTAGTGCCATCATCATGGACGATGATTACTATCACTTTACTATCGCACACAGCCAACTGACTGATGGCATACGCCATGCCAATTCCGCTGCCTTGATAGCACTGAAGGCAAGAGCCTACCTAAATCTCATGGCAGACAAGCGGGACGGCAAGCATGTGAACACCAAAGACATCAAGAAGCACCGTTCGGACATCCTGAAAAATGTGGTCATAATGACTGAGGACAACATTGAGGCTCCTGCTTCAATAGTGGCATGTATAAGGGAGTTTGTCGCCTCCATCAGAGCCGACTGGTCAACTCTCGCAGAACCATTGTCAAAGTCACTCGGTCAAGACGAGGCATTTGTGACCGGACTGTTAGATCAACTGGATGAATTGTTTATAGAAGCATGACCAATATGAAGATACAATACGCATCCGACCTGCATCTGGAGTTTGCCGACAATTGGCGGTATCTGAAAGCCCACCCCTTGGAGGTGACGGGCGACATACTGCTGCTTGCCGGCGACATCGGCTATCTCGGCGATGACAACTACTCCAAGCATCCCTTTTGGGACTGGGCATCGGAGAACTACAAGGAGGTGCATTGCTGCATGGGCAACCATGAGTTCTACAAATATTATGATGTGGCGACACTGCCCGACGGCTATCTCTTGGAGGTACGTCCCAATGTATTCAGCCACTACAACGGTATTGCGAGGATTGGCGACACCGACATCATCCTCTCCACCCTTTGGTCGAGGATTCCTTTGGAGGACGCTTACTTCACCGAGCAAGTGATAAGCGACTTCCGCCGTATATTATATAAAGGTGAGCTGATGACCCATGCCCAATTCAATGCTGAGCATGAACGTTGCCTCACCTTTATCAAGGATGCAGTGGCATATTCGCAAGCAGCCCATAAGATTGTTGTCACCCATCATGTACCATCGTTCCGTATGCTCCACCCAAAGTTTCAAGGCAGCAAGGCAAACGTGGCGTTCACCGTAGAGTTGGAGGACTATATCACCGATAGCGGCATAGACTATTGGATATACGGACATTCGCACACCAACATCGATGCCAGGATAGGCAACACCCAATGCTTGTCCAACCAGTTGGGCTATGTTTTCTCTAACGAACATCAGGACTTCTCCCATGGCAAGTACCTGACCATATAGCCATCCACATTTTTTTCATCCACCCTCTTTACAAGCTCTTCCCTATCGGAAGGGCTTTTTTTGTGCCTTTCGAGTTTGATTTTTGAGTATGATTGCGAGTGTAATCAAAATTAGAGTTAAGATTTGGCTCCGCGGAAAGTCATTTCGGTTTAAGATTGAAGAAAAGGTAGTTCCTTTGCATCGGCAATAAGCCAAACCATAGTAAAATCAAACTTGAAAATATGAAGTCATTTGTAATATTCGCCATTGTCGTGACCATAATCTATGTCATCTACTATACGGTCATCATCGTGCAGGATCTGTACGGAAAGCCCAAGGACGAGAAGTCACAGGGCGAGTCGTTTGATGTCAGTGACATGACCGACGAGGAAGAGTCGATAGCGGTCAGCGAGAGCGACGGTGGTTTCAGCGTAGGCGACAACCAATATGAGACAGCCTACGAGGAGAAGCAGCTTGCAGAGCCTACAGAGGAGGCAGCCGCCACTGCGGAAGAGAGCAAGCCTCATGTGCTTGAAAAGATACAAAGCGCAATCGAGAAGAAGATGGAGGAAGTGAATACCACCTATTCCGACCCCATGTATTCGGAAGAATTGAACAACACCATCATCGCCCGCGGTCTTCGTCACAATGGACGTGACATGGTCAAGGTGGAATCACTCAATAATGAGATATGATGTCAAAAACAAGAAGTGCATTTCTATCATTATATGCCGCTTTAACCCCAGCTCTGGCCAGTGCTAAGTGTGGCAACGTGGACTACAGCTGGGGAGCGGACGCACTTGCGAGTGCCCATGACTATGCCGTGACGATGATGCTCTATATCGTTTATCTGTGCTATGCAGTGGCGGGCATCGTGGTCATAGTCAGCGCCTTGCAGATATATATAAAGATGAATACGGGCGAAGAAGGAGTGAAGAAGAACATCATGATGCTGGTGGGAGCCTGCCTGTTCCTCATAGGAGCGACCATCGTCTTCCCCGCTTTCTTCGGTTATCAGATTTGAGATACAGGTGATACGAGATAAGATAACTCAAAGTGTAACAAATTAAAAGGTAAAAAGAATGTTTGAAAGGATTAACAAGAAGGTGAAGGGATTCTTCTCTTCACAGCGCATGAAAACGCTCGCCCTGATGTTGCTTGTCGGCACCACCGCAGCAATGGCACAGAACGCAGCCGGCGACTACTCGGCAGGAACGACCGCGCTTACCACAGTGACGGAGGAGATTGCCAAGTATGTACCTATCGTGGTGAAGCTCTGCTATGCCATTGCAGGTGTCGTTGCAATTGTCGGAGCCATAAGCGTTTACATCGCCATGAACAACGAGGAACAGGACGTGAAAAAGAAGATCATGATGGTCGTCGGCGCATGTATTTTCCTCATTGCAGCAGCCCAGGCACTGCCTCTGTTCTTCGGCATTGGAGGTTAAACGCAGCGTGAGATTGTGAGTATGTAGAACGTTAAAACACTGACAGTTATGGCAGATACAAAGCAAGAGCGTTTTCCGGATTATCCCATTTTCAAGGGACTGCAACGTCCATTGGAGTTCTTCGGGTTGCAGGGACGCTACATCTACTGGGCGGCAGCCACCGCAGGAGGAGCCGTTGCGGGTTTCATCCTCGGCTACTGCATCTTCGGTTTCGTGGCAGGACTCGTGCTGCTAGTCCTCGCCGTAGCTGTCGGTGGCGTTCTCATCGTCATGAAGCAGCGCAAGGGCTTGCACAGCAAGAAGAGTGACAACGGCATATTCATCTATGCCTATTCAAAGAAAGTGTAAAACAAAAAAGAGAATCCATTATGTCCAAGTGGAAAGCTATCAATGATTGTAAGTGAATGGAGGTGGGGGCATCACGCATGAGGGTGCGCCCGCCTTTTTGCGATTAAAAAAGAAAAAGAACAATGACCCTATACATCATACTCATATTCTCAGCCATCTGCGTGGGCATGGCCATCAGTGTCAAGGCATTCGGCACGGGAGGGAAGCGCAAGCGCATCTTCCAGGACATCTACTTCTCCATCGAGGAAGTGGATGGCATCGGCGTGCTCTATACCAAGACGGGCGAATACTCCGCTGTTCTGAAGATGGAGAACCCTGTGCAGAAGTATTCCGCCAACATCGAGGCCTACTATGAGTTCACCCACCTCTTCGCCGCCCTTGCCCAGACCTTGGGCGAAGGCTATGCGCTGCACAAGCAGGACGTGTTTGTGAGGAAGGCATTCAAGGAAGAGAACGGTGGAAATCATGAGTTCCTGAGCGAGAGTTACTTCCGCTATTTCAACGGCAGACCCTTTACCGACAGCGTCTGCTACCTCACCATCACACAGGAGAACAAGAAGAGCCGTCTGATGTCGTTCGACAACAAGAAATGGCGTGACTTCTTGGTGAAGATACGCAAGGTGCACGACCAGCTGAGGGATGCCGGCGTGAAGTCCCGATTCCTCGGCAAAACGGAAGCCTGCGAGTATGTGGACCGTTTCTTCTCCATGAACTTCCGTGACAAGGTGGTGTCGATGACCAACTTCAAGGTCGATGACGAGACCATCGGCATGGGGGACCGTAGCTGCAAGGTGTATAGCCTTGTGGATGTGGATTATGCCAACTTGCCGTCGGTCATCCGTCCCTACGCAAATATCGAGGTGAACAACACCAGTATGCCCGTTGATCTCGTGAGCATCGTCGATAGCGTGCCCGGAGCCGACTGCGTGGTGTTCAACCAGATGGTGTTCGTGCCCAACCAGAAGCGTGAGCTTGCCCTACTCGACAAGAAGAAAAACCGCCATGCCTCCATGCCCAACCCCAGCAACCTGATGGCTGTAGAGGACATCAAGCGTGTGCAGGAGGTGATAGCCCGTGAGAGCAAGCAGCTCGTCTATACCCACTACAACCTCGTGGTGGCAGTGAGCGGCGACACCGACATACAGAAATGCACCAACCATCTCGAAAACTCCTTCTCGCGCATGGGCATCCACATCAGCAAGCGGGCCTACAACCAGTTGGAGCTGTTCGTCAACTCTTTCCCCGGCAACTGCTATGGCATGAATGCCGACTACGACCGATTCCTCACCCTCGGCGATGCCGCCACCTGTCTGATGTACAAGGAGCGCATCGTGCATAATGAGGACACCCCGCTGAAGATATACTATACCGACCGCCAAGGTGTGCCCGTAGCCATCGACATCACAGGAAAGGAGGGAAAGGAGAAGCTGACCGACAACTCGAACTTTTTTTGTTTGGGTCCTTCGGGCAGCGGCAAGTCGTTCCACATGAACAGCGTGGTGCGTCAGTTGTGGGAGCAGAACACCGACATCGTCATGGTCGATACGGGTAACTCGTATGAGGGACTCTGCGAGTATGTGGGCGGCAAGTACATCGCCTATACGGAGGACAAGCCCATCACCATGAACCCCTTCAACATCAGCAAGCGGGAGCTGAACATTGAGAAGATAGACTTCCTGAAGAACCTGATACTGCTGATATGGAAAGGCTCGGAGACGCAGATACCCGAACTGGAGTTCCGTGTCGTGGAGCAGTTGGTGACGGAGTATTACGATTTCTATTTCAACGGTGTGCAGCCCTATCCTTCCTCACAGAAGGAGACACTGAGAAAAAACCTCTCCACCATGGAGAAGCGGCGCGGCACGGAGCTGACGCAGATACACGACAAGGTGGAGAAACTCATCAAGGGACTGGAGGAACGGCGCATGGCATTGAGCGTGAAGACCCTCTCCTTCGACTCATTCTATGAGTTCGCCTGTGAGCGTCTCGACCAGATCTGCATCGAGAACAACATCACCACCATCGACTGCGACAACTTCGCCTATATGCTCCAAAACTTCTACCGTGGCGGCAAGTACGACAAGATTCTCAACGAGAACGTGGATAGCACCTTGTTCGACGAGACCTTCATCGTCTTCGAGGTGGATGCCATCAAGGAGAACAAGCAGCTCTTCCCCATCGTGACGCTCATCATCATGGACGTGTTCCTGCAGAAGATGCGCCTGAAGAAGAACCGCAAGTGCCTTGTCATCGAGGAGGCATGGAAAGCCATCGCCTCGCCGCTGATGGCCGAGTACATCAAGTACCTATACAAGACAGCCCGAAAGTTCTGGGCGAGCGTGGGCGTAGTGACACAGGAGATACAGGACATCATCGGCAGTCCCATCGTGAAGGAAGCCATCATCAACAACTCCGACGTGGTGATGCTGCTCGACCAAAGCAAATTTCGTGAGCGATTCGACGAGATCAAGGCGATATTAGGATTGACGGATGTGGATTGCAAGAAGATATTCACTGTCAACCGCTTGGATAACAAGGAGGGAAGAAGTTTCTTCCGTGAGGTGTTTATCCGACGTGGATCGACGAGCGGAGTGTATGGTGTGGAGGAGCCGCACGAGTGCTATATGACCTACACCACCGAGCGAGCTGAGAAGGAGGCATTGAAACTCTATAAGCATGAACTGAAGTGCAGACATCAGGAGGCTATCGAGCGGTATTGCAGAGATTGGGATGCCAGTGGCATCGGGAAGTCGTTGGCATTTGCGCAGAAGGTCAATGAGGCGGGGCATGTGCTCAATTTGACGGACGATGGAGCCACTCGCCGCTGACACGGCGAGCACGGGGGCTGATTGATGGAAACGGAAATCCCGGAATAGACGTAAAGCCCAGATGCCCGAAAGCAAAACTTTCGGGAACGGTGGCTGGGTAGTATTTACGATTAGTAGTAAATACGATTAGTAGTGAATACTACCAATAGTAAATACTACAAGTAGTAAAGTAGTGGAATAGTAGAAACTGAAAGTAGTAAAAACGTAAAGTAGTGAAGCAATGAGACGTTTATACCTTATTATAATATATATGTGTCTTACACTTGTCGTGGGAAGGGTTCATGCGCAGTATTACAGCGTGAACTACGACAAGCAGATCGTTGCCGCCATGGCTGCCGCATTCGGTGCTGGAGCTATGGCAGAGAGCTATTATAACGAGCAGGTGGGCGAAATCTTGAAGCACTACAATGCCGCAGAGGTTGCCACTGCCGGCATCTTCGCTGCCAAGTTCTTGGAGCGCAAGGCATTCACCGACCTCGGCATTTGGAGCAGTAGCACGGAGAACTACTATTACCGCCGCATCCACAATATGGTGGCGAACAAGATTATGCCCAAGATATGGACGGTGGCAGGAATGATGCTGAAAAGTCCGCAGACCGCCCTCTACTGGGGCAGTTACCTGATGAAGATATGCGCCGACACAAAGTCGCTGTGTATGCAGTTTGAGAGTGTCGTGACCAACAGTAGCTTGACCTTTGCCGACATTCAGTTCTTGGAAATCAACCAAGAGATAGCCGCCATCCTCAAACTCTCGGAGATAGGCAATGTAGATTGGCAGCAGCTGTTGGATGACATCGCCAGTGTGCCCGGCAACTTCACCGTGGAGAACCTCACCGCCGACATCGAGACGCTTTACAATATGGGAGCATCGTTGGCGACGGCAGGTATCAACGGGGCATCAGGCGCACTCTTGCAGCAGAGTGCCTTCAACGACCTTTTCAATGGCAAGGTGAGTAAAATCATCGACATCTATGACAACTACCATGACCTCTATGAACAGGCAGAGAACGGCATCGGCAGCACACTCCTTAGTCTGGTGGGTGGCGAGGACAACGTGGCAGCCCTCTTCGACCTCTCCAACTACAACATCACCTCGTGGATGACAGACTATCTGAGCGAGACGCAGGGCAACTACTATACACAGCGTTGGTACATTGCCCGACGAGACCAAGGCAGCGTAAGCCTCTGTGACTACTATCCGCCGACCGATGACAACAGTATTCTGAACGGTGACCATTGGTATCGTATCAACACCTCCGACCCCAACTTCTACCCTAACAGCACGCAGCGAGAGCAGATACTGGCCAACTCGGAGAACCATGCCGGATGGAGCCGCAGCCGTGTGCAGCAGCTCAACGCCCAGAGCGACGGCTTCACCTATACGATGAACTATTGGATGTCGTCGTACATCATCAGCCGTGGCGGCAAGCAGACCAAGAAGGCCTACGCCTACGAGATACACGTTACCAAGAGCTGGAACAACGTGGAAGAGGTGTATGAGGATGTCTTCGACTCCTACAGCATGGACTTGAATACCTTCAAGCGTCAGTTGCAGGCACGTCTCTCGGAGTATAACGACAACGAGGAGGGCTATGTCTATTACATCGGCAGTGACGCACGCCGTTACTATCAAGCCACCGATGCCGCCAAACTGAAGGGCGTGGAGAGCGTGACCATCAGCGTCACCTGTTCGGACGGTGTCACCCTCGGACAGGGCAGCACGCAGTACAAGTGCCGTGAGTGCGGCGGTTCGCTCAATGCCCACAGCAAGGAATGCGCCATGAGGACAAGCGTATCAGAAAATAATCTCGACCTATCGGAACTGGACGAGAAGGAACGTGAGGCGAATAGCAAGATAGCCCTGTTGGAGGCGCAGATAAGCCAGTTGGAGACAGAGAACAGGAACCTGCTCACGCAGATAGCCAATGCCTCTGTGGAGGAAGCCCCTGCCTTGCGGCAGCAACATAATGTCAACAAGACGAAGATAGACAACCTGAAGAAGGAATTGGCGACATGGCAGCAGCAGTTGGCAGACATACAGAATGCCAAGAGCGAGGCGGCTAACGACAATGCCACCTCCACCGATGACTACTACCGCATCCCTGCCATCATGCAGGATGTGAAGTCAGCCTACAATCTCACGTGGCAAGGTGCCGGTTCGTGGAACGGCTACACCTACGTCCGAACTGCCACCATGCCCAACATCAACGGCATTATCACCTTCAAGGCGACACTGTCCATTGCAAGGAAGCCCAAGTACTTCCTTGGCATCAAGATACACCGTGCGATACTGCAAATATCGTGGGAGCTGACCTCGGAATACACCGACACACAGGTGGTGGATGTGCTGACCCTTGACCCGAATGCCTCTGACGAGGAGAAGACGAGGCAGGTGAACAGCCGTATCTCGGAGATAGCCCAGGAGTTCCCGTCGTGCAGCATCACCACAGAATATGCCAAGAGCGAGGCAACCCAGACCGCCGACAATGACGATGTAATACACCTGCTCTGGTCGAGCGACCGTCTGGAGATAGCCCGTGAAGTAGATAGCCGTATCACCAAGATTTACGCCGACTTGGTATCATTAGAAAAAATGATGCACTACAAGCGCAGCATCATTGACGTGCTGAAGGACATTCTTCCTTCAATCGACGCAGACCAAGGTCGCAGAAGGACACTCATTGAAGAGTGCTACGAGCGATGGAGAGAGAATGCAGACCCTAACAGAGGGAATGGTGAAGATAACGAGAACGAAAACTGAGGGAGGAACGGAGAATGAGACATACCATCATCATAGCTCTCCTGCTGATTACCCTCTTCCCCAATACAGCCTTGGCGCAATGGGGATTCGATGCGGTATCGGTGGAAGCATACATCAACGACCACAAGAAGCAGCGCAGCCTCTTGCTGGCACGCAGCACTTTGGAGTACAGCAATCAACTGCTGCATGAATACAGCAGTGAAGAGGTGGGCAAATACAAGGAACTGAATGTGGATTTGGACAAATACACCCGGGCCTTCGACATCATCGATGTGATGTACCAGTCGTTGCGCACGGTGCTGAACGTGAAGAGCACCTACCAGACGGTGAGCGACCGCATCAGTGACTACAAGAACCTGTTGGAGGACTTCAATGATAAGGTCATCAAGCGGAAACACATCGAACTGGCTGACACGATGCTCATCAGCATCAACAAGAAAGCCATCGACAACATATACAACGAAGGAAGCCAACTCTACCATAGCGTCAACGACCTCGTGTTGTATGCCACAGGAGCGGCAGCCTGTTCAACTTCCGACCTGCTGATGGTGTTGGACAATATCAACAATTCGTTGGACCTGATAGAAAAACATCTGAACCAAGCCTACTTCCAGACATGGCGGTATGTGCAGCTGCGCATGGGCTATTGGAAGGAGAAGGTGTATCGGACGAGGACGAAGGAAGAGATACTGGAAGATGCCTTCAGCCGATGGAAAGTGGCAGGAAAACTTGACTATTGACGGATTGTAAACAAAAGAAGAACGGACATGAAGAAGACAATGATACTCATCATGGCGGTAGCAACCACCATCAAAGCCACAGCCCAGAGCGTGACCTACAACCACGACTCCTCCAAGCAGAACCAGATAACGGTGATGGAGACAGGTGGCGGTTCTCTCACCCCTGAGTTCTATTATTGGCTGTTACATAACAACTATAAGAAGACAGCGGCAGAGAAGAACAAGTTAGGTTTCCGCACTCTTGCCGGCATCAACCTCTACAACCAAGTAGATGATGCGGAGAAGATAGACTCTGCCCTCACCAAGCGTGCTGAGGTGGAAGCCTTGAACGTAGCCGACCGACAGATAGACCTCGCCTGGCTTGCCGAAAGCAGCAAGATCAACGGTCAGTTGGACAAGATGAAGGCGAACATAGACCATATCATCCCTACAGGAGGCACCATCAACGACAAGCGTCGGTGGGAGGAACTGTACAATATGTACCAGTGTGCCGTGAAAGCCACCAAGGATGCCTATATGCCCAATGCACAGAGAAAGCGGCAGTATCTTAGCATCTATGCCGACCTGACGACACAGAACGAGACACTACTGAAATACCTTGTGCAGCTCAACACCCAAAGCCAGACTACCGCCCTCTTGGCAGCCACCAACGACCGTGTAGTACATAAAGGCAGCATCATCAGCGATGCCAAGAGCCGTTGGCAGGAAAACATGAAGGGCGTGAGGAGCTCGACAGGCACTGACGGCGATGATGCCAACAGCGGTGAGGGTGAAGAAAGTGTGAACAGATAGAAATAAGGGAAGAGAAGAAATAATCACAAAACAGCATAGAGATATGAACGATATTCAGATTTTCAACAACGAGGAATTTGGAGCAGTCCGAACCACAGGAACACCAGAGCAACCCTTGTTCTGTTTGGCTGATGTGGCAAGAGTTCTTGGACTAAAAACCAGCAAGTTGGTACAACGACTTTCGGATGATGTACTTTCAAAGTACCCCATCTCGGATAGTCTTGGAAGAGAACAGGTTACAAACTTTATCAATGAAGACGGACTGTATGATGTCATCCTTGACAGTCGCAAACCCGAAGCCAAACGTTTCCGCAAGTGGGTGACATCGGAGGTGCTCCCCTCTATCCGCAAGCATGGTGCCTATATGACACAGCAGACCATCGAGAAGGCATTGGCAGAGCCAGACTTCCTGATACGGTTAGCAGTCAATCTGAAGGAAGAACGACAAAAGCGTCTGCTTGTCGAACAGGAGTGTGAACACCAAAGGACACGCATCGTTGAGTTGGGATCCAAGGTGGATGACCTGCAACAGGAGGTGACGGAGATGAAGGACAAGGTGAGTTACCTTGACATCATCCTTGCCACGAAGAGCAGTGTCCTGGTCACACAGATAGCACAGGACTATGGCGAGTCGTCCATCCGCTTCAACCGACGTCTGAAGGAGATGAACATCCAGTATCAGCGTGGCAAGCAGTGGATTCTGTATGCCGACTACAAGGACTGCGGTTATGTGACCAGCGAGACCTACCTCATTAAACACAAGGACGGTACGGAGGATGTGCGCATGAACACCAAATGGACACAGAAAGGTCGCCGCTTCCTCTATGAGAAACTGAAGAGCGTGGGAGTCATTCCTGTTATCGAAAGAACATAAAATAAAGAAATAGCTATGGAATCAATATCAAAAATACAGTTACGTCTCTATGCCGCCAAGAGGAAAAACGGCAAGTGGCAGTTGGAGATGTCAAGGATGCCGAAGCGAATCAGCGTTATCGGCAGGACACCCATCGTTGATGAGCATTATATGCCATCTGATTTAGAGGTAGTTTCAATGTCAAAGCTTCACAAATATGTCGGAAGTTACTACGGCAAGATTGTGAAGACCCTCAAAGAGGAAGGCATCATCACCAAGGAATATGGAATGTGGAAACTGCGTGAAGACCTTCAGGACAAGGGCATTGCGGTATATGTCACAGGCAGGATGCGCTGCTTCTACCACTTCTATCTGTCATGGACACCGAAAGGCATAGAGTTTATCAAAGAGATTATCAACAATAGAACCAGGCACTGATGGCAGACAACATACTCAGCGATTTCGGCATCAACATCCTCGAAGAGGAGATTGACGATGTGATATTCCAGACCAACGAGTTCCTGACCGATGCCACCTTCACAGGCTCACAAGGGCCGTTCTGGTGGATCCTCCAAATGTGTATGGCATTGGCGGCACTGTTCTCTATCATCGTGGCGGCAAGCATGGCCTACAAGATGATGGTGAAGAACGAACCGTTGGACGTGATGAAACTGTTCAAGCCCTTGGTGGTGAGCATCATCCTCTGTTGGTGGTACCCACCTGCTGACACAGGCATGACCAACAGCGGCAGCAGCTGGTGCGTATTGGATTTTCTATCCTATATTCCCAATTGCATCGGCAGTTACACCCACGACCTCTATGAGGCAGAGGCGACCCAAATTTCCGACAAGTTTGAGGAGGTGCAGCAGTTGGTATATGTCAGGGACTCGATGTACACTGACCTCCAGGCACAGGCAGACGTGGCGCATAAGGGCACATCAGACCCCAACCTGATAGAGGCGACGATGGAGCAGACGGGCGTGGACGAAGTGACCAACATGGAGAAGGATGCCAGCAAACTGTGGTTCACCTCACTGACGGCAGGGGCCGTGGTGGGCATCGACAAGATAGTGATGCTGATAGCCCTGATCGTGTTCCGCATCGGTTGGTGGGCGACGATATACTGTCAGCAGATATTGCTCGGAATGCTCACTATATTCGGTCCAATACAATGGGCATTTTCGTTGCTGCCCAAGTGGGAAGGAGCGTGGGCGAAGTGGCTAACCCGTTATTTGACAGTTCATTTCTACGGAGCCATGCTCTACTTCGTCGGTTTCTACGTCCTGTTGCTGTTTGATATTGTGCTCTGCATACAGGTAGAGAACCTGACGGCCATCACCGCCAGTGAGCAGACGATGGCAGCCTATCTGCAAAACTCGTTCTTCTCGGCAGGCTATCTGATGGCAGCGAGCATCGTGGCGTTGAAATGCCTGAACCTCGTGCCCGACCTTGCGGCATGGATGATACCAGAGGGCGACACCGCCTTCTCAACCCGAAACTTCGGCGAGGGCGTGGCACAACAAGCCAAGATGACGGCTACGGGAACCATGGCGACCGTGATGAGATAACATGTGAGTGTGCGGTGAGTCACCGCACCTCCTATTGAAACAAATAAAAGTAACCATCAAGAAAAATGAAAGCAAAAAATGAAATTGAGCGTTGGCTCAAAGATGAGAAATTCATGGCGTTTGCCAACAAGCGTGCAAAGGAAGAGTTTTTCAATTCCGAAAACAACTACATCGACCCACAGTATGAGGAGATGGCAGAAGGCTTTGAGGATAACGACGAGTATGTAGTGCCTATGGTAGATTACCTGAGTTATCGCTTGCATCGTGCCAAAATCTACAGAAATCGACGGAGACGTGAACGTGACATCTGGTGGGTGTGGATCCAACTGAAATACGAAGGCATCTACGTAGAGGCTTGCATCAAGTATTACGCCAAACTGGTGGAAGAAGTTGAGAAGGACATATACACCATCCTGCACCGTGAATATGTGAGAATGAAGAGAAATCAGACCTCAAACAAGCAGTAACGTATGGTAATCAAGAACTTAGAAAACAAAATCAAGCTGGTGGGCATCATCTGCTCTGCGTTCCTCATGGGCTGCATCATCATCTCGGTGTCGAGCATCTGGACGGCGCGCTGCATGGTGACGGACGCGCAGCAAAAGGTGTATGTATTGGACGGCAACGTGCCCATACTGGTGAACCGCACCACGATGGAGGAAACGCTGGATGTGGAGGCAAAGAGCCATATCGAGATGTTCCACCATTACTTCTTTACGCTTGCTCCCGATGACAAGTACATCCGCTATTCGATGGAGAAGGCGATGTATTTGGTCGATGAAACTGGTTTGGCGCAGTACAATACGCTGAAGGAAAAGGGCTTTTACAACAATATCATGGGTACGAGTGCCGTGTTCAGCATCTTTTGCGACAGCATCAAGTTCAACAAGGAGAAGATGGAGTTCACCTACTACGGTAGGCAAAGGATAGAGCGAAGGAGCAATATTCTGATGCGTGAATTGGTGACGGCGGGACAGGTGAAGCGCGTGCCGAGGACGGAGAACAATCCTCATGGACTGCTCATCACGAACTGGAGAACCTTGCTCAACAAGGATATTGAGCAGAAGTCGAAGTCAAACTTCTAATATCCTAGCGGTATGAGTGTAAAAGGAATCAGACGGATGCTTGTGGGCGAGGATATGCCCGACAAGAACGACCCCAAGTACAAGAAGCGGTATGAGAAGGAGGTGGCGGCAGGGCGCAAGTTTGCCAAGACCGCGAGGATAGACCGTGCGGCGGCTAAGGTGCAAGGCTTTGCCAATGCCCACAAGACGCTGTTTCTCGTCATCGTCTTCGGCTTTGTCGCCACGTGCTTCGGCATCAACATCTACAGGATGGTGCGGTATTACGGTCATCGGACGGAGGCTGCAAGTGCCATCGAGCGGCAGGAAGGGCGCATGAAGCAGATGATGAATGCAGCCCATTGCATCACTCCTCCCGTGACGCATCGAACCAACGAGGAGAATCGAGACAAGTCAGTAACATCAAAATCAGACAGCGATGAGAATAACAGATAAGATAAACTTCCGTCAGCCGAAGTACATGCTGCCAGCCATCGTGTACATCCCGTTGATTGCCACAGGCTATTTTGTCTTTGACATGTTCAATACGGAGGTGGCGGAAACGCAGGACAAGAACCTGCAGACCACCGAGTTTCTGAACCCCAACCTGCCCGGAGCGCAGATTAAGAATGGTGACGGCATCGGTGGCAAGTATGAGAACATGGCGAAGTCGTATGGTCGCATAGCAGACTATTCGGCTGTTGATAACATTGAGCGTGACAACGAAGAAGAGAAAGAAGCGTATGAATCCAAGTACACAGAAGAAGACCTTGCGGAACTCGTCCGTCAGGCAGAAGAGAAGGACGATGCAGCCGAAGTGGCCGATGCCAAGGCGCGAGAAGCGGAAGCACTCGAAGCACTCAACAAGGCACTCGCCGAAGCGAGGCTGAGAGGACAGGCGGCAGTTGCCCCCGTGGCCCAGGATACCACACAGGCTGGGCCTCCCAAGGAGCAGATTGAGGTGAAAGGTCAGATTGCCGAGGACAGCAAGGCGGTGAAGGCACTGGACGAGGAGGACAAGGCACAGGAGGTGGTGAAGAAGGTGAAGGTGACTTCGGACTATTTCAACACCCTGACGCAGAACGAGCATGAGCCAAAGCTCATCAAGGCCATCATTGACGAGGACGTGAAGGCTACGGACGGGTCGAGGGTGCGGCTGAGACTGTTGGACGATATTGAGATTGGTGAGACCGTGGTGAAGAAAGGGTCGTACCTCTATGCCACCATGAGCGGTTTCGGTTCGCAGCGAGTGAAGGGTAGCATCAACTCCATCCTTGTGGATGACGAGCTGATAAAGGTTTCGCTTTCGCTTTATGACACGGACGGACTGGAGGGACTGTATGTCCCCGGCAGCCAGTTCCGTGAGACCACGAAAGATGTGGCGAGCGGTGCTATGCAGAGCAACATGAACATCGACCAGAGTGGAGCGAACAACAGTTTCTCGCAATGGGGAATGCAAGCCGTGACCAATGCCTACCAGAAGACAAGCAATGCCATCAGCAAGGCTATCAAGAAGAACAAAGTGAAGCTGAAGTATGGGACGTTTGTTTACCTTGTAAATGGGAAAGAGAAAAGGAAATAGACACTGCCCGACAACGGAATTGTCGGGAACGGTGGCTCATAGAGTATAAACATCAAAAAATCAACTAATATGAATTGTTTTCAGAAAATGAATGTCTGTGCATTGCTTTCGCTGAGCGTGCTTTCAGCCAAGGCGCAGACCACCTACATGGAGATGGAGCAGCTGACGGTCAACGACCAAGTGACCACCGTCATCACCGCCTCCGAACCCATCCGCTTTGTCGATATATCCACAGACAAGGTGGTGGGCGACCAACCCATCAACAACACCATCCGCCTGAAGCCGAAGGACAACGTGTATGCCGACGGTGAGGTGTTGGCGATAGTGACAATCGTGACGGAACGCTACCGCACGCAGTATGCACTGCTCTATACCACGAGGATGCAGGAGGCAGTAACCGATAAGGAAATAGAATGCTCGGAGCGCAATGCCTACAACAATCCCGCTGTAAGCCTGTCCACTGCCGACATGACCAAGTATGCACGTCAGATATGGTCATCGTCTGCCAAATACCGCAACGTGGCGACGAAGATGCACCGCATGGTAATGCGCCTGAACAACATCTACAGCGTGGGCGAATATTTCTTCATCGACTTCTCCGTGGAGAACAAGACCAACATCCGCTTCGACATCGACGAGATGCGCATCAAACTATCGGACAAGAAGCAGAGCAAGGCTACCAATGCGCAGATAGTGGAACTGACCCCATCTCTTGTGTTGGACGATGCGAAGACCTTCAAGTATGGCTATCGCAACGTGATTGTGGTGAAGAAGATGACCTTCCCCAACGACAAGGTGCTGACCATCGAGCTGTCGGAAAAACAGATAAGTGGACGCACCATCTCGCTCAGCATCGACTATGAGGATGTGCTGTCTGCCGATTCGTTTAACCATATACTGTTGGAGGAGGAATAATGAGAATTAGGAATGAGGAATTAGGAGTGAGGAATTGGCTTGTGCATACCTTACTCGTTGTCATCTGTTTTATGGCAAGCATGACTCCGGCAATGGCGCAGCAGAATAGCGACCGCATATCCTTGGGGTTCGGATGCCTGTATGAGCGAGGACTGGACGTGACGCTGTCCTACGAGTATGAGACGAAGTACCACAATGCGTGGGAGTATTTTGCAAACGGATATATCAAGTGGAACGAGTGCGCATCGTGCGGTCATGTCTGTCCTGAGAGTTTTTGGAACAACTACCGCAGTTATGGTTTCGGCTTTGCCTATAAGCCCTGTGTGGCAAGAGGACGCAACCACCATGGCAACATGCGCATAGGAGCATCGGCAGGTAGCGATACTGACAGGTTCTTGGGTGGCATCCACCTCGGCTATGAGCAAAACTATACACTCAGACACGGCTGGAAGCTCTTCTGGCAGGTGAAGACCGATGTGATGATCAAGGGTGAAGACCTGTTCAGAACGGGTATTGTCCTGGGTGTGAAACTTCCTGTAAAATGACTATGCGTATGAAGAAACTGTTTTCAATCTTGGCAGTTGCGGCAACGGTGTTGCTGACTGCCTGTGACGAGCATCAGGACTTTCCCGACACAGCCATGAAGGTCACCCATATCTTGACCACTGACGGCAAGGTGATGCCCTACGAAACCTACGAGCAATCGTGCAAGCAAGCCATTGCAGTGGTGTTCAACGTCAATCAGAGGGAAGAAATGGAGGGAAACGGATATGCCGTCTATCTGTGGGACATCGCTCCCGAAGCCTTTGCTGACAGTATCGGTGTGGAACAGGACACATCCTGTGACCTCACCGCCTACGACGGCAACAAGAACACTTTTGCCCTTTATGGCACGACCGATGTGAAGTCGCCTTTGGCTGAGCGTGTCTTCGACATGTGGCGTTACGGGCAAAGTGCCTATATCCCCAGTGTGGCACAGATGCGTCTGCTCTATCATGCCAAGGACATCATCAACCCATACATCCTGAAATGCGGCGGCACACCTATCCCCGATGAGGATGATGACTGTTGGTATTGGACTTCAACGGAGGTAGAAGGACAAGCGACCGCCAAGGCATGGCTTTACTCACTGGGAAGCGGTGCCATACAGGAGACTCCCAAGTGGCAGCCGCATAAGGCGAGACCCATCATCACGATTATGGATTAGCCCATATACAGACATCGAGTATCACCCGTATCATCATCAAAGTACAACAATTAAAAAAGAAAAAGCATGAAAAAGAATTTGTTTCTAATGTTGGGACTTGGAGCCATGCTCCTCACGTCCTGTGACCAAGACATCGTCAATGAGATTTACCTGCCCGGTGGCGGAGGTTCTGTGGTCGTGACCGACAGCACATCAACCAAGCAGCTTCAGGTATTCACCAATCTGGAGATGCTGCAACCTGCCGTTTCCACACGAGCCGTTGACAACCAGTGGGAACTCAATGATATGATTGGCATCTCTTCCACAGGGATGATCAACAATATGAAGTTCACCCGAAGCGGCGGCACGAATCAGTTTGTGTCAGCCAACAAGGTGTTTTTCACGGACACAGACACTCACACCTTCAATGCCTACTATCCCTATACGGCAAATCCTACCAACGACCTCATAGAGTTCCAAGTGCCGGAGGCAGCTGTACAGAGTGAGCAGAAGGTCAATGATTTTCTGTTTGCCAGTGGAGCGGCATCATACGCCAATCCGAGCCTTACATTGAACTTCACCCATCAGATGGTGCGTGTCATCATCAAGGTCTATACCTCACCAGAATACGGTTTCACCACCAATGATTTTGCAGGAAGCCTACTCACGTTCGTCGGTTATTTTGACAGCGGTACTTTCAACATCAAGACCGGAAAGGTAGAATGCAGTGACGAGTCGGTGACGACCTATTATTTCGGCGACCCACAAAGTGACCACATGGAATATACGCTTTATGTTCCTGCACAGGTTATGCCAGACATGACATTGCAACTCAGCAATGGGGAGAACTTCGTATTCCTCACAAACGACACGTGGAAAGCGGGTCATTCCTACAGCTATTCATTGAAGCCTGTACGCAACACCTTGGAGGTCATATCTGCAACTATTTCTCCGTGGACAGTAGAGTCTGAGAAGACCATCAACGGCTACGAATAAAACTCATAAGAGGATTGGAGGGTGTCCACCGTGGCATCCTTCATCTTTTCTCATTATCACCCAACATCATCGTAAAGTAAATGGAAGAAAGCAAAGAGTTACAGGGTTTTTACAAGATATTCAGGGCGGTGATTTATGTCTCCATCCTGATGGAGTTCTTCGCCTACGCACTGGAGCCGGAGCAGTTGGACTTCTTGGGCGGCGTAGTGACGGATATCCACACTCGCATCAAGCGGTGGATGATTTACCATGACGGCAACCTCGTGTATAGCAAGGTGGCTACGTTCCTGCTGATATGTATCACCTGTGTGGGAACGCGCAACAAGAAGCATCTGGAGTTTGACGCTCGCAGGCAGGTGCTCTATCCGCTGCTGTCGGGAGTGCTGCTGATTGTGCAGTCCGTATGGCTGTTCGGTCATTCGATAATGCCCTGTTTCTATACCCTCCGTTTGAACACTTGGCTCTATATGCTCACTTCCATCGTCGGTGTCGTATTGGTGCATATCGCCCTCGACAATATCTCTAAGTTCCTGAAGGAAGGGCTGCTGAAAGACCGCTTCAACTTCGAGAATGAGAGCTTTGAGCAATGCAGGGAGTTGCAGGAGAACAAGTACAGCGTGAACATCCCTATGCGCTATTATTACAAGGGCAAGTTCCGCAAGGGATGGGTGAACATCGTCAATCCGTTCCGTGGCACATGGGTTGTGGGTACTCCTGGTTCTGGTAAGACCTTCTCCATCATCGAGCCGTTTATCAGGCAGCACAGCGAGAAGGGCTTTGCCATGGTGGTGTACGACTATAAGTTTCCCACTCTCGCCACCAAACTCTACTATCATTACTTGAAGAACAAGAATGCCAAGGACAGCAAGATGCCCCATGGCATGAAGTTCAACATCATCAACTTTGTGGATGTGGAGTATTCGCGCCGTGTGAACCCCATCCAGTTGAAGTACATCAACAACCTTGCCGCAGCGAGCGAGACCGCCGAGACCCTGCTTGAATCCCTGCAAAAAGGCAAGAAGGAAGGCGGCGGTGGCAGCGACCAGTTCTTCCAGACCTCTGCCGTCAACTTCCTTGCCGCCTGCATCTATTTCTTCTGCAACTACGGCAAGGAGCCCTACGACAAGGACGGAAAGATGCTGATTGCCGAGCGGCGTGAAGACCCAAAGACGAAAAGGCTGATACCCACAGGACGGGTGTTCGACCATTCGGGCGCGGAGGTGCAGCCCGCTTATTGGTTGGGCAAGTACAGCGACATGCCACATATCCTATCGTTCCTCAATGAGAGTTATCAGACCATCTTCGAGGTACTTCAGACCGACAACGAGGTAGCCCCCTTGCTTGGCCCGTTCCAGACTGCCTTTGCCAACAAAGCCATGGAGCAGTTGGAAGGTATGATTGGCACGCTACGTGTCTATACCTCCCGTCTCGCCACCAAGGAATCTTACTGGATATTCCACAAGGACGGCGATGACTTCGACCTGAAGGTCAGTGACCCGAAGAATCCAAGTTATCTGCTCATTGCCAACGACCCCGAGATGGAGAGCATCATCGGTGCACTGAATGCCTTGATTCTCAACCGCCTTGTAACGAGGGTGAATACAGGACAGGGCAAGAACGTTCCTGTCAGCATCATCGTCGATGAGTTGCCGACCTTGTATTTCCACAAGATAGACCGACTGATAGGCACAGCCCGAAGCAACAAGGTGAGCGTGGCACTTGGCTTTCAGGAACTTCCGCAGTTGGAAGCCGATTATGGCAAGGTGGGTATGCAGAAAATCATCACCACCGTGGGCAATGTGGTGAGCGGTTCGGCAAGAGCCAAGGAAACCCTCGAATGGCTGTCGAGTGACATCTTCGGTAAAGTAGTGCAACTCAAAAAGGGCGTGACCATCGACCGTGACAAGACCTCCATCAACCTCAATGAGAATATGGACAGCCTGGTGCCTGCAAGCAAAATCTCCGATATGCCCACAGGTTGGATATGTGGACAGACCGCCCGTGACTTCGTAGTCACCAAGACCGGGATGAACGGAAGCATGAACATCCAGGAGAGCGAGGAGTTCAAGACATCCAAGTTCTACTGCAAGACCGACTTCGATATGACGGAAATAAAGAAGGAGGAATCGGAGTATGTCCCTCTCCCTAAGTTCTATAAGTTCAAGTCGAAAGAAGAGCGAGAGCGCATCCTCTACAAGAACTTCGTTCAGGTTGGGGAGGACGTGAAAGCCATGATTAAAGAGATTCAGCAGTTCCGCACTATGATGTAGTGATATTGATTAGAGTGCGGTGAGACATCGCACCTCCTATATAAAATAATGTAATGAGAAGATACATCATCGTACTATTGAGCATGTTGGCCATCTGTAGCGTGCCCTGTCAAAGCCAAACCATTGACAGGGCACTGTTTGAACGGATGGTAGCCATTACCAAACACTTCGAGGGTTGGCACGACCCAAAGACCACACCGGGCTATGTGGGCTATGGTCACCAGCTACAGAAGGGAGAGCGTTTCCCGAAAACACTGACACGTCAGCGTGCAGATTTGCTGTTACGGACAGACCTCCTCCGGCACCTGCGCCTATATGCCCGTTATGGCAGGGATGCTTATCTGCTTGCCACCCTCTCGTACCAGATTGGACCAGCCAAGTTGTTAGGCAATGGACGATACCCGAAAGCGTCCCTGCTCACCCGATTGGAACGTGGCGACAGGGACATCCTGCCACTCTATCTGAGCTATTGCAAATGGAGGGGAAAAGCAGTGGCATCCATTAGGAAACGGAGGTGGGTGGAATATCAGCTGTTGTATGCCGAGCGGTGAGGCACCATCCCTCCTATACCTGTTTGTCTGTCACTTATATTATATATAAAGGTAATAATTGCAATTTCAATGTTAAAGTCAGAGCATTATGGCATCCATCAAATTAAAGTTCAGAACATCATCTGTTCAAGAGAAAGAGGGTCGCCTGTATTATCAGGTGATACACAATCGTGTGGCACGTCAGATCCATACAGAGTACAGAATCTATTCCTCAGAGTGGGATGCGGACCATTCAAACATCATTTTGCCAACTTCCGTCACTCCACAACGTCAAGCCTATCTTCTTTCCTTGAAAGATACATTGGATGCTGACAGGAAGAAACTGCTGTTGGTCATTGCACGGTTGGACAAGGAAGGGCAGTCATATACAGCAGACACCGTCGTTGACAACTTCCATGAGGGAAAAGAATTACATGGCATTATCGGCTATACGCTGGAGTTGAACGAAAAACTGAGACGCATCGGCAAGAAGCGGATGGTAGCAAGGTACAAAACCACCCTCAACAGCCTCCAGCGTTACCTGAAAGGAGGCGATGTGCCATTGGAGGAAGTCGATGGGACAACGATACAAGGCTATGAACAGTGGCTGAAAGACAGCGGACTGTGCCGCAACACCACCTCTTTCTACATCCGCAACCTGCGCACCATCTACAATCATGCCGTAGATGACGGACTGGTCATCTCTTCCTCACCGTTCAAGCATGTATATACCGGCATCGACAAGACCGTCAAGCGGGCACTCCCCTTGGAAATCATCAAGCAACTGAAAGAGCTGGACTTGAGTCTGAACCCCCGTTTGGAGCTTGCAAGGGATATGTTCCTGTTCAGTTTCTATACCCGTGGGATGTCGTTCATCGATATGGCACAACTTACACCAAGCAATCTGCATGGCAGTACGCTCATTTACCGCCGTCAGAAGACCTCACAACAGTTGCACATCAAATGGGAACCTGCCATGCAGGAGATAGTGGCGAAGTACAAAACAGATGATTCTCCCTACCTGCTCCCTATAGCAAAAGGAGAGGGAGCCATATTCTGGAGACAGTACAAGAATGCCTATAGCCGTATCACCAAGCAGTTGAAGAAAATCGGAGAAATGATAGGCCTGTCCGTACCCCTGACCACCTACGTAGCCCGCCACTCCTGGGCAAGCATAGCCAAGAGCAAGAACGTGCCCGTATCTACTATCAGCGAGGCATTGGGGCATGACTCCGAGAAAACCACACAGATATACCTCTCCTCATTGGACACCTCTGTCGTTGACAACGCCAACAATCTCATCATCAATTCTCTTTAGGAGGTGCAGCGTCTCACTGCACCTTTATTTCAATATTTATAACTATTGTATTGCGGTGTGATACCGCAACTATAATAAAAAAGTCGGGGATTGTTGAGCAAAAAGGTGTTTCTCTCTTTAAGAGAAACTCTTCGGGATGCAAAAATATGAAAATAGCTCCAATTCACCAAATTATATAGCGACTTTTTTACAAAAATGCTAAAATTTGTTGATTTCCGTCAAGCAATTGTTGAGCAAATATGTCTTTTACGATAAAATGATACCTCAATATCAACTGTTTAGCAAAACGATATTTCTCTTAAAGAGAGAAACATCTTTTGCATACCTTTTCCGACCGAATTTTTATGTCGTAAAGAGGGGCTTTGCAGGGGGTGGACTCAGAAAGATGAGAATAGATGACTATTGTAGTTGAAACACATAGAAAGTTGCTGATATACAGACCGATACGCATATCGGGATGAACCATGAGTACGTTCTTTTCTCAAAAAACACATGTCAAAACAGTATGGTGAATGTATTGGACAAGGATAAGATACTGTGGTATGTCATGCGGGCCTACAAGAACGAGAATACTGCCGAAGATCGGCTCTCTAATGAAACGTATGGCTTAGAGTATTTCATACCCAAGCAGAAAGTCCTTCGCACTGTCAAGGGCAAGAAAGTCTTTTTCATGGTACCCGTCATCCATAGTCTGGTGTTTGTGCATGCAAGTCATCAGAAGATTGTTGATTTCAAACACAATTATTATTACGACCTACAGTTTGTCACATGGAAAAGTGGCGGAGAACTTGTCTATCTGACTGTACCTGATGAAGACATGACCAACTTCATCAAGGTGTGCAAGCAGGCAGATGAAGAGGTACACTTCTACAAAATCAGCGAAATCAACAAGGAAAAAGATAAAATCAACATTGAAAAAGGTAAAAGAGTAAGGGTACATGGCGGACCGTTCGACCAGGTGGAGGGCTACTTCATAAAAGTGGCAAAAAAGAGAGGTCGGCAGCTTGTCGTCATTATTCCCGACCTACTGGCGGTTTCAGCTGAGGTGAAGCCGGAATATATTCAAATCATAGACTGAGATTATGGAAACACGAATTACCCCCCCCCGAATTGATTGATACAGAGGGATTAGTACAGGACAGACCGACACAAACGGCCTATTAAAGTTAGATAGAGAATGAGTTTAATTTGGATTGTCAACATCCTGTCGGTATTCTTCCTGTGCGTGTTTTTCGCAGGAATCGTGATACCGCAGATTCTGCTCATCGCCTTCCGCAGGCGACTGTTCGACGAGCCGGACGAGCGGAAGATACATCAGTGTGTAGTGCCTCGCCTTGGCGGTATGGCCTTCAAGCCCGTAGTGTTCTTCTCCTTTGTCCTGCTTTTGGCGGTCAATGTCTCAACCGGACATGATGAGCTGCTTAAGGAAATAGGCGCAGAAGCGTTGCCATTGGCATACGCCTTCTGCGCCATCATCATGTTGTACCTTGTCGGCATTGCCGATGACCTTATCGGTGTGCGCTACCGTGCCAAGTTCTTTATCCAGATAGTCTGCGGCATCATGCTGGTGGCTGGCGGAGTGGAACTGTCCGACCTTCACGGAATGCTGTTCATCCATTCCATGCCGTCGTGGATTAGCATCCCTCTCACCGTTTTCGTTACGGTTTTCATCATCAATGCCATCAACCTCATCGACGGCATCGACGGACTGGCCTCTGGGCTGTGCAGCATTGCCTTCCTGTTCTACGGGATGACCTTCATCTGGTTCCACCAGTATCTCTATGCCATGCTTGCCTTCGCTACTTTGGGCGTACTCATACCATTTTATTATTACAAGGAAATATATATCGAAACCGAACGAATTATCATTCGAAATTTCAAACAGACCTAAAATCCGCAACTATCATCCAATACACGATTAAGGGTAGATTTATGAGTCGT
>ENA-ORSA01000545-ORSA01000545.1-human-gut-metagenome-genome-assembly--contig:-NODE-545-length-40793-cov-3.575458_pt1 | contig 40793 bp, 40 predicted proteins | sample MGYA00242179_ERZ509142 | MGnify/ENA primary metagenome ERZ509142 (study PRJEB26280, sample SAMEA2338659) | human gut metagenome | biome: human gut; feature: human-associated habitat; material: faeces... | reverse complement strand
CACATCCTTTACCGTGACCACATCCGGGTATTTGCGCAGCAGCTTTTCATAGTAGCCGTGCATCTGCCGCAGCGTGTCCTCCGGCAGCTCCTTGGAGAGCCTCGCCACATAGTGGGTGCCGTACCAGCCCTTCGGCGCAGAGTAGAGTTCAGGGAAAATCGCCCGTTCCTCCAAATATGCTTTCACATCCTCTTTTCTGATTTTATAGCACCGGGTTTTCTTACCCGACCACTCGCAGGGCACCTTGCCGCTTTTGAGCAGATGCAGCGCCGTGGACTTGCTGATGTGGCAGATGCGGAAAAATTGCTCCTTGTTCATCACTTCGGGAACGCTGTCCCAGTTGACGGGGAATACATCCATTTGTAACACCTCAAAAATAGATTTTCGTCGGTTGGAAGCTCTATTCTGCGGTGTATGGCCATCTCCCGTTTTTTCTCTCCTATCTTCCCGCATTTCTCTCCAAAATCGGAAAAAATGCCGATTTGAACCCACTTTCAAAAAAGCCTGTCCCGCAAGGCTTTCCGAGCGGAAAAGCCTGATTTCAAGCGGCTTTCGGCGGGTACGGGGCTTACAGAAACGACCCCAAAACGGGCACCCCCGTCACAGTTGCATAAAAGACTCGAAATCAGTTTGCGCGCAAGCGCACGCGGGTTCGAATCCCGCCCTCTCCGCCAGTTTTGTTGAAAGTGTGCAATCAGAATTGTCCTGGCTGCACACTTTTTCTATATCCATATTTTCAAGTTCTAATCATACAGGACACATACGCCAAAAGATGTCGCTTTAAGCCCCATATCAAAATTTTCTATAATACAAGGTTTGGCGATAAATTTTGAAGAAAACTACCCCTTCTCATCTGAAAACACGAAAATTCTGCATAAAACCGATCTTATCCCCCGGCGCAATCATTTTGTACATAGCCGCCAACTGTTCTTATACCGCTGATTCGCCTTAATATAAAACACAGCGTTTCATTCCGTTTGGAACAAAACGCTGTCATCTTACTCTTATTCTCTTGTTTTTCTTTGGTTTTTTGTTCACCAACACTTATTTCTCCTGCAAGACTGATGATGGGTCCGCAACATTGGATATCCGATTACAAAAAACTGTCACACGGGTTTCCCCTCCCTTGGTGCAGGTATAGAGGACGAGATCATACCCGCTATGCTGCACTGCACCTACCTCATTTGGTTTTAGTGTTTCAATCTTTTCAACAGAGTAGCTGTTGGCGATGTGGTCCATATCTGTAAAAACAACGATATCACCCGCTGATAAGTCTTTCAGATGTCCAAAATGGCTTTTATAATTATGCGCGGCAATCACAAGATCATCTGTGCGCGAGGAGCCAAACTGACGACAGGGTGCAATCTTCAGCCGGCTATAGCTCCATTCAGACATAATCGGGAGTTTCAGATTTAATGCAGGGATCTCAATATAACCGACATATTCATAGCCATCCAGCATAACCGTCGGCATTTGTGGGGCAAGCGGCGTGCAATAAGGCGGTTCCGTCGTATCCATAGCCGCCTCTATACGCTCCAACAGGCTCTCGGCTTCCCGTCCGGCTTGTATATCCTCATGGCGGTTATGGAGGAAAAGGAGCAGCGCTGAAAAAATCAGCACTGCTCCTATTGTTACAATAGCAATGCCTATTTTTTTAGGCATTGTTCTCTCTCTTTTTCTTCAACAGTATTATCCCGCCAAGAGAAACAAGGATAAATCCACCGCCTCCGAGAATCCAAATGGGCCAGTTTAGCTGACCGGTTTGAATTAAGCTTGCGGTATTGGTAATTGTTACAACATTTCCGGAAACATTATAAGATGGAACATACCCCTTAGGAATGTTAGATTCCATCACCTGCCAATTCCCATAAGAACGTAAATCTTTCCATTCATAGGTCCAATTATTCCACGCCCCAAGGCGCACCGTTTCATAGGGAATATCGCCATTGTAAAGTGTAACTGTTACAAAATCAGGACGGTTCTTCCCATCATCCGCACTCCATATCTTGCGGACAGTCATATCCAAGGGCGCGGAGGGATCGGGCGCGGGCGCCTTTTTTGTGTTGGTAATCGTTGTCAAAGTGCCTACGGTATTATAACTGACGGTATAACCAGCAGGAACCTTTGCTTCTTCAACTGTCCATATATGGCCTTCCAAAAGCCTGTCAAACGTATAGGCCCATCCATTTTCAGCATTCAGTTCTTGAGAAGTTTCAACCTTGCCATCTTTTAAAAGATTGACCGTTACACTGTCATTTGCATGGTTCGCATTGCCGTCAGACCATACCTTGCGAACGGAAAGCTGGCTTTCGTTATAAGCTTCTACATGAAAAATCCAATCGACTTCGCCAACACGGTTTGCATACTCATTGCCCAAATCAATCGGCACCGCCAACTCAACTTTGAGTGTGGCTGTGTCGCCAGTACGAAATGTGCCAAGGAGTTTATTGTCCTTCAGGCCGTCCAATTCATCCGGAGAAGCATCATAGATTAACTCCGCCCCATTCCACACTTTCATGGAAAGCTTGGAGAGAAACTCCGCCATCGTAGCAACAGTTTCATCACGTTTTCCTGCAATATCAGCCTGATCCTTCCCGTCTGCGTTTTCAAAGGATTCACTGTAAGTAAGCGGATTCTCCGTTTCGTTATGTGCCTGGGCTCTCATATAGAGATTCACAAAGTCACAGTCGGTAGCGGAGTTTGTAAAAGTAATGGTTTCCGTCAAAACATCACCGGGCATGACGTTTTTAAAACCACCGAAGAGATCGGTTTCTGTATACTCGCTGCCGGGCTGTAAATCAAATCCTTTTGAAAAGCCGCCAAACGTAATAGACGGAGAGGCCGCAAGGGCCGTTGCTGTTATACTCATCAATACAAACAGCACCAGCATAAGGGACGTGATTGCTTTGAATGATTTTTTCATAATCTCCTCCCTCTTTAGTTATTCGGTACGTACAGACGTCCGTCTGTACCGATTGAGAAGCCTGCGCCCCACGCAGTCTGTACCGCGTCTTCCGGAACGCTTTGAATGGCTTCGGCCATAACATCTATGGCCTGCTTTCCCCCATCAGCATCAGGATAAGCGCCAATCAGCGTCATCCTATCTGTTAGATTTGTTTTCGGCTTATCTCCCGGTGCGACAGGCAGCGTATAGTAATAATAATCGCCGTATTTCACCCAATCGCTGCCCATTGTAAAGGAGGGAACAAGCGCAGTGCCGCCAATGTGCCGGCCTTGTTCGTTGGTCCGATAAGTTACCAATTTTACACGGATAAAAGCATCAATATCACCGGTATTCTTCACATTTACTTTGCTTTTAACACCCGTTGCGCCATTGAAATCTTCCGTGACTTCGCAAGAAACCTCGGAAGGAAGAAATTTATTTTGAATCGGTGCATCTTTTGCGCTCAGCCAAGCAACCGTACTGCCGACAGCCAACGTCATAAAGAGCATGGCCGCAATGAGTATTGTCGTTAGGCGGCTGTTTTTAGGCGTTCTTACCCATGTTGGAGCCTTTTTCGCCATGCTGTGCTTGCCTTCATATCTGCCTCTATACATCTACATTCCCCACCTTCCTTAATGATTCGTTCCGAAGATATTCCGAACAACCTCGCTGAAGCCGTTCAGCCATTGGTTGTTATTCTTCGTATTGAGGCAGACAATACTGCCGGTGGGATTTTTCGCTGTTAGCTCGGCGCTGCCGCCGTTATTTCCGGAATATCGCCAGCTCCAGCCTGTGTTCTCGCGAATGGTGTAAGTGCCGATTGGCAGTTCAACGAGCGTTTCGGTACCGTTCCCCCAAACCGTTACTTCGGAATACTTTTCTCCATCCTTGTAAACATCGAACACATAGGACTCGTCATCCGCGCCGCCTTGTTTTGTGATGTTCAACGTACAGGTCCTGGCATGGATCAGGAACGCCGGCATACCGGGCGTTGTCGGTTCTTTCCAATCACAGGCGGGATTACAGTCCTGATGGACAAAGCTTGTGTAACTGGACACATCTTCCCCGTCAATACTGACCACAACCGATACGGGCACATCTTGTTTGGTATATTTGCCATTTGCAATTTTGCTTTCGTCCGGCGTATACCGAATCTCCGGCATTGGTTTTATACCGAGCATGGTAACCCCCGCGTCTGTTGAGCAGGTATCGCCGTGCATCCATTTTTCATTTCCAACCCGATTTCCGCTGTAATCGTTGTTTGCTGAAATTTCCTCGCCGTAATAAGCATTGGTGTCCTTAAACGTCAACTCCGGTTTGAAAACGCAAATCTTTGCTTCAGGATCGTTAACACCTGTTTTCTCTGTTGCCACATCGCCTTTGGCAAAAGCACCTTCTGTTTTGGGTGTTATCGTAACTTCAACCGTATAGGTTGTATCCTCCGTCAAATTTTTAAGCTTATCCGATATAACATTTCCGTTTGCATCTATGAGTTCGATGTTGATATCAACATACTCGTTTTGCCAACTTTCAAGCCCATAGTTTTCTTTATTTAGGTCAAGCTTTACATCACCGACGCTGATTTCAGCGCCGTCTTTAAGCTGATCGGCCGTAACTTCCCCCTTCAAGTAAACGTTCTTATCCTCAGCCGTTACTTTTACATCCTGAATAGGCACGTTAACGGCAGGCCTGTCAAACGTCAAAATCGGTGTTTTGGCACTGCTGTCCGGGTAAATACCGGCGCTGGTGTTTGTAAATACATCATTGCCGCCCAGAAATCCTTCCTTTGGCTGGATTTTGAAACTGATGACCAGTTTATTACCGCGATAGGTGGTATTGCCGTTTTCCGTAACTGTACCAACGTAGTTCTCGGAAAAATTAAATCCCGTAACATTCACCTGGTCTCCGTTGATGGATGCTTTCGCTCCCATTGCGTCGGCGTTTTTGCTCCAAGTATAGTCAGCGCCGTTTTTACCGGTGCAGCGATACGTCTCCAGCGTAATATCGGCCGTCGTTGCACCGGCCGGAAGCGTGAACTGCGGGGAGATAATATCCTTCACAATAGCTTCCTCTGTCAGTGTGGAAGATGAACCGCCGGTTTCGATCTGATCAGAGATTTGCTGAAAAATGTTGTTCAGGGAATCAGCGTCCGCTGCGGAAAGATAGTAGCTGGGAGACTGCGGGGTTCCATTGTTGGAAGATACTCCCTGCATAAACCAGTTACAGGCAGATGTTAATTGACTACTGTTTTGATTTAGATTTCCATTCGGTTCCACACCTGCACTATTGGCATCGGCGCCGGAAAACACACCAATTGAGTACACCGTGGCCCCCGATGCCTTAATTCTGTTTGAAATTGTAATCGCATCGTTTGCGACCGATTTATTAAAACCATCGAAACTCGTAGGCGCACCGTCGGTGAAAACAATCACAACTCTGTTTCTCTTTTCACCGGAGGAAACAGGATTTGTATCCAGGATACGCTCAGCCATGTCCATACCGAGATCTATCTGCGTTGCACCATTTGCTGTAAGTGCATCAATCGCGGATGCTACCATGTTTTGCCCAGAGGAAGTGTCCATGTTCTGTACAACATCTTTTAAGTTCTGATCTGAAATGTTGTCATAAGCCACGCCGACATTTCCGCTGTTCCGGCCGCCAATAGATAACAACTCCGTATTATTCCCGTAACCGGACTGACTTGCAAAGCCAACCACAGCAATTCGATGATTGATATTATCAGCAGTCGTTGCAATGTCGCCGTCTGCTCCGGCCGCTTTGGCAGAAACGGCATTTGTAAAGTTCAAGGCAGCGGTTTTGATAGCGGCCAACCTCGAGCCGCCGCCATTGGTATTTGTTACGCGTTTATAAAGCGTCGGAGAAAAAACAGTTTCTGCGCCCGTGGAGGTTCCGATGGTCTGTACATTGCCATCGGAATCCGTATAGGTGTAGGTATAGACGGTCTGCGTATCATCGATTGCGCCGGTATAGAGCGGCGCATGGCTTCCCAAGTTAGGTCGTGTATCATTATCACTGCTTGTCACGGTCGTCCCATCAGCAAAAGTGTAGGTATAGGTGTATCCATCCAACATATTACCGCTTCTGATCAGCTCAACCTTTTTATACACATCTCCGATCTTTTCATAAAGATTATTTGCATAGTAATAATAGCAATTTGTTGTCAATGAATCCCAAGCCCAACTGGTTTCATAGTTTTTCAGATTGCCGAGCTGTGTGTACTCTATCTGCTCCCGTTTGATAACAGAAACCGAAACATAGCTTCCTTCCGCCAATTTATGCCAAAGATTTCCGCTGCCGCCGTTATGGCGATATTCATAGTAATCCTGATTTCTTGTATGATAGGCGGTAGTATTTCCCCACCTGTCGGACTCATCTTCGTACTGTTCAAATGAAACCGTACCGATATCATCTGCCATTGAGCCGGACTGGTCGAGAACAAGGATAATATCCGTCGGAATATCCTTGGTAATCTCGGAAACAACTTTTGAGCCGGTTGCATAAGCTTCCAACGTAATGGTGTAACTGCCGTCTTTATTGGCCGTTGCTGTTTTGCTGATCTCCATACCCTTGTTGCTGTTGTTCTCTGCATGGGCCGTCGTAGCAGGCAGCGCCAGCGAAAATAGAAGCGTCATGCTCAAGAGCAAGGACAATGCTTTTCTTTTTTTCATGCTCAGCCTCCTTCTCATCTTTGCCCACCTGTAACAGGATCGCCAAACGGCGCAACAAACGTGTAATTCACCGTCCGGTAAACAACTTCGCTCTGAACTGTTTTTTCATTCCCCTCTTCAACGGCAACCGCAGGAACGGGAGCAGGCTCCAGCGCTTTAATCTTGGCGTCAATTTTAGCATTCTGCTTGTCCGTCAATGCGTCAATCGTTTCATCCGATGCATTGTCAAATGCCGTCCAGATTTCATCCAGCGTGGTACAGGCCATAATCTTATTAAACAGATGGCAGGCACATTTGCAGTGTGTCTCTACACAATCATCCGAGCAGGAATCTATATGAGCGAAAGCTCCCCTCTTTTTCGTCTCATCCTGGTTCTCTGTTTCTTTCTGTATCGCTGTATCCGCTCCCGTCATCGCAGTCTCTGTGGAAACCGCAACCGTACCATCGCTTAAAGCCCGATCGGTAGAAACGGCCAGCGTGCCGGGGAGTGCCGCAGCAATAACCAAAATAAGATTGATTACTATCGCAAATAGCTTTTTCTTGTTCATATCGCCGCCTCCTTATTCTTTCGGCCAACCCTGTGCATCCAAAACGGTATCGCCGTTGTTCGCAGTCTGCACAGCCTCTGCGGCAACATCTACCGTCGCGGTTGCATTCTGATATTCGTTGCCCATGGCAGCGTTAAACGTCACGGCAGTAAACAGCGGGGGCGTCACTTCGCCGGGTTTTAGCGCTTTGTTATAATAAAGATATCCGTCTTTACCCTTTGTCCAATCGTCCAAATTCAGATCCAGCCCAACCAAATCGACATTGGCTGTGCCGCCCCCTGCAAGCTGAATATTCTTTGTAATGAGAACACGAATCCATGCATCAGACGCGCCGGTGTTTCGAATCTCCGCAATCTTAGTGACAGTCATGCCGGGCAGGATGCCGGTCACATCTTTAAAGGGCGTCTGTTTCTCTTCGTCGGCCCATTCCCGCACCGCGATTTTCACGCCGCCGGTGGTGATAACATTATGCGCCTTTTCCTCAGCGGTAAAGTACGCGATGGTTCCGGCGGCAAGTGTGGCAAGGCAGATTACCAGTACCGACAGAATCGAAATTCTTCGTTTCATAGTCGTGCTCCTCTCAAACCGATATTGTCATATCTCCCTATCAGAGATATGGAAACAGATTTTCTATGATCGTGACAGACCATATGAGAACATCCGGTCTTTGCCGGGTGCTCTCATATGGTCTGCACCCCGAAGGGTGCAGGGACATATGAAGAATGTCAATAAATTACTGAGCGTCGAAAGCGTTGAAAGCAGCTTCCCAAGTGTCGAAGCCGTCAATCTGAATAGCCTGAGCAACAACGTTGATGCCAAAGTTGCCGTTCTGAGCAATGCGCGTAGTCACATCATTTTCCGTCATTTTTGCCGGGAAAGCGATCTGAGAGAACATTGCGGACGTATCATCACCGGCATCCAAAACCGTGGTGTATTTCAGGGTCGCAACAAAATCACTGGTGGGATGATCCGGGCCAGACATATCATAAGCAATGTCAACAAGCTCCCAGCCCTCACCGAGCGTATTGTTGATAAGAGCATTGAATGCATCCTCCTGCGGAGCAGTCCAGACGTTATCGTTGTAGAGGCCCAGCCAGTTCATGCCGTTTTCAACGGTAACAATAGCGCGGATATAAGCACCGTTTTTGCCAGTGTTATGGACAACCGGATCCTTGGTCACGACAGCACCGGGATAAACGTTATATTCGTTGCTGGTAACACGGTCGCCCTCGGGATCATTGACGTTGGTTTCATCAAGCTTAATCTTGACATCGCCCATCGTGAATGTATTTGTGGCGGTCTTGGTGTCGGTGAAGTAGGCGAGGGATGCGCCCACGATGGCAATAGCACCCAGCGCTACGCACAGAAAGGTCGCGGTAAGTTTCTTTTTCATGTACTCGTTCTCCTTTAATACATATTAGATTTTTGTGCTGCGCCCGCGCGCAGTAGGATTACTTGTTTGCAATGTTGTTCCAAGCGGCAGATGCATCGAATTTCTCAGTAGCATTTTTGTAGAGCTGAGAGGCATAGGCCGTGATCGTCAAAGTGGGCTTCGCAACTGTTCCGGCATCCATTGCATTCATCATCTCTTTGGTAATGTCGCCGCTAACGGTAACTTTATTGCCGGCAAGCACCGGGAACGCATTGGTTGTGCCATCGTCATCGCTCATCTTCGCAGAATCAACAATACGGTAGTAAACATTGGTTTCACCGGGTACCAATGTCCAGCCATCAGCAATGGTATAAGAGAGATAATTTTTAGCACTCTCGCCGGCGCCATACCTGTTGTTTGCCCAATCCAGCTTCACAAACAGATAGCAATCCTCTGAGCCTTTCACAACCCAGGCCTTAGGATCTTTGGAAATGTCATAGCCGGGAATCATTTTGTATTCCGTGCCGGTAGTTTCCTTTAATTTGACTGTGATATCACTGGTGGTAAATGTGTTGACCACCGTATCGGATTTTGCGGTAAGCCATGCCAGCGTGCCGGCAACAGCACCGACCACCAGCAGGGTCAATGCCAGCACCAATGCCAAACCTTTCTTCTTCACGTCATCTTCCTCCTTTCCTCTGGTATTTGCGGTGAGGCTTTATTTCAACAGATGTCAAAATCATCGTTTTTTCATCCGTTGAAATCCTGTTTAATAGGATAAGGGGCGTTTATTCAAACGCAGCCCACGCGGCTTCCGCATTGGCAAATCCATCCGCCTGAATGGCACAAGCGTTAACCGTGATGGTCATTCCTTCGATGGTTGCAAGCTGCTCGTTCGTGATGAAACCGGGAACGATAATCTTGTCAAACAGCGCATCCAATGCAACATCCCCATTGGGCGCTGCAACGGTCTCTTTGTACCAAAATTCATACGTCCGTGTATTGGTGGCCGTGTCCTTTGTATTGCCCTTGGCAATCCAACAGGTTGCGTTATAGCCGTCAAAGATAGAAGTCATGTCCGCGCCGGTAGGAGCAAAAATCGCATCCAATTCATTTGCTTTGGAAAAGGTAGCCGTCATTTTGATATAACTAGGTTCGCTTCCGTTAAGCACGGTAATCATCGGGTCCTTGTTGTAGGTATGGCCCGGAAGCAACTTATAGCTGTTTGCCTTGACACGTTCCGCACCTTCCACCAGTGTGCCGTCTGCATTGGCCTTGGCCTCATCCAACTTGATTGCCACAGAGCCAACGCTGAATGTGTTGACGACTTCATCATCGGAAGTCAAAAATGCCATTGTTCCCAGCACTGAGGCGGTAACAAGCAATACCGCACAAAGGGTCAGGAGTAAAGCTTTGCTTTTTGTCTTCATCATGAAAACCTCCTAAATAGATGTTTTATATAGGGAGCCTTGCGGCATTGCCCTTAAAGAAATGAGGAGCTTACCCGGCATCCTTTTCCGCCTCTCTCGCCAGTAAAAATTTCCGAAGCGCATCAGCAGCAGCTTTATCAAAACGTCCTGTTTCGATCTGCCGACGAACCACTTCAACCTCATTGTCCGTAAGAAGATACTTTGTCTTCCGGCGAATTTCTTCTGTCAGGCTTTCGTCTTGCTTCTTTTCCGTTTTGGCATTGGCCACAGTGGTCTTATGCGCTGCAATATGAGAGTTTTTACCGCGCTTGAGAGGTTTTTTCTTTTTGCTCTTTTCCTTTGTTTTGTCATCCGCAAAAATATCCGGAATAAACACAAGCAAAAGAAGAATGGCGCCGGCAGAGATGGCAACGTACATTCCGGGCGGATGCTGAATATAATCTGCAACATAGCCTAAATACGGGATGGAAAATACCGGCGTGCCAATCACATTTTTATAATGTACAAGCGCACCGTCCTCCGCTTCGTTGGCATCGCCCTTTGTCCGAAAACGAATAACCGCAGGATCCTCTTCGTCCGGAACAATTCCCACAACCCTATGGGTGGCAATTGTATTTTCGTCCAGCATAAATGTAATGGGTTGGCCTGCTTTGATGTTGTAGGGATCCACCTTTTTTACATAAATCAGCGCACCCGTATGATACGTTGGCTCCATAGAACCAGATAGCACCGTGTACACCCGTAGTCCAACAATCCGTGCACCAACCAAAAGCAGTGCCAAAAGCATAATTAGTGCCGCTAAAATGCCGCTGATTATGTTCCAGGCTTTTTTGCGTGATCGGTTCATAAAGCTCCTTTCCGGCCCTCTTCCTCTAAAACTTCGTCTTTGACATTCGGTACAACAAAGCTGTAAATCTGTTCAAATGCCCACGCTGTTGTCTCTTCGCTGTTTTCCAGCTCGCCGCCCAAAACCCTGGAGGCAAAAAACAGCATCGTGGAGAAAATCTGGTGTATCAGCATGTCCATATTGGTTGCCGGCTTGAAAGACTTGCTTGCCTTTTCAATCAACGGCTTAAAACACGCAAGATGCGTTTCATATGCATGAATTCGACAGCTTGCGGAATAATAGTAGCGAATGTAAAAGATACAATCAGCCGGTTCCTTTAAAATGAAATCCCAGCTTTTCTTCCAGAGGATATAGGCGCGTTCTTTCCATGAGAACCCTTGCATATGCATAACAGGAAGTGTTTTTTGCAGGAGATTGGCAAAGTTTTCATCTTCCATATGAAGTGCAGCACTGAGCAGTTCATCTTTGCCGGAGAAGCACTTATAGATATAGGCTTCGTTCAGTTTTGCTTCGGCTGCAATGGCCTTGGTGGTAGTTTTCTCCATACCGTCTCGTGCCACAATGCGAATTGCGCTATCAATGAAGCTTTGCCGCATCTCTTGTATTTCCAACGACACACCTCTTCGGGGAAAATAAGCAAATACTTATCCTGTTTTAACAAAGAAAACAGAACACCGGCCTGTGCCGATCGATCTGCTGCTTTAGGCAAAAATCATCGTGGAGTTCATCAATCGACGGATAAACGAAACTTCATACCATGATCAAGAAATGCGCATCAAACCTCCTTGATATCAAAAAAGCCTTAAAACTCAGCGCTTCGCGGAGTTCATCACTCCATCTAGCCACTCAATCTAAGGCAATAAAATACAGGGATATCAATGTTTTTATGTGCATATGACACAAAAGTTTGACTGCGCATCTCAGAATCCTATGGCGTTCAATTTATTCATATTATCCCGCTTCAAAATCATGGAAGAGTGGACATACCGATCGAGCGTGATGGTCGTTGTAGCATGTCCCAGCACTTCTGAAAGAGACTTGATTTCAAACCCAACTTCAACAGCACGCGTTGCAAACGTATGCCGAAGCGTATGAAAATGAACCCCTTCCAAGCCACATTCGCGGGTATATTTCTCCATCCTGTATTGCAAAGCACGCGGCTCCATAAAATTCTCTGTGCCGGTTAAAACGTAAGCGGCCGAACTGTGGGGATTCATTTCCTTACAAAGTTCAGCCGTGTAGTCTGTTATGGGGATTGTTCTGACGGATGTATCGCTTTTGGGAGAGCCAATTACAATCCTCGTTCTCGAATTGCCTGTCATGCTGGTATCACGCAAACGTTGGAGCGTAGTGTCGATACGGATTGTCTGCTCTTTTAAGGAAATCTTGCCCCATTGCAGCGCACAAAGCTCTCCAATGCGAACGCCTGTAAACAGCGTCAATAATACGCCGAACTTACATGTATCCATATCCTCCAGCAGATAGGAAACAAATCGGCTTTGTTCTTCGCGGGATAAAACCCTCATCTCCTTTTTGTTCGGCCTTGGATAATTGATTTCAACCGCCGGAAACACGTCAAGGGAAAAGGTTGCCGTATATCTCAAAACTCCGTGTAGCACGACAAGAATATCATGTACGGTCTTTGGGGCCAACTCATCCTCGAACAGCAATTCTGCTGTGAAATCATCAATCAGTCCGGTAGTGATTCCCATAGGAAAGCAGCCGCCAAGCTTCGGCTTAATATGCTTTCGCAAAGCGGTATCGTATTTAATATAGGTAGACTCCTTCACTTTCGGTTTTCGCATCCGCAGCCATTCATCACAGTAAAACGAAAAACGATGCCGAGAATTGGTGCTGGGAATTGGTTTTCCGTTAACCAGCGCCGCTTTATATTTGGTTACTTTTTCCTTCGCTTCCCGGTAAGTCTTTCCATAGCAGAAACCGTATTTGATTTTTCCGGAAAGCTCATATCCTTTGATATAACGGGCCTCCCATCTGCCATCCTTCCGTTTAAAAATGTTTTCTCCTTTTGCCATTTTAATCTCCTCCTATTTTTTGAAGTTCTTGTGATGATCCGCATTCTACCTACGGACATCGAGACGTTTCAGACTGCTCATTTGACTGCGATAAACCGTCAATCGGATGCATCGTCCGCAAAAAACAGATTTAAATTTATGGGTTCTTAGCTGCATTCCGATTTCTTTTTTCAAAAATGTTTCAAATTCACCACCTTCTATTGATTTAAAACAAACTTGGTGCTATAATTTGATACGAATATTGTAGGGTGAAAGGTTCATGGAGTGATGAACTCCGCGAAAAAAGAAACCATTTTCGCGATACACAGGTATGTATACATTTGACGAACAAGGAGATCTCCGCAGATGGAAATCTCCTTTATTATTTAAAGCTCGCTTTCTACCCGGATTGATCAACCGATTCCTCTTTAGTTGCCTTCTACAAAACGATGCAATTCCCCTTGTCGGCGTTTTTTAACGCGCTGTTTTCCATCGGCATGTGTGTTTGCAAACATTCCAGCTCCAGCTTTAATAAAGCCGAATCAGCTAAAATCTTCATCGTAAAATAACAATAAAAAGGCGGTTCCACACAGAACCGCCTCTTTACTTTCGCTATTCATTTCGAAAAATAACATATAAAATAATTGCTGATAGTTTTGGATTGTTTAGTTTCAAAGTTCTTGGGATTCAATTTCTGCTTAAAATAAAATTTTTAGTGCAGATTACCCTCTCTCTTTTTCTTTCCTGCCCCTTGTCAAATCCAAAACCTCCACATTACAATTCAATGCAACATGACAAAAACAATATTCCGAATATTTTCACCACTTCATTTATTTTTTCTTTACCCAATTCTCTTTTGTTGTCTATCATAAACATTCTTATAATTTTATTCCATTCGCCTTCTTATTCTCGCTTTTGCAACAGCCCTCATGCTTCTATACCCCATCTGCAAAACTTTTCCTGTTTTTTTATTTTTTATATAAAAAAGAGCTCATGAATCATCCATGAGCCCTTTTTCTTTTTATTTCAAAAATCCTTCGATGATTTTCGCTTCCGCCTGTTCCTCCGTCAATCCCAACGAACGCAGTTTTAAAATCTGCTCGCCCGCGATCTTCCCAATCGCGGCTTCGTGAATCAGCGCTGCATCCACATGAGAAGCATACAGCGAAGGCGTCGCGTTTACCGTTCCCCGGTCCGCCAAAATCGCATCGCATTCCGTATGGCCGGTACATTGGTTTTCCCCATGGATGATGGAAACATATTCCTGATGGGAATGTCCTTTGGCTACGGATCTGGAAATCAAATCCGCCCCGCAGTCTTTCCCTTTCATCCATACCTCAAAAGAGGTTTTGGCTTGTTCATCGCCGTCTGTCATCAACCGTTCACGCACGACCAGCTTTGCTCTGTCCGCCAGCGTTGCGCTGGTTTTCCTCATCGTGCTGTCCACACCGCTGATCTGGATGGTATCCATTTCCAATACCGCGTCCTCGGCCAACGTTGCATCCGTCACCGGATCAATCCGCCGTTTTCCGCTGCCGCCGGTGCCGATATGTTTTTCCTGATACAACACCTTGGCGCCTTTTTCCAGGAAAAAGCGGTGAATCCCATTGTGTCTGGCTTCTTCCTCCTCGGTATGCACGCCGCACCCCGCAACGATGATTACATCTGCGTTTTCGCCCACATAAAAATCGTTGTATACCAGATCATCCACGCCGCTGTGCGTCACGCAGGCGGGAATATACACCGTTTCCCCCTTGGTGCCCGGCTGAATATGAATTTCCAACCCCGGCGCATCTTTTTTGGATTCAATCACAATGTGTTCCGTGGATTTTCGGGCCGCGCATTTTCCGTCTTCCCGGATGTTATACGCCCCGCGAAATTCTCCTTTATAGCCGGAGACAGTTCTCAACAACATTTCTGTGATCTTGTTCATAGCGCCGTTGCCTCCTTGCCCAGCGGACACATATCCGCCTTTTCTTCGCCAAGCAGTTTTGGCAAAATTTCATCCCGGGCCCCCTGCTCGCGTACCATGCCGTCATCAATGACCACAATCTCGTCCGCAATAGACAAAATCCGTTCCTGATGCGAAATGATAAGCAGCGTGCCTTTGCTCTCTTTCCGAAGGTTTTGGAAGGTTTCCACCAAGCGCGTAAAGCTCCATAGGTCTATCCCGGCCTCCGGCTCGTCAAACAGGCTCAGTTTTGCGTTTCGCGCCAAAACCGAGGCAATCTCTATCCGCTTGATTTCCCCGCCGGATAGGCTGGCGTTCAGCTCGCGATCCACATATTCGTTGGCGCAAAGCCCCACTTTCCCCAGCAGCTCGCAGATCTCTTCTTCCTCCAAGGCATGTCCTGCCGAAAGGGAGAGCAAATCGCGCACCATCAGGCCTTTAAAGCGCACAGGTTGTTGGAAGGCATAGGCAATGCCTCTTTGCGCCCGCTCGGTTATATTCAGGTTGGTGATGTCCTCTCCGTCAAAGATAAGCTTTCCGGCGGTAAGAGGCTCCACGCCGGCAATCAATTTTGCCAGCGAGGTTTTCCCTCCGCCGTTTGGGCCGGTCACCACGATGAGTTTTTGATCTTCCAATGTCAAATTTATATCCTTGATGATTGTGCCGCCTTCCGGCAAATCCCAAGCAACATGTTCCAAGCTGAGCATAAGGCTTCCTTCCTTCTATCCTGGTTTTCTTTATTTCATATGGTCTACCCTCAACGCACGCATGGCATTCAAAATCGCAATCACCGCTACGCCCACATCGGCGAATACCGCTTCCCACATGCCGGCAATCCCCAATGCGCCAAGGATCAAGCACAGCGCTTTTACCGCCAGCGCAAACACGATGTTTTGCCGTACAATGCGCAGCGTTTTTTTCGCAATGCCGATGGCAACCGCAATCTTTGAAGGCTCATCATCCATCAGCACCACGTCTGCCGCCTCAATGGCCGCATCCGAGCCCATGGCGCCCATGGCAATGCCAAGGTCTGCCCTGCTCAATACCGGTGCGTCGTTGATACCATCCCCCACAAAAGCTAGTTTACCGTTCCCGGCGCTTTTTTTCAACAGTTCTTCGACACGATCTACCTTATCCCCCGGCAACAATTGCGTATATACCTCATCCAGGCCCAATTCCTTGGCTACGCTTTCGCCTACCGCCTTGGCGTCGCCGGTCAGCATCACGGTTTTTTCAATGCCGGCCTGTTTCAACGAGGCAATTGCCTGCTTGGCATCCGGTTTCACTTCGTCGGAAATTACGATATGCCCGGCATACACGCCGTCTATGGCCACATGAACAATGGTGCCCACCATATGACAATCATGCCACGCAACGCCGATGTCTTTCATCAGTTTATCGTTGCCCGCACAGATATGCTGCCCATCTATCACGGCTTTTACCCCGCGGCCGGAAATTTCCTCTACGTCGCTCACGCGCTCGGCCTGTATCTTTTGCCCATACGCTTTTTTCAACGAACGGGAAATCGGATGATCCGAATAGCTTTCCGCATAGGCCGCCATTTCCAAAAGCTTGGCTTTGTCGCAGCTTTCGGGGTGTACGGCCGTCACATTGAACACGCCCTTTGTCAGCGTTCCCGTTTTATCGAATACCATCGTCTTGGTTTCAGCCAACACTTCCAGATAGTTGCCGCCTTTTACCAAAATCCCGCATTTGGAGGCGCCGCCAATGCCGCCGAAAAAGCTCAACGGCACGGAAATGACCAACGCACACGGACAGGAGATAACCAGGAAGATCAACGCACGCTGAATCCACATGCTCCATTGCCCAACAAACAGCGGCGGCACAAACGCCAGCAGCACGGCCGCTGCCACCACGCACGGCGTATAATAACGGGCAAACTTTGTGATAAAGTTTTCCGCCTTTGCTTTTTTGGAGCTGGCATTTTCCACCAAATCCAAAATCTTTGCCACGGTGGATTCTCCGAATTCTTTGGTCGTTTTTACATGCAGCAGCCCCGTTTTGTTGATACAGCCGCTAATTACATTGTCGCCGGGCGCCACCTGCCTTGGCAGCGATTCGCCGGTCAACGCCGCCGTATCCACTTCGGAATTGCCCTGGAGCACTATCCCGTCCAGCGGAATTCGCTCGCCTGCTTTGATCACAATGGTCTGCCCGATGGAAACCTCATCCGGATCCACCTGTACCAGCGCGCCGTCTTTTTCAATGTTGGCATAGTCCGGCCGGATATCCATCAGCTGGGAAATCGAGCGTCTGGAGCGCCCCACCGCATAGCTTTGGAACAGTTCGCCGACCTGATAAAACAGCATAACCGTCACGGCCTCCGGCCATTCGCCTGTGCCAAAGGCGCCGATCGTGGCCAACGCCATCAAAAAGTTTTCATCAAATACCTGGCCATGTGCAATGTTTCGAATTGCTTTCCACAGCACATCGCCGCCGATCACCACATACGGCACAATAAACGCTGCCAGTTTGATAATCCCTTCCAGCGGTGCCCATACAGCCACACACAGCAACACCGCGCTAATCAAAATCCTATATAGGGTCTTTTTTTGCTTTTTCGTCATCACTGTTTCTCCTTGTCTCGGTTCACGCGTATGAAAAAACCGGGCAAACGCCCGGCTTTATTCACAGTTGAATCTCGCAGTCAGGTTCTACGCGTTTGCATACTTTCACAACTTTTTTCATGATGTCGTCAAACTGCGCCTCATCGGCCACCACTGTCATCTTCTGCATAATGAAGCTGACCGTCGCATCTTCCACGCCGTCGATTTTTTTAATGGCGTCTTCCATTTTCTGTGCACAGTTCGCGCAATCCAGGTCTACCAGTTTGAAGCTTTTTTTCATAACAAAACACCTCATCTATAAAATTTTAAGAACCCCGCTCTTTTATTCTTCCACATGCTCAATGCCTTGGTCTATAATTCTACGCACATGGTTATCGGCCAGCGCATAAAACACATTTTTTCCCTCTTTGCGAAAGCGTACCAGCTTGTTGTTTTTCAACACCCTCAGCTGATGCGACGCCGCCGTCTGCGAAATGTTTAACAGCTGCGCAATATCGCAAACGCAAAGCTCGGATTCAAACAACGCATACAGGATTTTGATTCTCGTAGAATCGCCAAACACCTTGAACAATTCCGCCAAATCATACAGCGTTTCGTCCTCCGGCATTTCGCTTTTCACTTTGTTTACCACATCTTCATGCACACACATATATTCGCAGCGTTCCACATCTTGCGTTGTTGCCATATCCATTCATCCTTTCATGTGAACGTCTATTCATATGTTAGGACGTTTGCAGAGTTCTGTCAACCCTTTTTCCCTCTTTTTTTGAAAATTTTTTCTTATTTCTTTTTTGTTCCGCTTCTTTCCTTTTTCATGCCTTGCCCTGCTTTTCCCGTTTTCTGTATTTATGGTAAAATAGGGCCAAGATCAAAGGAGCGTGTTTTCATGGCAAGTCATGTTTCCGATATACCGTCTTTTACAAAGGACAAGCGAAAAAAATTGTTCAATTGGTGCCTGGTGGCGCTTTTGCTGGTAACGGCTGCTTTCTTTTTAGGCAGCTGGGTGGAAAATCGAATCGATAAGGCCTTGCGCCAGCACGATGCGCTCGTTGCCGCCGCCGTGCAGCAGGCAGCGCCGGATGCGCTTTCCCCCGTGCTTTCCGCTTTGCAGGCAAACGACCCCGCCCTTCAAGCACAGGGCGAAGCGCTGTTGGCAGAACAGGGCTATGTTTCTCCCGAACAGCATACCGGCGTCCGCACGATCTTCACTGTCTTTATGCTGGTGGTCATGCTGCTTCGCGGCGCAAAGCTGGTGTTTGGCACCAGGCGCATGTTTCGGCGGGCCCGCGGCGCTTCCCAAAAAGCATCGCAGCAGCTCTCGTCCGTCCTTCGCCCCGCAGAGCAGGAGCCCGAACAAATTCCTTTGCGCCAGGCCCTTTCGGAGCTTTCCGAGCTTATCAGCCAACCGCTGCAATCCGCGCGCACATTAAACGAAATCGTGTTGGAAAAAGGCGTGGATGCCCAAAAATATACGGAATTCTGTACAAAGCTAAAAACGCAGCTTAACCGGTTTGAAATTCTTTTGCTCCAGCTTTCCAGATTAACCTCGCTGAAAGCCGAGCTGGACGAAACCCTGGATATACAGCGCTACCCCTTGCCGGCCGCAATTCAATCTGCGCAAGATCTGGCGGCGCCCATGCTTGCCATTCGAAATATGAAATGCGAATGTGCCGAAATTCCCACTGTTTTGTTGGAAACCGATGAAGAATATTTGCCCCAGGCATTGTCGCATCTTATGCTCAGCTGCCTGTCCGGCCGGGAAAACGGCAGCACGGTGCACCTTTCCTTTACGCCCCACGGCTCTACGATGTTGATCGATGTTTTCTGCCGTGGCCAACGAACGCATATCAAAAACCTTCTGGTGCGCCTTGCCACCAAAAATATACAGGCCGACAGCTTGGATCTCGCCTTTGCTGATATCATCCTGCAATCGCTTGGCGGCACATTGGAGGAGCTTTCTTCCGGCGGCACTGTCGCTTACAGAGTCAGTCTGCCTCTGCTTTGCGACTAAAATACGCGTTTTATCCCGCTCAATCAAAGGAGTTTTTACCATGTCCCGTACTGCTCGCAGGTTTTGCATTGCCGCTTTTTGTCTGTATGTGTTTTGTCTGTTGCAAAGTGCTTTTTTCCAGTTTTCCCTGGAAGAAATCATTCAGGCGTTTGTGCATTGGTCTCCCAAGGCGGTTTATCATCAGCTTAAAGATTCAAACCTTTTGCCCTTTTTAGGCGCCGCGTATCAGCGCGTCTATCTTTACGGCTGCATTTTGGCCTTTTTCCCCTTGGGGCTTTGCATGCCCATTTTGTTTTTTCGGCGGCCCAATGCCTTTAAAATATTGCTTTGGGCGTTCTTTCTCAGTCTGCTTACCGAAGCGCTGCCCTTTTTGGCCGGCCTTGCCCCGTTTGATGTCAATGTTATCCTGTTCAGTATGCTGGGCGCCTGGCTGGGCTATGGCGGGTTTGCGCTTTGGCGCCGCTATTGGCCGCAGGTTCAGTTTCTCTTTTCCAAACAACCTCCGTCCGAAGATGATGAGGAAGATTCATGGCAATGAAAGAAAGCTTCTGCCCGGCCTGCTTTTGCAAGGCCTGTTCGGCATCCGGCCTGTTTTTCTCCTCTGCCGATTATTTATATTTTCGCCCTCATCCCACGTTTGCTCCGTATATTGCCCATTACACGCTCTGTCCGCCCGGGTTCGCCGAGCCCCGTCCGCTCACCTTAATTCCGGATGCCAGCGGCTGTTTTGTTTTTGCCTTTACCCGGCAGCAGATCATCGGCCACTTTTGGGGCCCTACCACACAAACCGCCGTGGTAAAGCAGGATTATGCGCAGTTTCCCTATCGTTTTTTCATCGAATTTCTGCCGGGCGGCGCGCATCGTTTAACCGGCTTTCCCCTGCATGAATGTGTCAATTTGCGCATTCCTTTGGAACAGCTTCATACGCCGCTGGTTTCAATCTTGTATCAAGCGCTGTTTCAGGCGAAAAGCATGGAAGATCTGCTTGGCCGGGTAAATGCGCTGTTTTGCAAAGCGCTTTCCCTGCGGGAGGAAAACCCGCTGGCCCGGGCCTGCCTTTCCTTATTGCAGCATACCAACGGGCAGCTGCCCGCCCATGCCGCGGGCGAAATTTTGCATTACAGCCCGCGACATCTTTCCCGGGTGTTGCGCTCCATGCTGGGGCTTTCCTTGCAGCAATACCTCCGTTTGCAGCGTATCGACCAAGCCCTCCTGATTCTTTTTCCCTTACCGCTTTGGCGCAATCTTTAGGCTATTACGATCAATCGCATTTCCTTCACGATTTTAAATCCGTCTGCGGCACCACCCCCACCGGTTATCTGCAAAATATGTCCGATTTTTACAAGGAAACCTATAAGTTTTAATTTATACTTTTCCCATAAACCGTTTCAAAAGGAGGCTGCCATGGCCAGCAGTTTGGAATTTGTTCAATATATTTGCGATCAAATGCGCTTTGCCGCGCCGGTTACTTCCCGCGCAATGTTTGGGGAATACGGGCTTTATGCAGAAGGAAAATTCTTTGCCAGCGTTTGCGATGATCAATTGTTTTTAAAGCCCACCGGCGCTGTGCGTGCGCTGTATTCTTTGCCGGAACAGCCCGCCTATCCCGGCGCCAAGCCTTCTATTTTGGTGGAAAACCCGGAGGACGCAGCCTTTGTTTCCCGCCTGGCCCGGCTCACACTGAACGCTTTGCCCCTTCCCCGGTAGCGGCGCCAAAAATAGTCTTTATCATTGTAAAAAGGACGGCCAAGGCCGTCCTTTTTAATCGCAAAGCAAATATCCTTTTTTTCTCAATTCGTTTTCAATCTCGTCCAGCGTTTTTTCGTTTTCCGCCTGCACCAGATGCCCATGCACCCCGTCTTTAATCAGTTCCTTCAGCGGCCGCGCCTTTCCTTTTTCCACCTCTTCCACAAACTCTTTCACCTGTCTGCGCGAATGCACGGGCAAATCCACCGAGATCTTTCCGTATACCTCGTGCTGCACCACCACCGAACAAACCCTGCCGCCATTGTCCACAATGGTATTCAGTTCATCTTCAATCTGCTCGTTTGTATGCTGCACCCAGTATACGCGCTCGCATGCCGCCTTGCTTTGGTTTAGCATATAGCCCCGGTAGGTGGAAATGATCTGCCTTCCTTTGCTTTTCAACAGCGCAATATCCTGCACAATCACCTGCCGGCTTACGCCAAACCGTTTTGCCAAAACCGTGCCGGAAAGCGGCTGTGTATTTTCCTCCAACAGTTGTATGATCTGTTGTCTTCTTGTTTCTCCGTCCATCCCGGCCTCCCCTTTATGCCAGCGGTTTCATGTTTTTCAGCGACAAATCCAAAATGCGCACGGAATGCGTCAACGCGCCGCAGGAGACAAAATCCACCCCGATGGCCGCAATGCTTTTCAGCCGCTCTTCCGTCACATTGCCGGAGCATTCCGTCTGCGCTCTGTTTCCGATCATGGCCACAGCCTTTTTCATCGTTTCATCGTCCATATTATCCAGCATGATAATGTCCGCGCCCGCATCCAGGGCCTGCTGCACCATCTCCAGCGTTTCGGTTTCCACCTCTATCTTCCGGATAAACGGCGCATATTCCCTGGCCCGCTGCACTGCCTGCATAATGCCGCCCGCCGCGCCGATGTGGTTGTCTTTCAGCATAATCCCGTCGGATAAATTATATCGATGGTTCACACCGCCACCCACCTTCACCGCGTATTTTTCAAAAATACGCATATTCGGCGTGGTCTTTCTGGTATCCAACAGCCTTGTTTTACTGCCCTCCAGGCATTTTACATATCTGTGGGTCATGGTGGCAATGCCGCTCATCCGCTGCAAATAATTCAAAGCCGTGCGCTCCCCGCTCAAAAGCGCGCGCATATCGCCTGTCAACGTGCCCACCAATGTGCCTTTTTTCACGCTGTCTCCGTCTTGAAACGAAGTTTGAAACTCCGCCGTATCATCCAGCAGCGTAAAAATTCTTTCAAACACGCCAAGGCCCGCCAAAATGCCGTCCTGCTTTGCAATCAGCTGCGCGCTACCCGGCTGTCTTTCCCGCAAAATCGCGTTTGTGGAAACATCCTCCGAGGTAATATCCTCTTTTAACGCAGACAACAGCAGATCATCCACATTGATCTTCAGATTCACACCATTGACCATAAAAATTCGCATCCCTTCGTTTTATTTCATCCAGCACCAGCGCCCGATATTTTTCCGCCAGTTTTTCGCCCTGTTGATATTCGCTAAGATCTTCCGGCATCGCGCCCCAGGGAATGTCCTCCAGCCCTTCCTGCACGCTGTACGCCGTGCGCTTTGCAAACACCAGGCTTTCCAATAGAGAATTGCTGGCCAGCCTGTTTTTCCCGTGTACGCCGTTGCAAGCCGCCTCCCCTATGGCAAACAGCTGCGGCATGGAGGTTCGGCCCTCCAAATCCACCAAAACACCGCCCATAAAATAATGCTGCGCCGGCGTCACCGGAATGCTCTCTTGCGTTAAATCATAGCCCTGTTCCAAACAATGCTGATAGATATGCGGAAATCTGGTTTTCACCTTTTCCGCCCCCAGATGCTTTACCGACAGCCATACATACTCTTTGCCGTCCTTTTTCATCTGCTTTTGAATCGCCTGGCTCACCACATCGCGCGGCAACAGTTCGTCCACAAACCGCTCCCCGTTTGCATTTAAAAGCACCGCGCCTTCCCCGCGTACCGATTCCGAAATCAAAAACCTGCGGCCCTTTTCTTTGGAATACAGCGTAGTCGGATGAATCTGAATATAGCTTACATCCTTTAGCTGAATCCCATGCAGCAGCGAAAGCGCCACGGCGTCTCCCGTTAAATGCGCAAAATTTGTGGAGCTGTGAAATAAACCACCCACTCCGCCCGTGGCCCAAACTACCGCTTTGGCCGCAATGGTGTTTATGCTGCCGTCTTCACAGCGCACCACCGCGCCATGGCACCCTTTTTCATCGCAAACAATATCCAGCATGCAGGTATTGGCGTACATGGTTACGTTGCTTTTTCCCCGCACTTTTTTAAGCAGTTTGGAGGTAATCTCCTTGCCGGTTTCGTCTTCATGATGCAAAATACGAAACGTGGAATGCGCGCCCTCTCTGGTATACCGCAGGCCGTGTTCATCCTTTTCAAATTCTACACCGCAGGACACCAGTTCTTCAATAATTTCCTGCGAAGAACGAATCATCATTTCCACGGCCAGCGGATCATTTTCATAATGCCCGGCCCGCATTGTATCCGTATAATAGCTAACGTAATCTCCCTCGTCTTTTAAGGTGGATATGCCGCCCTGCGCCAGATAAGAATCGCTGTTTTCAATGTCCTGTTTGGAGATCATGCACACCTGCAAAGTTTCGGGCAGATGCAATGCACAAAACAAACCCGATGCACCCGTCCCCACAATCAGCACATCCGTTTTCTGTTTCATCCCGCTCACCTTGCCATTTCATGCATTTTTTTCAAGGCACACAAAGCGCCCCGGCACAATTCCGGCTCCATTTCCACTTGCGGCGCCATCTCGGTTAAACATTGCTTTATCTTTTCCGGCGTAATGCGCTTCATATCCGCGCAAATTTGATTCTCTTTGGCTACAAAAAAGCGCTTTGACGGATTTTTCTGTTTCAGTTCGTACAACACGCCCAGTTCCGTGCAAATGATAAATTCGCTGTTTTCGCTTTTGGTTGCAAACTCAATGATCCCGGACGTGCTGCCCACATAATCCGCCCTTTGCAAAACTTCCTCTCTGCATTCCGGATGCGCCAATACCGGTGCGTTTGGGTGCTTTGCCTTGGCCTGCTCCATATCCTCTTTGCACAACGCCGCATGAATCGGGCAATAGCCGGGGTGAAAAATGAATTCTTTTTCCGGCAGCTGCTTGGCAACAAATCTGCCCAGGTTTTCATCCGGCACAAAATAAATCTGCTTGTTCGATAAAGCCGCTACAATTTTCACAGCGTTAGAGCTGGTCACGCATACATCGCTCACCGCTTTTACCTCCGCGGTGGAGTTGATATAACATACCACCGCCGCCTCGGGATATTGCTCGCGCACCTTTTGAATGCGGGCCGGTTCCGCCATATGCGCCATCGGACAATCCGCCACGGCGTCCGGCATCAGCACGGTTTTTTCCGGATTCATAATCTTTGCGCTTTCTCCCATAAATTTTACGCCGCAAAAGACGATGGTTTTCTGCGGGCAGGTGTTGGCCACCTTGCTCAAATAATACGAATCCCCTACAAAATCCGCCAGCGCCTGCACTTCATCTTCCACATAATAATGGGCCAGGATCACGGCGTCTTTTTCGCGTTTCAGCGTTAAAATCTCTTTGTCTATTTCGGGCATTGTTTTTGCCTCCTACATTGTAATCTTTAGCAGTATTGCATAGGATTACAATCTTGTCAATACAATTGACAAGACAATTGATTTTACATTTATCTTTTCCCCTTTGCTTTTGTTTTCGTTCTTCTGTTTTCTTCTTTTTTACCCTATAATGAAGAAAAAGGAGGTCTTTTGTTTGAATCCTGTTCTTGCCAATCTTTATGCGCGGCGCAGCATTCGTGCGTTTGCCGATACGCCCCTTCCGCCTTATCAGCTGCGTGAAATTTTAACCGCCGGCCAATATGCGCCCAGCGGCCGCAACCGCCAGGCCTGCCATTTCCTCTGCATCCACACGCCTGAAATATTAACGCAATTGAAAACGCTGTCCTGCCGGGTGTTATCGGATATGGAAATCACGCCCGATACCAACCCCAGTTTGGTTCATTCCATCGAACAGGCCAAAAAGGGAACCTGCAATTTTACCTACGGCGCGCCGGTACTGGTGCTCGTAGCCAACCGCCAAAATTATAACAACGCCCTTGCGGACAGCGCCTGCGCCATTGAAAATATGATGCTTGCCGCCACATCGTTTGGCATCGGTTCGTGTTATATCAATCAGATCCGTTGGCTGCGTGATGAGCCGCGCATTCGCCAAATGCTGCTGTCCTTTGGCATGAAAGAGGACGAGACCATTTACGGCGGCGTTTCTTTGGGCTATGCCGCGCAATCTCCCGCTGCGCCCTTGGCCAGAACCGGCAACCCTATCACCATGCTTTGATTGCAAAAAAGAGAAGGGATTTCCCTTCTCTTTTTCTTATTATATATTAGCGGCCTACGCTCGTATTGTCGCAGGTTCTGTCCCTCAGCGCCGGAATGGGGTTCGGCGCCGTTTCGTAACGATAGTCCATGCCGTTTTCTGCAATATAATCCTGAATCACAATATGGCTGGGCACGGTGTTTACATCCCGGTTCATGATGTTTTGATAACGGAAAAAGTCCGCGTCGCGCGGCAGTTGATCCACGCAAACATAATTTTCTCTGCATTTTGTAATGTTCACCGTTGCCGCCAACACATCGCGCACATAGTCGATATTGGAACCCAACGTTAAAACGCTCGGGAATTTGCCGTCCGGAATTACCTGACACCAGTCTTTCCCTTCATATTTTTGCAGCAGCTGCGCCGCCTTATGCAAATGCGCCAACTCCTGCTCAAAGCATTGTTCCCAAACGCATTTTACCTCCGGGTGCGTTTCCGTTTGATAGCACGAATAATACAGATAACATTCCGTATACTCATGCAGCAGCAGTGATTCCAGCCAGGTAGAGGTTGTATCCATCAGGCTTCCGTATTCTGAGACATGCTGCTCTTCCACCATGCCGATCTCCTGATACAGCCGCCGTCCTAAATCCGACGTGTAAAACGCGCCCACGTTCATATAAAAGTTCATCGTTTGCTGCTCCGCCGCCGTGATGATTCCGATGTTCAGTTTTGTTTGCAGTGCCGCCGTTTTATAGTTTGTATCATGGTTCACAGATTCAAACGGATACCGGTGATGAGCAATCGTGGGCCTTGCCGGCATAATTTCCGTATAGCCGCCCACCAGTTTTTCCGCCAGAATTCCGCTTTCCATTTCCAAAAGGTTTGCATATCGGTACAGATGGTCAAAATCTTCCAAAAGTGCAAAATCCAATGCGGATTTCACATGCATATCCTTTTCCATTTTGGCAAGGGCCGCCGTTAAATCCACGGCCAATTGTTCATAGCTGATGGTGGATTCCAGCGTGCTTTCGTCTATCGGCTTTAAGTTGGAAATCTTTTTCTGCTGTTGCTGTTCTATGCGCCTTGTCAGCGCCAGTTCTCTTCTCAAATCATTGTTCGGGCAATGCCGTTGAAATTGATGAGAAAACCATACTGCTTCAAATTCCGTTCCGTTCATCAAGATAATGCGGCATTTTGTATAAGGGTCCGTCTCGTTTTTATCATAGGCCTTTGGATACATCTGACACCAATTTTGAAATGTCCGGTCGATCGGCATCGCTTTCATTTGAAATGGATTCATCGCATTTTCCTCCTACGACATGTTTTTTCCTATGCGTATGCATTTCGGCTTGTATAAAATGCTTTGTTTTCTTCTCCTGTTTATGATGAACCCGTTTTGCCGTTTATATTCGCGGCTTCTTCCGTTAAAAGACAGCATTGCCGTTCGTTTCGCCTGCCATCCTTTCCCGTTTTCGAATGCACACAAAAAAGGGCCCTGTTTTTCACAAGGCCCTTTTGTTTATCGTTTTATTTTGAACTGCCGGATTCCTTTTGCAACCCCGCCTGTTCCTTTTCCGTTTTTCCCGCGTCCGTTAAAGTAGTAAACAGCTCCGGCGCCGCCCGCGACGATCAATACAATCAACACATACAGCCAAATGCTGCCGCCGCCGATTTTCTCCGTTGCGGTTTTTCCCGAACCGCTGACATGCTCAAAAAAGTCATTTTCTCCCGTATCCAGCCCCACCGCCGTATACGCCAGGCCGAATTTTGTGTTGTCGTACGGCCCGCCTTTTTTCATCTGGTAAAACCTGTGCTGGGATTTATGCATATCGTAGCCCATACAAGCCACTTCATACCCGGTTTTTCCGTCATAGGCCGCCAAGGGTTTATCCCAATCCATCTGAATCTGGTTTTCGCTATACAGATGCAGATATAGTTTTTTTACTTCCCATGTGCCGTATTTTTGTGCCGATTCCGGATATTGGCTTGCGTCTTTGGCCGCTTCCACCGCCTTTTGCGTAGCATAGGCCGTGGCCATATGCCCGCCATGGCCGTATTCGCCGTTCACGTCATGCGTCACAATCACCTCCGGCTTATACTGCCGGATGTTTTCCACCACTTTGCCTACCACAGCGTCCTCGCCGCCCCAAAGCGCCAAGCCTTCTTCCAACGTCGGGGTGCGTTTGTCTGTAAAACGATTGAATACCGGATGGTTTTTAACGCCCATGGTCCAAAGCCCTTCCAGCGCTTCTTTCCGTCTAAAGCGCCCGCAGTCCGCCATGTATACCACCACGGTTTTCTTGCCGCGGTCCACCGTATATTCCGGGATGGTTCCGCTAAACCAGAGCAATTCATCGTCCTGGTGCGCAGAGATTACCATCAGGTCCGCTTTTTCTACCGGATCTTCCCATCTCTGCACGGTATCCGGCAAAGTGCCCTGGCTAAACACGTTGATTTCCGCAATCGCATCCTTTTTGTTTTGCAGCTCAATGGTAATTTTACGCACCTGAGCATCCAACTCAAAATAATCTTTGATCTTTGTAAAGCCGGATTCTTTGCTGTATCGGTTGCATTCGCTGCCCTGCTTGTCCTTGGCGGAAATCAAAAAATCCTCCGGCTCTTCAAACCAGCTGATGGAAAGTCCGCCCGCTGCCCGGTCCGGCAAAGTGATGGTTACCACGCCGTGTCCGCTTTCTGGATTCCAATAGGTTTTTACATCCTTATCCGTCATCACGCCGGCGTCGCCGTCGGAAACGGAAATCTTGCAATGCTTTGTAATGCCCTCCGCCATGCTGGGCGCCGCCGCTACCGGAGCCGCAACCATAACGCCCATGCAAATTGCCAATATCCCGGCCCACATCTTTTTCATATTCAAAAGGAATACATCCCTTTCATTATTTTTTCTTATCTTGTTCTCCTTGGGAACTCTTATACTACTAAATTTTCCTTTCCAATACAAGTATACTCGCTTCGGAAAAAACTGCACAAATTGTGGCCCATTTGTTGCGCCATTGTCAACTTTTGTCTACAATGAATCCAGAAAGTAAGGAGGATCATTTTATGAACGCTACAACCCATCAATGCCAAGCCTCGCATGGCGCCACCCTTGTGTATGACGTCATGGGCCAAGGCGCGCCCGTGGTTCTGCTGCATGGCAACAGCCAGGATTCCAGCTATTTTGAACAACAGTTTGATGTTCTTTCTCAATCGTATCAGTTAATCGCCCTGGATACCCGCGCACACGGCCGTTCTTCCCGCGGCACCGCGCCGTTGGATTTTTATCTCTTTGCCGATGACGTCATCGCCGTGTTGGATGATCTGGGCATCGAAAAAGCGCATCTTTTGGGCTTTTCCGATGGGGGCAACATTGCGCTTCATACCGTGTTAAAATATCCGGAGCGGATTCTCAGCGTCATTTCCGACGGCGCCAATCTCTTCCCCGCCGGTCTTACACAGCCGACGCAGGATCATCATAAAGAAAAATACGCCATGCTCTGCCAAAAGGCCAAAGAGGATCCCACTTTCGACCAAACCTGCGAAGTATACGGCCTGATGGTTCATCACCCGAACCTGACATTTGAAGACCTTCACGCCATCCATACGCCTACTTTGGTTTTGGCCGGCGAACACGACGTCATCCTCACCGAGCATACCCAGGCCATTGCCGAGGCCATCGACGGTGCGGAATTGTACATCGTAAAAGACGGCGATCATTACATTGCCGCCAAAATGCCGGAAGTGTTCAATGCCCTGGTTTTGGATTTTCTGGCCGCCCATTCCTAATCAATTTATTCTCATGTATCAAACAGTGCAGTTCAAAAAAACTGCACTGTTTTTCATAATTTGCCTCGGCTTTTTTACGGAAAATTTTTCTATGGGCATTTAAGTGCAACAAAAACAGTTTTTTACCATATTTTTGCCATAAAACGACCCGGTTCTTATTGCAATACATCCTAGAATGTGCTAAAACATATTTGGCATAATAAAAGCAGGCGAATCCTGTGAATTTGTTATTCAAAACAGCGGTATTCTCATGAACAGTTTGCTTTTGTTTTTGGTCGTCTTTTTATCATTCAATATTTTATAAATGGAGGTTGTTAAAATGAAACTCAAAAAGAGACTGATATCATTGTTCTTTTCCTTTGCAATGGTATTAGGGCTTGGCATCGGCATGGCCCCGCAAACGGCGCTTGCTGCTTCTAACAGCACTGTCGTTTTGCACGCCTACCGGCGTAAAAGTGTCCGTTGGGGATAAGATCAACGGTTATCCGGTTACCAAAATCAGCGGTACCGATATTACCGTCGATCTTGGAAAATACAACGTAAGCTTGGATAGCTTCCGCATTCCGCTTCCCGAAGAAATCTGGGAAGGTGTAAAAATGCAGTACAATCCTCAGACCTACGTAATCGCAGCCACCGCGGGCGCCGCACACAAAACACCCGGCAGCTCCGCTTTATTGGGAAATGGAAAAAACTCTTTCTATTATTATAACCTCGGCAAAGCTTCCGGCGGCAGCGGTGAAGATTCTGGTTCTTATCTGTGGTATTTCGAACTTAAGTTCGATGCCAACGGCGGCTCCGGCGCGCCCGCAACGCTTACCCATAGCTCGAACAGCAAATACGAAAAGAGCTATAGCTTCACCATTCCCAACACCGTACCGACCCGCGAAGGCTATGATTTCTTGGGTTGGGCAGACACCAAAAACGCAACGTCCGCAACGAGACAGCCGGGCGGCTCCTGCTTGGTTTCCCAGACCGTTTCCGGTTATAACGGCGGTTCTGTAAGCAAAACCCTCTATGCCGTTTGGAAAGAAAAAACGGTTGTTCCGGTTGATTGCAACGTAATCTATCGCTTTGTAAGCGGCACGGCCGATAAAACCCTGCCGGAAGAAGTAAATGCTCTTCTGCCCGCAAGCACAACCGTGCCCGCCGGCTCTTCTGTTTCCGCGCCGGCCCTGTCCAAAACGGAAGTAGCTGTAAGCGACGGCGTATGGACGTTTAACGGCTGGACGCCGGAAGTCTATTCCAACGTTACGTCTACCGTACCCTTCACCGGCACCTGGACGTTTACCGCCACCCCGGAACCGGACAATGAACCTCCCGTCATCAACGCTACTGACCGCACCCTGAACGTGGGCGATAAGTTTGATCCGCGCGAAGGCGTTACCGCAACGGATAAAGAAGACGTCGATTTGACCGATAAAATCATCATCGTTAAAAACGATGTGGACACTTCCAAACCCGGCGTTTATGATGTCACCTACGAAGTAACGGACAGCAAGCAGGCTACCACCACCAAAACCATCAAAGTGACGGTAGTTGCCAAGGGCACGGATCCGGTAAATCCCGGCGGAGATGACAAAGATCCGGCAAATCCGTCCAACCCGTCCACGGATAACACCGATAATACGGACAAAACGACCACCACGACAGATTCCAATACGCCGAAAACCGGCGACAACAGTAATCTGTTCCTCTGGGCAGCATTGCTCCTTGCAGGCGCTGCCGGCGTAACTGCTACGAAAGTTTACAGCAAGAAGAAAGCCGTAAATAAATAAGCAACCAACAAAAACCCTCCCGTGAGATAACGGGAGGGTTTTTTATTTACAGCGCATTCATTTTGCTTTCAAAAATCTTTTCTTTTACCCCTTTCTGGCAAATCTTTCCCTTATTGGATAAAATCCTTTTAAAGCGCCGTTGTTCTGTTTTTCCCGTTCTTGACAACTGTATTTGTCAATGCTACGATACTTTCCGTTGTCTAACAAACACAATTTGATTCAATCGCTGCATTTCCACGGATTGCCCCGCCGGGGCTTTTCTTATGTAGGTTAAAAGGAGGATGTTTCATGCCGTTTTCCGGTTCTCGCTTTTCCAAAGGTATGAAAGACGGGTTGCCCATTGCCCTTGGCTATCTGTCCGTTTCCTTTGCCTTTGGCATGATCTCCGTTAAAAACGGGCTTCCCTTTTGGGTCCCTATTTCCATTTCGCTTACCAACTATACCGGCACCGGCCAGTTTGCTGGCATGGAGCTTATGGCTGCCCATGCTTCGTTGATGGAAATTGTCTTTACCATACTCATCATCAACCTGCGCTATTTTCTCATGTCGTTGTCCTGGTCTCAGCGGATTGCCCCGGATCTTTCCCTTGGCAAACGCTGCATGATCGCCTTTGGCAACACCGATGAAATATTCGCCGTTTCCATGCAGCAAACCGGCACGCTCTCTTTTCCCTATCTGATGGGGCTGATCCTCACGCCCTATTTGGGCTGGGTAGGCGGCACCGTGCTCGGCGCTTTTGTCAGCAACGCCATGCCGGAATCCATTCGCGTGGCTTTAGGCATCACCCTATACGCCATGTTTATCGCCATTCTTGTGCCTCCAAGCCGTAAATCCAAGCGCGTTTGCTGCGTTGTGCTGCTTTCCATCGTTTTAAGCAGCCTGATGCACTATTTGCCCGGCTTGCGCCAGCTCAGCAGCGGATGGGTTATCATCCTCTGTGGGTTGATTGCCGCCGCCGTAGGGGCCAAATGGTTTCCCTTATCCGAAGAGGAGGTGCAAAATTGAGCGTTTCCTATTTATGCTGTGCTGTGGCCTTAACTGCCCTTGCCACCTATCTGCCGCGGGTGTTGCCGCTGGTCTTGTTTCGCAAGCGCATAGAGAATCGGTTTGTGCAGTCTTTCCTTTTGTATATGCCCTACGCCATCCTGGCCGCCATGGTGTTCCCGGCCGTGTTTACGTCCACGGGCGGCCTGGTTTCTGCCCTGGGCGGCACTTTGGTAGCGCTGGTCATGTCCTATTTTAATTTCAACCTCATGCCCGTGGCCATTGCCTCTACGGTTGTTGTTTTCCTCATCGAACAGGTCTTCCCTCTTCTATAATTCCAATAAAAAAGCGGCGCAAAATCGCGTCGCTTTTCTTTTTATGCCATCGCGCTTTTTGATTGTCCCGGCAGCTGTTTGGTATATTCTCTCATCAACCACACCACCAACACCGCTACGATCAGTTCTGTAATCGGCATGGTAAACCATAGCGCATCTGCCCCTGCCACTGCCGGCAAAAGATAGATCAGCCCTCCGCTGATAATCATCCCGCGCAGCATTGATACCAGCATGGAAGCCCCTGGCCGAATCAACGATTGGAAATAATAGGTGGAGAAAACATTCAAAGGCAGCAGCAAAAAGGAGATCCCATAGCTTCTCATAATACGGGGCGTAATGGCAAGTACGCCGGGCGTCGGCGCCATGAAGATATACACAAACGCTTTGGGCAGCAAAAGGGTCAGCGCCGTCCAAACAATGCTGAAAAAGGCCGTTGCCTGCAACGCATATTTTAACGTTTGTTTGATTCTGTCCCCGTTGTTTGCGCCAAAATTGATGGAAAGCAACGGCTGGGCCGCCTGCCCCACGCTGTATCCGCAGCACTGCACAATCGTGCTTACGTTTACGATAATTCCGTATACCGCCAGCGCGTCTGTCCCGGCATATCTCATAATCTGCCTGTTAAACAGCATGGTTAAAATTCCCATCGCAATGTCTATGAAAAAAGTGGAAAAGCCCGTTACCGTAATCTCCCTGCTTTTGGCAAACAGCGCTTTGGGGCGCACCAGGCGCAGCGTGTTTTTCTTGGAGAAAAATGGCTGATGGTCACAAAAAAATTGATCAATGCGCCCAGCGCCGTGGCCAGGCCTGCGCCATAAATGCCCATGTCGAATGTAAAGACAAACAGATAGTCTCCTATAATGTTAAATACGCCGCCGCACAACACCGCCGCCGTGGCCAGCCCCGGATGATTGTCGTTTCTTAAAAACGACGACAGCATCTGGTTAAATACAAACAGCGGCACTGCAAATTTAATCGGCTGCAAATACGCCTGCGCCAAAGGCAGCAGTGCTTGGTCCGCGCCAAACAAAAGCAGCATGGGCCTATCCAAAAAAAACACCGCCAGCCAGCTGCCAACGGCAAACAACACAGCCAACAGCAAAGAAGCCGTGAAATACTCGTTTTCATCCGCGCCGTTTTTATCGGCCCTGCCCCTCAAATTGCTAAACAATACAGAGCCGCCAATACCGGCCAACAGCCCTAAGCTATATATGATATTCCAGATGGGCGCCACTACGGCCAGCGCCGCCGTTCCGACAGGGCCTTGATATTGCCCCACCACCGCCATATCCACCAGGCTGTAAATCGAGCTGATCAGCGCACTGCCAAATACTTAAAATAAATGGTTTTGATATTTCCGCGTAACAGGTCCATCCTTTTTCCCCTTTCCATATAAAAAAGCCGGATAAACCAATGGGCATCTCAGCCCATCACCTTATCCGGCTTATCATTTCTTATGAATGATTTGCCCTCCGCGTGAACAAAAGAAGTTTCGCATATCGGCCGGCAAAATACAACCGCATCTTATGCCCGGTAGGTAATTTCTCCCTGCACCGCCGTCATGCATACGTTGGTATTCAGCAGTTCTTTAGGCGAAACAGACAAAAGATCATGATCCACCATCACAAAATCCGCCTGTTTTCCGGTGGACAGCGTGCCGCGGGTTTGCTGTTTATCCTCCAAGATGGCCAGGTTTTCTGTGCATAAGGTCAGCGCCTGCTGCATGGTCAATTTTTCTTCCGGGCGCCAGCCCCCTTCCGGCTCCCCTGCAAAATCCTGCCTTGCCACAGCACAATACAGGTTTTTCAGCGCGTCCAGCGGTTCCACCGGGCAATCCGAGCCACTGACCACCAGCGCATCGCTTTCTGCCAGCGTTTTCCAAGCATAGCTGGTATTTACCCGCTGTCCTACGCGGTCTGCTGCAATATGCAGGTCATATTCCAGGAAAATGGGCTGGATATACGCCGTTACCCCTCGCTCTGCAAAGCGGGAAAGCTGGCTGCTGTTTGTAATCTGGCAATGCACGATGCCGTGCTTTAGCGCTTTTTGCATGGCATCCTGCGCCGTTTTCAGGCAATCAAACACCATATCCATCGCCCTGTCGCCAATGGCGTGTACCGCCACCGGCCAATCGTTTTCCTGCGCCAAAGAGATAATCTTTTGCATCTCGTCTTTTTCAATCGCCGATACGCCGCATGTGTTCTTTTCGTCGCTGTACGGCTCATTCAGCCAGGCCGTCCGCGCGCCCAAAGAGCCGTCTGCAATGATTTTTACCGGGCCTAAGCAATACCTGTCGCTGCCCTGTTGATATCGATATCCCTTTTCCAAAAACGCCTTGAATTCCTCTGCCGCAGAAAACCGGCACTGCTGAAAAATCCGTACCGGCAATCTGCCTTCCTGTTCCAATTCTTTATACGCCTGCATCACATTTTCGGCCCCAAAGCCCGGAATGCTGGCAAAATCATCGCTGTGGATAGCCACAAGCCCCTGAGCCGCCGCCTTATCCAGCGCCGCTTTGATCATCTGCTTTGCCATCGGCACCGTTGTCGTCCGCTGTTCGCGCACCAAATGCTGCGCCGTTTCATGAAAAATCCCGTTCGGCTGCCCGTTTTCTATTTCAAACATGCCGCCAAAGGGCTGCGGCGTATCCGCCGTAATGCCAAACACTTCCAACGCCTTGCTGTTTACCACCGTGCAATGGCCGCAGATTCTGCTTAGCACCACAGGATGATCGGTTGAAATGTGATCCAGATCATATCGCGTAGGCATGCGCCCTTCGCAAAACAGATCCTGGTTCCAGCCGCTGCTGTATATCATCGTGCCGGCCGGGATGTTCTTTTCCCGTATGAAGGTTTTCACCCTGTCTATCATCGCTTCTATGGAATCCAACGCCGACAGATCCGCCTGCGTCAGTGTTTCTCCGTAGTTTAAAACATGCATATGGCTATCGCCAAACCCCGGGTAAACAAAGCCGCCCTTTGCATCGGTCAGTTTTGTTTGCTCGGTTTTCTTTGCCAAGATCTGTTCGTCCTCTCCCAAGGCCGCAATTTTTCCGTTTTCTATGGCCATCGCCGCTGCAAACGGCTGTTTTTCATCCATGGTGGCAATCTTTGCATTATACACAATCCAATCCATGCCCCTGCCCCCTCCTTTTATTCGATTCCCTTTTTTAAGCATAACAACGGAACAACCGTTTGTAAACCATTTCTTCCTCTGCTTTATTCGGTGTTTCGGTTGTCGTAATTTTTGAAAGCCTGTATAATAATTTTAAATAAATTCATGCAAACAGAGGAATTTGGGGGGCCGAAAATGGAAAGCGTTTTGCAGTTTAAAAAGGCCAATTGTAAAAACTGTTATAAATGTATACGCAATTGTCCTGTAAAAGCCATTGAGGTGAAAGACCATCAGGCACAGATCATAGAGCGTGAATGTATCTATTGCGGAAAATGCACCCAGGTATGTCCGCAAAACGCCAAACATGTGCGCTCCGATGTGCGCTCCGTTCAAGCGCTGATAAAACAGGGGAAACAGGTTGTCGCCAGCATTGCCCCTTCGTTTATCGCGCACTATCCCGTCCGAAATTTCGCCGGTTTTCAATCGGCCCTTTTATCCCTGGGCTTTGCCGATGCCAGGGAAACAGCGGAAGGCGCGTTTTTGGTAAAAAGCGAATATGAAGCACTCATGCAAAAGAACTGGAACAAAACCATCATTTCCTCCTGCTGTCCTACGGTTGTGCAATTGATTGAAAAGCACTATCCGCAGGCCATCCCCTATCTGGCGCCGGTGTTATCTCCTATGCAGGCGCATGGGCAGGTGCTGCGCGCTGCCTATCCCGAGGCGGTGTTGGTGTTTATCGGTCCCTGTATTGCAAAAAAGGACGAATGTCAACGTCAGCCCGGTCTGATTGATTTTGTGCTTACCTTTGATGAACTCAACGATTGGTTTTCCCAATCCTCGGTGGATCCGGCCTGCTGCGAGGCGCAGCCCGATGCGCCCCGCCTGTCGCGCTTTTTCCCCGTCACGGGCGGCATTTTGAAAACCATGGCCCCGCAGGCGGCCTATCAATATGTCAGCGTAGACGAGGTGGACGGCTGTATGGCAGCGTTGGAGGAAATCGTTTCCGGCCGCTTATCCGGCTGTTTTGTGGAAATGAGTGCTTGCAAAGGAAGCTGCATTCAAGGGCCCGTGGCAGGCAACCATGCGCCGGTGTTGTTGGAAGGGCAAATGAAAGTGGAGCGCATTGCCGCAAACGGCACGCAGCCCGCTTCGGATTTTGCTTTGCAGCCTGCCGGCAGCCTTTCCAAACATTTTGTTGATTTGAACGGCAATCCTTCGCTGCCCTCCGAAGAGGAAATTCAACAAATTCTTTTGAAAATGGGCAAAAAATCCCCGGAAGATCAGCTCAATTGCAGCGCGTGCGGATACCCCACCTGCCGGGATAAGGCCATTGCCATTTATTTTGGGAAAGCGGACATCACCATGTGTCTGCCCTATATGAGAGAGCGGGCCGAATCCGTGGCCGATAAGGTCATCACCGCTTCTCCCAATGCCGTGATCACCGTGGATATCAATTTGAACATCCAGCTGATCAACCCCGCGGCCTGCGCCATGTTTGGCGTGATAGATCCCAAAGATATGCAGGGCCGGCCAATCAGCACGCTGTTGGATGAATTTGATTTTGTCAGCGTGTTTGCCGGCAGAGAACGCATCACCCGCAAACGGGTTTACCTGCCGGAATATCAAAAATACTTTGACCAAACCTTTCTCTATGAAAAAAACAGCAATCTTGTAATCTGCATTCTTAACGACCGCACAGCACAAGAACTGAGTCATGAAAAGCTGCGTACTGCCAAAATCAACGCCGCGGAAATGACAGACCGCATTATTGAAAAGCAAATGCGTGTGGTGCATGAATTGGCTTCCCTTTTGGGTGAAACCGCCGCGGAAACCAAAGTGGCCATGCTGGAACTGAAAAAAGCCGTCATGATGGAAGAGGATCTGGATCAATGAAACATCTTTTGCTGGAAAGCGGCGTAGCCAGCGCCAATAAATACGGAGAAGACCTCTGCGGCGATTTTCTCTCCACCGTAGAGCAGGAGGAGCTGACCACCATCGTTTTATCCGATGGGCTGGGCAGCGGCGTAAAAGCCAACATCCTTTCCACCCTCACCGGAAAAATCCTTTCCACTTTGTCCGCCAGCGGCGTTTCCATGGAAGAAAGCGTAAACACCATCGCGCAGGCTCTGCCGGTCTGTTCCGTGCGCAAATTGGCCTATGCCACGTTTACCCTCCTTCAGGTTACCCCCACAGCCATGGCTTATCTGGCGCAATACGACAATCCAAACGCCATCTTGCTGCGCCAAGGCAAATCCGTGGCTTACCCCATCAGCAAACGCACCATCGGCGATAAAGAAATTTTGGAAAGCCGGTTTCAATTGCAAATCGGCGATATGCTGATCTTGATGAGTGATGGCGTGATCAATGCCGGCATGGGCAAACTGACGGATGGCTGGCCGTTGGAAGACGTGATAGATTTCGTCGAAGATTTTTACACGCCGGATCTTTCTCCGCAGCGAATGGCCACCCGGCTATTAAATGCCTGTCAGTCGTTATATATGGATCATACCGATGACGATGTTACCGTGGCCGTGTATAAAATCCGCGCAAGACAGGTGGTCAATCTGCTCTTTGGTCCGCCGGAACATCCGGAAGATGATGAACGCATTTTAAACCTGTTTTTCTCCAAAGCCGGGCAGCGCATTGTCTGCGGTGGCAGCACGGCCAAAATGGTCAGCCGTTATCTTCGTCAGCCGCTGGAGGAAAGCACGATCGATCCGGACCGGACAGATCTTCCCCCCGCCTATTCGCTTCGCGGGGTGGATCTGGTTACAGAAGGGGTGCTCACCGTTTCCAAAGTATTGGAAATGGCGCAGCGCTGCTGTAAAGACGGCTGGCTTCCCTCTGTTCATGAGCAGGAAGTGGATGCCGCCGCCAAGATTGCGCATTTGTTGTTTGAAAGCGCCACGGATATTCATCTGTTTGTCGGCAAAGCCGTAAACCCCGCCCATCAGGATCCCAGCTTGCAAATCGGTTTCACCTTCAAAATGGGGTTGGTGCACGAATTAAAACAGTGCCTGGAACAGATGGGCAAAACCGTAAAAATAACCTATTGCTGATACAAAATTTGATTGCTTGGGTGATTGTATTGTTAAAAAAAACTTTTTCTGTTTTTCTGTGTGTCTGTCTGGCTTGCTTTTTCTTTGCCGGCTGCGGCAAAACGAATCAGCCTCCCCTGTTAAACGGGGACGACCCGGACGCCACCCTTGCCCCTACCGACCCTCCGGAGGTTTCTTCTTCGGATAACGCCGTGCGTAACGATTATGCCACGCAGCAATCTCCCCTGCCCTATGAACAGATGGGCACCTTTAACGGCATTGCCTGGCAGATTGATAAAGCGCCTTATGTGTTTGATCTCTCGGTTTCCGGCACATTGCGCGGCCAACAAGCCAAGGACGCACTTTCCGAAGGAACCGCCGCTTTGCCAGAATTGGTCGCAGACGAAGAATTGGTTTTGGTTCGCTTTTATATCAATTTAACCCAATGCCAAGACAGCGACGCCATGGTGGAATTTTCCGCCCTGTCCGTTTCCTTTATGCAGCCGGATGGCACTTTGATCTACCAATGCCCCGTTTTGGGCAAAGACGACGCCGGCAACCTCTATCCCGAGGGCAGCTTTGTGGAAACAACGTTGATTGGCAAAGCCAAAAAAGAGAAACCGTTCGTTCTCGTTTTTCAGCCGGAATGGGGGCATGGATTCTGGATGGCCACCGAATAACGATGCAAGAGCATGAAATCCATGCTCTTTTTCTTTGCAAAAAAGTTGGTTCCCTGTATAATAAAAAATAATAAAGTTTTATATTTTCAGCAGAGGTGTTCTCCATGATCACATTACAGCAAGGTCCGGTTACCTTTGTCAACGGCGCGCCTACTCCCGGGGCGGGCGCGGAAAACAGACAGGGTACCATCGCCTATGATATTCTTCAGGCCCATAACGTTTCCGGCAATCCGGAACAGCTGGCCATTCGTTTTGATGCAATGGCTTCGCACGATATTACCTATGTCGGCATCATTCAAACGGCCCGCGGCAGCGGCATGCAGGCGTTCCCCATCCCCTATGTGCTGACAAATTGCCACAACAGCCTTTGCGCCGTAGGCGGCACCATCAACGAGGATGACCACATGTTTGGTCTGACCTGTGCGAAAAAATACGGCGGAGTCTATGTACCCCCTCATCAGGCAGTTATCCATCAGTTTGCCAGAGAGATGTTAGCCGGCGGTGGCAAGATGATCCTGGGTTCCGATTCCCATACCCGTTACGGTGCACTGGGTACCATGGCTATGGGCGAGGGTGGTCCCGAGCTGGTAAAACAGCTGTTGAACCAGACCTATGATATCAACATGCCCGGCGTGGTAGCCGTATACTTAAAGGGTGCTCCCGTGAAGGGTGTAGGTCCTCAGGACGTGGCACTGGCTATCATTGGCGCAGTATTCAAGAATGGCTATGTAAAAAATAAAGTAATGGAATTCGTAGGTCCCGGCGTGGCTTCCCTGAGTGCTGATTTCCGTATCGGCATTGACGTAATGACCACAGAGACCACCTGTCTGTCCTCCATCTGGAAGACCGATGACCAGATCCGTGAGTTCTATGAGATCCACGGACGTACCGAAGACTATAAGGAACTGAATCCCGGCCAGGTGGCATACTATGATGGATTGATCGAGGTGGATCTGGACAAGATCCGTCCTATGATCGCCATGCCGTTCCATCCCAGCAATACTTACACCATCGAAGAGCTGAATGCGAACCTGATGGATATTCTGGATGAGACGGAAAAGCGTGCGAAAGTAAGTCTGGACGGTGCGGTAGACTTCACTCTGAAAAATAAAGTAAAGAACGGCAAGTTCATTGTAGATCAGGGTATCATCGCAGGCTGTGCCGGCGGCGGATTCGAGAATATCTGTGCGGCTGCCGACATTCTGAAGGGCAGATACATCGGTGCGGATGAGTTTACTTTAAGCGTATATCCCGCATCCATGCCCGTATACATGGAGCTGATCCGCAACGGCTGTGCGGCTACCATCTTAGAGACCGGTGCAGTGATGAAGACTGCGTTCTGTGGTCCCTGCTTCGGTGCCGGTGACACACCTGCCAATAACGCATTCAGTATCCGTCACTCTACCAGAAATTTCCCGAACCGTGAAGGCTCCAAGCTGCAGAACGGCCAGATCGCTTCCGTAGCTCTGATGGATGCCCGTTCCATCGCAGCCACTGCAGCCAACAAGGGTGTGCTGACTTCCGCAACGGACTTCGATGGAGATTTCGGAAAATACAAATATCATTTCGATAGCAATATTTACAAGAACCGTGTCTTCGATTCCCA
>ENA-ORSA01000534-ORSA01000534.1-human-gut-metagenome-genome-assembly--contig:-NODE-534-length-41018-cov-27.672314_pt1 | contig 41018 bp, 77 predicted proteins | sample MGYA00242179_ERZ509142 | MGnify/ENA primary metagenome ERZ509142 (study PRJEB26280, sample SAMEA2338659) | human gut metagenome | biome: human gut; feature: human-associated habitat; material: faeces... | reverse complement strand
GGTAGTAGGTGTGCAGCATATCGTGCCGGAGCTGGCATTTGAGCGCGTCGGTCAGTTTGTCCAGCCCGAGCAGCTTGCTGCGCAGCGGCTTGACAAGCATGGCGACCGCCGCGAGGATCACCGTGATCTCCGAGCACAGCGCCGCCAATTTCGATAAACTTTCCATAGGCGTTGTCTCTCTTTCCGGCGGCGCGAAAAAAGCCGCCTTGTCGTGCTTGACAAAGCGGCTTTAGGTGTGCTATATTTAGGCCAGTAAGAACGGCTGCCATTGCTGGTGGCGGTCGTCCCTCAGTGAGTTTATAGCTCGAAGGAAACGCCGCTTACCGCTATGGTGGGCGGTTATTTCTTATGTCTTGTGACCGTGAAGATCAGAGACGCAAGACCGATGAGCACAAGCGAATATGTGAACATATCAGCGTATGTAACCATCGCGCACCTCCTTTGCAGGAAGTGGACAACCTTGCCGTTCTTACTGGCAGGCGAATTATAGCACAGTCTGCCGCACTTTGTCAATTTGCCGCCCTCCGGGGCGGCTTTTTTACTTGTTCAGCTCCGCGAGCTTGGCCGCGATGTCCTCGGGAATGGCACAGGTCGTCATCTTGACGCAGTAGCCGTCCGCGTCGTAGGTGAGCTTGTAGCACGGGGCGACATAGATCTCCGTGCCAGCGCGGGAAAGGTCGCGTGCCATGACGGGCTGCACGATGCTGTTCTTGACACCCGAATTTTCGCTCAGACCGTAGGGCATGTCCGTGACCTTGATGGGCTTGCCGTCGGATGCGATTCTCTTGTAAGTAGCCATAGTTTTGTTCTCCTTTTCTTCGTTCAAAATTTATTTATCATCAGCGTATTTCTGCCGGTGATCTCTTTAGGGGAGCTTTTGGAGACGGCACCCGATGTCACTGCGCGCGACCGATGCCCCGCCATTGCCGTACAGGCAGAAAGCACCATAGTATTGGCCTTGGCCGTAAAAAGCACCAACGCGCAACACAATACCACTGGGGCCGTATTCGCAGTAATCGCATACATACGTATTCTTCGTGCCGTGGACTGCGTTGGGGTACAGTGCGTACTCAAAGCCGGACGCCGTGGGATTCGTCCACTCGGAAATGTAGTCGCTGCTCGTAGCGCGAGTGCCGACCACCGTACCGTTGGCCGTGTCACTGAACTGTGCCGGGTCCTTGATGCAGCAGACAATCTCGCCGGAGAAGTAAATACCGTCGCACCAGTCGTACACGTTGTCCCACAGGCCCTCAATGTGCCGGTACTGCACGCTGCCGTATGTGGTCCGGCTGGCCGCGCTGGTTCCCGTGTGGTAGATCATGGCGTCCGTGGCGCCCATGTTGAACTTCTGGCTGCTGGGAGAGCAGCCGTAGCCAATGGTGGCCTGGCTGTTCCAGTTGGCATACTCCACCAGGTAGAGCATCATAATGGTCCAGTACATGGCAAAGTCATACTGCCAGTAGGTACTCCCCAGGTTGTGGATATTGCTGCGCGCCTGTGCGCGGGTCATATTGTTGATAGGCGAACTGCCAGATGTGCTCTTGTAGCCACTGGCGCAGTGATACCGGCCGACATATACATAGTCCCGCTCACCCTTGCCATCGCCTCTGTCGGCGTGAGCTGGGGAGGTATGGAAGCCGTCCACGGCGGCATCCGCGATCTGGAGCTTCATACTCTTGCCGCTGCGGGTCCACTTGTACCAGAACTTGGGGATCTTCACCAACGTACCGGCGGTCGGATCATCTTCGACAACCATTCCAGCCCACGGCATAAGATTATCGAACGGCGAACTGCCCGCGCCGTTGTTGACCGCAGGCTCCGGATCCGCAAACGCAGCAGCAGAGTCCGTTCTTGTGCCTTTCGTCAGGCCATTGTTGCTTGCCCAATCCCAGAAGGCTCCGTAAATGGACACAGAAACCACAGAAATAGCCTGATATGCAGTCTTGGTCACGCCGCCCTCGGTGTAGCTGACCGTGATGGCCGTATCACCGGCTGTGAGCGCCCCCGCGGGCGAGAAAGTGTAGGACGGGCTTGTCAGTTTGGCGCCGTTGGAATAGGTCGCGGTCACGACCATGCCCGCCGGGTCGAAGGTCTCGCCCGCATTGTAGGCGGTCTTTTTGGGCGGCGTCGTGATGGCGATGCCAGTCAGCTTGATGCCGACAACGGTGCCGACGATGCGGTTTCCTGCTGCGTCGTGCGCGGTGGTGCCGGCCATGAGCGTTTCGGGCGTTACGGTGTCGCCGGTCAGGTCAAGCAGAACCGTTCCGTCGCTGAGCTGGACTTTGTTGTTGGCCATGCCGCACCTCCTCAGCCGATGGTGACCGTCTTGCCTCCCTGCGCGTTGTCGGTGTAGGCAATGGGGATCGCCGCCACCGTGACGGAGCTGAGGCAGTTGTATCCCTCGTCGGGCAGGACCTCCTGCGAGGCAAACGTGGGCGTGACGCTCTTGGCCTGCGGCTTCATGCCCTCGCTGCCGGACATCGTGCCGAGCACGCCGAGGACGGTGATGCCCTCGCGGATGTTGGAGGGGATCAGCTTCGCCTCTTCGGCTGCGTCGATCTGCGCCTTGCCGCTGCCGTCGTGGTAGCCCTGAGGGATGGTGACCGGCTTGCCTTTTTCCGTGATGTTGAGCGTCTTGGCCCCGTTGTTCGGCATGGTACCGGTGACCTTGCTGCCGGTGACATAGGCCGTCTTGCCGGTCAGAATTTCCGCCGCGCCCGCGGTGGCATCGCCGGTGTCCGCGTCAAACTCGCAGGAGCCGGTGATGGGCGCACCGTCCTTGCCGTGCGCGGTAAAGCCCTTGAGGAGTTTGTCCGCGACCACGGTGTCTTGGGTGAGGTCCATGAGGACTTCGCCGCTCGAGAGCACGATTTTGCTGTTGTACTGATTTTCAGCCATTGAAAATACCTCCGATAAAAATTGTTTTTCCGCCCGCGGGGTTTTCCACACGGGCGACCGCAATAGGATCAACGGTCACATTGTCTTTCAGAAACTTGTCCTTTGTGGCAAGCTCCTGCGTCTCAAAGTCGGGCGTCACGGTATATGGACCGTCATACGGCTCGCCTCCGCCGCCCCCGCGGATGGTGACGTCAAACGCTACCGAAAGCGCCGTTTTCTGCGTCAATTCAAACGTGACCATCAGATCACCTTCCTACTCAGCGCACGCTTGACGTCAAGGCGCTGCATTTCCGAGCCGATCACGTCGCCGCTCGGGAACTTCACGCGCACCTGCATGGGGCAGACGGTCGGTAGACCGAAGGTCTCCGTCTGCGTGAGGGGAAAGTGAAATTTGCCGTCGGAAAACGTGACATCGCCCGGATAGGTCTTGACGAGGTTCAGCAGCGCGATCTCGACCAGAGAGATGGCCGGGGGGATAAGCGTCTGGCCCTCGTTGGTGATCTCCACGTCGATGGAGTAAGCGTCGCCTTGTACCATTACGTCGTCACCTCCGTTGCGCTGACGGCGCCGGTGTCGTCCACCGTCAGCTTGAATTTTTTCGTGCTGCCCGCCGTCGAGGAGGGGATGATGATCTCGCCTTCGTCCACGCGCTGCAATAGCTCGTCGGTCTTCTCGCCGGTGTAGAGCATGGTGTAATAATCGTTCGGCATAAAAACCTCCTTAAACGATCATTCTCCGCCCGAGAGAATCGAGCAGGCCAAGGTTGTTGCTGGTCACGAGAGGGCCGGACTGAATCTCTTTTTTCTTGCGGTAGTAGATAATGATGCAGCCGGGCTTGCCTGCGCCGCCTGCGCCTGCAGAGCCGCCGGTCGCCCATGCTCCGCCCGTTTCTGTTTTCGGATTTTTGCCGGATGGCGAAAACGACATGCTGAGCGTACCGACTGCACCGGCACCACCGCCGCCGTTACCGCCGTCTCCTCCGTCGCCATAGTTTTCGCCGTCATTTCCGTTGGCTCCGTTTGCGCCTTTGCCGCCGCCTGAACAGTTGCCGCTAAGCGTAACAACGCTTTGAGAGGGATCGTTCGAATTGAACTCGCCGTATAGGTTGATATAGACTTCTCCTGCCGAAGTCGCGCCGTTTGCTCCTTGTGCAGCACCGCCGCCGCCCCATCCGTTTGCCGTTACAGTTCCCGATGTCCCGTACTTGGTTTGGCTTACCGTTTTGCTGTTGATCCCGTAGCCTCCGAGATAATCGCCGACTGCTTGACCGTTATTCCCGGGGGAGCCTCCGTTTCCGCCCTTTATACCGTTCGCGCCTTTTCGACCGAAAAAAGTTTGCGTCACCAAATCATAATAGCCATCGACTGAGGTTTCACCGGACGCGCTTGACAATTCCCCAAATGTGCTGTTTCCGGCAGGCTGTGCCGCCGCATATTGGAATTTTTGCCCGGTTATTACATTTAGCGATGCGATTAAAATTTTTCCGCCGGAGCCACCCTCGCCTCCTTCGCCGCCTTGACCGGCGGACGAACCGGAATAGGAGCCGGATGACCCGCTTTTGGACTGCGAAGAAATGCTTGCCGAGCTGCCTGCGCTTCCGCTTGCGCCCGTTTCGCCGCCGCCAATAACCACAACACGAATTTCACCGTCTATTACTGATTCCCAATCGCCGGAGCCGGTAAGCAGCACGCGCTCGTCGTAGTATTCCGTGGTTTCCGGCTGCGGGGGCAGAAAGCCGACGAGCGCCGTCATTTCGCTCTTGAGTGTGCCGCTCATGGTCGTGTCAAGGCTCACGATGCACGCAGAGACCATCTTTTTATCGTAGGGGTGATAGACGCTGACCACATGTCCGGGCTTCTCCTGCCCACTTACAATGCCGTTGGTGATGGTCTCTCGGCACTTATAATAGTCTGCCAACCTTTTGGCGACAGCGGAGGAATTGACAAGAGAGACGAGCGTGGCGTCCGTGACGGACTTGACGTTTTCCGCCGCGTTCTCTGTGACGGTTTGCGTCACAAGGCGCGTGTTGTGGATGTACGTTTTGCCCTTGAGCGAGCCGGAGCCGGAGGAGATTTTGGCGTAGTTTGCGCCACTCTCCAAAATGGTGAAGCCTGTCGCTGTGAGTGAGTGCATTGGCTCGGAGAAGGTGATGATATCGCCCTGCTGAGATGTGCCGGAAAACAGCTCCTTTTCGTCGGTTCCCGCGATGTACTGATGCTCCGTGACGGTAACGGCGGAGATGGGCGAATCATACTTGACCGTGCCGCCGGAATACGAGCGGTCGACCGATATTGTAGATGCCGCACCGTCCCACAACGGTTCGATTCGGAGCACCCCGTTCAGGTCGGTGCGGAGATACGCGCCGATGGCAAACAGAACTTGCACAAGATTGTCTCGCGCCGACCGGTCTTTGCCGTTTGCGTAAGGGAGCCAGCCGTACAGTTTGGTTCCCGCATACACAGTTTTTACGAGAATCGGAATGCTCCCGCAGATTTCTTTTGCTACTTCCTCAACGGTCTGTCCTGTGTAAATGCTTCCGGGATGCGGCATTTTCGATAACGCCCCCATCGGAGATTGACCGGTAAGCGAATACGTATTTGGCCCAATGCGCGAGATGCCTCGTTTGACGAATCGCGCCTTGATTGCATTATCTCGATAAATAACGATTGGGGTGTTGTCCGGTAGCGCAGCAAGTTGCTTGCCTGCCGTTTTTGTGTAAATCTCCGCACTAACTGTATCGAACGATAGATTGCTCTCGTCTAACGCCATTTCTTGAAAAGCGGAGCAATAATCCAAGCGCATATCGTCTTTTGATGCGTCGCGGTCGAATTGGTAAGAGCCAATTAAAATATAATCCATAGCCCCCCCCTTACGGTGTGATCTGTGGCGCGATGGGTATAAAGTGGATTTCAATCTCGCCCCAGTAATTCACGCCGTTTTCGACCTTTTCAATGTCGTGCGACGCGCTGGTATAATATGCGCGATAGGAGATCGTTGAGTTGCCGTCCGCCGCCTCCAGCAAAACCGAGTCATCAACGGAATGGGATTTGAGGTAATTCCAAAACGCATCGTAGCTTCTGTAATCGTCCCCTCTGCGGAAAACGGTCACCTTATGCCCGATGTACGTTCCGAGCACATCGCGAATCATTCGCCCGGTGTCTTTAGACCGTCCGGCATTCTCTCCGTCCAGAACATTGAAGTTCTCGTTGTATTTGGATATTGCTACGTTGACATCAAACGATGTCCCATTGAGCTTAATGTAATTCATATCCTCCGCCTTTAAGTCAGTTGGATGCCAACGCGCTGCGTCTGATCCTTGTTGAGCTTGAAGATGATGCGCCCCAATTCCTGTTCGCCAATCTTGAGGATCGCCGTCTGGTTGCCGCCGCCATACTGTGCCATGCCGCGCGCCACCGCCGCCTCTATAGCAGCCGCGGGAGCCTCGATGTTCGTCCCTTGCTTTTGGTCGCCGAGCACCGCAAGAAATTCCCTGTTCGGGGGAATGACCGCGCCGGTCGCCAAACGGGGGATCGAAGCGGAATTGATGGACGGCATACTTGTCTTGACTGAGCCGCCGGTAAATGCGCTTTTGATGGTGTCCATCGCGCCGGATGCCCAAGACTTGACGCTTTCAAATGCGGATTTCAAGCCATTCAGCAGTCCGTCGATGATGTTTTTGCCCAAGTCCTGCCAATACTCGATCGTAAAGTATTTGGCGACGTTGGCGTTCCACCACTCCTTGATGCCGTCCCACGTCTCACTAAGCTTGTTCTTCAGGTAGTCCCAATTGACTACCGCTACCGACGCGAGGCCCGCCGCGCCCGCAACGATCATGCCCATTCCGAGCGGGATGCCCACGCCGGTAAACACCAGAAGAACACCTAAGACGAGCAGAGCGCCGCTGACCAGCGAAATGATCGCCGCGATTGGGCCGCCGAGGTATTCGGTGATAGCGGTCCAGTTGACCGCGACCGTAGCGACCAGCCCGACCGCTCCGGCAGCGATCAGCCCAATGCCGATTGGAAGTGCAACGCCGGTCATGGTCAGGATGATGCCGAGCACGAGCAGTGCGCTGCTTACAAGCGCTGTAATTGCGCCGATGGGGCCTTGCAAGGCGGTCTGGATAGTGCCCCAATTTGCCGCTACCGACGTAGCCAGCCCAATTGCGCCCGCAATCATAAGGCCGAGACCAATCGGAACATTTGCGCCGCTGAAAGCCAGCACAGCGCCGAGAACAAGCAGGGACGTTGAGAGCATCGCCGTGACAGCTCCGATAGGGCCTTGAAGCAATGCCTTGATGGTGTCCCAATTCGCCGCAATGACCGCCGCCATTCCCATCGCGCCCACGACCATCAAGCCGAGGCCGAGCGGGATATTCGCACCGGAGAACAACAGGATAGCGCCGATCTCAAGGAGCGCGAAGCTGATGATCGCAGTAACGATGCCGAGGGGGCCTTGTAAAAGTGCTTTGATCGTGTCCCAATTTGCCGCTACCGCCGTCGCCAAGCCTATCGCTCCGGTGACCATGAGCGCCAAGCCAAGAGGAATGTTGACCCCGGAGAACAGGATGATCGCACCGATCGCCAGCAGGGCCGCGGACAAGATGCCCGTAACAGCTCCGATCGGCCCTTTTAAAGCATTTTGGATCGCGCTCCAGTCGGTGCTGACCGCACCCAAAATGGCAAGCGCACCCATCGCCATCAGCCCAATGCCGAGAGGGACATTCACGCCGGAAAACGCCAGCGCCGCACCGATCGCCAGCAGGGCCGCCCCGGTAAACAGCTCCATGATGGCACTAAGCTGGTCGTTGATTCCGGTTGAGAAGTCCGGGGCTTTATTCTCTTCCTGACTTCCCGACAATTTGTTGATTTCATCGAACGACGCAAGGGATTTGCTTGCCTTTTTTGCAGACTTCCCGGTCTTGTCCAGCGCGTCCGATTCTTCGTAAAGGTTTTCGGCTGCCTTTGCAGATTCCTCGGCAGTCGTTCCAAAGATCATGGAGACCAGCTCAGAGATGGCGTTGACCACGCGCGTGATGACGTCGACGAGCACGGTGAACGCCGGAACGACCACGTTGACGATTGGCTGCGCCAGCGTTCGCAGCGCTCCTTTCAGTTTGGCGACCGCCGCCATCGCCTTATCGTTGGTCTGGATCGCGCTCCACATATAGCTAGTTAACGTTCTGAGAGCTTTGGTAATAAGCGAAAAAACAAGCACTCTTTTGGCGAGCGTTTTAACGTGGCTCACAAATTTGTCCATTTGTTTACTGGCTGCCTGTGCCGCCGGAGAAATACCTTTGGCGTTTTCTCTTGCTGCCATAATTTGTTTAGACAAATCTCCGGCTCTATTCGTCATGCGCTCAAGGCTTCGCGTGTCTCGTGCAATCGAGGTATCCATGCGCTCTACTTTGTTCTGCACGGAATCCCACTCTTTCTGAAGAGCTTTTACTGTTTGCTCTTGCTCCTTTATTGTGCCAGCTGTGTAAAACTCGTCGCCGTTCCGCATTTGGTCAAGCTGGGCTTTGGCTGCATCGAGGTTTGCTGCGATCTGCTTAGACTGCTCAACCAAGGGCATTTGCTCCTGCTTTTTGTCGCTGATTTTTTCATTGAGCGCATCAATCTTTTTTTCAAGCGCAGTCAATTCCTTTTGCGCGTTTTTCGCGTCTAATTCCGTATTGATAACAACGGAACCATCTGCATTCGCCACAAAATCACCACACTTTCTACTTGCGTTTTATTTTTTATGTGCTATCCTGATAAAAGGAGGGATTAAAATGATTGCTATTTTAGGTTTGTTAAGTATCGCAGGATTTGTTGTCTCATTGCTCACTTTGGTTATTTTTGCAATCAGGAAAAAGAGGAAGAAGATCGCTTTAATATCCCTTGCTACATTCTTTGTTCTTTTTGTTGTATGCGTATCTCTTCCAACATCGGATGGCTCAGAAGCGTCAAATGCAAATAGCGTTTCGTCCACAGCGCCAAATCCTCTTAGTGACGAAACCCGGGATTTAAAAGAGGAAACGGATGCAATTACATTTAGTGGAGAAAATTACACCGCCGAATATTTAAAATGCTGGGAAGCAAGCGGATTGACTGGCTGTTTTTATATTGATGTAAAAATCAACAACATCGGAGATAAGGAATGCATCTATTTGCTCGATGATGTTTATGCGGATGACACGCATTGTCAAAGCGGTTCGGGCTTGCCGATTACGGCACTTCCTTCCAAAAATGTGAGAGCGTCATTTGTTGTTTTTTGTGAAACCCCATTAAGCGAAATATCAAATGTCGAGTTTACGCTGAATGTTTTAGACTCTGAAAACTACAACACACTTGAAACAAGCAACACGGTTTCCGTTATGCTAAACGCTTGAATTTTGCCGCCCTCTTCGGGGGGCGGCTTTTCATATCCACTTGCTGATAACGTCCTCATCCTGCGCCGTGTACTGCCGCTTAAAGTCGACCATCCGCTTATTCCGCTTGTAGAATTCCTGCTCGCCCTTGTCGAGCTTCTTCCCTTTTGCTCTTTTGCTACGGATAGAAACGACCTGCGCAAAGGTGCAGTCTCCGATCTCCTGATACGCGGATACCCATGTCCACCAATGCAGATATTCGGCGGCTCTGACTTCTTTCCCGAGAACGCGGTTGACAGGCGCGACGATCAATGGAAAATCCTGCTGCCAGTCCATCAGTTTCGGCCCGCGCTTTTCCTCGCGCTGCTCTTCACCGCAGTTGATGAATTTCACGCATTGCCGGATAGCGTCCTCATAGTCGCTCTGCGGCATTTCGGAAAAGTCGGTGTAGAAGATGTCAAGCATGGCCTCCGCTTTGTCCTGCTCGTCCAGCTCGGCATCGGAAAGCGCCTCAATGATCGTCAGAATGTCGCGGTAGTCCGAGCGCACCCGGTACTCTGTGCCGTTCACCTCGACGGCGGTCGGCAGATCGTACCTCATTTATGGTATTTCTTCGTGTACTTGCTCACGCGGGGATTGGTCGCCTTCTGCTCGCGGGCAAAGGTGGTATCTACCTCGTCCATAATGGCCAGCATCAGATTGGCCCAAACAGGCAGGCCGTCCGCCAGCGCGTACACGTTCATGCCTCCAAACAGAGCCGAGCAGATGTCGAAACCAAAGACCTCGCCGATGATGTCGCGCATCTCCTCGTCCATTTTGCGTGCCGTCTCAAACACCTCGCGCTTGTTTGCGGTCTTTTCGACCTCCGCCTTATACGCTTCCTGCTTTTTGTCGAGCGTATCAAAGGCGTTGAACAGCTTCTCCACGAATGTGCTGTCCGTCGCGTTAAAAGCCAGCTCACAGGTCTTGCCATCCGTCGTTTCAAGCGTCTTTCGGACTACACCGGAATTGATGGAAATAATGTCGCTCATAATGTCCTCCAAATTGGGGCGGGTCTATGCCCGCCCCTTTGTCTTTAGGTATCTGCCGTAAAGGTCACACCGCTGGCGCTCTTGGTAATCGTGCCAAGCGTCCGGTTGCCGCCGTAAGTGATCTCGCTCGCGATGTTGAGCGTGCCGCCGCCGTCGCCGCCGATAGACGTGACCGCAATTGCGCAGGAATCATAGCGCTCGGCAAACTTCGCGTCGCCGCTCGTGGCGTAGAAGTGACCGATCATCATGTCCTGATTGGCAAGCGCCTGCGCGTCGTGATCTTTGACCGCAAGATTCCACATCTTGACCGCCGCCGCGTCGCCCGCATCCAAAGGAATCGGGTCAAACGTCTGCGTGATAACGGGCTTTTTCATGGTGGTAAAGGTGTTACCGAGAATGTCCTGCTTGCTTTCCTGCCCCCAGTCCATTTCCTCAGTGGAATCTTCCACGCGCTTACCGATGGCACTCCAAACGGGAGCCGATGACGTGCCGGTATTCAGATACGCAATCAAAAGCTCGCGGTCAATGGTCTGGCCTTCGGTGGTCGCAAAAACTAAATCTGCCATTATACATTCACCTCGTATGTTAGTTTAAGAGGAACCATATAGTCCTCGTATTTGTCGCTGGTTGCGCCGAGATACGATGCAAAAGCCACCGTCTCTACGCGCAGGGCGCGTCTCCCCTCTCCAATGTTTGGGCGCTGTGTGTTGGCCCAATCCGCAAATTTGTTCAAAGCCTCGACTGCCTTTAAGCGCGTGTCATCGCTTGTTCCCGGAGGCGCGATCTGGTAATGGATTTCAAACGAATACTCCGCCTGATACCCGCCGCAGACATACTTCTTGGTGATAACAGCGCCCTGCACGGACGAAAGCGCCATGCCTACCGTTTTCGCCGCGAAATACTCGTACTTGATCAGCTCCACGTTATCAGGGATATTGGGGCATTTGTTTGCCCAAATCAATACAAGGCGGTCGAGATCGGATTTTTCAACGCTTGACGCAAGCGTTACGGTCTTTTCTTTAGAGATCATCCTTTACCTCCTTTTCTGCTACACGTAGCCACTTTGGGAGGTTTTGAGCTTTCGACGCTTCAAACCAGTGCGAAGATGTATTTGGATGCCAAAACTTTAGGTCTTTCTCAGGCACCGCCGGAACTTTTGTTACGCCTTTTCTCGCATAGGAACTTCCCGTCAGCGGATCAACGTACAGTTTGCCGTAATAGAGATACCGAGCGTATGGGCCGGGGTAGATGATCTCGTTTCCGGATACCAGCGTCCGCGTCCTCAACGATCCCGTGCGCATCGGGACAAATGGCGCGGTATCTTTTGCCACCTGTACCGCAAGCGTGTGTTCTGCGCGACTGCAAGCGCTTGCAATGGATTCTTTGACTGCATCCATGCCAGAGACGTCGATGGTAAATTTTAGCGCCATCTCATACGCCTCCGCATTCCCAATGCTGCATATCTTTGCTGCCAAAGTCCATTGCGTCTACCTTTGTCAGATTCCAGCAGTTATCCTGTGAAAACGCCACATCTTCCTTATCGGTGATAAACTCGCCCTTGATGAAAAACGTAACCCCACCGTTGCCGTTGACCGAAAGCGTCCACAGTCCGGTCTTATCCGTGGCACGGTAAAACTCCTGCGGCCCGACGTACTTCTTGGGCTTACCCGTCACCCCGTCTATCGCTTCTACGGAAAACGGGATATACAGGTTGACCGCATCCGCGCCCTCTAACCCAGTCTTGCGCACATTTGCGCCCTTTGACGCTTCGCACAGCACGCCGCGCAAAATCGTGACATAGAGCTTAGTAACGTCCTTAAACGTTGCCGGGTCGGTTTCCTTGACGGAGTTGTAGATCGTTACAGTATGGGGAGCGTACATTTGCAGTCACCTCCCCGATACAAAAGTCCGGTATGCGCCAGATACTCATTGCACAGGTTCGCAAGCATTTGTTTACTGGTGCTTACCGCATCCAGCACAGACTTTGCCGCTTCACCGCCGGTCGTAAGCGTGCGGGAATAGCTACCTACCGATTCGCTCTTGGTTTCCGGGTCTCCTGCATTGGCAAGGCTTTTTGTCGCCGCCTTCTGCGCCGCGTCCAACAAAGCGTACTGGTCGATCAACGCACAGCAGCACATCTTTACCGCGTCCAAATCGGCGTGACTTTCAGCCTTCCCCATCGTGTAGTAGTCGAGGAAGGAGCTGGCCCGAACAGCCAGACGCGGAAAATCTCCCTCGCTCACAGAACCTATATAGATTCCGGCGTAGTATGTATAATCAGCGTATATCATACGGGTCAGCTCCTTTCAGATCAAGAAACGGTAACGGTAGCAGTTCCAGTTTTGGCGCCGTCCTGCTTGGACTTGGCCGTGACGGTGATACTGGTCTTAGTCTCAGCGGAGTCGATAGTCAGCAAGCCGTCTTCGCTGATCTTGGACTTTGTGCCATTCTGGCTCCACTCGACCTCGCCGTTGATGATGCCCTCGCCGGTAACGGCAGCAGTAAACGCCTTGCTGTCGCCCTTTGCCATCGTCGCGGTAGCGGGCGAGACGGTAACAGCGGAGATGTCGCCGCCCTTTCCGTACACGGAGAACGGGAACGGGTCAGCCTTGTCCACGTTGTAAGCGTTAACGGGATTCGCGATCTCCCAGCCGAGACGCATGACCGCGCGCAGCGCCACCATGTCATTCTGCATCAGGTTGTAAGTGATGGCCTTGGTGGTGGGGTCTTGGATAACACCCTCGGTGAAAATCTTGAACGTCATGTCCTGACGGATGGCGTAGACGAGCTGGCTCCAGTCACCGACGATCATCTGCGCCTGCGCGGGATCGAACGCGCCATTCATGGGGAAATACATATCCATGCCGTCAAGGCCGTAACGGGTAGACCCCTGCATATCGGACTTGAAGATGGGCTGGCCGGTGGTGTCCTTGAGACCGCGGAGCTTGCCGCGCATCTGAATAGCGGACATTACGCCATTGGGGTTAAAGCCGTCCAGCTCGACCTTGGCGATCAGGCCATTCTCGCCCATGATGTCGCTGAAAATGTCGGAGCTGATGGGCACACCGTTGCCGGCAGCGACAGCAGCAGGAACAACGCCAGTGCGCCAAGTGCTCGGCTTGTTCGTGCCAAACAGGATAGCCGCGTCGATGACCTTGCCGAAAGCCTCGGTCAGGCGGGGCTTGACCTCGCCCCAAATGTCATAGTCCGCATCATCGAGAGCAGCCTCGGGAATGGGGACGATAACCGCGATTTCCTCGGCATACAGCTTCTTCTTGTCCCACGCCATCTTGGTGGTCTGCTTGAAGGCGTCGCCAGCGCCGTCGCCGGTCGCTTCGCCGTTGACGAAATACGCGGAGGGAAGCGCGTCGAGCACGTTGATGGTCTGCGTCTTACTGGACATATTCGCCAGTCTGCGGCCCATACGAAGAACGGCAGATTCGGCGATAGCGCCCTGCATGATTTCGCGAGTTACGGGTTCCGGGATAAGGCCGGAAAGTGCGGAACGATCAATACTTGCCATGTTGTAATCTCCTTTTTGTTACTTGAGTGCGCCGCGGATCAGATTGTTCATCGCGGCATTGGTATCTGTTTTCTTTTCGCCGCCGCCAACAGCGGCGGACCAGTCGATTTTTACGCCGTCTTGGAACGCGGACGGATCGGCGCTGACTTGCGCTTTGTGCCATTCGTCAAACCCATCAAGCGCACCATCTTTGATTTCAAGGTGCTTTGCTTTCAGGTCTGCCAAATATGCCTTTTCCGCAGCCTTAGAGCTGAATTTCACGCCCTTTTCAGCAAGCGTCTTACGGATCACATCTGCGTAGTCATAATCGGCGATCTTGGACTTGTAGCCCTCGATCTCCTTTTTGAGCGCTTCCGTTTCCGCGCTGCCGTTCGCTGCAAACTGCTTGTTTTTTTCCACTTCCGCGTCCAGCTTGCTCTGAACAGTCGAAAGCGCCTTTGTGATTCGCCTGTCAAACTCCGCCTTATAGGTGGGCTCAGCCAGTATTTCATCAAAAGTCTTAATTTCGTCTGCCATTTTTATTCTCCTTTTATTCCCACAGCGTCATTCCCCGCTGCGTATTACAAAATTCGGTTGCCTTTCTGACTTCTTCCCAGTTCAATACAACACCTTCATTCTCTCCCGCTGCTCTGGCAGCCCTGCCGCCGCGCTGAACGCCTTGTATTTCGCGTTTAACCGCCGCATCCGTATGTTTACCGCCCGTTCTTCTTCATGCAGACCTGCGGCCTTGTAGGCGGCTTTCTCGCGCTTTAGCTTGCGTATGGTGCGCTCTACCTTTCGTTGCTCCTGCGTGGCCTCGTATGCCGTATAAGTCTTGCCCTCAAACGTAGAGCCCAAACCATCGTCAATGTGGGCAAGCTGTTCGTCTGTGTAAGTGCGCTCGCTTACACCCTCAACCCAAACATTGCGGCGGTGGCGGCAGTTGGCTCCTTCCAGCCCATCCACGGCACCCAAACCGCACACCTCGTAGATGCTCGGGTAGATGTCCCCTGCGCGAATACTGTATACCTTGCCTTGCCAGTCTTTATGGCTTGACCACGGTGACGGCCCTGGCTTATCTCTCGCGCCGGCATGGGCAGACACTTCATAATACGGCGTTTCTAAGTATTCCGCCGCTTGCTCCGTGTACTTACTGCACAGCTGCGATACGCCTGTCATTACGGCACGGCGCGCAGCTACGTCTACATGGTCGCGGTGTCCGCTCTCATAGTCCACCACGCGCAGGCCATTGCTTGCAAGCTCCCTAACGGCGTCTTTGATTGCTTGCCCATACGAAATAGCCCCGCTTTCTACTTTCAACGTGGCGGCATCTAAAGCCCATTGGTACGCCTTTGCAGGGGGCAGCATTGTGCGGCCAGCGTCCACTAAAAAGCCCATTGAGCGCGTTATGTTGCGCAGTGTTTGCTTCGTCTGCTCGTATATTGCCCAAGTATCTTCTACGCTTACCAGCGTTTCAGGCTGAGTGATATGCGCAAGGTCAATCAACTCGGTGTAATACTTCTGGTTGCGCTCCACCACATCGTCAAGCAGCTCATTTAACTTCGATTCGCTAATGCCGGTTGCTTTGCGGATTGCTTTCTCAATCTCTTTTAAGTCGATTCCGTGAGAACGCAACGCCCGAATGTCTTGCACCGTTACCTCGTTCAACTCATCCGCAGCCTTGAGCCGGGAACATATCTCCATCAGCAGCGTGTCCTCAAGCCCACGGTACAGCTCTGCCAGCTCTTCCGGCAGCGCATCCAAAACAGAAGGGGAGAATGGGTATTTTGGCACTGCCCGTCACCTCACTCCACTTCGTTCTGCTGCTCCGTGGTCATTTCCTGCATCTTCGGCAGCGCCGCCTTTGCGGTCTCCTCGTCCTCGTTCATCCACTTCATGCGGAACTCCCAGTCGTTCATGATGCCAGCGGTCAGAAGTTGCATATCGCGGGAAAAATCGGTTTGCTTGTCCTCAATTATGCTGTCATCGAAGTCGATGGAGATTTCCACATCCTCATTAAGCCCAGCGTTCATGGCTGTGTTGCCCAGCCGCAGAAGAATGCGGCACAGCTCCACGAGCGCCTGCTCGAGCACAATCTCATGCTTTTTGATCGTGCGGAACATGGTAGAGTTCTCGCTGATGACCTGTGTGGCAGTTGCTACGCTGCCACCGTCAAAGCGGTAATAGGTCTCGCCGAAGCCGCACTTACTGGACAAAATGTTGAGCTGATCCTGAATGCCGGTGTTGTGCTCCGCCGTCCGCAATGTCATATCAATCGGCGTAATAACCGCACCGTCATTTACGTCCTCCGGAAGAGCGTAAAACGCGACGTCGTTTGGATCAAATACCGGCTCTCCGTCAATGTACTTCGTTGCGGCTGGTTTCACCATAATGCGCTTTTTCCCGAGCTTGAACTCATTGACGTAGCTATCATAAGCAATATCCACGCCCTGCATTACGTCGATAGCATTTGCATACACCGAAATGCCGGTTGGAAGCAAATAGTTAAAGTTATTCGCAATGTTGGGTCGGTCAATAACAAATTGACGCTTGTCGCTTCCGGTATGTACAACAGAGGGGATGCGCTCAAAGCCCTTAACATTGGTCAGCGCTTCGTCTGCAAGTTGCTCATTATCATACCGATAAATGCGGTTCTCAATGACGTATTCGCCGCTGTCCTCTTTGCGATGAATTTGCAGATAGAGGTAATCGCGCCCGCCCCTTGTAACTACAGAGGAAAACGCGCACTCGCTGATATATCCGTTCTGCCATGCCAACGGGTAGATATTTTCGATGGTCACATAGTCCAGCACAATGCCGGAGGCGTTGCCTGGTACGATCTCGCCGCTCTCGTTGACCTCCTGCCCCACCACGCGGGTAATGTATGCCACCGTGCCAAGCGCGGACTTCATTTCCTGCATCTCGTTTGCCTTGACGGCAAAATTGTTCTCCGTCAAGATGCGGTCAATAAACTCCTGCTCCTTATTCCCTTCAAGCGTTATCTGCACCTTCTCGTTCATGAGCAGATTCGCCCAATCCTCGCACAGCTTCTTTCCCATTCCAAGGGAATACCGCTTGCAATTGACCATGCTTTCACCGTTACGGACGCGGTAATTGTGGAATCCTTTTACATTGCCCTGATACCAGCTTTTCCACTCCGCAACCTTGCTGTAAAACGATTCAGGGATCGTGGTATAGCCAAGCTCGTTAAGTTTTAAGATAACTGCATTGCTCATATCATGCTACCCCAATATCTTAATTCTCCGTCTTTTCTCGCTTCCGCAGCCTCTGCCAATGTATTAAATATCCCCAGATGTATTTTTTTGCTGTCAACGTAAATCGTGGCTCTATATTTCCCATTCTCCATATGAACCCCGTTTACTCCCGTTTTGTTTATCTTTTCAATTCTTTTGTTTCTTGCCTGTTGTGTGTACGTTGCCCACCTGCAATTATCAGGCGTATAATCCCCGTTCACAGAAATCCTGTCAATTGTCAGATTATCGGCATATCCATTTTCGAGTGCCCACTTGATAAACGCAATTGAAGAGTTATTCCACTCGCAACACACGCAAATCCCGCGACCACCATAAGCCGCATAATCTTTGTCGTTCGGGTTATTGCAGCGTTGCCGTATCCCTTGCCATATTTTATAAATCCTTGGGTGCCGCTTTTTAATGCCAAGTTTACGCAATTACGCCCATCCTCCTATACAGCGGTTCCAGACCATACCGCGCAGCAGAAATGCAGTGGTCATTTGCGTCTGGGTAGCCGCTAATAATATCGCCATCTTTATTGCGCTCATACTCATAGCTCACAAACTCATCGCAAGCGTGAGGCGTTCGCCGCCTATCAATTACGATTTTTGAGCGCCGCGCAAGGTATTTCATTGAATAATCCAAAGATCCCGGCCCTTTTACCGCGCCTTTTGCGGGCAGACCCATTGCCCGGTAATCTGCAACGCTTTTAGGCTCCGCACTATCGCAAATAATGTAAGCGTCTGTATACCCTTTATTGAGTATCCATTGCGCGGTTTCTGCATTGCTTTTCTTGTGGCAATAATATTCATCAAGAAAATACAGCGTGTTCCGTGCGCTGTCATACGCCATACGCAAAAAAGCAAATGCATCTGGATAATACCCATAGTCAACGCCCTGATAAATGCGGTCGAAGCGCGACATTTCCTTGTCGGTGATTTCTCTCAGTTCCAAATTTTCAAACACATTGCCACCCGTGCCGACCGGAATGCCGAGGTATTCGTGCTGATATGCACGCTCGTCCGTCTCTTTGAGGTGTTCCGCTTCTGCAAGAAACTGTTCTCCCAGCCACTCAGGCGGCGCTTGCAGATACGTTGACTTGTGGCACAGGCGGTCATCGCGTTCCTCCAAGCTGTCCTTGTTTGCCCAGTTGTCGCGCGAAATCGGCGGGTTGTAGCTCTCAAAATTCCAGAACATCGAGCCGCCGCGCATGGTCGACTGCAAGATCGTTCGTATCTCCGCACGTCCAGCAAACTGGTCTTTTTCCTCAAAGTGCGTCACGGCGATATAGCCAAACGGTACTTTGATAGACTTGATCTTCATCGGGTCGTCAGCGCCGCGAAACATGATCTTCTGCCCGGTCGGCTTATAGATCAGCTCCATCGGGGAGACCTTTGCTTCCCAATACGCCGCCATGCCCAGTTCACCGATTGCCCAGATATACTGCGCATACACGCTATCGCGGATCGTATTTGCCACCTTGCGCAGCACGAGCGCGTGCGTGCCTGGATTGTTTATTAGCAGCAGGGGGACGAGCACAGACACCGTGGACGACTTCAGCGAACCTCTCCCGCCGCTAAAATCGTAGTGCGTGTGCCCATGATGAAACACATCGTGAGCCACATCGTAAAAAGCCGAGCCGATTTTTTCTGACAAGAGAATATCAGACATCAATAACCACCTTGACGGAATCCGTGCTTATTTTTGTCTCGTTCATTTCACGCCACCCAAAATTACAGCCAAGCGAGAATTTCGCGCCGTTCGCACCGTCTTTGTCGTAGAGCCGAGATTCGGCGTATTCCTCGCAGCGTGACTTCGCGCGCGTAACCGTGTCCGCGAACTCCGGCCTCCCCTGATAATCAATCAGCGCCTGCCGGCCGGTAAACCCCAGCGACAGCGCCAGCCCTGTTACCGTCGGCGGCTTTTCATCTAAAATAATCGGTCTTCCGTATTTATCTGTGGCAACATCGCCGCCAATCATAAGCGGTGTTCCTTTGCAGCTCTCAAAGTAAGCGTCAATAGCTTCCTGCATTGCCTTTACGCTTTTCCATTTTCTTGGCGCTCCGCCAGCCATACGCTCACTCCCTTTCGTTTTGCTGCCGGTAATGATTTATTCCACGATCATCCAGTCATCAGCCAGCATATCCGCCTGCGATGCCAGCCAGCCGAGCTGCACGCCGGAGGTGCCGACAAAAGCAAGCGCTTTGTTTCCGATAGCTGCGTGATTGGCGTTGATCACCTCATGCGCAGCATTCTCATAGCTGATGCGCTCCGCAAGCTCGACATACTGATTCTTGCCATTCCATCCGCGCCTGGCAATTCTCTTCCCTTTCTTCGCTGCTTCAATGGCAATGCCAAAGCTCAGGCAGTCTGTTTCCCGATATGCGGCCTCGAACACATTCTTTGGACTAAAGCTCTCATAACCGTCCTGGTAGCGGACCTTGTAGCCATCTTCCTCGGGGTCCATACTCTTGGGGATGGGCTAGTCCTTCTCGTAGACCGTGCAACCCTTGCGAATAGCCGGGACTGCTTCAATGATTTTCGTGCCAATATACTTTTTCATTTCGTATAACCTCTTACCATTATTTTGCTACTAGCCCCCACCCCTTGGCCTTACATAGCAGACTTTACCCACCCTAACGGGCACATCTGGTACGGCATTGCAGTCCTGCCCTGCTTTAGCGCTTCAGGGAAAGTCCCCGTCACTCGCTGTGGTCTCCCCTTACGGGGCACCTATGCCGTGTATGTGCAGTTCCCGCTTAGATTGTCACACGCTCATGCCCGCTTGATGCCCCGCAAGCATTTCAAGCGCTTTCATCAGTCACGGCAAGGGGGACGCATCCCCGCGCGCAGTTTTCAGCAGGCATTGTCATTCTCTGTGAGGCGTTCTGCGTACTCTCACATCATCCGGGAGCTACCCGGCCTCTGGTGCAGATGGTGAGGATTTGCACCTCACATGCTTAAACAGTCCGCAGCAAGCTTTATGCGCGATCCGAGGTAGCTACTTAACCCCAATACGTGAGCATTCCGTTGCGCTTATTTAAGTCACATACCCTTGCAGCGTCTACCTATTCCGCCACATCTGCATATTGCCCTCAACCGCCCGCCCCGAAGGGCGGGCTATCAAGGGAGGAGGAAACAGATGAAAAAGCAGAGGCGTGAAGAGCCTCGCCCCATCACGCTTCTATTTTTGCATAGGTTTTTCTTATTTTTCCCCTTAAAAGGGGAATTTTCAAAATTTTTTTAGATAATCGTCCACGGTCATCGGATTATCCGTCCGTCCGAGCAGATAATCGACCGACACCCCGAATTTATCGGCAATACTTTCCAATGCGTCCGTTGTGGGCGTTGCCTCCCCCGCCTCGTACCGCCTCACTGCGTCACGGTGCAGGCCGCATAGTTCAGATAAGACATATTGCTTTATTCTCTTTCTCTCCCGTAAGCGCTTCAAGCGCTCGGGAAACGCGTTCATGCCAGCACCTCCTCCGGGTCGATGGTATGCTGATTGTTCCCCGACAGCCACCACCAGATGTTGCTTTTGGAAATGCCTACCGCCTCGGCAAGCTGGCGGCGCGTGTACTGCCGCTCGCAGAAAACCTTTTTCAGCGCCGGATAGACACAATAGGGAAATTCGATCATTTTCTCCCCACCCTCCGTTTGTATCGGTCTTTTGGCCTCTGAATGTAATTGATCATCGCGCTTTCTTCGGCTATGCTGGCCGTTTCGTTGCTTTTTGCCTCTTTCTTTTCTTTCAGCCACGCAGCGTATCGCTCACAGGTCGAATGACAGCCGACGTGCCGCTCCTGACAGTTAAAGCAGCTCATATCATCCCACCTCGTACTGCGGACAGGCCGTGACAATGTAGCTTGTTTTGTAATGCCTGCGAGCGCCGCCGCATGAATTCATCAAAACCTTTGTTCTGATCGCGTGCCACCCCTCGACCGGCTGCCACTTCAGCTTCCGCGTTTCCTTGTCGCATTCCGACCAGGGACATTTCCCGCAAGCGTATTTGCACGACCAGCAAAGCGTCGAACTTTGTTCTGCCATTTATACTTCCTCCACCCAGATGCCGAATCGCTCCAGCATCAGCTTTTTCTTGATGATATAGTCCTTTGTCTTAAAGCCCTTTGCGTCCTCTACAATCGTTTTCCCGTCGCGGGTATACACGAAGTCGGCTATGTATGTAACTGCCCTCACAGCGGCTCCTGTGGGCGCCCTCTGCGCCCCCACGAGCTTGTATGTCTGCTGCAGCTTCAAATCGTGTATTTCCCCCGCTTTCAGCAGCAGCCGCAGCTCATCATAGTGATCTGCCTCGTGCTTGCTGTCAAACGTGATGCCATGCCGCACGGTTTTGCGGTTGTGGTACTTGCCCGTTTTCTGAGCAAGTACCTTTTCAACCACCTGTTTTTGTGCCGCAGGCCCAAGACGCGCAAGGTCAGATGCCGTCAGGCTCATTTCTCCCTCCCGTCCGATACGAGGACCACGCGCACCTTGCCGAACTGCTCAAGCGCCATTGCCACGGCCTCCTTGGTCGCCAGCTTGTCGCCGTGTTCTTCGATGTCGATTATGATGCGGATCATGCGCCGTCCTTCCTCTCGCCGTAGGAGCAGAAACCGTCCGGCGGCATCCTGTACTCTTCGTCGTACCGAGCCCGTCTATAACACCACCCAGCCTTAATGTTCTTTCCATCTATGCGTAGCGACGTCTTTCCGTAGTCCTTGAAGTGCTTACAGTCCTTGCATCGCGTCACGATCACGGCATCCACGGTGGGAGCAGCGGCCACGATGGGCAAAGCAATTTCGTCCCTATCTGCGTTGTCGTACCACGGCTCGTCTTCAAGCTTTTCCCATAAGGTGTCACCATCAATCAGCCGCATCGCTGTCACCTCCGTCCATCTTCGCGCCGCAGTTGGGGCAGTAATCCGGCAACAATTCAAACCCATTTACAAGCACTTGCGCCGCATCGTGGCAAACAGAGCACTCGTGCCTGTCTGGTGAGGGAACAAAGTTTCCTGCTTCTTCCCACGAAATCCACCGCCCATGCACCACGGGCGCAACGTCGGCGGCGGGGATTTCCGAGAAAATGTCCACAAGGTCTGCCATTGGTACTTTAAAGATTCCCGCGACTTTTTCTGCCGCTTCTACGGCACGAATGTATTCAGCCATTGTCAGCCCTCCTGTTCCATGCTTCGACCACCATTTCTACGGCGTTGCTTTCGTACTCCATGTTGTCCGTCAGAATCCTTGTACCTGCATAGCATTTAGAGCAAATTACTCTTACGCCGTTACCTACAAACAGCCGCGCTTTACCTCCGCAAAACGGGCACGGTTTCAGTTCAGTCATCTTTCATCGCCTCCACATAGCACCAGCTCTGGGGCGGGCGCTTAATGTCACCGCCCCATTTTTTGCAGTCTGTGCATTCCCGTGCGATTCTTTCCATGCAGAATACACATGGGTCAGTTGCACGCTGGAACTCGCTTAGTTCCCGCGGCTGGTCATAGATCAGCAGGTCGGAGATGTGCCAGCCGTAGCCGGTTTTCCCGTTGCCGATGTAGTCAGCAAGCTCCTCGTATGTAAGACAAGATCGCTCCATGTGCTCGAAAAACCAGTTCTGAATGCCACCATTGTCGAAAACATTGATGGGAAATATCTGGTCACAGGTAAACTCTCCAATGACCTTGCCGCCGCCGTAAAACTGTGGCCTTGGATAGTCCGTCGCAATGAAGTCCTCGTGCGGATATTTTGGCAGCGTGCAGTAGATATAGCACTTAAACGGCGTGTTCATCTTCGGGCGTGTCTTGCGCACCTCAATTGTCTTTTCGCCGTTGGCAATCTTTTCGCACCACTTCGGGCGGATACTCAGCATAACAGCCTTACTCATCCTTCATCGCCTCCAATGCCGCTTCCGCCTCCTCGTGGGTGAGGAATACGGTCTTGCCGAATCCGTTTAGCGCTACGCCATACTCCCGCCCTCTGGCGCCTATTGGTTCAAGGCCAATAAAGCCGATTTTATTGCCCATACCAATCCGCTTGACCTCGCACTCGCTTATATGCTTATCCGTGTCCAACAAGGCGAACACCCGCTGGCCCACCTTGCACGGCAGCACCACCAGCCGCCCGTCCTTGTCGGCCTCGGCCAGCTCTTTCATCCTGTCTACATCGACGCCGTTGAACAGCGCCGCAATGATAGCCATATCCATGCGCATCGAGGTTACATCGGATGGCATCATGTGCGTGTCCTCGTAGGCAGCAAGGCGCAGAAACCGCTCCTCTGGGATATTCCGCGGATACCCGTTTGCAAGGCGGCGTTCGTACTCTTCTCGTTGCGCGTCAGCTTCGCGTTTATTTGTCAGTCGTTCCATCACTCCACCTCCTGCATCCAGAACTCGCGGCGGCAATCAGAGCACAGCCTTCCAACGCACTCTTTTCGCATCTTTTTGTAAAATTTACAGGGGTCCAAAGTCAGACAGCCATCCGTAAAGCTAATCTCCGCCTCCGGCCACTGCTCCAGAAACACGCTCTGCCGCGTCTTGCGCGGGTGCTCCTTCGACCACTGCTCAACGGTAGCGACGATTCTCTTGAAATCTTCATCGGAGATGGTGCTCTCGATAACGCATTTGCTATCGCCAAATGGGCAACCCTTACAACCATCGTATGAGTTGCACATCCTTTTTCTTTCTTTCAAAAATTCTAACGCTTCCATCTTCTTACCTCCTCCAACGACATCCGTTACAGGCTCCCTCATGGGCCAGCGTGTAGTTCCCGCATTTCAGGCACAGTTCGTTCCGTAGTGCGTCAATTCCTTTCGCCTGCGCCTCGATCAAGTCAGCGGCGACCGCCAGATCGTCGCACAGGGTAATGGGCGTTTCCCATTGATTCCCCTCCGCCCATTCTGCGTGCTCACGCAACGCATTTACGAGTTTTTGATCTCTCATAGTTCCTCCCCAACGTCTCTTCCCCATTGCTCCGCCATAGCTTTGGCGATGCCGGAGAAAGTCTTTGCGCGGTTTTTGGCCCTATCCGTGGTAAACATACCTTTATGCTGTTTCCCATGCTTATGACTATAGCTGCCACTCGGACACCATGTTGCTGTCGGTTCAACGATGTTTGTCGGCTCCAACGGTGGTAAATTTCTCAACCATAAGCACGTTCTTTTAGTGTACGGATGTCCAAATTGATATGGCTGGATAATTTGCGAGTATTCCGGCATTACAAAAAGCTTGCTCGGTACAGGATTCTCAACCGCCACAAGTGGGATATCCGCCCGATAAAACTCCATAAAAAAGTCGCGTGCCTTTATCCCAAGCATAACCCTTTCCGGTTGCAGTTGATGCCCTTTCCACAAGTGCCGCGCCCCTGCATTGCTGAGGTATGTGCACGGCGGGTGTGCGATCAGCAAATCCCAAGTAACAATATGCGTTTCACCGTCCATTGTGGTGATAACCCCAATAGGTCTATTGACAACGTCCACGGCATCGCCTAAGATGTGCCACTCAGGATGCCCGCCGGACGGCTCCTGAATGTCACAGGAATATGCCTCATGCCCCAATGCCCGAAATGCCTTGCAGACTTCTTGCGATTCCTCGCAGGCAACTAAAACCTTCATCTCAATACCTCACTCCGATGTAATCCAGAAACCGACCATTGCTTCTTGTCGTGTCATGTCTCCTCCTAACGGGCATTCTTTCATTTCAGCCGGTAGTTTTTTGACCCGGTGATATTCAGCACGCAGCCTTTCGACCGCTCCGCAATGCGCGAGCCTATCGCCTCGTCCCAGTCCAGCACGCGCGAGATCGTCCACTCGGAGCTGATGATTGTCACAAGGCTTGGCTTAATATACCGAGCATTGAGCAGATCAAACGCAATGTTGCGATCGGCCTCTGTCGCCGTCCCCTTGAGAAAATCGTCGATGTACAGCACCTTGACGCTTTTCAGCGGGTCAATGGCATCTTGATATGCCGCGGCATCGTTGACCTTTGCTTTGATGGCCGGAATATCCGCACGCCATTGCACATAGCGCACCGGTAATCCGGCATCCATGAGCTTCCCGCACATCGCCGTGCAAAGATGCGTTTTCCCGCTCCCGGGGCTTCCTCCGGCGTAAAACCATCTTCCGCGCCAATCGGCAAGATAGCGTTCCGCTGCCTCTTTGGCCTGCTTCTGCCACGGCTCAGTCGCGCGGTAGTTCTCCATCGTGCATCTCTGCAAAAGCTCTTTAAGCCCGCTTCTTTCGATGCGTTGCAGATTCCTTTTGCGGATGGCGCATTCGCATTCCCGGTACTCCGCGTTTCCGTCTGCTGACCTCCGCACGGTGTATCCAACGCCGCCGCAGAGTGGACATTCGTCAGAGATTGACGGCTCCGGGGACGTTCCATTTTTTCGCATCTCTTCCAGTATCGTGACCATGTCCATTCATCGCGCCCCCTTTCTTCTCCAGCTCGCGCTTTTCCCATAGCTGGAATTTCTGCTGCCAGTTGTAGACCGGCTTTCCCTCGGTATCCCTCCAACCGGCGACGGAGTAAAACTCGTAGAATGGCTTGGGGTCAATAAGACCTCCGCGCAGCTTGGCATATTCGGCAACCTCGTCAAACGTGGGAGCCGTGCGCGGTAAGGGGGGAGAGGGGGATATATAGTCTTTTTCTTTGTCTTTGTCTTTGTCTTTAGTAGCCTTTTGTTCGCTTTCGGTCGCTTTATTTTGCTTTCGTCCGCTTTCGTACGCTTTGTTGCCACGCCCGCCAAGCGAACCATTTTTTGAATTGGTTTCTGAAATTTTATTATCTCGGTCTAATGTGGCTCGGAATACCGGAAACAGAATGCCTTCCCGCCCGTCGAGTTTTGGTTCAAGACCTGACCGCGCGTATTCCAGTACGGCGATAAATAGTCTCCCTCGCTCGGCATCTGACAAAGCGGCTGTTTGCTCAATCCAGTCATAATAGGCTTTGACATAGCATTTCCCCATGACTCATTTTCTCCTGTGTATCTGTTTGTGGCATGATTCGCAGAGGGTAATTCCATTTTTCTCAGAAAACCGTAGTTCCTTGCATGCCGACCAAGGCTTTATATGGTGTGCGTTCAGATTTCCTCCTTTTATGCCACAAATTTGGCAAGTATAATTATCCCGAGAAAAGACATCCTTTCTCCAGTTACTGTATTTTGAGCTACCGCGTTCTCTCTGGTTTTCCGGTGTTATCCCGCCTTTCCAGTTTGGGTGGTTTTCTCCTCGCGTGTATTTTGGCTTGTCCCTGTCGATCTGCGCCCTCATCATAGGGAAAAGAAACCGTTCGTTCCCGCCAAGCTGCGGGGCTTCGCCCGTCCTTGCGTATTCTAACAAGGAAGTGAAAAGCCTCCCCCTCTCAGCGTCACCGAGTGGCTCTATTGCGTCTAAGTAATCGACAAAGAGTTTGATGTAAGTCATATCCGCCATGCGCTCACTCCTTATAGGGGAGCAAGCCAATCGAAACGCCGTGCTGCGTCAAAATGTCGGCAATATCGTCTGCCTCAGACTGCGTTAATCCGATGATGCGGATTAAATTTCCGGACGGGTCGGCAGCGTTCAAAATATTGTCGCTGTCATAAATCAACACATCGTATCTCATGCTGCACCTCCATCAAAACGGGAGGTTTCCGTCATCCTCGACCTCGCTAAACTCGCCCGGGCTGCTTGATGCGGGGCTGTATGCGACGTGTCCCTCCTGAGGCTTGTTGTCGGCAAAGTACACGCTATTGGCGATGATCTCAACCGCGCGGCGCTTATTGCCGTCCTTGTCGGTCCAGTCTCGCGCCTGCAAGCGACCGTCTACCACTACCTTGCGCCCCTTGGCGCAGTATTGCGCGGCAAACTCCGCCGTGCGCTCCCACGCGACCACATCAAACCAGTCCGTTCCGGCATCCTTACCGTCGCGGTCGACGGCGATGGGAAAGCTGGTGACCGCCTTGCCGCTCTGCGTGCGGCGCAGCTCAAGGTCCTTTCCAATGCGTCCCATGACGTTGATCCTGTTCAAGCTCATTTCAATTCCTCCCTGTTTTTTCTGTAAATCATGTCCTCCCGTGTCCAGCCGGGATATTTCGCTTTGAGGTAGCCGACGATGCAGGCGTATAGCGCTGTCCTCTGCGGCCCCTCGTCAAAGGCTCTGTGGCAGGAGGGGCAGAGCGTCACGATGTTCTGCTCGATGCCTCTGCCGCCCTGTGAGCGCCGTATAACGTGCGCTACAGGCTCTCCGTTGTTCCGCCCGCAGAGGATGCAGCGCCCGCCGTCGCGCTCGTATACGACCTCCTTGACGCTTTTGGAGATGGACGTGGCCTTTGTCATTTTGTGCATCGCCAATCCTCCTTCAGCGCGTCAAGCTGCTGTGGAGTCAAGGTCTCAATGCCTACCGCCTTGCAGTCCTGCACGATGTTGTCGATCAGGCGGGACATCTGCTTTGTGTCAAAGGTGGACGAGCCGTAATACAGCACCACATTCTTGCAGCCGTCAATTTTGCTGTCCATCACTTCCGTCTGCCACCCGATACCGTTCTTGTTCCAGCCGCCGCATAGCTTTTGTACGGCTTTCTCGCGCACGCAGACGGTTTCCGTGTTCCCGCCGACATCTTTCACGGCCTGCCGGTAAACCTCGCTTGTAGGTGTTCCTGTGGCTTCTGCGAGCTTGTCCATCAATACCCATGCGTAAGCATTGGCATCCAAGCTCCGCTTCTCCCGGTGCTTCTTCACGGTCACGTCAACGTCTGTCTCGTGCAGCTCGTCAAACAACGGCCCGATATTCTCCCGCGTGGCGATGGTGAGCAGATACCCACCATCCCGCGCGAGGGATAGATCATGCAGTCGGGCTTTCATTGGCTTTTATCTCGGCATCGGTTAATTTCATACACTCGGCGCAAAGGCGCATTTTAAAACGCTTTTCGCTGTATTTCACCATATCCGTTACCTTCCAAATTTCTCCGTTTGTCTTTTTGACGGGGAGGATCGGCCGGTTGCATCGCATACAAGCCGCGATTGTTTCAATGTTCGGCTCCGTAGCGCGCGAATATTTCGTCGCGTCCTTCGCCCAATACACATCCGCACCAAAACCGAGCGCCTTGCAGGCAACGGAGATAGCATCGGTCAGCGCCATTTTGAAGCACTCGTCAGAGGTGTAAAGGCCGTTTCGTTCACTGGCAACAAACGCGCTGCCGCCTGTGCCGGGGATCGCATCTGACCACGCACCATCGACCTTAATGAAAAGGTTTATGTCCACAAATGCGGAAACCTCGTTGTTCGCGCCCTGTTCCAACCGCTTATCCGTGATTATGTACTTCCATCCAATTCCGCAGGGGCCGAACTGCTCCGTCAGCGCCTTAATGCGCCACATGGGGTTAATGTCGGTCTTGCCTTTCAGTCTCCCCGCCTGGATTTCACGCTGTGCGGACGGCGGGACTTGCCGCACGCTTTCATAAATTCCAAGGTTCTCCATTTTCTTCTTCCTCCAAAGTAAGCGGGCAGTTTCGCCCGGTGTATTTGTCCGGCCACGGAATGACTTCATCCGTAAGCCCGCAGCGCTTGCTTGACCGTCTGTAAAACCGGCAGGCTTCGCAGGCGATGTATGCTGTTCCTTTGCGGTCGATTGGGAAATAGGTCGTTACCGACGCCGTGCCTTTCAAATAGCCGGAAGTGCCGTCATCCAGATTCGGCATCGTCTTCCACCTCCGTAACCCATTCTTCACCGCAGAACGGGCACTCGGCGACCGTCCGCGTTTCTATGCCGTTCTCGCCGTCAAGGTTCTCGCGTACCTGATAAGTGTACGGCTCAAAGAAGATCGCGTTGCAGGCTTCGCATTTGTAAACCATGTAAATTACGACCTCCCCGCTTTCCGTATCATCTCCGACAGGCCGTATGTCCGCCCGACAATGGACGCTATCCGCGCCATCTCGATCTTGCGGAGCACCTCGGCTTCTGCCGGATCGTTTGATAAGTAGTAGCCCTTGCCAAAGTTCATGATGCAGTACTCCTCGCCGTCCTCCTCGCATCGTGCCGCCTCGATCACCTTGCGCAAGTGCCGGTCTGTCCAGCCGGTCATTTCGCAGAGCTGCCAACGACGCAGCGCGTTCTGGGCGCCGACGCGAAGATGGTTTCGCAGAGTGATAACATCGTCTGTCATGCTGCCTCCTCCTTGTAAACGTAAGCGGTTTGGACGCCAAACTCCCGCGCGGCCTGATGGTTGTCAAAGAATACGTCGATGCGGTTTTCCTTGATCGCGCCGCCGCAGTCCTCGGCGGTGTATGTATGGCTCGTGCCGTCGGCAAAGTAGATCGTGACGGAGGAGCCGTAAGGGATCACGCGAGGGTCAACCGCGATCGTTCGCCCCTCGGCGGCGGTCGTGCCGGTCGCCGTGATGCCGTCGGTCTTGCCGCAGCACTTCATGCACGGACAATAGGCGGTCAGCTTAAATTCGCCGAGTGGTTCGCCGATGTCGAGCACCGCGCTCCCCTCTGCGGGCTTGTCCTCGCCGGGGAGCTTGTCCTCGACAACCGGCGGCTCGCCCTTGTGCGGCTGCCCGGTGGTCTTGACCGTCAGCACCGCAAAGAGAATCAGCAGCACCGCGAGGAACAGGCAGACGGCGGCGATGCGCGCCGAAGCGTCAGCCTTGCGCTGCTCGCGGGTGCGTCTGTCCGGTTTTCTCATAAGCGCGCCCCCAATACAGCGCAAAGATCATCTTTTGCAAAAAATGTTTCCAATTTCACGTCTCCCGATTCCAACCGCGAAATCATCGCCTGAGAGCTGCCTATGGCTTCCGCTAACTCATATTGACTGTATCCGCGATTTAAGCGTTTATGTCTGATCCATTGCTGCTTCTCGGCGATGCTATCCTTGTTCGCCTCACGATAAGCCCGCTGCTTCTCGGCGATGCTATCCTTGTTCGCCTCGTAATAAGCCCGCTGATACTCGGCGATGCTGCGGCCCCTTTTGCTTTTTCGGGATAGCAAAATATCGGCATCTCTCCTGCGCGATGCCGCCAGCTCATCATTCGTCCATCGGAAATCTCGCTCGATCTCCTCGTCCGCCCGACGCATCTCTTCTATTTCCTCCGGAGTGAATTTCACCGTCTGTACCCCCTGTCGATAAACGGCAGCAGGTCATACAGCACCTTACACACCGCGCACGCACCGATAACGGCAAGGCTCGTCTTGAAGTCGCAGCCGTTGAGCGCAATCACCGCAGCGGCGATGCCACCGAAAAACAGCGTATCAGCCATGCTTTTCTCCCTTCTTCTCATTCGGCACGAGGCCGACAAACTCAAGGCCGCGACCGCGTGCGTAAATCTCGCCCATGATCGTCCCCAGCTTTACAGGGTCGGGGGGCGTGACCCAAATAATCTTGTATTCCGGCTTTTTTTTCATTGCCTTTTCCTTTCTCCCGTGCTACAATAAGCACGGACACAATATCTTGTGGTGAGATTTGTCCCACCCGCCCCGCTCGATGCTGCAACATTGGGCGGGGCATTTTTTATTGCCCATCGCTGGATTTCAGCAGCGCATCCACGGTCACGCCGTAGTGCTTTGCCAGCTTCTTGACTTGGCGCGGGTGCGGGTGGCACACGCTCTCTTTCCAGTTTTTGATCGACGTCTGCGATACGTCGATTTCTTTTGCAAGACGATAATTCGTCTCGCCGCGCTCAGTTTGCAGCCGAGCAAGGTTTTCAGGAAAACTCAATTTATCCTCTCCTTTCATTGCTGTTGTGCACCTCCTCCGCTCTGTGGTAAAATGGAGTACAGAGAGGAGGTGATCTCATGGATCCTATTAAGCGTTACGCGCTTGACATCGCAAAAGAAATCGTTGTCGCCAAAATGTCAAACTCTACCATTCACCCCAACAAAGAAAACGGAGTGCAAGTCGCTGATTTCTTCGAAGAAATCTATAAGCGCGTCTTAGCTTTATCCAAGTCGGAAAACTAACCACGTTCCAGATTCACCACCACCTGCGCGGCTGCTGCAAGGGCCTGCATCCCTTCGGCGGTCGCGCAGCCGTATTCAGCCCACTTCTCAATAGCATTGAGCAACGTGTCCTCAAGGCGCTTTTCAGTCTCGGTCACTTTTTTCACCTCCAAAATTAGAGTATTCTATTGACAAATTGGAGCATTGGTGATACTCTAAGTTTGCAACAACTATATGTTTCTCACCAGCCCGATTTGCCGGGGTGGTCAGGTCTCTTATTGCCTATCCACGAAAAAGATTATACTTTAAGTTGAAGCATAAGTCAATATAGGTTGAAGTATTATTGTGACGAAGTTGAAGGGATATTTTTATGAGCTTTGCACAAAACTTGAAGTATATAAAAGAAAAAGAGAATCTAACCAACTACCGACTTGCAAAACTTTTCGGTTGCAGTCAATCGTCTCTTATTAACTGGCTTGATAACGGTGTTGTTCCACACCCAAAGACCCGCCAGAAGATCGCCGACCATTTCGGCATCACCCTTGCCGAGCTGGACGGTGACGATCTTCCCGTCCTGCCGGAAAAAGGCGCAAAAAAAAGCGCCCCCGATCCGAAGACCAAGGGCGTGAAAAAAGCCCACGCCACAGAGGGCGAGGACTATACAGATTTGCAGAAGGCTGCTATTCAGTTTGTGTTGTCATTGCCGCCGGAAAAGCTGGAGCGGTTTATAAAAATGGGCCGCGCTGCTTTTGAGGAAGAACAATGAAAGAAATCATCATTTCACTCGGCTGTGCTGCTATTTCCGGCATTGTCGCATGGATCGTTGCAAAACAGGCGGCAAAAGCCGAAATCAAAAAGCTGCAAACAATATGGGCGCACGAAAAGGAAACGGCCTGCGATGCCGATTTTGACAAAATGGTATCTGCCGTTTCCCTTTACGCAAAATACCCGTCTCCGAATGATTTCCATGCCGCGACCGATGCCGTCGCCGTTTATCGGGCAAAGGCAACCGAGGAAATGGCGGTCGAGGTCGACAAACTCAGCGAATTGATAGAGCGGTTCAAACCAAATTGCGACGCGATCTTGAAGCAGTTAAATGCCGTGATCGAGTGCAAGCGGAAAGCCAACGGTTAAAATGCGGCCTTTCCGGCTTCGCCCTCTTTCCAAAACAGTTCAAGTTCCCCGGTAAACAGGTTTCGCGCCATTCGGTAAAGCTCGGTCATTGCGGTCTCGTGATCCATGCCGTCGCATTCCAGGCCGATTTCATACTCGGCGCCTTTTTCTTTACTGATCGCCCAAATTTTCATTTTAGAGCCTCCATGATTTTTTGAAGTTGTTCGTCAGATAGCTTTTGTATCAGGTCAAAGGCTTCTGCCAGCATTTCTTGATACTTTATTGTATCACATTTCGCGTCATTACACAACATCTTGCGTCCCTCCGTTTAGCTCTAAGGCTATTTTTTGCTCCTCCTCAACGAGGATGCGCTCAATCAGCGCGAGCATTTCGTCTTTCTGCTTCGGCGTTAGGAGCAGATAAAGCGCCACCGCCGCTTGCACCTGTGCGTCCACGCTTCGACCTCCTTTTCGGTATTCATACCTATTTCCACAACAGGCGTTTGCTGCACGGCGCTGTGCAACAATTAAGAAATATTGTGGAGCGGCGCGCAGCCGCAGGATCACTTTTTATTTTACTATATGTCGATTCTTGCACTTTGTGCAGTCGAAAATATAAAACCAAAAGGTGGTGCACCAAATGGCGAAGAGCAAAATCCCCGGCCTATCCTTTAGTTGGAAGCGTGCACTCGGAATCACGAAGACGAAAAGAAAAATTTCAAAAGCAACTGGGATCCAAACGACCAAAGCAGGGCGGCAAAGAAAACTTGGCAAGCTCCTTGGTATGAAGTAAGGTTAGCCCTCGCCGCCTCTGCAACAACGGCGAGGGCTTTTTGCAGCCGGCGGGGAGCGGTCGCCGCCGGCTGTCTTTACCGTAGCCCACTTTGGCTTGGTAATTCAATGCCGAAGCCTTGCAATAAAACAGCGCTCGACATGGCTCGACAAGCCCTCATCTTGCGACTTTGCGGCGCGAAAATCGAAGAAATTAAGGTGGCATAAATGAACATTCAAGAAGTGTGTAGAATCCGTAAAGAAGATTTGAAACTGACCTATCAAGACATTTCCGACGTTTCCGGCGTACCGCTGTCCACCGTGCAGAACTTCTTTTCCAAATTCTCGAAAGCTCCGTCGATCTACACCGTCGCGCCGATCTGCAAAGCGCTTGGTATATCGCTTGATGAAGCGTTCGGAATTTCCGAACACTTGACGCCGACCGAGGAAACTTTGCAAGTGCGAAATGATGAGCTGGAACGCCATGTTGACGCAAAGGCCGATACCATTGAGATCATGCGGCGCGGCGTGCATATCCGAAACGGCGTGATTGCTATAATGTTTGTCATTATCGTTCTGCTGGCTGCATGGTGCTTGTACGTTGATTGGAGAGGGATTTGATGCGAGCGGCATTGTATATCCGCGTGTCCAGCGAGGAGCAGGCGCGGCATGGCCTGTCATTACAAGAGCAGCGGGACACGCTGACAAGATATGCCAAAGCGAATAAAATGACCGTGGCAGGCATATACGAGGACGCAGGAATTTCCGCGAGAAAACCGTACAAAAAGCGCCACGCGCTCCTGCGGCTGCTGGACGATTGCAAGGCGGGGAAGGTCGACACGATTTTGTTTATCAAGCTTGACCGATGGTTCCGCAATGTCGCCGGGTACTACGACGTGCAGACGCGGCTTGACCAGTACGGCGTGACATGGCAGGCGACGGAAGAGGACTACGAGACGCGTACCGCGTCGGGGCGCTTGAAGGTCAATATCATGCTGTCTGTCGCGCAGGACGAGGCCGACCGCACAAGCGAGCGAATCAAATTTATCAACGACGGCAAGCGTGCAAAAGGCCAACCGGCAGGGTCTAAAGCGCCTTTAGGGTATATCATCAAGGACAGGCAATACCAGATTGATAACGATACGGCAGATGCTGCGCGAGATATGTTTGCGGCGTATGTCAGACTACAAAGCGTACTGGGCGTAAAAAAGTATATGATTGAGACGTGGGGCATTGACAGGGCGTATACCAAATATGTAAACTATTTTCGGAACCGGCTTTATATCGGCGAGGTGTACGGCATCGAGAACGCTTGCCCCGCCCTAATAAGCAAGCAGGATTTTGACATTGTAAATGATATTCTGCGCCAGCGGTCGCAGCGCTGCGCAGGCGTTGAAACAGATCGCGTTTATCTGTTCTCCGGCTTGTTGCATTGCAAAGAGTGTGGGAAAACGATGCAGTCGGAAACGGCAAAGCAGATTTATACCTACTACCGATGCCGGACGCGAATGCTTGACAACTCCGCGTGCCAGCATAAAAAGAGGATCCGCGAAGACGCGCTGGAAGATTATTTATTGCATGAGCTTGAGGGGATTGCCGAGCGAAACAATCGCTATTACAAAAAGGCAGAAAAAAAGCCCACGCAAAGCGCGGACGCGATACGCAAGAAAATGGGTAAGTTGAAAACGCTTTATCTTAACGACTTGATCGAGTTGGACGAATACAAGAAAGAGTACACCACATTAAAGAAATCCATTGAAGCGGTAGAGGAAAAGCCGAAGACAAACCTTGACGCGCTCCGAAATGGACTTGCTGAATATGACACTTATTCCCGGGAAGAGAAAAAGGAATTCTGGACGCGCTTTATCCGGAGAATTGACGCAGATGACGACGGCGCGTTTTTTGTAACGCCTCGTTAGGCATATTTGACCTTGGTGTTCCCAAAGGTAAATTATGCCCAAAAGGACACCCCCGCCTTACGACGGGGGTGTTCTCATTTTTCGAGCTTCCGCATCACGCTGTTGTACACGCGCTCGTTGACAATTTTAAGGCTGTCCATCAGCTCGTCCATGACCTCCCACGCTCTTGCTGGAGCCATGTCGGAGACGGTCTGCAAAAATTCGCTGTCGCCGTAGCTGCCTACCGTTTCAGACGCATAGGCTTTGATCGGCGCCGGAGCTGCCGAATACAGCATCGGCCTTTCCGGTTCTTTTGGCGCGTTTTGATTTTGGATGATGTACAGCGCCGCCAGCTTTTGATAATTGGGCCAGCTCGATTCCTCCGTCTCAAGCCGCGATATCCACAGATTGACCTCGTTTTCGTCGATCAAGGGGACGCACCCCCTTTATTCCTCCATCAGGCTCGCGGCACGACGCAGCGCTTCCTTTACGCGGTCGTCGTCCGTCTCGCGCATCATGTCGTTGATTTGCTCGCGCAGGTGCTCCATGCTGTCGGCGCGGCTGTAGTGCCCGCGGACGTAATGCGTGCCGCGGCGAGCATAGGAGCTGCCCCTGCCGTAAGTGCCGCGCATATCGGCCTGCCAGTCGCCGCCGCGAGAATACTCACCGTCGCGGGAATAATCGCCATCGCGGGAATAGCGACGCGAATAGTCTCCGTCGCGAGAGTAACCGTCGTCCTCCATCATCTCGATCTTGTCGATGTTCTTGATGGTGTCGGTCAGCTTGTGCGCGATCTCAAGGTCGCCCGCGCCCAGGTCGCCCTTACGCGCCAGCTCGTCGAGTTCGTCGCACAGCATATTGCGAAGCTCGTACATTGCTTTCTTACTCATGTCCATTCTCCTTTCACGCGATTCTCTCAACCGTCAGGTTCGAGTTGGCGAAGTTGACGGCCTGAGTGCTGGTGTTTTCCATTGCGACCGTCAGGCAGCAGCCTTTCGGGACGCAGACCTGTGCGGAAACATAAATGTTAAAGTAGTTTCCTACCGCCGCAGGCGTGACGGTAGCTGTTGCGCTGGTCAGCGGCTCTCCGTTGATGGCAAGCGCCGCCGTGATGGCCTCAACCGTGCCTCCGGTGGGAATAGCGATGTTGCCGCCATAGGAGACCCGAAACAGAGCGCGGTTTTGATTGGTGATGCCGCGCAGCGTGATCTGTCCGCTTCCTTCTCTATGCACGATACAGGGCTTGCTATTGACCGCCGTTTCGGTCAGGGGAACGTTCTGGCCTGCGGCTACGCTCACAATATTCGCGTTTGTGTACTCTGCCAAAATAATCAGTCCTTTCTAAAGGGGTCGAAATCGACCCTGTTAAAATACAGCGGCGAGGCAATAGCCCCGCCGCGTTGTTGTCAGTATCGGCACGGGGCCGACCATTTTGTTGACGTCAACAAAATCGCCAACAAAAAGCTATGCTATGCAGTTGTCAGCAGCCGCAACAGGCAAACTGGTTGCAGCAATAGGGGTTCTGCACCGTGTAGGCCGGAATGGGAGAGGGGCGCAGTTGCGAGACCAGATAGCTGTTCTGCGCCGCCTGACTTGCCGCCAGCTTCAAACCCTGGTTCTCGGCCTGGAGGTCAGAGAGCTTGCTCTGCGTCAGGAAGTCGAGGATGGCGCGGCTGTTCTGGTTGTTCGCGTCAATGATGTCGCGCGTGGCGTTCTGCACGGTGTTGCGCGTGTCGCACGCCTGCGCCGCCATGTCGTAGCGCACCTGGGCGATAGCTGCACGGTTTTCGCAGCAACAATTAGCGGCCTGCATCTGCATGGCGTTGAGCTGCTGCATGAGCGCCGCCTGCTGGTTGCTGCGGGAAAGCTCGGCCTGTGCAAAGCCGTTTGCCATCGCCATGTTGGTGCCGTTGACAAGCTGCGCCTGCTGGTAAAACCCGTCGCAAAGGCCCTGATTTACACTGTCGATCTTGCGCTCGACATTGGCAAAATCAGAGGTCAGCACATAGCCGTCGACCACGCCGCCGCCGTTGCCGTTACCGCCCCAGCCGTTGCCGCCCCAGCCAAAGACAGCAAAAATGAGGAAGAGAATAATGAGCCATGCGCCGTCACCTCCCCAGCCGAAGCCGCCGCTATTGCCGCCGTTTGCGGGAGCGACAGGCATCGTCATCATGGGAGTACCATCGGAAAGAGACATATAAATCTCTCCTTTCTGAAAATTATTTTATTATACAAATCTGCGCAGATATTGTATTTTGCAAATAGTTGTGATACAATTGAAATAAACAAATCCACCATGTGAAGGAGGGGCGTTTGTATGTGGCTACCTATATATGGATATGAGGGGATTTATGAAATAAGCGATTTTGGAGAAGTAAAAAGCCTAAATTACAACCATACCGGAAAAGAAAAGATTTTGGCAAAGAAGCGCCATCGATCAGGATATGACACCGTTGTGCTCTGCAAAAACGCAGAAAAGAAAAATAAGTCTATACATATTCTTGTCGCACAAGCGTTTGTAGATAACCCGCAACGAAAACCGCAAGTAAACCACAAAGATGGAAACAAGCACAACAATTGTGCAGAAAATCTTGAATGGGTTACTGCGTCGGAAAACATCAAGCACAGTTTTGATGTTCTCGGGAAGCAGCCAATTAACAAGGGTAGACTTGGGAAATCCCATTATGCTGCAAAACCAATATATCAATATTCCTTGGATGGAACTCTCGTTAAGGCATGGGATTGCGTTTCGGACGCTGCCCGCGAAATTGGTTGTAAGCCTTGCCAAATCCTAAATAATGTAAAAGGCAGGAATAGAACTTGTCATGGCTATATGTGGAGGTACGAAAAGTACAACAGCATAGGCACCGAGCCGGTAACCAGTCGGAAAACGCACAAAAAAACAGGCTTATAGCAATTGACTACCCCAAAAGCTGCTTGAACTGCTTTGCCATCTGCTGAAGCTGGTTTAACTGCGCCTGCGAGAGTTTGCCGCTCTGCAAGAGCTTTTCGACCTCGGCTTTGGGGTCGCCCTTGAAATTTTCTTTGAACTGGTTGAACTGCTGCACCATCTGTGCAAAATTGCCCATCGGCATCTGCCCGCCGCCCAGCGCGGCCATAAACGGATTATTCATCGTCTTCGTCCTCATCAACCTTGCGTTTCTTTTTGCCCTTTATTTCGCCCACAAGCGCCGCCAGCGCGTCAAACTCTTTACGGGTGACGAATTCCACACCCTTTTCCTGCGGAGCTATACGGGGCGTTTCTGCGCGTTCTACGAGGTCGTAAATCTTGAGCGTCGGCTTGCCGCTTGCGTCGGACTGCTTGAGGTATACCGTCGGCGCAGAGCTATCCCACAGCGCCACGGCAGAGTTGGGCGCGATCAGGTAGCCTCTCGCCTCCTGCTCGCTGCTCACCCACTGCACACCGCCGGTCGCAACAGGATTCTGCGGCACGGGAGGCGGAGCAGGCTGCATCATCTGCTGCTGCCGCATCTGCATAAGGTTGTCCGGCATCGGCTGTGGATAATAAGGGTTTTGATAGTACGGGTTAAAAGCCATGTCATTCGGTCTCCTTTACCCAAAAATAGAGCACAGTCTCATTGCTGCTGTCCCACGAATCAAAGATCGTCCCGTCCTGCACGCACACCACATGGCCGGACAGGGCTAAAATGTATGTGCCTGCCGGATGCTCGTCCGCAAACTGCCCGACGGTATAGCACAGCGGACAGGTGTCCGGCACGATGTAGCGCCGATAACCGAGAGAGTGCAGATACGCGCCCCAGGTCGCATTGGCCGACGGCATATCACCGTCCAAGTAGCCTTGTATGGCGAGCGCGAGATACGTTTCACCCCAGTCTTTCCCGGTCGCTTTGGAGATCGCCCGGACGGTGCAGTCGCCCACGTTCTTACCATAAGGCGACGGATTATAATAGCTATACATGCAGCAGCTCCGCGAAATAAACATAGGTGCGCAGCTCGTCCGGCTCGGGGAACAGCACCAAAATATCCCTCGCCATCTGCTCGGTGAATCCCAATGCCAAAAGCCGTTCGTACATACAGCGCACCTCCTTTTCTGCCCCTATGGTACAAGAAAACCCCTTTCCCAAAGTGCCGGAAAAGGGGATGAAAAGTGTACGGCGAAATTTGTCGAACGATTGCGCTTGCAGATTCTGACGGAATATGCTATTTTGTCACGACGTGCTCCATGCGTCATTCATACCCCCCCATAAAGGAAAAGAGCCTCACCGTTTGGTGAAGCTCTTTTCCTATTCAAAGACTTCCGATGCGATTTTGCGGTACGCCTTTCGGCGATACTTTTTGACCGTATCCGGCGACAGGTTCATTTCAAATGCCACCTGTACGCAGGAGCGGCCCCGCACGTCGCACTCGACGAGGCACGCCATTTCGTCGGGTGGAAGCTCAAAAGACCGAATGTATGCCACGGCCCGCCGCGGGGCCATAGAGGATAATTTTGCCCGGATCGCTCGGTGCTGCTTGTCCATGCTGTGCGCCGGGGCTTGCAGAGCGCTCACGCGAGGGGAGGCATGCCTCCCGCCCGTTTTCCTTTCGTTAATTTAGAATTTTTCCGAGGTATGCGTAAACATATTCTCCCCATGCCTTCTGCGTCGCGGAGCCGAATGAACCGTCCACGTCCAGCTCGTACCCGCAGACATTGAGAAATTCCTGCAATTTCTTGACTTCCGCGCCCTTGTCGCCGCGTGTGAGCACGGTCTTGTCCGCGGGGTATTTCGGCACGCCGAAGCCACGAATATACCGCCCGTTGATTTCCAACGTCCGATAGCCGCACTCGTGAGCTTTACCCTTGTTGCCCTCGAACACCGTGAAGCTCTGATCGTCACAGGCGGTCACGATGCCCGTGTGGTTGGGCGCGCCCGTGCAGTCCGTGAGGGCGTAGTCCTTGCGGTCGTTCCAATGGTAGAAGACCTGTTCGCCGATTTTGGGAACGTGCGCGTCGTCCTCAATCCATTGGCCGCGCGCCTGATACCACCGCATCTGCTCGCCGCAGCTGCACTCGACGGGAATGACCTCCGTCAGGCCGCAGAGGATCGCAGCCGCGGACACCATCGCCGCGCAGTAGTCGTCCGAATAGGTGAGCCTGTAGCCGCGCGGATGGGGCAGGAAGCTGTTGTAGGCGTCCACGATGCGCTTGTGCACCGCGTCGCCGCGCACAGCGCCCTCCCACGCGGTTAAGGTCTCAAGAAACCTCTTCATTTTTGCGCTTCTCGGTCTGTGTGCCGAAGTAGAAGGCGATGATGGTCGTGAAGATCGTCAGAAACTCCGTCCCGCTGATGCTGCCGCGCAGGGCAAGCACCGAGAAAACCGCCGTGAGCACGACGGTTACAATGCTCTTGACCGTGAGCAGATTGGCAAGTCGATTTTGCATTTTTGCCTCCTTTACAGAAACCGCACGGCATAGAACTGCCGCGTCTGTGTGTTGATTTTGTTACACGCGCCGTTGATGGCGGCGACGTGCCCGCCGTCGAGCATAACGGCGTATTCCAGCTTGAGCTTGTCCCGACAAAAGGCGTTGACCTGCTGCGCGGTCATACTCTTGCAGTACACGCCATAGAGCAGCCCGCCCTTGTAGCCAAGGACGGTGTGGTTGGTCTTGCGCAGCACGTCGCTGTACGCCCCTGTGAAGCCTTCTGCGGCAGGGTTATAATTGCCGAGCAATCCCATACCACCGACCGCCCACACGACGTCACCCAGCGCCGCCGCCGAGGACACGCGGGCAATGCGCACCGCGCCGTCCGTGGTCTTGTAGAGCACGCTCTCAGGGCGGGGATAGTGACAGCTCCAGTCGCGCACGACCTTGCCGCCGCGCACCAGGATGCTGCACGGCGCGCCCTGCCAAGAAAAGCTCCCCGAGATCGCGTTTTTCGGCAGCGGACCGCTCATATTGACGGGCTCGATGTCCCGCGCGAGGATGCAGGGCTGTCCATACAGCTCGACGTTGAGCGGGAAGCAGTCCGCGCCGAGCTTTGCGGCGATGTCGCTCAAAGTCTGGTTTCCGATCCAGCCGTTGTCCAGCGCCCCGACGGAGCGCTGGATGGCCTTTATCATGCGGATTTCCTCTGAGGTCGAACCCTTGACGTCTCTCACGAGATCACCTCCCACTCGTCGATCTCGCTTTTGATACGGTCGATAAAGCTGTTTCCACCGAGGGCCTTGTACCCCCGATAGAGATAGAGAAAATCCTCCAGCTCGTACTGCCGAATGGTGCGGCCCTCCCTGTGGCGGTAGTAGGTGTGCAGCATATCGTGCCGGAGCT
>ENA-ORSA01000527-ORSA01000527.1-human-gut-metagenome-genome-assembly--contig:-NODE-527-length-41225-cov-8.561137_pt1 | contig 41225 bp, 42 predicted proteins | sample MGYA00242179_ERZ509142 | MGnify/ENA primary metagenome ERZ509142 (study PRJEB26280, sample SAMEA2338659) | human gut metagenome | biome: human gut; feature: human-associated habitat; material: faeces... | reverse complement strand
AAATGAAGCAACCATAAGAAAATACATAGAAGACCAAGAAAAGCATGATATAGCACTAGATAAATTAAGTGTACGAGAATATGAAGACCCTTTTAAGGGTGGCGAGTAATACAAACACCCTTTAAGGGGTGGCGAAAGAGGCAAAGGCAATAGGCTTGAACAAAGTGAAAGCCAGCGTCTTGAGGCGCTGGCCGGTAGCATGGGCTTATAGCCCTAGAGCAAACCACCCGTTGGACGGGTGGTTTTGATTAGTTTGCCCGGAAAATGACAGAAAAGGAATGAACGAAATGCCTAAGAAAAACGACTTCACCGTCTCCAAAAAAATCGTGATATACCTTTTTTAATGTTATTTAACTCTGTCTACGCTATAAATTGTAAATCCGTTGAATTCCTTTTCATCCTTGTAAACAATGAAGGAATCCTTTTTGCCGTAATATTGGTTAAGATAATTTTCTTTGATAAAAGTAATTTTTTTATCGATAACATATACATTTCTTCCGTCAACGACCGCCTCATAAATATTTGTTGAGAGGTTGCGGTTCACAAGCTGATTTGTCCGATGAAGATAGCCGAAGCCGTCAACATTATGGAGAAAATCGGAAGAAAATCCCCACAGCGGATGAATATAGTTATCGGTATATGAAATGTAATCTTTAGCTGTTACAGGATCGAGAACATAATAATTTTCGGGATGTCTGTCAACCTCAGTATAAAGATCACTCGGCTTTTTGTCATATGAAACAGGAGTGATATGGAAGAAATATGATACACAGCTTACCGCAACTAATATCACAAGTACAATAACCGAAATAAGAACAGTTTTTCTGCTTTTATCTGTAATATCGCTGTATTCGTCTTTTCTGAGATGACCGAAATCAAACGAATACATTGTAAACGAAAGAATCATCAGCAAAATTCCGTACATTGTGTATGCCGAAGAATCCATTGCATAACGAACATACATACAAGCCGCAAATCCCACCGCAAAATACAGAGCAGGGAAGAAGGCAAATCTTTTTTTCTGAACGGTAACAAAAACAACCATAACGGCAAGTATTGCCGCAAAAGCAATAAGATATGAATCAAAATTTATAATATGTCCCCATGCATCTGAAAACAATGCACCCGCATTATCAAAGAAATTATACGGATTTTCCCGTTTTTGAATATCTGCAACCTTTTCAAGGGCAGCAGTATTCAGTCCATTGTTTTCATCATAATATCCGTCAACAAAAAGTTCATACTCATTTGCCGAATTTATTCCGACCGAATTAAGCTCCTCACAGTAATCGGAATAGTTTGGAAAAGCATTATCATCGGTCTTATCGGCAAGGACGCTGTATCTGTACAACTCCGAAGTTTCTGCATTTGCATTATTGACCGAATATGAATAATATTCAAGACCGCAGCCGACAAGAACAATAAAGACAAATACAAGCACAAAAGGTCTGAAATACCAGAAGAATTTTCTGAACGGCAACTTGTACTTTCTTTTTGCAATCATATCACCGATGAAGAATGCAATGAAAAATGCAAGTCCTACAAAGAAATATTTGAAACATAAAAATGTTCCGAATATAACTTCAAGTACACCAATCCAAAACGGGAGAGAGTACCTTTTATTTCTGATTGCATTAAGTACCATCAGAAACCCTGCCGTAAGCAGCAAAGCTGCAGTTTTACTGCTTAGAATGTTTGAATAATGGTCAAATGAAAACAAAATATTCAGCACAAGAGTGAATATAAAAGCCTTGTGCTTTCCGAATTTATCGGCAAAAACAAATGTAACAGAAGAAAAAGCGGCACAGGAGAGAAGAATTTGAAAAAGTACAAAACAGTTGAAATTCAAAAGAATGTACTGCAATGAGCCGGTAATTGTCGCAAAAATGTAGTTAATATCATTATTGTAATAGTTATGATACTGACAGATATATAAAGAATTGTAAAAATCGTCAGCACTGTCATAGGAAAATGCAGTAACACCTATAATCAAAGCCATAATAACAATATTAATTGCCAAAGCAAAGAAAGTCTTGCTTTTTAGTGCGTTTAATATTTTATCTTTCATAATAACTCCTCTGCATTATCTTTCTTGTTTAAAAATCACTTTCTTGATCTTCTTTCGTTAATCAAAAGCTGAAGATTCTTCTGTTCGTAAGTATTAAATTTAACATTCTTCTCAAATTCTTCGGGTGTATATTTGCCCTCATACCATGACTGCGAGTTAAAGTATGCATTAAGGCTTGCGTCCTTAAAAATTCTGCCTCGTCTTGCATAAATCTCATTAATTGCAAGCTGTAAGTCGTCATCACTCAAAGCGCTTACCTGTGCGTTGCTGAGATATGAAGAATCGCTGTTAGGGAAGATAAATCCGCCGTTATTATTAGTGTTTGTATTGCTTGATGACTGTGCATTTGAACTCTGTGAATTTGAATTGCCCGATGAGCTGTTCTGACTATTTGATGACTGCTGAGCCTGTGTTGCAGGAGCTTCTGTTTCTCTCTGAATCTGTCCGCTTGAGATAACAAGTTTAACAACTGTACCCGTACTTGCGCTTGTGTCACCTTCCGGAGTCTGGGAGATAATATATCCTTCCGGATAATCATAACTGTATTCATAGTCAGAAATTTCAACGGTAAAGCCAGCCTGTTCAAGAAGCTTCTTGCCGTAACTGTAACCGTAACCGACAACAGGAACAACATTGTTATATGAAGAAGATGTTGTAACCTGTTCCGTTGTAGCAGGAACTGTAGTAGGCATCGCCGTACTCGGCGCCTGTGTGGTTACTTCGGCAGATGTTGCAGTTTCGGCCGTAGTAGTTTTATTGTCAGTAGATGAATTTGACAAACCGTTATAAACGCAGAAACCGATAAATCCGAGTGCGGCGGCAATTACAACGGCACAAAGAATAATGATAAATTTATTCTTCTTTTTCTTTACATTTTCTTTATTATCTTCTTCATCTGCATATCCGAATTCATTGTCATTATCTTCAAAGCTGTTATCGTCAAAGTCGTTTTTTTCTTCACTTTTTTTAGTATCGTCAGCTTTATTGTCAGTACGCTTAACAGACGGCTCGTCCTCAAAGAAATCACCGTAGTCCTTGCTTGATTCATTGCTTGTAAGAACATTTTTATGGTCTGCACCGGAGTAATCGTCAAACACTTCAACGCTTGTAACAGGAGAAAGAACTTCCGGAGCTACTTCGCTGTTGCTTGAAACATCTTCAAATTCTTCAGCTTTTTTATCTGTAACAGTTTGTTCATTCTTGTCATCTTCACTTGATACGGAACTGATATCTTCAAATTCAGGCTGTTTTTCCTCCGATACTTCGTCAGTTTTAACCTCGGAATTTTCAGGCTCATCAACTGCGTCTGTAACATCAACAACCTCAAATCCGCCGTTTTCATCAGCATCAGACTCACTGACTTCATCTGAATCTACAGGAGCATTACCGTCAACAGGCAGGGATCCTTCACCGGCTAAAACTTCGGCAATGCCAAGCTGTTCGCCGCCTTTAAATTCATTATCAAGAACAGCGTCCTCAACTGTCTGAACCTCATCCTTATCGTCAAAATTATCCTGCGATTCAGTCGGCTCTGTATCCTCAAATTCATCATAATCATATTCTTCAAATACATTTCCGTCAAAATCCGTATTTTCGGAAACAACAACATCAGGATTCGGAACAGGGGAGGATGTACCTATTTCAGCCTTGATAGATGTGAGAGCATTTTTAATGTTGCCTGCATTTTTCCATCGGTTTGTATTATTCGGCTGACATGCAATTACAATAACACTCTTGAGTTTTTCGTCACCCTCAGACGGTGCGGTAACAGCCTTGCCCGAAAATCTTTCTTCACAGGCATTCTTTCTGTCGCATGAATCACTTTCAAACGGAATTTTACCGCCGTTGCACATTGCATACATAATTATTCCGACAGAATAAATGTCGGTTGTATAGTCAACATTTTCCTGCTTGTAAACCTCAGGTGCAACAAATGAGGTATCCGCAATCTTGCCTTCAAAATCTGTAAATCCGCCGATTTTATACCTTCCGTCAGCGGTTACAAAAATATTCTTTGGCGAAATATTACCGTGAAAAATATTCTTTGCTTCCAAAGTTTCAAGCATTTCACTCATCTGAATACCAAAATCAACAACTTCATCCTCAGCGAAAGTTTTGGTTTTCATAAGTTCTTCAAGACTTGTGAGTTCTTCTGTAAATATGTACAAATCACAGGTTTTTTTGTTTTGATTATCCTGAACATAAACATCCAGATAGTTTGAAACACCGTCAAGCTCCTTAACCGATTCAATAAAATCAGCCTCTTCGGTAAAATACTCGGCACGTTCATCGGTATAATTGCTTTTGCCGACAAATGCGTGTCTGAGAATCGCATTTTGAGCAGTATTTTTATCAATCTTCCTTGATACCTTGTAAACTTCACAGCCGTTGTCTTCCCCAACAAATGAAGTAACCTTCCAATCCCTTAAATCTGCCGGCAATTTAATTGTTTTTGCCATACTAACACTCCTTAAATATTTCCTTATTTTTCATATTACATCTAAATCAAGGTCATTAACCCTCACTATCTCATTCTCCGGATTATTGTACCATATTACGAGCTGTTTTACCATAGATATTTCAATTTTTTAAAAAATAATTCTAATTTGTAATTAAATCTGGCATAAAAACAGCAGTCCGCCTAAACGAACTGCCGAAAACATAATTTCAATAAAATAATCTTACTCGATCTTATCTGATTTTTATTTTTTCCTTTTTGTTGACTCCGATAATTCCGCCTATTCCTCCTCCCAGAACGGATGACATCAGTTTTAGCAGGGTTAGTATCGTTATAGGCTCACCGTTAAAAATCAATGCAATAGAGGTTATGACAAGAAAAATAAAAAATCCTGTCAGCGAACCCACCGCAAGACCTGCACTTCCTGTAATTCTTGATGATATTATTCCCGACATCAGCGTTGCAACACCGACCATGCCGACCGTGCAGTAATCAAGTATATCTGCTGAAATCACTCCCGACGACATCATCACGGCTGCAAGCAAACACATCAAAATTACCAGTATGAGTATTCCGCATACTGATGAAAACAAAACAGCCTTTGCAAGTAGTTTTTTATCAGACATAAAACAACCCCCGAATATATTCTGTTACAAATATATTCGGGGGAAAGAACATTCATTCAAAAAGTTATTCTTTTGTAGCTTTAGTTTCGTCAGAATCTTTCTTCTTGCCAAAACCGAAGAAGCCTTTCTTTTCAGGCTGACCTGCCTGCTGTGACTGTTCCTTAACTGTGTCAACAGTAGAAATACACCACTTTTTAAACTTCATCTTAACTCTGTCGGAGCCTGTTTCAATGATGATAGCGTCCTCGTCGTCCTTAATGGCAACTACTCTGCCCATAATTCCGCCGATTGTTGTAATTTCATCACCGATCTCAAGAGAGTTACGAAGCTGAGCTTCTTCTTTTTTCTTCTTTGAGTTAGGTCTGATGAGGAAGAAATAGAGAGCTGCAAAAATAGCAACATAGAAGAGAATCATAAAAATCATACTTGATGACTGATTTCCGCCGCTTGCACTTGCTTCTGCAACTACAGGTAAAAAGTTTGTCATTTTCGTCATTCCTTTCATACAATGTACTGATTATATCAGTTTTAATCACATCTTGCAAGTATTTTTTCTGTTTTGAAAAAATATTAGATACGCACGCCTAAAATATTGCGATATTTCTCGTAAAATTCCATATATGTGCCGTTATCAAGCTGAGTTCTGATAACTTCCATAAGATTATTGTAAAAATAGAGGTTGTGCAAAACAGCAAGTCGCATTCCGAGCATCTCACCGCTCTTGAGAAGATGTCTTATGTATGCCCTTGAAAAGTTTCGGCAAACAGGGCAGTCACAATGCTCGTCAATCGGAGATTCATCTGTTTCATATTTTGCATTATTGATGTTACGCACTCCGTCCCAAGTGAAGAGCTGACCGTGTCTTGCGTTTCTGCTCGGCATAACACAGTCAAAAAGATCAACACCTCTTGCAACGCTTTCAAGAATATTCACTGGAGTTCCGACTCCCATAAGATATCTGATTTTATCTTTCGGAGCAAACGGCTCAACCTCTTCAATGATATGGTACATCGTTTCTGCAGGCTCACCCACGGCAAGACCTCCGATTGCATAGCCGTCAAGATTAAGCTCTGCAATTTCTTTCATATGATTGACGCGCAAATCGTCATAGATACCGCCCTGATTTATGCCGAACAGCATCTGGTTTTTATTTATGGTATCATCAAGACTGTTGAGCCTTTTCATCTCTGTAACGCATCTTTTAAGCCATCTTGTGGTTCTTTCAACGCTGTTTTTTGTATATTCATATGGAGAAGGGTTTTCAACGCATTCGTCAAATGCCATCGCAATTGTAGATGCAAGATTTGACTGGATTCTCATACTCTCCTCAGGTCCCATAAAAATTTTGCGACCGTCAATGTGAGAATTGAAGTAAACGCCTTCTTCTTTAATATTTCTCAACTTTGCAAGAGAGAACACCTGAAATCCGCCGCTGTCGGTAAGGATAGGACCGTTCCACCTTGTAAATTTGTGAAGTCCGCCCATTTGCTTAACCTTTTCATCACCCGGACGAAGATGCAGATGATAGGTGTTGCAAAGCTGAACCTGGCATTTTATATTCTTTAAATCAAGCGCAGAAACAGCACCCTTGATTGCACCGCATGTTGCAACATTCATAAAGGCGGGAGTCTGAACCGTACCGTGAACCGTAACGAATTCGCCTCGTCTTGCGCTGCCTTCCTTTTTAATTACCTTAAACATAAATCCGTAAAATCCTCCTATGATATGAACATAGCGTCACCGAAAGAGAAGAATCTGTACTTTTCCTTTACAGCTTCTTTGTATGCATTCATAATAAAATCATATCCCGCAAAAGCGGATACAAGCATAATAAGTGTACTTTCGGGAAGATGAAAGTTAGTAATAAGTCCGTCAAGCACCTTAAATTCAAATCCGGGATAAATAAAAATATCCGTAAATCCCTCACAGGGTTTGATTTCTCCGTACATTGCCGCAACACTTTCAAGCGTTCTGCAGGATGTTGTGCCGACTGCAATAACCCGTCCGCCGTTTTTCTTAGTTTCATTTATGAGCTTTGCGGTTTCTTCGGGGACTTCATAATGCTCGCTGTGCATTTTATGCTTTGTAACATCATCAACCTTAACCGGTCTGAATGTACCGAGTCCCACATGAAGTGTAACATACGCAATCTTTACACCTTTAGCCTTGATTCTGTCCATAAGCTCGGTTGTAAAGTGAAGTCCTGCCGTCGGAGCGGCCGCAGAACCGAGTTCATGGCTGTAAACCGTCTGATAGCGTTCCTTATCTTTAAGCTCGGCAGTAATATAAGGGGGAAGAGGCATTTGACCGATTTTGTCAAGAGTAGTAAAAAAATTCTCTTCACAGTCAAAATCAACTATTCTGTTGCCGTCATCCTTAACATCAACAACTGTTGCACGCAAAATGCCGTTGCCGAATGAAAATTTTGTGCCGACTTTTGCTTTTTTACCCGGCTTGCAAAGTGTTTCCCAACGGTTGTTCGCAACCTGCTTCAAAAGCAGAAATTCAACTTTTGCACCTGTTTCGTCTTTGATACCGTAAATTCTTGCAGGCAAAACTCTTGAATCGTTGGCAACAAGAAGATCTCCCTCGTTAAGATAATCAATAATGTCATAAAAATGTTTATGCTCCAGAGTTTGTTTTTCTCTGTCAAGCACAAGCAATCTTGAACTGTCCCTCGGTTCAAGCGGAGTCTGTGCGATAAGCTCTTTCGGCAAATCGTAATAAAAATCACTAGTCTTCATTTTATTTCCTTTCAAGAACTAAAATTGCTTTTTAAAAGCTGTTCTGTCAAAAATCTTTGTAAAACACAAGTATTTGTCCTGTAAAATTCTCAAAATAATTGACATTACCCTTTTAAAATGATATATTATCTTATTATGAGCAGTTTGCATAATCGACAAACAGTCGTGTTTTCAGACATCTCTTCATATAATATAATATTTGTTTGAATAAGGCAACCGCTTTTTTAAAATTTGTTTAATTCGGAGGAATTATTATGAAAAAGTATAAAGTCGGTATTATCGGCGCTACCGGTATGGTAGGTCAGCGTTTTACACTTCTTCTTGAGAATCACCCGTGGTTTGAGGTTACTGTTCTTGCCGCAAGTAAGAGAAGTGCAGGCAAAACATATGGTGAAACAGTTGAAGGCAGATGGCATATGACTGCTCCTCTTCCTGAGAAGTACAAGGATATGGTTATCGTTGACGCTGAAAATGTTGAAGAGGTTGCATCACAGGTTGATTTCTGTTTCTGCGCAGTTAATATGAAGAAGGATGAAATCCGTGATCTTGAAGACAGATATGCAAAGGCTGAATGTCCTATCGTATCAAACAACAGTGCTCATCGTTTTACAGATGATGTTCCTATGGTTATTCCTGAAATTAACGCCGATCACATTAAGATTATTGACGCTCAGAGAAAGCGTCTCGGCACAAAAAGAGGCTTTGTTGCAGTTAAGTCCAATTGCTCACTTCAGAGCTATGTTCCTGCAATTCATCCTTTAAAGGCACTCGGTGTTGACAAGGTTCTTGCCTGCACATATCAGGCAATTTCAGGCGCAGGCAAAACATTCAAGACATGGCCTGAAATGGTAGATAACGTTATTCCTTACATCGGCGGTGAGGAAGAGAAGTCAGAGCAGGAGCCGCTTAAAATCTGGGGTAAGATTGAAGGCGACAAGATTGTTAAAACCGATGATATTTCAATCACATCACAGTGCATCCGTGTTCCCGTATCTGACGGTCACACAGCAGCTGTATTTATGTCATTTAAGGACGGCGTAAAGAAACCTACTGTCGAAGAAATTATTGACATTTGGTCAAACTACAGCGGCAGAGCTCAGGAACTCGATCTTCCGAGTGCGCCAAAGCATTTTCTCCACTACTTCACAGAACCCGACCGTCCGCAGATTAAATCTGAAAGAAATCTTGAAAACGGTATGGCAGTATCGGTTGGCAGATTAAGACCTGATACTCAATATGATTACAAGTTCGTTTGTATGTCACACAACACATTAAGAGGCGCAGCAGGCGGTGCAGTTCTTCTTGCAGAGCTCCTTTGTGCTGAGGGCTACATGGACTGATTACTTACGGAGGTAAATTATGTCTAACCACATTTTTACAGGCTCAGGTGTTGCACTTATCACTCCTATGAAGTCTGACGGAAGCGTAAACTACGATGTTCTCGGTGATCTCGTAGAATTTCATGTTCAAAACGGTACCGATGCAATTATTGTATGCGGTACAACAGGTGAGGCTGCAACTCTTTCGGAAAAAGAGCATTGCGAAACAATTTCTTTCGTTGCAGAAAAGACAAACGGCAGAATTCCTGTTATTGCAGGTACAGGCAGTAACGATACCTCAACAGCCGTTATGCTCTCAAAATCTGCCGCAAGCACAGGCGTTGACGCACTTCTCTGCGTAACTCCTTACTACAATAAAACATCTCAGCAGGGTCTTGTAAGACACTTCAACGTTGTTGCAGATTCGGTTGATATTCCGATTATTCTTTACAATGTTCCTTCAAGAACCGGCTGTAACATCAAGCCAAAGACATATCAGGAGCTTTGCAAGCATCCTAACATCGTTGCCGCAAAAGAGGCAAGCGGCGACATCTCTCAGGTTGCTCTCATCCGTTCACTTTGCGGTGACAATCTTGACATCTACTCAGGTAACGATGACCAGACCGTTCCTTTCATGTCACTCGGTGCTCTCGGTGTTATCTCTGTATTCGCAAACATCTGCCCCAAGGAAATGCATGACATCTGTCAGCTTTGTCTTGACAATGACTTTGCAGAGGCACAGAAGCTTAACTTCCACTATCTTGAGCTTATGCATATACTCTTCAGCGATGTTAACCCGATTCCTGTAAAGACTGCCATGAACCTCTTCGGCTATGAAGCAGGCGAATGCAGACTTCCGCTCGTACCCATGAGCGTTCAGGGTTACCATGACCTCAAGGATTGCATGGAGAAGTATGACCTTTTAAGCAAGAAGGTTAAATAATCAACCTTTGATTCGTTTAAAATTCAAGAAGTTTAAGGGGAATAAAAATGGTAAATACAGCAATAGTCGGTTGTAACGGTAAAATGGGATGCTTTGTGGCACAGGCTGTTCAGAGCCGTGAGGATTGCAATGTTTTGTTCGGTGTTGACGCATTCGGTGAAAGTAATTATGATTTTGATGTTTTCAAGACTTTTGACGAGGCAACCGAAACACCTGATGTAATCATTGATTTTTCAAATCCTGCAGCTCTTGACGGTATGCTTGCGTATGCAGTTGATAACAAAGTACCTTGTGTTATCTGCACAACAGGCTTTTCTAAAGATCAGATTGCAAAAATCGAAGATGCGGCAAAGACAATTCCTGTTTTCTATTCAGGTAATATGTCACTCGGCATCAATCTTCTTATTGAGCTTTCAAAAGAGGCTGCAAAAATTCTCGGAAACCAGTTCGATATTGAAATCGTTGAAAAGCATCATAATCTCAAGCTTGACGCTCCGAGCGGAACAGCTCTTATGATTGCAGACGGAATTTCGGAACAGCTTGACGAAGATCCGCAGTATGTCTATGACAGACACAGCTACCGCAGAAAGCGTTCAAAGAACGAAATCGGTATTCATTCCGTAAGAGGCGGCACAATTGTAGGCGAACACGAAGTTATCTTTGCAGGTCACGATGAGGTTGTAACAATCTCTCATCAGGCTCAGTCAAAAGAAGTTTTCGCTGTCGGTGCTGTTAATGCGGCAGTATTTCTTAAAGATCAGAAAGCAGGTATGTACAACATGGGCAACCTTCTTTCTGAAAAAATGAACTGAAAACAACACCTTTAAGCACGGCATAAAAGCCGTGCTTTCTTTTATGTCCAAACTTTGACTACTTTCATAATATGTAGTGTGATATATTGTTTTGAGATGTCACAAAGATTTAACAAAGGGTGGAAGTTATGGAAAATAATTTAATAATATTCGGCTCGGTAACTCTTGCCATGAAGAGCCGTAACCTACTTTTAAAAAACAATATTAAATCAGGGCTTGTAAGAACTCCTATACACCTCAATCGAAAATCATGCGGATACAGCCTTTATGTCCCGGGGAATTTTGAAAGGGCATTGGAAATTATCAGGAGTAACGGTATTGCTGTTAAAGGAACAGCCGCTGTTGATACCTTATGATATATTTTGACAACGGTGCAACCACCTTTCCGAAACCCTTATCCGTAAGAAAAGCAATTAACGAAGCTATGTCCGACTACGGAGCAAATCCGGGAAGAAGCGGTCACAAAATGTCGGTAAAATCATCTGAAATAATGTATTCCTGCCGAGATAATGCCGCAAAACTTTTTGGCTCGGAAAATCCCGAAAATATAATATTCACGCTTAACTGCACAACGGCTTTAAACACAGTTATTAAAGGCATATTAAAACAGGGTGACCATGCCGTAATTTCATCACTTGAGCATAATGCTGTCGTCAGACCGCTTGAAACACTCAAGACAAATAAGATTGAATACTCTGTTGCCGAATGTGTCCCTTATGATGATGAACAAACAATCGAGAATTTCAGGAAACAATTCAAATCTAACACAAAACTTGTAATCTGTACCCATGCTTCAAATGTATTCGGCATCAAACTTCCGATAGAAAGAATAGGCGCTCTTTGCAGATTAAACGGCATCCTTTTTTGTGTAGATGCCGCACAAAGTGCAGGAACAGCAGATATAAACCTTTCTGACAGTTGTATTGATTTTCTCTGCACCGCAGGTCACAAAGGACTCTACGGACCGATGGGAACAGGCTTGCTTATTATAAACAGCGAAACAACTCCGGACAGTCTTATTCAGGGAGGAACGGGAAGTGATTCCGCAAACCTCAATCAGCCTGAAATTCTCCCCGATAAGTACGAAAGCGGAACGCCGAATCTTCCGGGAATAGCAGGGCTTAATGCAGGAATAAAGTTTGTCATGAACAAAAAAACAGACAGAATATATAATTCCGAGTTAAGTCTTGCACAAATGCTCTACAAAAGGCTTGAAAAAGCGGAAAATGTAATATTATACACCAAAATGCCTGAGAAAAGTCACAGCGTTCCTGTAATTTCCTTTAATATTAAAAATACCGAAAGTGAAACAGTTGCAAAAATTCTTAATGACAGCTACAACATTGCCGTAAGAGCAGGACTCCATTGTGCGCCCCTTGCACACAAAAGCTTCGGCACTCAGGATACAGGAACCGTAAGAGCTGTTGTATCGGCATTTACAACAAAAAATGATGTTGTATATTTTGCAAATGCCGTAAGTCATATTTCTAAGAACAACAAACAGAAAAAAACAATTTAAAAAGGTTGCAATTAATAACAAAAGTATGTTAGAATAATAACAAGGAATTTAAAAATAAAGGAAGGGGAAAGCAGATTGGAAATATTTAACAGCATTCTTTCCATTATCAAGACTATACAGCTAAGAGATATTGTCGATATTCTTGCAATTGCACTGTTGATTTTCGGACTGTTCAAGCTTATTCAGGAAACAAGAGCAGTTCAGCTTCTCAAAGGTGTAATTATGCTCCTGATAGTGTATTTTCTTTCGTCTCTGTTTGGTCTTGTTATGCTTTCATCCCTGTTGCGAACATTTTTCGAGGCAGCAGTTGTTGTTATTGCTATCATCTTTCAGCCGGAAATCAGAAAAGCTCTTGAACAGATGGGACGCAACAACACCTATAAAAAATATATAAAAATATTTACTAAGCACCACAAAGGTGATGAATGGAAAAAGGCTGTAGAAAAGTCAATCGTAGATGCGGCTGACACAGCAGTTCTTTTCTCTCGTTCAAAAACAGGTGCTTTGCTTGTGTTTGAAAGAGAAACCATGCTTTCCGATATAGCCGCTACAGGCACAATTATTGATGCCGAAACATCAGTAGCTCTGTTCGGTAATATATTTTTTAACAAAGCACCATTGCATGACGGTGCAAGCATTATCCGTGACGGAAAACTTTTTGCAGCAGGATGTATTTTACCGCTCACATCAAATCCTAATGTAGATATCAATCTCGGTACACGACACAGAGCAGGACTCGGTATCAGTGAACAAAGCGACGCTGTTGTCCTTATAGTAAGTGAAGAAACAGGTGTAATTTCTCTTGCGGTAAACGGTATTTTGCTCCGTGAGTTTACAAGAGAAGAACTAATCAAAAAGCTTGAACAGTTTCTCGTCTATGATCGTGGCTATGACGATGATGAACCGCCGAAAAAGTTTTTTCAGAAGAACCCGAAAAGTTCAAAAAGAGAGAAGGCTGAAAAATGAAAAAGAAAAAACGCTCTCTCAACAAACTGTTCCAGAATAACAAATTTCTGATTATACTCGCCCTTGTAATCTCAACAATAACATGGGTTTATATGAGTATGGGTACAACAAATGATACAACCGTAACAATAAGCAATATTCCCATTCAGATTGAATTGCCTGACCAGCTTGATAACAACGGGTTGCAGGTATTCCGTGATGCGGAGCAGACTGCCACGGTAACCGTAACAGGAAGCAGAGCCGTTCTCGGTTCTATCGGAACGAAGGATATTACTGTTACGGGTGCTACAAACGGAATTGACTCGGCAGGAACTTATCAGCTTTCGCTTTCAGCCGTAAAAGCCAACCCGAGTGCCAACTTTCAGATTATCTCAACCGTTACGCCTTCAAATGTCAATGTAATTGTTGATTATCAGCGTGAAACAAGTTTCCCAATTCAGGAAAATGTTGTTTACAAGGTTGCCGACGGGTACTATGCGTCAACTTCTCTTGCATCAAAGAATATCACAATCTCAGGACCTCAAACAGAGATTGCCAAAATTGCAAAGGTTTCGGCATCAGCCGAACTTGACAGTATACTAAATGAGCCGACCTCAACGACCGCAAATATTGTGCTTTATGATAAAACAGGAAATAAAATCTCCACCGAGCTTCTTACAATGGAGTTTACGGATGTTGAGGCTACAATTTCCGTTCTCCCCGAAAAGACGGTAAATGTAATTCCTGAGTTTATTAACAAACCTAAAGGTCTTGATTTAAACGATGATATGCTTACGGTTGAGCCTTCAAAGATTCTGCTTGCAGGTCCAAAAGAAGTGCTTGACAATACTGACAGCGTAAAGCTTGAGTCAATCGATTTTGCAACACTTTCAAACAAGCGTTATGAGTACGATACGCAGGGGATTAACATTCCGAGTGACTGCAAAAATATCAGTAACTCAACCTCAGCAAAGCTTGTACTTGACCTCAGCGGTCTGTCCAAGAAAACCTTTACCGTAGATTCATTCAAAGTAAGCGGTCTTTCTTCAAAATACAAAGCCGATGTAACACAAACAAGTATGAATGTTACCGTTATCGGCAGTGAAAAGGAACTTAAAAGCCTTAAAAGCTCAGATATTGAAGGTGTAATTGACACCTCGGATCAGAGCGGAACAGTAGGCTCGGTTCAGATGCCTGTTACTTTCAAACTCAGCGGTACTGACACCTGTTGGGTAAGCGGAAGCTACAAGGCAAATATCACAATCAGCGAAAAATAACCCATAAAAGCCGCAGGCATTTTGATGTCTGCGGTTTAGTTTATTTGTATTAAATTACATTCTGATTCGATTTGAACTGCCTCGCCTTACAAAAGCTTTGTTCATATCGTCAGTATTGTGATATCTCACACTCTGTACAAGACCAAGACTAATGAGCGTACTCAAAGCCGAAGTACCTCCCGAACTGAACAAGGGAAGGGTTATTCCGACTACGGGAAGAAATCCAAGCACCATTCCTATATTTACAATTGTTTGCGACGCTATCATTGAAAACACACCGTAACAGATATACTTGCCTTCAAATTCACTTGAATTTTTTGCATTCAAAATCACTTTTAATATAATAAAAAACAAAATCAGCAAAAGCGCCATGCATCCGACAAATCCGAGTTCCTCTCCTACAACGGTAAAGATAAAATCGTTTTCCTGTTCGGGGACGATTGAATGTTCAACACGCTGGCCGTTAAAAAGTCCGCTTCCGAAAGCTTCGCCGCTTGCAATTGAAACCTTACCCTGATACTGTTGCCAACCGTAATTTGTCAGTGCATTCCCGTCAAGGTCAAACAAAGCAAGAACCCTGTTGCGATGCTCTTCATTCATAAACACATTCCATATAATCGGAATTGCACACACAAGCAATCCTCCGAAAATGACAAAATATCTAAGTTGAACCCCTGCCGCAAATGTCATAACCAAAAACATAAGCGCAAATATAAGAACTGTACCGTCATCACCCTGAATATGAATAATTGCCATTGGTATCATTGCATGAAGTGCAAGGAAAAGTACTCCCGAAAACTTTTCAATCATTTTCTTTTCTCTCAGCCACGACAAATGCTTTGAAAAAGTTATGATAAAACAGATTTTTATAAACTCAGACGGCTGAATTGAAAATCCGCCCGGAAGATTAATCCATGCCGTATCATCTGTTCCGCTAACCTGAACTCCGAACACAAACACAAGTCCGGCAAGAACAATTCCCACTATTGCGGCAATGTACCATTTTCGTATAAGAAATCTGTAATCGGCAATTGATATAAACACCGATGCCGCAAGACCGACAGACACAGCGATAATCTGAGTTCTTAGATAACTGTATTCGCCCGACCGTTGCATACTCGCAATCAAAAGAAAACTGTACGCAACAGCGGTCAAGGCCAACAGCCACAACACTGCGTCACACTGTCTGAAATATTCATAAATATTTGTAATAACTTTTTTCACCCAAAACAACCTTTGAAATTAATTTTACCCTATAATTATATTAAATTACGCTCTCAATATCAAGTATAATTTCAATACAGAATAATACAAGTTTCGCATTTTGTTATAATAATAAAAACATGAATTTGATTCGGAGGTATATTATGTTATCTGATATCGAAATTGCTCAGAGTGCAGAATTAAAGCCTATTGCAGAAATTGCAAATCAGCTTGGGATTTCTGCTGATGAGCTTGAGTTTTACGGAAAGTACAAAGCAAAACTTTCTGATGAACTTGCAGACCGTGTAAAGGACAATCCTGACGGAAAGCTCATCCTCGTAACAGCAATCAACCCAACACCGGCAGGCGAGGGCAAAACCACCACTTCTGCAGGCCTTGGTCAGGCAATGGCTAAAATCGGTAAAAAGGCAATCATCGCACTCCGTGAACCGTCGCTTGGTCCTGTATTCGGAATTAAAGGCGGTGCCGCAGGCGGCGGTTATGCACAGGTTCTTCCGATGGAGGACATTAACCTTCATTTCACCGGTGATATGCACGCAATTACAGCAGCCAACAACCTTTGTTGCGCAATGCTTGACAACCATATTCAGCAGGGCAACACACTCGGCATTGATCCGAGAAGAATTCTCTTCAAGCGTTGTCTTGATATGAATGACCGTGCATTAAGAAATATCACAATCGGTCTTGGCGGTAAGGTAAACGGTGTTCCGAGGGAAGATCACTTCATCATTACAGTTGCATCGGAAGTTATGGCAATTCTCTGTCTTGCAAATGATATCTCCGACCTTAAAGAAAGACTCGGCAACATTCTTGTTGCATACACATACAGCGGTGAACCCGTTTATGCCAAAGATTTGAAAGCAGAGGGAGCAATGACTGCACTTCTCAAGGATGCAATCAAACCTAACCTTGTTCAGACGCTTGAGGGTACTCCTGCAATTATGCACGGCGGACCTTTTGCAAATATCGCTCACGGCTGTAACAGCATAAGAGCAACAAAGCTTGCATTAAAGCTTGCTGATTACTGTATTACAGAGGCAGGTTTCGGCTCGGATCTCGGTGCAGAGAAGTTTCTTGACATCAAGTGCAGATATGCTGGCATTGCTCCGTCGGCAATTGTAATCGTGGCAACATGCCGTGCATTGAAATACAACGGCGGCGTTCCAAAGTCAGAGGTTTCAAATGAAAACATTGAGGCACTCAAAAAAGGCATTGTAAACCTCGGTGTTCACATTGACAATATGAGAAAGTACAATGTTCCCGTAGTTGTGGCGATTAATCAGTTCGGTACAGATACAGATGAAGAACTCAAATACATTGAAGAATATTGCATTTCAAAGGGTGCAGACTTTGCCCTTTCAAATGTATTCGGGAAAGGCGGAGAAGGCGGCGTAGAGCTTGCAAATAAGGTAGTAGAGGCTTGTGAAAAGCCGTCTGCATTTAAACCGCTCTATTCACTCGACCTCACACTCAAGGAAAAAGTTGAAAAGATTGCAAAGGAAATCTACGGTGCGTCAAAGGTAAACTACACAACAGCCGCAGAAAAAGCAATCAAGGAAGTTGCGGCACTCGGCGGAGACAAACTTCCCATATGTGTGGCAAAAACACAGTATTCGCTTTCAGATGATCCTACAAAGCTCGGTGCTCCAAAGGATTTTGAAATCACAGTAAGAGATGTAACAATTTCAAACGGTGCAGGTTTTGCAGTAATTTATACAGGCAATATTATGACAATGCCGGGACTCCCGAAAGTTCCTGCCGCAGAAAAAATTAATATTGATGAAAACGGCAAAATCAGCGGACTTTTCTGATATGGTTAAATTGATTTCTCACAGCGCCGATGAAACTGAGCAAATCGGCGAAAAAATTGCAAAAAAGCTCCACGGCACAGAGGTAATAGCCCTTTTCGGCGGACTCGGTATGGGCAAAACCGCCTTTACAAGAGGACTGGCAAGAGCCCTCGGTGTTGATGACGGTGTGTCAAGCCCTACTTTCGCCCTTGTAAACGAATACAGTGGAAAGTACAATATCTATCATTTTGATATGTACAGGGTTAATTCATGGGATGATTTGTACTCAACGGGATTTTTTGACTACATTGACAACGGTATTCTCGTAATTGAGTGGAGTGAAAATATAGAAGGCGCACTTCCCGAAAATGCAATCAGAATAACGATTGAAAAAGGGGAGAGCGATGACGAAAGAATCTTTGAAATTGAAGGTGTTGAAATTTGAAAATTCTGTCTGTTGACACATCTGCAACAGCCGCATCTGTTGCACTTTCAGAAGAGGGCAAGCTGATCGGTGAAACTTTCATAAACACAAGTCTTACCCACAGCCAGACGCTCATCCCTATGGTTGAACAGCTTTTGAACAATACAAAAACGGAAATATCCGATATTGACGCAATTGCTATCAACGCAGGTCCGGGTTCATTCACGGGAGTAAGAATCGGTGTTGCGGCAGTAAAAGGTCTTGCTTTTGCAAATAATATACCGTGTGTTTCGGTTTCAACACTTGAGAGTATGGCTTATAATTTCCTTTCAACCGACTGTATTGTATGTGCCGTAATGGACGCGCGCTGTTCACAGGTATACAATGCACTGTTTGAAATTAAAAACGGAGTTGTTACCCGACTTTGTGATGACAGAGCATTATCACTTGATGACTTAAAAAACGAACTGCTGTCTGTTGACGGAAGAATCATCATAGCAGGTGACGGTACCGATATTACCTGTAAATACATCGGTAATGAAATTAAAAATGCAGAGTCTGCTCCCGTAAATCTTAAATATCAGAGAGCGTCTTCAACTGCACTTGTTGCATTTGAAATGATTAATAACGGACAAACCGTTTCGGCACAAGAGCTTATGCCGGTATATCTCCGCTTGCCTCAGGCACAGCGTGAGCTTAATAAAAAACTTGGAGGTAGAACAAAATGATAGCACTCGGATGCGACCACGGCGGATATAACCTTATCTGCGCAATCAAAAAATATCTGGATGAAAAAGGACTTGAATACAAAGAGTACGGCACTTTCAGCGAAGAAAGCGTTGATTATCCGGTTTATGCCTACAAGGTAGCAACTGCAATCACCTCGGGCGAATGCTCAACAGGCATTCTCTGTTGCGGTACAGGCATCGGTATATCAATTGCCGCAAACAAGGTAAAGGGAATCAGAGCCGCAGTTGTTTCAAACGAATTTTGTGCTGAAATGACTCGCAGACACAATAACGCAAATATCCTTTGTATGGGCGGCAGAGTTACAAGCGAAGAAGATGCTGTTAAATTTGCTGACATCTTCCTTAACACACCTTATGAAGGCGGCAGACACGAAAACCGTGTGTCAATGATTACAGACATTGAAAACGGTACTTTTAAAGCATAAACAAATTGAAAATAAGATTAAAACGCTCTTTTTATTAAGAGCGTTTTTCTTTTTGAAACTTAGATTTCTTGTTTGTAATATTTTGTAATTGTTATTTCTGATATAGAACTATTTCATAAATATTAATTCTATTCAGAAAATTAAGGAAAATTATTCTTTCTCAGTCGGAATTATGCGTTGTGCTAATTGTATAATATCATTAAAAGCATACCTATTTATAAGTGCATTATAACTACTATATTTCAATTTGTAACCAAATTTACGAAAAAATTTCAATTTTTTAAATTTATTTACAAAAAACCCTTGTTTTTTTTCCTTTTTAGTATTATAATAACATCACAATGTTTTTAAAGAATTTTAAAAAAGAATTAAAACGATTTGGGAGAGAGTAAAAATGAGATTAAGAAAACAGGAACTTGGAGACAGAAACCTCGTAGGAAGCAGGGTTGAGGCTGTAAGAAAGCAGAAAGGTATGAAGCAAAAGGAACTTCTTGCCCAATTACAGGTTAACGGCGTCGATATGAATGCATCAGGACTTTCAAAGCTTGAAGGTCAGATTCGTTTCGTGACAGATGTTGAGCTTGTTGCGCTTGCCGATATTCTTGAAGTGTCTGTTGACTACCTTCTCGGAAGAGAAAACTGATTTTTTTAACCGAATCTTTAAATTGCACCGTAGATTTTTTCTGCGGTGCTTTTATTTTTTGCTGATAAACGTTGACAAACGAGTATTTTAATTATATAATCATAACAGTGTTACATAACATTGTTATGAATTAGAGGTGGCTACTGTGATTAAAAACAAGGCAGCTTACACAATTTCATTCGAAACTCTTACGCCAAAACTTTTTGAAAGTTTGTACAGAACGGTAGGTTGGGAGTCGCCTTGCATTGACCAAATCGAAACCGCCTTAAATAATTCATATGCAAAATTTGTTGCATATGACGGTGACAAACCTGTCGGAATGGTTAGAATTATCGGCGACGGCGGTATGTCATTCTATATAAAAGACTATGACGTTATTCCAGAATATCAGAGTAAGGGTGTAGGAAAAGCGTTAATGCAATTTCTTGAAGATTACATACGCAATTCTATGCCTAAAAATTGGGCAGTAAGCCTTGAACTTATCAGTTCTAAAGAAGCTGTTGCTTTTTATGAAAAATTTGGATTTGAACAAAGACCGTGCGACTGGGATGGTCCGGGAATATTCAAAATGTTAAGATAAACTAAGGAGTGTTTCATTTGGCAAAGCAAATTGAGGGCGTTTACGAAAACATAATAGCCTGTGCCACAAAAGAATTTCTGAACAAAGGCTATGCCGATGCCTCACTGCGAACAATTGCTACTGAAGCACACACAACAACAGGTTCAATCTATACCAGATTTGGCGACAAAGAGGGACTTTTTGAGGCAATTGTAGGGAAGCACTACGATAAAATTATCGAGATGTACAAAGCCGCACAAGATGAATTTGCAAGTCTTCCTGAAGAATCACAACCTGACAATATGGCGAGCATATCAGGTAATTGTATGTATGACGGACTTTTGTATTGCTATGACAATCTCGATGTTTTTAAGCTGATTTTATTAAAATCAGAGGGAACAAAGTTTTCTCATATGATAGATGAAATGGTTAAAATTGAGGCTGATGCCACTCATAAATATTTGAATGTGCTTAAAAGACTCGGAAAACCGTCGCCAAAAATTGATACTAAACTTGAGCATATGATTATTACGGGTATGTTTAATACCTATTTTGAACTTATAATCCACGAAATGCCGATTGAAGACGCAAAACTTTATCTCAAAGAAATGCGTGAATTCTATACGGCAGGTTGGATGAAAATAATGGGGCAGGATTAAGCCCTATTATTTTTGAGCAGCAGTTAGCGATAGCTAACTTGAATTTGAATGATAACAGAAAATGACTGCAGCGTTTTCGTATCAGATATAAATTATCCACTTGGAGGAGGTCTATTCTTGAAAAAGCAATCAAATTTATCAAGACTTATGTCCTACGCAGGAAATCACAAATACTTTACTTATGCTTCCTGGATTCTCTCGGGAATCAGTGCTGTGTTTGCACTTGTTCCTTTCTATTATCTTTGGAAGATTATCAAAGAAGTACTTGAAGTAATGCCTGACTTTTCAAAGGCAACAAGTCTTGTACACAACGGATGGATGGCAGTAATATTTGCCGCTGCCGCATTTTTAATCTATGTTGCAGGACTTTTATGTTCGCACAAAGCAGCTTTTCGGGTTCAGACAAATCTGCGAAAAGATATGATGCACCACATCATTAAGTTACCCCTCGGAACTCTTGAAGCTCTCGGAAGCGGTAAAGTACGAAAGACTGTAAATGAATGTTCAGAATCAACTGAAACATACCTTGCTCATCAGCTGCCCGATATGGTAACCGCATACATAACACCTATCGGACTTCTGTTTATGCTGTTTTTCTTTGATTGGAGATTCGGTCTTTTCTGCTTAATTCCTATTTTGCTGAGTTTTGTTATTATGTTCACACAGATGACAGGACCTACACTTAAAACTAAAATGGAAGAATATCAGAATGCTCTTGAAGATATGTCAAATGAAGCTGTTGAGTATGTAAGAGGTATTCCTGTCGTAAAGACATTCGGTCAGTCTGTTTTTTCATTTCACCGTTTCAAAAAGTCTATTGACAACTACAGCACATGGGCAATTTCTTATACCGAGAGTATGAGAAAACCAATGTGTATTCTTACAATGCTTATTAACGGAATTTTTGCATTTATCCTTGTTGCAGGTATGTGGTTTACTTCAGGCGGAGTAACAACCGATTTAATTCTCAGCATCTTGTTCTATATTATCATAACTCCTGTATTAACCGTTACAATGACAAAAATAATGTTCCAGAGTGAGAACACAATGCTTGTTACAGACGCACTCAAGAGAATTGACTCAATCCTTAATCTTGAACCGCTTGAAAGCACAGATGTAAAAACACCTAAAGATAATTCCGTTGTTCTAAAATCGGTTTCTTACAGCTACGATAAGGAAAATAAAACAAAAAAAGCAATTGACAATATATCGCTTTCAATTAAGCCAAATGAAACAGTTGCATTTGTCGGACAGTCCGGCGGCGGTAAAACCACGCTTGCAAACCTCATAAGCAGATTTTTTGATGCAGATGAGGGAGAGGTGTTTATCGGCGGTGTAAATGTCCAGAACATTGACAAAACCGTTTTGATGAATACAGTATCATTTGTTTTCCAAAACAGCCGATTAATAAAAGGCACAATTCTTGATAATGTCAAAATGGCAAGACCTGACGCTGCAAATGAAGAAGTACTTCAAGCTATTCACAAAGCACAATGTGATGACATAATTAAGAAATTCCCCGAAGGTATCAACACAGTAATCGGAACACACGGCACATACCTTTCAGGCGGTGAACAACAGAGAATCAGCATTGCAAGAGCTATTCTCAAAAATGCTCCTATTCTTATTCTTGATGAAGCTACCGCTTTTGCAGACCCCGATAACGAAGCTAAAGTTCAGCAGGCAATCAATGAACTTGCAAAGGATAAAACAGTTATTATGATTGCACACAGACTTTCCACCATTGCAAATGCCGATAAAATCTATCTTCTTGAAAACGGCAAGATTGCCGAATCAGGTACAAATGACGAACTCGTTGCAAAAGGCGGCATATATGCAAAAATGATGAAAAACTATGTTTTATCAGTAAACTGGAAAATTTCAAAGGAGGGTAAATGATGATTAAAAAACTTCAGCATAAATTTGCTCTTTCGGAAAGAGGCGCAAAAGACCTTATTCAAGGTATAATCGCCTGTGCTGTACAGAACATTTCATTTATGTTTCCTGTAGGTTTACTTTACTTTTTCGTAAATGATTTGCTAAACGGCGGCATAAAACCCGAAAAAATATGGTTCTACATTGTGGGATGTATCATAGCACTTGCTCTGATTTTTGCAGTAACATATTGGCAGTACAATTCAACCTTTCTTGCAACATATGTAGAAACAGGCACAAGAAGAATTACGCTTGCTGAAAAGTTAAGGAAAATCCCTCTGTCATTCTTTGGCAAAAAAGACCTTGCCGACCTCACAAGCACAATTATGGCAGACTGTACATACCTTGAAACAGCATTTTCTCATTTCATCCCGCCGTTTATCGGAGCTATGATTTCAACCGTAGTAATCGCAATCAGCCTTTTCTTTTTTGATTGGAGAATGGCAATTGCTTCTCTTTGGGTTCTTCCGGTTGCATTTGCGATAATCGGCTTGTCATCAAAAGTTCAGAAGAGTTTAAACCGCAAGTCAATGGATGCTAAAATGGTTTGTGCAGACGGAATTCAGGAATGTATCGAAACAATTCAGGACTTAAAGGCAAATAACGCCGAACAGTCATATATGGCAGGCCTTGACACAAAGATAGACAATGTAGAAAAACGCTCAATAATCAACGAATTCGGCACATCAACATTTGTTGTATCCGCAGGACTTGTCCTCAAACTCGGCATTGCCACAACAGCACTTGTCGGCTCAATTTTGCTCGTAAACGGACAGCTTGATGTACTTACATTCTTTATGTTTTTGCTTGTTGTATCAAGACTCTATGATCCAATGCAGTCTGCTTTACAGAACCTTGCCGCAATCATCAGCACAAACACGAATGTTGCGAGAATGAACGAAATTCTTGATCATGATGTTCAGACAGGCAACACAAGGCTTACAAATAAAGGCTATGATGTTAAATTTAAAAATGTAGAATTCTCATACAACAACAAAGATAATGTTCTCAAGGATGTTTCGTTCACAGCTAAGCAAGGCGAAGTTACCGCACTTATCGGCCCATCAGGCGGCGGTAAAACTACCGTATCAAGACTTGCCGCAAGATTCTGGGATATTAACAAGGGCAAAATCACCGTGGGCGGTATGGATATTTCCAAGATTGAACCCGAAACTTTGTTATCACTTTATTCAATCGTTTTCCAAGATGTAACCCTCTTCAACAATACGATTATGGAAAACATCAGACTCGGCAAAAAGGACGCTACAGATGAGGAAGTTCTCCTTGCCGCAAAACTTGCAAACTGCGATGAATTTGTTTCTAAACTTCCCAACGGTTATAATACCGACATTGGTGAAAACGGCTGTCAGCTCTCAGGCGGTGAAAGACAGCGTGTTTCAATTGCACGAGCATTTCTTAAAGACGCTCCGATTATCCTCCTTGATGAAGCTACAGCATCACTTGATGTAGAAAACGAAACTCTTATTCAAACAGCTCTTTCAAAACTTATCAAAAATAAGACCGTAATTGTAATTGCTCACAGAATGAGAACAGTTGCAGGTGCAGACAAAATTGTAGTTTTGTCAGACGGTGTTGTTGCAGAAGAAGGTACAGCAGAAAGCCTTAAAAAATTGAACGGAATATTTGTTCATATGATGAACTTACAGTCCGAAAGCAGTAATTGGAAACTCAATTAAATATAACCACTAAACGCAAAAGGAACAACTATAACGTTTGTTCCTTTTCTGCGTTGACATATTAAAAACAATACTGTAATATTATTTTATAGGATAACGGAGGGATGAATGTGATTGACCTCAACAACATTGAAAAATACAGAGAAAACAATCGAATAGAGGCCAAAAAGGCAACAGGCGGATTACCTAAAAGCTTGTGGGAAACATATTCATCCTTTGCAAATACACTAGGAGGAATTATACTTTTAGGTGTAGAAGAATACAGGGACAAATCGCTTCATCCCGTAAATCTTCCCGATCCGGATGAACTTATTGAGGAATTTTGGGAGATAGCAAACGATATTCAAAAAGTAAGCACAAACATTCTTTCATATGATGATGTTTATGTGCAAAAAATTGAAGAAAAGCATATTATCGTTATTACAGTGCCAAAAGCAAAAAGATTTGACCGTCCTGTGTATCTTGACGGCAGTATTCATAATTCATACAGAAGAAACGGCGAGGGTGACTACCGTTGCACACTCGACCAAATTAACGCTATGGTGCGTGATTCCGAAATTAAAACACAGGATATGAATATCATCGAAAGCATGACTGCTTCCGTATTTAATACCGATTCACTCCATAGCTACCGAATAAAAATGTCAAATGTTAAGCCAAACAATCGGCTTCAAAATTTGTCGGATAAAGATTTCTTGCAGGCAATAGGAGCAATAGGAGTAGGTGAAGACCTTTTGTTTCACCCTACAGCCGCAGGACTTCTTATGTTCGGCAAGTCAAAATTTATCAAAAAAGAATACCCGTACTATTGTCTTGAATATAAGGAAACAACACAAGATGATAAACACACAATTATTTCATCAAATTTAAATTCTGACTGTGAAAACCTTTATGATTTCTTTATAAAGGTCTTTGAAAAAATTTCATACGATATAAAACTGACAGCAAACATAAAATCAGACATTACACCGCTTACAACTGCCTTACAGGAAGCTCTTGCAAACTGCCTTATAAATGCCGACTATTATGGTTCAAACGGTGTTGTTGTTATGAAAGATGATGAAAGCATTACAATATCCAATCCAGGCGGATTTAGAGTTGAACTCGACGCCGCAAGAGCGGGCGGTATATCCGACCCCAGAAATACTGCAATTATGCGTATGTTTAATTTGATAGGAATCGGCAGTAACGAAGGCTTCGGTATTTCTAATATTTTCTCCGTTTGGAAAAGTCACGAACTTGTTCTACCGGTCATTGAAGAAAGTTTCAACCCCGAAAGCATCACCCTAAAGCTTTCGTTTGTTCCTGAAAGCAAATCAACTAAAACTCAAATTTTACAAAATCGTCCCGATATTGAAACAGACAGACAGGATGCCGTAATTTCATACATTACTGACAACATCACGGTAACTTCAAAAGAAATTTCCGAACTTCTCGGAATAAGTCATAAAAAATCGAAGCAACTTCTTCACCGACTTATGGCAAAGGATTTTGTTATAATCAAAAATGGAAAATACACCCTAAAAGCATAGAAGGAACAGAATCAAATTTCGGAACATCAATCCGCATAAGCGTTGCTTATAATTGCTAGGTTGCTTATTTTTGAGAAAATAGTCTGCAGTAAATAAAATCCAAAAGATAAATATGCCTATATCTGCCTTTCATGTGCCGCAACAGGGCTGTTCATGACTCTGCTGTTACAAAGTCTTGCAAGACAATCCCGCAGGTGCAGTTGTGCCGATTTATAATTTGAGTATGATTGTTTCAATAATCTTTTCATACATGATTTTTAAAAAAATGTCCGCAAAATCTAACGTAAGTATTCATATAATAATCGCAGACACTTATTTATGCTTTTACGGATTAAATTTAAGATTTACAAATTTGTGTAATTTTACTTGACAATCACACAAAAAACAAGTACAATGAACAAGGTAAATCACCAATATTCGGAGACGTATCGAAGTGGTCATAACGGACATGACTCGAAATTTTACGGCAGCTTGGTCGTTTCGTCCGCCGGAAATCCTTGATATTAAAGGGTTTTCAATATAGAAAATCGAATATTTTTCAGTGTTCTCTCCTGCTTTTCTCTCCAAAATTTTTTCGAGTATAAAGCAGACAGAAATATACGGAGATGTACCCAAGTGGTTGAAGGGTCCGCACTCGAAATGCGGTAGGTCGGGAGTTCCCCGGCGCAAGAGTTCAAATCTCTTCATCTCCGCCATATCGAGTGTTCATAAGTTTTTACATTATGGACACTCGATTTTTTAATTTTATTGCAAAATGGAACAATTTACTATATAATAAACTTATGAATGTCAAAAGGAGTAATTATCATGTCAAAACAACTTACAGAAGCGCAAGTGCTTGAAAAATTAAATATTCCAGATTTCAGACATTTGTCGAAAGATAATGTTATGTCTTTTGCATCAATGATTCAAGACATGGATCCTGAAGTCGCAAAAAAAGCTCTGGAGCAATTCCCCGACTTTGCTAAATCTACAATGGATGCACTTAAAGATATAAAAAGCGTAATTGATAAATCCTTTGAAGATGACAAAGAAAGTGCTAACCAATGTTATGCTCTTTATAACAGAATTCAAAATGCGCTTGAAAAGTGTTTAGACAATGATAATCTTTCATTTGAAGAGCGAAAGTATTATATCGAGCAAATGAAAGAAGTCGCTCAAATGGCATCAGCTAAAGACTCTGAAGGCAAAAAATTCAAATGGTCTAGCCTTGCCGTATTTGGCACTATTGCAATAGCAGCAATCGGCACAATGGCTGCTATTTTAGGTGGCAAAACAGATTTTGAATTACCATCTAAAAAAGACTAGATGTTTTATCCACTTAATAGTGCGTGTAGATTTGAACTTTTGCTAGTTTTGTTTTGACATTTTTTATAACCTTTATCAATCAAAAAGCCGGTAAACTAAATTGTTTGCGGGCTTTTTATTGTTTTTCAGATTATTTATTAATCCGTTTTTTGTGCACTTTTGTTATCCTCCCATCTACTTGTGAAATCGCCGCTTTCAGGCAAAGCAAGCCCTGTTTCCATCGCCAGAGCCGAGGTGATTTTAGAACTGTAATCAAGGTGGGTATAGATATTTGCTGTCGTTGTAAAATCGCTGTGACCGAGCCATTCCTGAATGTGCTTGAGGGGCACGCCGTTTGCAAGCAGTAAGCTCGCACAGCTATGCCGAAGATCGTGAAAGCGCATACGGCGCAGTCCGTGCCTTTCAAGAAACTTCGGAAAAGCCGATGTAAAATAATTCATCTTCATCCGTTCGCCCATTTCATCCACAAACACAAAGCCGTCGTATTCGTAGTTATAGCTGTTACCGCAGACTTTCTTGTTCAGCTCTTGCGCCTCTTTAACTTGCATAAAGTAATCACGGAAACTGCCGACCAAAGGCAAAGTTCTCAAACTGGATTTGGTTTTTGCGGACTGTTGTTCTACTTCCCGATAAGTACCGTCTGCTTTTGTGAAAGTCACCGTGCGCTTAATTGAAATCGTACCACGTTCAAAGTCTATAGCGTCCCATTTCAGCCCCAGCACCTCGCCATGGCGAAATCCATAAAATCTGGCGACCAGCACGGGTAACTCCAGCCTTGTTCCTCGGAGCGCTTCAAACATTTTCTGTATTTCCTCCGCCGAAAGGAACACCGGTTGAAAATCGTTCTTCTTCGGTCGGTCAACCTTGTCCGCCACATTCTGCAATAGCATATCGGTCTTGACCGCATATTTGAGCGCTGAATGAATAACAGCGTGATAATGAATGACGGTGTTTGGCTTAACCTTTTTGAGTTGTTCGGAATAAAACATCTGCAAATGCCTTGCTTCAAGCTCACGGAGCGTCAGCTTCTTTTTACGGAAATATGGTTCAATAACGCTTTTGATAAATCCTAAATAAGAAGAATATGTCGCTATTGCCAGCCGTCCTTTGGCGATTTTCAATCATTCAAGAAGATAATCGGCGAACAGCATATCGCTGCTTAAATCGCCCACCTCCTCGGGAACTTCAAATTCCGCCCGCAGCTTTGCAAGCTCGGCTTCTGCCTTGCGCTTGTTACCCTTTTCGGGCAGACCCAAGGAAATCCATTTTGTTTTTCGTTTGCCCTCGGCATTTTTGTAATTGAGCACGGTATAATAGTTGCCGTGCTTTACGGATAAGTGTCCTGCTACCATTTATAATTCCTCCAATAATTTTAATTTGCAGAACAGAACTCCACACCGACAGCACCAGTATACCATCGGTTTGGGGTTCTCTCCACTGTGCGATTTGTCTTGCCACATTCGTATCAATACGAATCAGCGTGCATCATGGTTGCGTTCTCTCTGCCGCTTTAACAGCTCCAAGCCCTTGATAATGTCACGACGCATTTGCTCGTCGGTATAACCTGCCGGAAAATACTTTTTCAAATCCTCACGCTTGAGCTTTATCTGCTCCTGCTGATTCGGCTTTTCCTCCGACATCACCGCATAAATCATCTAATCATCCAGCACGCCCTGCTGACTTAACTTTTTCAACCTAATACTTTGTGCGTGGGACGGCGTGCAGTCGTTCAGCTCCATAGCGTCCAGCAGTACCCGTTGTTCCGACTTATCTAAGTACGATATTTTCACCGCAGGGTTGAAAGCAATTTTGTTTTCGTCTACCATTCAAAGCAGTTCGGGTATTAAGTAGGTTAAGCGGATATAGCGCAGTACTTGGTTTCGACTGTCACCTCCCTCCAGTCCTATCTTTTCTGCTGTCAACAACTTCTCCCCAACTTGGGGAGAAGTAATACCTTGGTGATTTAGTGCATCTCGTTTCATTTTATAGGCAAATGCTTTTTCGCGGGGCAAGATTGTTTCCCTTTGTAGGTTGGCATCCACCATAGCAATCACCGCTTCATCGTCGGACATCTCACGGACGATTACAGGCATTGTTTCGATCCCGAGCACCTGACACGCCGCAAGACGCCTGTGTCCTGAGATTAACTCATAGCCGCCGTCAGGCAACGGTCGGGCAAGCACCGGGGTGATTGCGCCGACTTTGCGTATGCTTTCAATCATTCGTTCCATTTCCTCATTGTTCTGCACCTTAAATGGATGACCCTTGAACGGGCGCAGTTTGGAAAGCGGAATGTTCTGCACACGCTCCAGCTTTGCATCGTCCCGCATGTCCTACGTGGTGAATAAATCGTCCAGCGTAGGTAAAGTAAAATCTGTTTTTCTCATTGCCATTTTCCTCTCTTTCGTTATTTCCATTTGAGTTTGCTTTCGGCGGGGCGTAAGAAGGTCGCCTCAATGTCCGCCTGAAACCGGTGCCAGCGGTTGGCTTCGTTTTTGAGCATCGGCACATCAATGAATCCCAGCGTATGCGCTTTGGCGGCAAGCTGATTGATGTTATTGCCGATAGCGGACAAATTCCACATCGCTTCATAGAAACGCCCGTCCGGTTTTTCTCTCGGTTCGTAACCTCGGATAAGCAATCGGACAACCGCTGTTTCGGTAAGGCCTGCAAGCTCTGCCTTTCGTTTTAATTCTTCGGTGTCTTTTGGTGACAGCCAAAACTGTTTTTTAATTCTTTTGTTCATAATCTTTCCTTTCCGCAAGAGGTTTTAGGAGACTTCCTAACAAGTTTTTACCGTTTGGGAGTACAAACGGTCTGCTTGCTAAAGATTGTGCAGACTATATCCTCCGCTTCGTTTTATTACTTAAGCAAATTTTCTATTGTGTTAATCCGATAGAGAATTTCGCTTCTTTCGAGTGAATCGAAATCCTTTTTCAGTCGCCTAACCAGTCGAAAAGCCTTGTAGATTTTCTCATCAGTTGCGGCTTTTACATTTTTTCCAAGCCCCAATCTTCTGAGATATTCCGACAGAGAAAGTCCACAATAAAATGCGTTTTCGCTGAGCTTTTCTTTTTCGGCAGCGGTCACACGCACATTGATTGCAAGCGTTTTGCTTCGCATAATTTCACCTCCTTCCACAGTTTTGTGACGGCAATGACGGTTGTGACGGGCTTTTTGCTATATAGTGAAATCGCTGTCATTTTCGTCACCGCCGTCACTTCGTATTAGCTTTATAAGCCTGCTTTTGCCTGTGCGTTTCGTTCGGTATTCAATGCCCACAGGCTCCAAAACCTCGCAGGAAAACTGCCCTAAGTACTTTGTAACCACATTGGGCGTGGTTTCGGTCTCTTTCATTTTGGCAAGTAATTCGGTCGCCGTGCCCACCCATTCAGCTCGGCTTTCCATAAAATCCACCACTCGAAAAAGAAATTTCGGCAGCTCCGCTTTGTGAATATCCTCGCTGTTTTTTCGCTCTACCAGCTCCCAAACAAGGTTGTTAAACTGCAAGACCAGTTCCTGATATTTCATATCACGACCGCTGACTAAAAGCGTGGCGGCGTTTGTGCTTCGCTTGCGCTTGAACACATAGTTGGTATCCGCCGCACCGATAATTCCCGTCGAGCCGCTAACTTCATTAAACGGATCATCGCTGTCCTTCAGCTTTCGCAAGTGGTGTACGAGAAGAACGGCGATATTGTATTCGTCGGCAATTTTCTTGATTGAGGAAATGTCATCGTAATCGTTTCCGTACATTCCCGTCTTGCCGGCGCCGCCTTTGGTGTCACGCACCTTTTGAAGCGTATCAATAATTACAAGCTTTGTTTTCGGGTGGTCGCTTACAAAATCGGTGATCTGTTCATCCAATCCGCCGCCGATGAGACCGCACATCACGGCAAAATACAGATTGCTCGGCGCTGTGTCGGTCAGGTTATAAAGCCTGTCCTTAATGCGCCTTTGCGTGTCCTCAAGGCTTAAATACAAAACATCGCATTGCTGTGTCGTCAGTCCCCAAACGGGCAGTCTGAAGCCCCAGCCACAGCATCAGCCAGCTTTTGCCGATTTTGCTTGCTCCACTGATGACATTGACGCCCTGCGGAATAAGGTTGTCGACGATGAACATTGTTTTACTCATCGGTGTGGATAACAGCGTTTCCGCATCCACGGTTTTCAGTTTGTTTTCCATAAAAAATCTTCCTTTCGTTTTTTGTGTGGACAGTTAGAAAACCGAAATCGAGGGTTTTAGTATATTTACCCTTTAAGCCCCGATTCGGCTCAAAAAAGCCCTTGTAAACAGGGCATTTCCGTACCCCTAACTGTCCGCTCGGCGCTTTCTTGCGCTCTCGTTTTTCTGCTTTCGGTGAACCTTTCGGCTGCACGACGGGCAGTATTTTTGTCGGTTGGAGTTCGCCACAAAAGGTGCTTTGCACTCGACGCAATGATAAGTACGCTGTCTGAAAATCTCCGCACACAATTCCTTGTCGGCAGGTAAAACCGCATTACGAAAATACTTGCATATCAGGGAAAGCGAAATCATCTGAACGCAAACACAGCCGTCGCCTTCGTACAGCGGCAGGTAGTTGCCATTATCGTAATTGGCACAAAGCCTGCGAATCAGGCGGTTACAGCGTGTCCTCTGTGACGGGGTAAGCTCTATTCTGTCAGGCACCGGGCTTCACCTCCCTTCGTTCTTCGGTCACGAAGTTAATTACGCTGACCTTCGGAATTTTGAGTGATGAACCGATTTTGACCGCCTGTATTTCACCGTCATTAATCAGCTTATAGGCAAGGTGTCGGCTAACGCACAGCATTACCTGAAGCTGTTTGACGGTTACAATGTCCGGATAATTCGGGAACATCATTTGATATAGCTCTTTGAGCTCTGTTTTCTTCATAGCATTCATTCCTCCTTTACAGCTATGTAAAATCGAATATCGGCTGAGGAACCCCTTGCTGCCGATATCCGCCGCCGTTTTACCCGAATGTCGTTTTTTCTATCCCTGCCCCCATCTCGGCGGCGTTGCTTCTCTCTCGTCGTATCCGACTGTCATTGCAAAGTCATATCCCATTCGGACGGTCATTCAATTGTCAAGGTTCACTGAAGGTTTCCATCCCCTCAAGGAATAGCCGGCGGGGTACGGGGTGAATATCCGACAAGTAAAAATGTTTTTAACTTGTTCCTCTCACTAACCAATTGGCGAATTTTTTGAGAGTTTGGCAAAAAACTTTTTGATGTCCCTACTTTTAATTGCTTATTTCCGCTTGGAAATGGCGTATATCAGGCTTTTGTCCCTTCACTAGTTCCGAATTGGGTCGGTCGTTTTGGCAGGTCATTTTTGAAAAATTTTTTTGCTCAAAACACGAAAACCGCCGAAAAGCCTGATAAGCAGGGCATTTTCAGCGGTAAAATTTTTTTGAAATTTTTCTAATTTGATTGCAAAAAGGCAGAAAACCGAGTATAATTGCAGGAAAGGTCAACTTACGATATGACAGATGATAAAATGTATTTTTCCGATTTAGCGAGCACATTACAGCATATTTCTGCAGATGAAAAGGCGGTATTTGTATCAGAGCTGCCAGGCTCAGGCAAGACCTTTGCGGCGCTTCAATTTTGTGCCGAGCATAAAGAAAGTCTGTATTTTTCTTTCAAAAATCTTGATGCTGCTTTTGCGCTTCGGGTGTTCTGCAATGCGCATACCGAGATATTCGGCGACAGTGAAAGCTGGTTCGCTTTTTTTGAGTGCCTAAAAGCATACGGCAATAAAAAACACCCGCTTGTCTTTTTTGACAATGCAGGTGAACGGAATGATAAAGATAACTTTTATGAGGCGCTCAATAGTTTTTTAGAATCGGACAGCAAAACAACGGTTGTATTACTCGGCAGACCGTGGGAAACGCCGCCTATCCCTTGTTAGAAGGTGAAAATCAGCTACTTTTCAATGCCGCAGCTTGCGGATGTCTGCTCGCTGCCGGATCAAACGGCGGCGAAGCTTTACTGTTTAACCGGCGCAATTCCGGCGTTGCTTTCCTTGTACGATAATGAACAATCCTTTGAAGATAATGTGAGAGCTTTTCTGCGCACCGATTCAACCTTTTATCGTTTGGCGGCAAACCGGCTGAACGAAAGCTTTCGCACGCCCGAAAGCTATAATACCCTGCTTTATGCAATGGCAAACGGTTATAACCGCATCGGGGAAATAGCGAAACTCTCGGGGTTTCCGAAAAATAAATGCGACAAATACATAAAGGCACTGATAGAACACGGATTAGTTATAAAAGCTCCCGGCGAAAACGGACACACAAAATATCTTCCCGCTAACAGTTATTTAACCCTGTGGTATAAGTGCTTACTGACTGCCGTGCCGAATCCTAATGGAAGCTTCGGAGAGAATATTTTCAATCGGTTTATGCAGACTTTCAATAACGAGCTGATGACAGATTTCTATAAAGATATGTGCTACTACTGGCTGGAGGAAAACATTAACTCCATTTCAACCGAGTACATCGACACCAAAAATTCAAGCTATTATAAAGTCAAGGTAGGCAATGTAACCTTTGACTTTGCCTGTGAGAAAAAGCAGGCTGTATATGCGTATTACGATACAACTCCCGGTGGAAAGCTTACACAAAAGCTCTGGAATGAGATTGAAAACAGCACCACAAAGAAGCGACCGTTTTACGAGAATGAATATGTTATCTGCACCGTAAACCGTGTGCTGGACAGCTTTTGGACTTTAAGTAAGCGTTATGATAACGTGCATATCGTTTCGCTGAAAATGCTCTTTGCAACATATAAGAAAGAATACAACAGAATAGCGCACCCTCGTTTCGTGCCGTCGTTCGTAAAATAAATGTATCAATTTCTGATCAAATTTCAATTTTACAGTATTTCTAACTCAGTTTTCGAACAAAATTCATTGACATAGAGTATAACATTAAATACAATATTATATAGAAACAATGTTATATTTAAGAGGTGGCATTATGCAGAAACTTATAAAACAGATAAGAGCATATTTGAATATGAGTCAAACCGAGTTCGCTGAACAACTTAATGTTACCTTCCAAACCGTGAATCGTTGGGAGAACGGTCGTGCTGTGCCTAACAAATTGGCGCAATCAAAAATGTTTGATTTTTGCAAGGAAAAGCACGTCCCTGTTTATGATATGACTCTGAAAAGGATTGCTGAGGAATCAGAAGCAATTAAGTTGGATGCAGACCGAGTGCTTCTTTATCATGGCTCAAAGTCGGGTATTGAGGGCCCTATTGAGCCCAAGAGCCGAAAGCAATGTGATTTTGGCAAAGGCTTCTATATGGGAACCGATCCCGGTCAGGCACTTACTTTGATCTGTGACTATGAGAAGTCTAAGTTCTACATTGTTTCTGTAAGCGTGGATAAGCTCGCTCACATTGAAGTTCCCGCTGATATTGACTGGGCAATGCTTGTCGCATATCACAGAGGAAAAATGGAAAAAATAAACGGTACGCCTTTCTACAACAAGTATCGTGCTATGACATTAAACAAGGATCTTATTATCGGAAGCATTGCGAACGACCGCATGTTTTTCGTTATCGATAACTTTTTTATCGGCAATGTCACCGATATGGCACTTATCAATAGTCTTTCTGCCCTTCAGCTCGGTAAGCAGTATGTGGCTGTTTCACAGAAAGGTTGTGATTCTGTTCATATCGAAGCAGAAGTTGAGCTTTCTTACCTTGAAAGACTGTTTATGAAAGAAGTAGCCGAAGAAAACCGGGCGAGAGGGATTTCCCTTGCCAACGATATTTGCAAGAATTATCGTCGTGAGGGTATGTTCTTTGATGAAATACTCGACGAGGCCAAAAGTGGAGGAAAACAATGAACGAGCTTCAGTTAAAGCTTTGTGATATTCAAGGTAGATTATTTGAACTATCTGCCGAAAAGAAATATAACAGCGCTGCTTTTATCAAGGCGTTTATGATGTCCGATACCGCAAAGGAGCTTGATTCAAAGTATAACCGTATGCAGTGGGCAGGAGAAGAATACCTGCTTGAGGAAGTCGCCTCTGTTGCAGGCGAATCGCTTACAAGAAACGGAGAGATATTTTCTGCTGATGTGCTGTATTGGATAGGCTATATCTACCGTTATTGGCACTATTACAATGGTGAGGATAGCGCAAAGATTTATAAGCAAGCTCCCGCCCAAACAATGAAACGAAATTATATGATTTTCCACACTATGGATCCCGTTCTTGCTATTGAGGACTTGAAGGAGATTCATAATCAGAAACAGTGATCAGAATTCGGAGATCTGTATTATGAACGAAGAACGCTTAAACGCTTTTGAAAAAATGCTTTCCGACATTCTTGCGCAGTATGATTCGGTTACAGAGAAATTGGCGGTGCTCAAGGCTGAAGGCAAAGAGAAAACCGTTACCTATCGCCAGCTTTTTACAGATAAACTGCAATATCAAACGATATTGTCGTACTACCGGACATACGGACTTTTGGATAATGATAATAAATAACGGAGGTGCAAATATGCCCGCTAAGAATTGGCAATTTGAACTTGAAGAATATATTAGACAGGGTGAGCCTGAAAGAGCCGAAAAAAGTGAAGCGTGGCAAACTGCTATCGGCTTGCAGGCGGTTGACGGGCTGAAAACCTCCGATTATTTGCTGGATACTGCAAAGGCTCACATCGAGGGTAAAATTACCATCGACGAAGCTCAGAAGCGTATTCACAGTTACTACGAGCAGAGAACCACCCGCACCGAAATCGAAAACGAAACCAAAGAGGCAGATATCGTATCTGCAAGAATAACGAAGCTTTTGGGCGAAAAGGCGTTTCAATTTTCTCCTGCCGAATGGATCACCATTCACCACAGATTGTTTGAGGGTGTATTCGACCACGCCGGACAAATCCGTCAGTATAACATTTCCAAACATGAATGGATATTAAACGGTGAAACGGTTATCTACGCTGATTGGGGCAGCATAAAAGATACCTTGGATTATGACTTTGCCACCGAAAAACAGTTTTCCTATGAGGGACTGTCGGTTGAGGCAGCGGTAAAGCATCTTGCAAAATTTGCATCGGATATTTGGCAGATTCATCCCTTCGGCGAGGGTAACACAAGAGCTACCGCCGTGTTTATGATTAAGTATATGAAAACCTTTGGGTTCCGTGTCAATAACGATACATTCCGTGAAAACTCTTGGTATTTCCGCAACGCACTGGTTCGAGCAAACTATAACGATTTGCAAAAAGGTATTCATTCCACTACAAAGTTTTTGGAATTGTTTTTCTCAAATCTTCTGCTCGGCACAAACTACGAATTAAAAAATCGCTATATGCACGTTGATTTTGTGGATGAAACCGCTTCCCAAAGTGCCAAATTGACACTTTGAAGTGTACTTTAGAAAAGTTGGCAGTATTAGATTTAATAAAAAAGAACCCGTCTGTAAAGCAAACCGAGCTTGCAGAACAAACAGGAAAGTCCGTCAGAAGTATAAAGCGCATTATAGACTCTCTGAAAGAGAAACAATATATCCGTAGAGTTGACGGCAAACGCTACGGCAAGTGGGAAGTCTTGATCTGACTTCGCCGAAATCAAAATAAAACCGAACTAAAAGCGCACTCTTAGGAGAGCAACGATAAATCCAAATTGGAGGATAAATAATATGTTGAAGGATATTACAAAGCAGGAATTGATTCAAGAACTCGAAAATCGTGTGGCTGACAAGATTTTGGAGCCTACGAATTTTGAACTGCTCAAAAAACTTATAGAGAAAGCCGATACTTTGGACGAGGCGATTATGATTTCAGAACTCGGTACTACTTATAAAAGAACTGGATTTCATTTTGACAAGCGCCTTGAAAATCTTTCTGATACTATTAAGTACTTCAAGAAAAACGAGAAGCTGTCTTTTACAACTGACGAATCAAAGCCTAATCATAAACTTATTATCGGGGACAATTATCCGTCTTTGTTAAATCTCCTAATTGAATATAAAGGGGCAATTGATGTTATCTATATTGATCCTCCCTATGGGAAAGATAGTATGGGTGAATTTGCCGAGACAAATTACGAAAATGCAATTACAAGAGATAATTTGCTATCTATGCTTTATCCAAGATTATTGCTGGCGAAAAAACTATTATCTGAAAATGGTGTGGTATTTTGCAGTATTGATGATAAGAACCAAGCCTATATAAAAGGATTATTTGATGAGGTCTTTGGAGAGAAATACTTTTTGTTCTGTATTCCACGTATTACAAAAAAGGGTGGGAAAACAACTGAAACGATACAAAAAAATAATGATTATATTATTGGTTACACAATTTCGAATGATATAATTTTCGGTCAATTAGATAAAGATATGTCATCTTTTGATTTAGAAGATGAATTCGTAAATGAAAGAGGAAAGTACAAGTTAACTCAACCTTTAGATTATAGCAGTTTATCCTATAGTCCAAGTCTTGACTATGCGCTAATTCTCAACGGAAAGACATATTATCCAGGCGGAGATAAAAAGGCGTGGGAAGATCGTCAAAATGGAAACCATAGAAAATCCGATTGGGCGTGGAGATGGTCTAAATCTGCTGTGGAATGGGGCATTCAGCAGAAAATGATAGTATTAAAGGGAGATAGAATTTATACAAAGACATATTCGAAATGCAAAAAGAAAAATGGCATAAACGAGTTGGAATATGTTGAAATGACGAAACCATATACAACTCTGTCTTTTATTGATAATGAGTATTCTAATGATAATGGCAAAAAAGAGTTGGATAAAATATTTGAAAATGGTGAAGAATTGTTTAAAAACCCAAAACCATCTGCATTGATTGCTGAGTTGATAAAAATGGTTTGTCCCAATAAGAATTCGATTATTCTTGACTTTTTTGCTGGATCTGGAACTACGGGTGACGCTGTGTTAAAACTGAATCACGACGATCCGGAAAGCAATCGCAAGTTTATCCTATGCCAAATTAACGAAATCACTAACGAGAACCCTAATGGCATTGCATACGATGTAACGGCAAAAAGGCTTAAGCGAGTAATGACAGGGTCATGCTATGATGGAACAGCCAATTTCAAATGGATTACAGATAATCAACCTTACGGAGAAAACCTTGATGTTTACGAAATTGCCGAAGTCGCTAATTTTGAAGCTGCCGAAGGAAAAACACCGTTTGAGGTAATTGATGAAACGCTTTACGGTGTCGAAAAATTTACAACTATGCAGGAAAAAGTCGAGTGGGTATGCAATAATTTTGAGGCAACTCAAAAGCAATTGGGGGAATAACAGATGCTACAAGAGATAATTGAGCTTCAGAATAGCGCTGTTGAAAAACTCGTTGCCCTTACCCGCCAAAACGCAAAGAATGTATATACATTCAGAGCACCTACCGGAAGCGGAAAAACATATATGATGGCAGACTATATGAATCGTCTTCTGCAGATCAATTCGGATGTTGTATTTTTAGTGTCGTCATTATCTAAAAGCGATTTGGCAAAGCAAAATTACGATAAATTCTGTGAATATCGAGATAACAATGGTTTCGGAAGTCTGAACCCGTATCTCATCAGCAGTGATATTGCCGGTGAGGAGCGTCTATACATACCGGCGGATTACAACGTATATCTGCTTCCACGTGATTTATACAAGAAAGATTCCCGTTTGATGGCGGGACCGATGCTGAATTTTCTGCACGAGCTTAAATGGATTGGTGGCAAAAGAATAGTATGGATCAAAGACGAATGCCATATTGCCACTTCTAATTTGGATGCTATTGCGGATATGTATTTTGAATTAACCGTAAACTTTTCTGCTACGCCGAATTTGGGTCGTGGTCAGCACCCGGATGTAGAAATAACAGATGCTGAAGCAGAACAGTGCAAATTGATAAAGACTGTGGTTCAAAGCGAGGATGAGGATACAGTAAACGACGCATTGAACCAATTTGAACAAATCAAAACACAGTATCGTAACCTACTTGATGTTAATCCGTGCCTGATTATTCAGATTTCAAATAAACAGAAAGCAGATGAAGAACTTAATAATGAGATTTTGCCCGCACTTAATGAACACCCCGATTTGAAATGGATGCTCATTGTAAATGATCCGAAAGAATGCGATACCAACGATGTTTTTAAGGCTAAAAAGTTGCCTGTGGCTCAATGGAAAAATTATGCTCGTGGCAATTTGAGCAATATTGACGTTATCATTTTCAAATTGGTTATATCCGAGGGATGGGATATACCTCGTGCGTGTATGCTATATCAAGCAAGAAATTCACGCAGTAAACAACTGGATGAGCAGGTTATGGGGCGTGTGCGTCGTAATCCCCGCTTACTTGATTACGAAACACTTTCCGAAGAAGGGAAAAAGCTTGCAACTATGGCTTGGGTATGGGGTGTTATTGATAATGATACCCGAAAAGCGTTTGCTGTCAAATTGTATGACGAACAAAAAGATATTACAGATGAGGTAAGAATCAAAACAACGGTAATTAAGCCGTTAAGCGAGGACGCATCTTTTGATATCAACGAGTTTCTCGGTAACCGTGCTCCCAAAATCACTCACAAAAGCATATTTGAGCTTAATCGCAAACTTCAAGCATCCGATTATTCGGTAAAAACCATGATTTACGATTATGCAGATGATTATTCAAAGTGGTTCCACGCTACCGAATATGTGGATGATGTTGTGAAAGAAAGCAATCAATTTAGGTGCGATTATTCCAAAAGTATGGAACTGGGACCGGAAGAATCGTTTTCTTCCGACAGTTATTACTATGATACTGGCAAATATGTTCGTATCAACAACTGGGTATGGAAGCGCAAAGACGGAAATCTCAAATTTTCTTTTGACAGCGATGCCGAGCGTGACTGGGCAGAGTTGCTGAAAGACATTTCTTCGGAGGGCTTTAAGAAAATTAAAACCGGCAAAAAGAAACACAATCCGCTTGCCGGCGAAGTAAACATTTGGGGCGAAGAAATAAAGGATACCGTCGTTGACGAAAAAGAACTGTATCTTTGGGGTAAAAACTATGTTCCTGAATCTTCAATAAAATTTGAATACTATTTGGGTGCATTGCACTCGTCTTTTCCTGATTTTATAATGAAAGATGCCAAAGGACGTATTCACATTTTTGAAGTTAAAAGTGTCAATCAGTCGGCAAATTTCAATATTGACAACAATATTTATGTTGCTAAGGTTGCAGAGCTGAAAAAGAGCTACAAGCAAGCTTCAATACTCACGGGGCAATATTTCTATCTGCCCATTCAAACGGGAAATGACTGGCAAATTATCCAGTTTGCAAATGGTGTTGAAAGCACACTTTCAAGTTCTCAATTCGAAAATTTTATAAGCGAATAAGAAATCAAGGACACGACAAAGGATATTATTCTATAACTAATAGTGAATAAAACTATGAATACACAAAAACTCAATTCGGCAATAACCGAATTTATAAAGAAAAAGAAACCCAATACAGCATATTACGAGGAAAACTGGGCGGAGCAAATTCGAATTTTGTTTGGAGAGAAAAAATGAAATGTGAATGTTCAATTTGTAAA
>ENA-ORSA01000519-ORSA01000519.1-human-gut-metagenome-genome-assembly--contig:-NODE-519-length-41574-cov-4.080541_pt1 | contig 41574 bp, 36 predicted proteins | sample MGYA00242179_ERZ509142 | MGnify/ENA primary metagenome ERZ509142 (study PRJEB26280, sample SAMEA2338659) | human gut metagenome | biome: human gut; feature: human-associated habitat; material: faeces... | reverse complement strand
CCCCCAGACGCGTGCGCTAACCAACTGCGCTACATCCCGTTCCATAAGCGAGTGCAAAAGTACACACTTATTGTGAAACGGCCAAATTTTCAGCCGTTTTTTTCATCTTTTACGTCAAAAAACATGAGTTTTCACACCATTGGACAAGCCGCGGAAGGGGCTGCGGCGGCATACTGCGAAGGGCGCGCGGGCAAAGGGTTTTGCGAAAGGCCGTCTTTCGCACTGCAAAAGGCCACCTTTCATCGTGTAAAAGACGGTCTTTCGCAAGCCAAAAGGCCGCCTTTTGCAAAACCACCGTAAAACAAGCGCAAAACAACCGGCTGACGGGCACAAAACCGTCGGCGGCTGACGGCTTTCTCGAAAATATTTCGTAATATTGCAGGCTGACAAATGGAAACATACAAACAGACAAATACTATGAACAAGAAACTGCTTATCCTGCCCGTGGCAGGCATGGTGATGGCCGCCAACGGACAGACGGCGCAGCCGCAGCTGACTTACCCCGAGACGGCGAAAACCGGTGTGGTTGACACGTATTTCGGCACGTCCGTGCCCGACCCTTACCGCTGGCTGGAGAACGACACGAGCGCGCAGACGGCGGCGTGGGTGGCCGCGCAGAACAAGGCTACGGGCGAATACCTGTCAAAAATCCCCTTCCGAGGCGCGCTGCTAAGGAGGCTCACTGCCGTGGCCGACTACGAGAAGATAGGCGCTCCGGCGAAGAAGCACGGCAAGTATTACTTCTACAAGAACGACGGACTGCAAAACCAGAGCGTGCTCTACGTACAGGACAGCCTCGACGGGGAGGCACGCGTGATGCTCGACCCCAACAAGCTGTCGACCGACGGCACCGTGGCCCTTACGGGAACAAGCTTCTCGCACGACGGCAAACGCATGGCCTACACCATCTCGCGCAACGGCTCTGACTGGACGGAAATATACGTCATCGACACAGAAAGCGGCCAAACGCTCGACGACCACATCGTGTGGGCCAAGTTCACGGGCGCGGCATGGCACGGAGACGGCTTCTATTACAGCGCATACGACGCGCCCGAGGCCGGCAAGGAATACTCCAACGTGAACGAGAACCACAAGATATACTACCACAAGCTCGGCACTCCGCAGAGCGTGGACAGGCTCGTCTACGAGAACAAGGCTTACCCCAAGCGCTTCTACTCGGCCAGCGTAAGCGACGACGAGACGCTGCTCTTCGTCTACGAGAGCGGCGACGGGGCCGGCAACGCACTCTACGTGAAAGACCTTACCAAGCCCGACGCGCCGCTGACGGCCATGGCAACGGACATGAGATACCAGTATTACCCCATCGAGACCATCAACGGCAAGACATACATCTTCACCAACTACGGCGCGCCAAAAGGTCAGATAATGGCCGCAACGGCAGCTAAACCGGCGCAGAAAGACTGGACGGAGGTAGTGGCCGAAGGCCAGTCGGTGCTCTCCAGCGTACAGGTAATCGGCGGAAAGCTGCTGCTCACGTACGACAAGGACGTGGCCAACCACGCCTACGTGTACTCTCTTGACGGCAAGATGGAGCATGAAGTCAAACTGCCGGGCCTCGGCTCCGTAGGCTTCAGCGGCGACAAGGACGACCGGGAGTGCTTCTTCACCTTCACGTCGTTCACCGTCCCCGGTGCCGTTTACCGTTACGACATCGGGCAAAACACGTATTCACTCTTGCGCGCGCCCAAGGTTGACTTCGACAGTGACGGTTTCGTCACCGAACAGGTGTTCTATCCCAGCAAGGACGGAACGCGCATCCCGATGTTCCTAACCTACAAGAAAGGGCTGAAACGCGACGGACGCAACCCTGTTTACCTGTATGGCTACGGCGGTTTCAACATCAGCCTCAACCCCGGCTTCTCCTCATCGCGCATCCCCTTCCTTGAAAGCGGAGGCATATACGCCCAGGCCAACCTGCGCGGAGGCGGCGAATACGGCGAGGAGTGGCACCAGGCAGGCACGAAGATGAGGAAGCAAAACGTGTTCGACGACTTCATCGCGGCAGCCGAATGGCTGATAAAGAACGGCTATACGAGCAAGGACAAGCTCGCCATAGTAGGCGGCTCCAACGGCGGACTGCTCGTAGGCGCGTGCATGACGCAGCGGCCCGACCTCTTCCGCGTGGCCGTTCCGCAGGTGGGAGTAATGGACATGCTGCGCTACCACAAGTTCACCATCGGCTGGAACTGGGCCAGCGACTACGGCACGAGCGACGACTCGAAAAAGATGTTCGAGTATCTTAAATCGTATTCGCCCCTGCACAACCTCAAGAAAGGCACGCGTTACCCGGCTACGCTCGTAACAACGGCCGACCATGACGACCGCGTCGTACCGGCGCACTCGTTCAAGTTTGCCGCCACATTGCAGGAATGCAACGACGGAACCAACCCCACCCTAATACGCATCGACAGCAAGGCGGGCCACGGAGCAGGCAAACCCATGAGCAAGGTGCTCGAGGAACAGGCCGACATCTACGGCTTCATAATGTATAACCTAGGCATGAACTTCCCTGCGGAATAAACCATAGGTAAAACAAAAAACAGCAAACAGCAAAACAAAATGCGGCCTTTCACACGATGAAAGGCCGCATTTTGCATTGCAATTGACGGCATTTTGCAGGCCAAAAGACGGCCTTTTGGAATGCGGTTTGTAACTTGCTGACTGGCAGACGGTTAGAAGCTGACCGTGCGTGAGCCGTCTTCGGCCTCGCTGATGGTTACCTTCACGGCATCTTCAGGCAGCAGGCTCTCTATGAGTTCGGGCCATTCTATGAAGCAAAGGCCGCCCCCGTAAAAGTATTCCTCATAGCCCATGTCGTACACTTCGTCGAGCTTCTTTATGCGGTAGAAGTCAAAGTGGTAGACGGTTTCGCCCGATGTGGCCGACGTGTACTCATTGACTATGGCGAACGTGGGCGACGTTATTACGTCGTCTACGCCCAGTTGCTCGCACACGGCCTTGATGAACGTGGTCTTGCCAGCGCCCATCTTGCCGTAAAAGGCGAACACGCGGGCATCGCCCATGTTGTCGATAAACCGGCGCGCGGCCTCGTTGATGTTGTCAAGATTGCTGATTTTTATTTCCATATATTTTCTTTTTAAGTGACAAGTGACGAGTAACAAGCAGACAAGCCTGTTTTTTTAGTGACGAGCAGACGAGGTATAAGCATACAAGCCGATTAGTCTTGTCACTTGTTTGCTTGTCACTCATCCCTTGTCTGCTATTAAATTACCTTTTCCTCGGCCGCATTGTGACGAGCGGAACAAGCATTTCCTCCATCGATATGCCGCCGTGCTGGAAGGTATCCTTGTAGTAAGACACGTAGTAATTGTAGTTGTTCGGGTAGGCGAAGAAGGCGTCGCCCGTGGCGAAAACGTACGACGTGCTTAGGTTCGGGGCTGGCAGCATTGCGCGGTGAGGCTCCTTTATGGCAAACACTTCTTTTGAATTATAGTTCAGGTTCTTGCCGAGCTTATAGCGCAGGTTGGTATTCGTGTTGCGGTCTCCTATGATTTTTACCGGTTTCGAGGCGCGTATGCTGCCGTGGTCGGTCGTAAGCAGCACGGTATATCCGCCCTGGGCGAGCAGCCGGAAAAGCTCCGACAGCACCGAATGGCGAAACCAGCTGAGCGTTATGCTGCGGTAGGCGGCCTCGTCACCGGCCAGCTCGCGCACCATCTTCGACTCCGTGCGGGCGTGGCTCAACATGTCGATGAAGTTGATTACGAGCACGTTAAGGTCGTTGGCCGACAGCGAGTTGAACTTCTGGAGAAACTTCTCCGCGCCTGCGGAGTCGTTGATTTTGCTGTAAGAGAAGGTGTCATGGCGGCGGAAGCGGTCAAGCTGGGTCTTGATTAGCGGCCCCTCGTTGAGGTTCTTGCCCTCCTCCTCGTCTTCGTCAACCCACAGTTCGGGGAACATCGAGGCTATTTCAACCGGCATGAGGCCGCTGAATATGGCGTTGCGGGCGTACTGCGTGGCCGTTGGAAGTATGCTGACGTAGGTCTGCTCTTCGATGTCGAACATGTCGCCTATTTCCCCCGCCAGCACGCGCCACTGGTCCAATCGGAAGTTGTCGATGACTATCATGAACACCTTTTCGCCCGCATCGAGCAACGGGAACACCTTGCGCTTGAACACATCTACGCTCATCATAGGCCGTTCCTCCGCCTCCTGCAGCTTGGTCTGCCGTCCGGCACCGCCCATGCGGAGACGAGCCGAAGGGCCGGAGGCCGCCGAACGCGACGCGGCAATGTCGTCCATCCAGTCCATGTAGTGCGCCTTTATGTACTTGGCAAAGCCGTTGTCGGCCTCCTCTTTCTGCATTTTAAGCATCTCGGCCATGCTGCTGTCGGTCGAGCTAAGCTCCAGTTCCCAATGCACAAGGCGGCGGTACACCTCCATCCAGTCGCCTATGGTCTTGCAGGCGTCGATTTGCATGGCTATGTCCTGGAAGCTCTGGCGGTATCCGCTCTGCGTAACCTCGGTAACAATCGCCCTGCGGTGGATGTTCTTTTTCAGCGAAAGAAGGATTTGATTGGGGTTGACGGGCTTTATAAGGTAGTCGGCTATCTTGGAGCCTATGGCCTGGTCCATGATGTTTTCCTCCTCGCTCTTGGTAACCATAACCACGGGCGTGGCTGGCGAAAGCTCCTTTATTTGCTGCAAAGTCTCAAGACCGCTAAGGCCGGGCATCATCTCGTCGAGCAGGATTAGGTCGAAAGTCTTTTGCCTGCACTGGTCTATGGCGTCGGTGCCGTTGGTCACGGTCACCACGTCATACCCTTTTTTCTCAAGGAACAATATGTGGGCACGGAGCAGTTCCATCTCGTCGTCGGCCCATAAAAGTAATCCGTTGCTCATGGTTACATTGTTTACCTTTTTACTTTTTTACCGTTTTACCTTTCCCTTCTCACATTCTCACTCTCTCACCTTCTCACCTTTTTAAAATCCGTCAAGCTCGTAATACTCGTCTTCAAGGTCGAAACCGTCCTGGCGGTTGTCCTTTTTGGGAGCGTCTGTGCCGCCGTTGTCTGTGCCGCCGAAGCCGTCGTTGAACTCGATTACGAAGCCGTCGCCCTGCGGCTCGTTTTCCTCCACTTTGTCATTTGCCGTCTTTTGGTCTGCGATTGACGGCCTTTCGGCCTGCGATTTGCCGTCTTTTGCAGGCTCGTTTGCCGCCTTTTGCACGGGCGTTGCCTGCGGAGCGGGTTCAGGTTCGGCAGGAATGAGCGTACCACCCTGTGTTTCAGGCACTTTCACAGCAGGCTGTTGCGCCGACGGGGTATCGTCAATTGTGAACGTATTACCCGTGCCTTGCGGCTCTTCCTGCGGCGCATTGTCCTGCACATCGGGTATGGTTATCGTGCCGATGCCAGTCTGCGGAGCTTCAGGTGCTGCCGCGTCCTGCGGTTCGTCGGGTATGGTTACGCCACCGCCGCCGGTCGGTTGGGCTTCAGGTTCTGCCGTTTCAGGTATTACGAGAGTGCCTGCACCTGTGCTTTCGGCCGGCTGCGCATCGGCCGATTCGTCCATTATCAGTGTTGTACCAGTGTCTTGTGGCTGCGCCGCCGGCTCGTCCTCGATAAACAGTCCGTCCTCTATTACGCCGCCGTTATACAACTGGTCGCCGCCGTCTTCACCCAGTTCCGTGCCAGGCTCGTACTCTATGGTGGCCGGTTCGGTGAGCAGGCGCACCGTGCTTACCTTCAAAGGCACGAAGTGCTGCTCATAGAACTTGTCGTAATCGTTGTAGCTGTACTGCGTGCCGAGCAGCTCGAGGTTGGCGTCGCTGATAATTATTGCGCGCGCCTTGGCCGCCATACGGGCTATGCCAGCGTTGCCGTAAAGTTGGCGCGCGTACTGCAACGCCTCGTCGTAGCTCAAGAAGCCGCCCACAATCATGCGTTGCAGACCGCCCTGCTCGTCGGTCGTTATGTCGAAGTTGCGCACGATGAAGTTGGTGAAATTGAACCTCGCAAGTTCGAAAAGCAGCTTGTTCGCATCTACGGAGTCAGGCTGATAGACCAAGAGGAACGAGAAGGGCGTGTTGCGTTCGGCCACGAACGTGCGCGCGGCTATGGAATCGCTGTCGTTGAGTACAACCGTGCGCCGCTCCCAAATATCGCTTATGTCAAACTTTCCGCCGTACAACGGCCGTCCGGCCTTTACTCCGTTGATTATCATTCCGGCCATTTCGCCAACCTCACTTTCAGGGTATTTGCTAATAAGTTCCTGCATGTCGGCCAGGCATCCGTCGCTGTCGCCGCTGTTGAGCTTGCTCAATCCGCCTATGAAGATGAACTTGTCACGGTTGGCTCCGAGCGGAAAACGCTCGGCGGAAAGCGCAGTGTTGGCCGCCACCTCGTCAAACCTGTCGGCCTTGAAGGCGTTGTACGTGGCGGCATACAGCGAGTCCTCGATGTGTACTCCGAAGCGTGCGTTGGCCTCGTAGTTGGGGTCAGAGAGCAGCACCGTCCATTCGCTTTCGGGAAAATCGCGCTTTAACAGGTTGATGTAAGTGTCGGCCAGGCTCTTCTCCTTTCGCCGCGAATATAGCAAGAAAAGGTGGTAATAAGCCTCGTCCATGTTCTCGTAGTCCTTATAATTGTCCGTAAGGCGGCGCAGGGTCTTCTCGCTCAATGCGAGATTGTCGAGCTTGTCCTTGAATATTACGCCCGAATGGAACAGTCCGTCCTCGATGATTTTGTTGCTTTCGGCCACCTGCTCGGGCGTGAAAGGTATCTGTTTCAGGTAATATTCGCGTTTGTGCGGGTCGTTGTGGGCGCTGTCCATGGCGTTCTCGATGGAGTCTTGCATCGCCTCGACGGCCACAATGGAGTCGCGCTGTTCGTCGGTCAGCTCCTCGAAAGGCGTAGCCTGCGCCACGACGGTCTTGTTTACGCGCTGCCAGTCGTCAACGTTCTCACGCCGTCCCCACAGCTTCTGGAACGTAGCCTTGCCCTGGCTTACGGCCGTAGGGTTGTAAAAGTACCACGTACCCTTGCTGTCCGTCATGCCGGTCTGCGTCTTGTTCTGCGCCATGTTGTTGCCCAAGCCGCCCTGTTCGGCCAGGTATTGCTGCGCCTCGGCTTCCACCTGGGCGTCGCGTTCTTCTTTTTCTTTCTTCTTCAAGGCCTCTATTACGCGGTCAATGGCCTCGTTGCGCTCCGCCTCGGGCATCTTGGCGAGGGCTTGAAGCGAGTCTTGCAGATGCACGGCGTCGGTGTACGGCACCAGCTCGTCAAGCACTTTGGAACGGTCGGACAGCTGTTCGTAGTCGTCGCGCTCCTTTTCCAGCAGTCCGATAGCTTCACCGTAACAACGCCGTGCGTTGCTGTAATCCTCGCGTTCCCAGTACAGGTCGCCGAGCTTAAGCAGCAAAACGCCCTTCTCTATGCCGTTGCGCGTAGACTTGATGTTGCCCTGTTCGTAGGCGGAAATGGCGTTCAGGGTGTCTTTTTGGTTAAGATATATGTTGCCGATGGCGTAATATACCTGGTCAAGATACTCCTTGTTGTTGTCCGACCGGGCCATGCGCTTGAGCTTCTTTATCATCTTTCCCGACTTGCGTCCGGCCATAACCTCGGTCATTGCGATGCGTGCGTTGAAGGCAAGTTCGTATGGCGGACTTAGCCTCAACACCCTTTTATACGCCTTGTAGGCTTTTTCCTCATGACCGAGAGCGGCCTCGAGCTGTCCCATCAGATACCACTCGCGCGCCCGCTGCTTGCGGCGCATCTCGTGCTTGATTACCTTGCGCAGGTAAGGTATGGCCTCGGCATACTGCCCCGTGTGGATGTAATAGTCGGCATAGGTGTAGTCCCACTCCTTGCGTGCACGCCAATGGATAGAGTCGCGGCGCATCTTTGTCATAACGTCCTCGGCGTCATAGAGCCAGTCCTGCTCTATGTAACACTTCGCCAACCAAGCCCTCGCACGCCCGTAAATGGCCGGTTGCGTGGCGTAAAGGCGGCTCATGTAGGCGAAAGTTGACGCGGCTTCGTCAAACGCGCCCTTCATGAACTGGGCGCGGCCCATCAGCAGCCACGCCTTCCACAAGAAAGGGTTGTACTCCTTGCGGTTAAGCCACTCTATGTCTTTCTCCGTCTTCTTCCTGCTTTTCGTCCATTTGGGCCGCCGCTTGATGCTGTGCAGCTTGATGGCCTTCTGGCATTTCTCGATGGCACGGTCGAAGTTGCCCTCCCCGAGGCTGCGGCTTTCGGGCTTGCCGACGGTGTACAGAGGTATCATCTCGGTAAAATTGTCCTTGTGGCCGTTCTCTTTTTCAAGCGAACCGTCGATGTACGCCACCGTACCATTATAATAAGTATTGTACCGCGCAGTAAAAGAATGCCACCAACGGCTCTGCGGAGTGTTCTTCTCGGTAGAACACCCGGCGGCGAGAAGGAGCACAAGCAGTGCAAGGATGGGGATTATATGTCTTGTCTTTATTACCTGCATTTTGTCTGAACGGCGGCCTTGGCGACACTATAATATAACTCGCCGAAGGCTGTTTTATTGCGTTGCGGCGCGCCAATGTCAGCCTTCGGCCAGCATATAGGCCTCGTCCTTGAGCTGGTCGGGCAGGCTGACGCAGCGCAGGCGGAGGCTTTGCAGCCAATCCTTGACCTCTTCAGGGCGCATGGTGTACATCACTTCGGCGAACTCGGCAGCCTCGTCGTCGGTGTAACCGTCGGACTGGCGACCACGGAAACGGTCGAGTTCCTCGTCGTCAAAATACTCTATGTCAGCCACGGCGGCCTCCATGGCGCACTGCTGCAAGCATTTCCCTGCGCCTGCGGAGCATGAGGCGCAGTCCTGCTTTACGGCTGTTTCTTCCTTAGCAGGAGCTTCGCCGCCACGACCGAAAAGCCGTTTCAGCACGACGGCAATTACCGCCAGCGTGACGAGATACAGCAACCAAGCCCACGCGCCCATGTCAACGCTCCTCCGTTATGGTGAAACCGGCGCGGCGAAGCTCGTCCCAGAAGTGGGGATATGACTTGCTCACAACCTGCGGCTCGTTGATTTTCAGACCGGGAAAGACCATCGCCGCCGGGGCGAAAGCCATCGCCATGCGGTGGTCTTCATACGTGTTTATAACCAAATCGTCAGCCTGTTGGCAACGCTCGCCGTCCCAACTAAGCTCTCCGGCGGCCGTCTCACGGACAACGTAGCCCAGCTTTCTCATCTCCGTCTTCAGAGCTTCCACGCGGTCGGTCTCCTTTATTTTAAGGGAAGCCAGCCCCGTAAACCTGAACGGAACGCCTGCCAGCGCGCAGCACACTACGAACGTCTGCACCATGTCGGGCTGGTTAACAAAGTCGTAGTCGAGTCTCGGCGGCACCGGCTCGACGCGCTTCAACGTCACCGTGGTTGGCACTCCGCGCTCGCGCGTCTTGAAAACAGTACGCACGCCGAGCATATTGAACAGGTATTTCACGGCCGAGTCACCCTGCCGCGAACCGTCGGTAAGGCCGTCGAGGCGCACCTCCGACTCGCCGTCGCGCGCCAGCACAAGCGTCTCATACCAGTAAGACGCCGCGCTCCAGTCGTTCTCTATGAAGAACGGACGCGGCCCGTAAGGCACGGGGCGCACAGTGATGGTGTCAACGTCGGTCCACTCCGCGTCCGCGCCGAAGCCCCTCATCATGCACAGCGTAAGGTCGATGTACGGACGTGAAATAATCTCGCCCGTGAGCCTAAGCTCCAATCCGCGCTCCAGCACTGGGCCAACCATGAGCAACGCCGATATGTACTGCGAACTGATGTCGCCCGGAATTTCGAGCCGTCCGCCCGCCAGCCTGCGCCCGTTGATGCGCAACGGAGGGTATCCTTCCTCGCCTTCGTAAGCAATGTCGGCGCCGATATAGCGCAGCGCGTCCACCAAAGCGCGTATGGGGCGGTGCTTCATACGCTCCGTGCCGGTAAGCGTGTGGCAGCCCGGAGTGACCGCCAGATAAGCCGTCATGAAGCGCATCGCCGTGCCTGCGGCCCCTATGTCGATGGTCTCCGGCATACGGCTGAGGGCGTCGAGGATGACGCGCGTGTCGTCACAGTCCGACAGGTTGTCGGGCATTACCTTGCTGCCGGCCAGCGCGTTCATCACAAGCGCGCGGTTGCTGATGCTCTTCGACGCCGGGAGGCGCACCGCCGCGTCGATTTTATCGGGTGCATTAAGAATGTATCGCATAATAAATGTTACTTTCAAAAATGTTCTTTCTTCCTTATGCAAAGGTAATGCAAACCGAGCGGAATGCAAAATAAAAGAGAGTGAAACGAACTTTTATTTTCATTTCCGAGGTGCAGCTTACCTTATTTAAAGGTAATGCAAACCGAGCGGAATGCAAAATAAAGTATGGAGAAAAAGCAATTAAGGACAGAGAACGGGAACATGTAGACTTGTTACAGCGAGTTCACATAATAAGAAACACCCTTTGTAGGGACATAATTAGCTTGACGCTGACCTTCGGTTCATTATGTCCGCACGCTGCGGAGAGGCGTATTTATACAAGTAATATTGCCAAAAACGTTCTTTCAGAACTAAGGACACGATTGCGTCTTAATGGAGCAATCTTCAGAATTATGTCCCTACAAAGGATGTGTTCCTATATAATATTTACGCATTTCAAGTTTTCTGAAACCGCGTGCGTTTGACGCTCCGAGAAGGCCGTCGGCGAAAAGCGGAAGGGCGTTTGGCCGAAAAACGGGCGGAATTTGAGCGTTAACGCAAATGCCTTATTTACAGAACGTTACGGCGCACGGTGGTTTCTTGTAATGCCATTTGCCATGTTTTACGATACAAAAAACCGTGTTTTGCAAGGTGAAAGACGGCCTTTTACAACGCCGAAGGCCGCCTTTTAGAAGAGTGGCGACGGCTTTCAAAGATGAATTTTGCGCCTTTTCCGATGCGAATGGAGTAAACATTGCTTCACACATGCAGCATTCGCTACACTTGAACGGCCAAAAGCCGTACAAAGATGAGCTATTTCACGGAAAACCGTTGTAAAGGTTTCAGACAACGGGCGGCACGTTTCCGCATGAAAAGTTTTCTGTTTCCGGACGAAAAACATTGACCACGCGCGGCGGCGTTGACACTTTGACACGCCGCGGTGCGCCGTAATGTGCAAAATTACCCGATACGCTTTTAATAAGGAACAGCAGTGTAAAGAATAGCAGGAAAAATTTGCCAGATACGCAAAAAAGGAGTAACTTTGCAAAAATTTTCGCACAACGTCACGCTATGGGAAAAAGAATGAGGAAACTGAAGAACGTAAGGCTTCACCGCGAAGGCGCCGACACGCTGGTCTACGGACTGATTGCGATTGTGGCCGTGGCGATGGTGCTGTGGATATACGTTGACAGCAAGGCGTTTTTCTGGGCGTTCGTCATCGTGTTCGGCACGGTGTACGGCGTTGTGCTAAACTTCTTCCGCTGCCCCAAGCGATACTTCGACGGCGACACAGAGAAGACGGTCGTAGCCCCGGCCGACGGCAAGGTGGTGGTCATCGAGGAGGTTGTCGAGGACGAATACTTCCACGACAAGCGGCTGATGGTGAGCATCTTCATGAGCCTTTTCAACGTACACGCCAACTGGTTCCCCGTGGACGGCAAGGTGAAGTTCGTGCATCATCAGAACGGCAACTACCACAAGGCGTGGCTGCCGAAGGCCAGCGAGGAGAACGAACACGCCGACATTATGCTCGAAACGCCCGAAGGCACCGAGATTTTGTGCCGACAAATAGCCGGAGCGGTGGCCCGCCGCATTGTCACCTACGCCAAGGCGGAGGAGGACTGCTACATAGACGAGCACCTGGGCTTCATCAAGTTCGGCTCGCGCGTTGACATCTACCTGCCCCTCGGCACGGAAATATGCGTGAAGATGGGCCAGAGCACCACCGGCGACAAGACGGTGATAGCAAGGCTAAAGTAGGGTTTTAAGGTTCTACGGCTATTGGGTTTTACGGTTTTAAGGTAGGAGGTTATACGGTTTTAAGGTCTCAATGTAGACAGCATAACCCAAAGATGTACTGCATAACCACCAAAAGCGCCGTACAACCGCACAACCTCAAGACCGCATAACCTCAAAAAACACCGTACAACCGCACAACCTCAAGACCGCATAACCCCAAACATGATAAAGAAACACATCCCCAACACCATTACTTGCTGCAACCTCGTTTCGGGTTGCGTGGCTACGGCCTTCGCCTTCGGAGGCCGGCTCGGCATGGCCTTCCTGTTCATCATCATCGGCGCGGTGTTCGACTTCTTCGACGGCATGAGCGCGCGCCTGCTCGACGTGTCGTCGCCCGTAGGCAAGGAACTCGACTCGCTCGCTGACGACGTTACCTTCGGCGTAGCCCCTGCCACGATGGTGTTCAGCACGCTGTGCGTGCTCGACTATCCCTCATGGCTTGAGCCCCTGCGCCCCGTGCTGCCCTTCGCGGCTTACGTCATGGCGGCGTTCTCGGCGTTGAGGCTTGCCAAGTTCAACCTTGACGAACGTCAGGCGATGGGCTTCATCGGCCTGCCAACGCCTGCCAACGCGCTGTTCTGGGGTTCGCTGCTGTTAGGCGCAGGCGCGCTGATAGAGTCGTCGTCCTACATGGTTTTCGCCATACTGGCCCTCGTGTTGCTGTCAAGCTGGGTCATGGTGGCCGAAATACCGATGTTCGCCCTTAAATTCAAGCACTGGGGATGGAGCGGCAACGAGATGCGCTATACGTTCATCATCAGCTGCATACCGCTGCTCTTAATATTCAGGATGTCGGCCTTCGCCATAATAATAATATGGTACGTGCTGCTGTCGGCATACTCTAACAAGAAAAAACAATAACCAGATGCTTGCCTTCTTGCTTAATTTCATCCTGATAATAGTATTCGTGGCGTTCGTCATAGTGTGCGTCACGGCCTACCGCATATACCGCTCGTTCCACAACATAAAGCGCAAGTTCACCTCCGGCAACGGCCAGCGGCAAACCAAACAACAATGGAACGGCGGACAGACTACGGACGACGAGGTAATAATAGACCGCCGCTCACCCGACGAGGCCAACCGAAAAATATTCTCGAAAAGCGAAGGCGAATACGTGGACTACGAGGAAGAGAAATGACGGAAACTATCTTAAATTACTTAATATAACCTGACTAAACAAATGAAAAAAATCCTGACACTCGTTTGCGCGGCACTGCTTGCCATGGGCGCAAACGCCGACACGGGCAAGGCGAAGTACGCCCACCTGTACAAAAACCTGCCGTTCAGCATGGAGCAGGTCACCGCTCCCACCTTCCCGGACAACAAAGTGAACCTCAAGGACTTCGGAGCGAAGGGCGACGGGTCGTCACTCTGCACCGAGGCTTTTGCCAAAGCAATAGACGCCTTGTCGCAAAAGGGCGGCGGAAGGCTCGTCGTTCCGCAGGGCGTATGGTACACAGGCCCCATCGTTTTGCAGAGCAACATAGACCTGCACCTGCAAAAAGGCGCAATCATACTGTTCTCGCCTGACCCCGACTTGTACAAACTCATCGACACGTCGTTCGAGGGTCTGAACACACGCAGATGTCAGTCGCCCATCTCGGGCACAAACCTTGTGAACGTGGCGATTACCGGCCAGGGCGTAATCGACGGCAACGGGGAATACTGGCGGCCTGTAAAGCGCGACAAGGTGACGGCAAAGCAGTGGAAAGAGTTTACCATGCGCGGCGGCGTCGTGCAGGGAGACAAGGTATGGTGGCCGTCGGAAGGCGCGCTGAAAGGCTCCACAATGAGCGACATGAACGTGCCTACGGGCGTAGAAGGCGAGGCCGGATGGAACGAAATAAAGCAGTACCTGCGCCCCGTAATGGTGAGCCTCGTAGGCTGCAAGAACGTATGGCTGAAGGGCGTAATATTCCAAAACTCACCGGCATGGAACATACATCCGCTGATGTGCGAGAACGTATTGGTGGAGGATGTGCAGGTGCGCAACCCGTCGTTCGCGCAGAACGGCGACGGCATAGACCTCGAATCGTGCAAGAACGCGCTCATCGTAAACTCGTCGTTTGACGTCGGCGACGACGGCATTTGCATAAAAAGCGGCAAGGACGAGGACGGCCGCAAGCGCGGCATTCCGTGCGAGAACGTCATCGTGAACGGCTGCACCGTGTTCAAGGGTCACGGCGGCTTCGTGGTAGGAAGCGAGATGAGCGGCGGCGTGAAGAACATATACGTGAGCGACTGCCAGTTCCTCGGCACCGATGTGGGCCTGCGTTTCAAGAGCACGCGAGGCCGCGGCGGCGTGGTGGAAGGCATATATATAAATAATGTGTCGATGTTCGACATACAGACGGATGCCATCACCTTCGACCTGTATTACGGCGGAAAGTCGGCCGTGGAGGCTCTTGAAGACGGCGACGAAAACAAGGAATGCACGCCCCGGTACAAGGCGGACGAGACCACGCCGTGCTTCCGCGACATATTCATCAACCACGTAATATGCCGCCGTGCGCGCCGTGCCGCCTTCTTCAACGGCCTGCCCGAGATGCCGGTAAAGAACGTACAAATAACCGACCTCGAGGTGAACAACGCCAAGGAGGGCATCGTCATAAACAACACCGACGGCGTACAACTGAACAACATCAGCGTAAGCGCAAGCGGACACACATTCACCGCCACAAACTCTGTCAACGCAACGGTGAACGGAAAGACGTACAAGAAGATTGACTCGAAGGGCGTTACCCTCGACTTCTGACACCTACCCCACCCCCTTCCAAAGGTAGTGGCGTTGAAATGAATTGCCTGTTGAATAACGGTTGAATACAACCCGAAATACAAAAGACGGCCTTTGGCAATGCCAAAGGCCGTCTTTCGCATCATAAAAGGCCGCCTTTTAGCTTGTAAAAGGCGGCCTTTTGCATGGTGTTTCGTAAAGCATTGAGTATCAATACTTTATCCGTCACGTTAAATTTACAATCCAAAGGTCATTTATATAACGTAAGTTCGGTATAATGATAATGTTGTGATAACCCTATTCTAAGCGGTCAGTAGTCATGCTTATTGTATGGGCTTGATGATGTCTGCGTATGTCGCCCACAGAATGTTGTCAACAGTATAAGCCTCCAATGCTTCTTCCGGCACGTATATGTTGTTGATTGTCGAATACTGGAATGTCTGCTTTGTCATTGCAGGCGGTGTCGTGCTATTGCATGTCAGGTCGAATGCCGGGGTAGCACCTGTGCCTTCACCTACGTAGTTGGCTATTGCGATACCAAGTTCCGCGTTTGTATCCAATGTTATGTTTGTCAGGTTAGCACACATGTTAAAGGCTTGGTCGGCAACTCTGCAATCAGAATTCCATTCAACAGAAGTTATTTTTGTATTAGTGAAACATCCTTGCCCTGCCGACTTGACACTGCTTGGCACAACCAATTTGCCTGACAAACCTGAAACACGGAACGCAAACTGACCTATAGTCTCAACGCCTTCAAGAGAAATACTGTTGAGTTTCTGGCATTTGTCAAACGCCGTATTACCTATGGTTTTAAGTCCTTCAGGCAGCGTGACTGATGTCATGTTCACACTGTTCAGAAAGCAATTTACAGCCAAACTTTCTATTCCTGAAGGCAGGATGATGCCTGTCAAGACGCTCTCATTACGGGTAAAGGTGTTATATTGGAATGACGCAGGAAACTCTGTTATGGCTTGTGTCCCTTCTTCGTTCATCAATGTTGCCTGTGAGAGGTCAAGGTTTATCTTCGTATCAGTGATTTTTGCTATTACGTCAAGGTCGGCTTTGCTGATTTGTCCCTTTATTACCACCGTCCCGTTGCCTATTGCCGCTGCTTTTATTACTGCTTCTGATGTGATTTGTCCTACCCCCGTGGTCTCTATTATGTTGGTCTGCGGGAACTCAACCTCGCTGTCGGGGTCGCTCCATTGGCTGTTCAGCTGCGCCGTAATGCTGGCGGTCGCGCCCTCGTACAGCGCGGCCACGTCGCCCTTGAGCACCGTGCGGTAGTTGGCTTTCAGCGGAACGTTCGTAACGGAGGCGCTTCCGGCCTTCGAGCCGTCGGCCGAGGCGTAGCCTACTGTCATGTCGCTGGTGCTTCCAAGCACGGGGGCGGGCACGTAGAAGGTCGTCACTTCGGCCGCATCCTACGCCTGGGCTATGGCCGAGGCCAGTGTATAGGCGTATTCGGCGGTGGCGTCGCCCGCGGCCGTTCCGCCGAGAACGTCCCACGTGCCGGCCACGCCGGCCATCGAGATGGTTGCCTTGTCGCCTGCGGCAAGCGCACCGGTGGTCTTCAGCGTTACCTTGGCTACGGCGTGCGTCAGCGTAGCCGACGTGGCCTCGTCAGCCGTCGCGCCTTCTATTTTGCCATGGAAGGCCAGTGCCTTGGAGAGGTCCGCCCCGTCGGCCAGCTTCCTTTCCTTCAGCGTTCCGGCGTATGCCGCAGCTTCACGGTTGTCCGCCCAGAAGAGGAAGTCGTACTCCGTCTCGGGGTCGAGGCCGCCCACGGTGAAGGTGAACGTGCCGCCCTGCGCAGCCTGCACGCCTTCGGCCTCAGCCACAAGGGTGCTGCCTGCGGCGTCATATACTTCCAGCAGGCACCGGTCGATGGCTACGTCGTCTTTGTCGAACGTCGAGGCGCGGGTGCCCATGCCGTCGTCTATCGTGGCGGTGATGGTTGCCAGGCCGTCAGTGCGTGTGCCGCCAAGCTCGTCCTGGCCGCACGATGCCAGCATGGCTGCCATGCCGAGCATCAGGATTAAATGTTTCTTTTTCATTGCTTCATTCGTGTTTGTATGGTTGTTGTTGTCAATCGCATTTTCAATAGGCGGCCTTTCGCGTTCCAAAAGGCGGTCTTTCGCAGTGTAAAAGGCCGTCTTTTAGCTTGTAAAACACGGCCTTTTGCAAAGCCGCTGACTGTCAGGCAGTTACGTGGCGGCGGCTCCTTGTCGGCAGGATTGGCCTAATTGGCCTTATGAGCCGTATGCGCCCGTGCCGCAGGGGACCGGCAGGGCATTCCTACTTACTCCATTACTCCTTACTCCTTTACTCCTTTCACATTCCTCCTTTACTCCTCAAGACTCAGAACCCCACCTCGAACGTGTCGTCGTCCCAGTCCGTGTCGATGTCCACTCCGCCGCCTCCGTAGCCCGAAGTGAGGAAGTTGCCGTTGACCGTCGTCAGCCGCCCGCGGCGGTAGGGCACTTCTACGCCCTGCGTGCGGGCTACCACCGTGCCGTCATTGGACGTTATGGTGATGGTAAGACGCACCGAGCTTTCAGCTCCGTTCACCAATACCCAGTCGTCGGCCAGCATGGTGTTGCCCTCCTCGTCGGCCTGCCACTGCGGCGTGCAGGTGTAACTTACGCCCTCCACGGCGTCGTTGGGCTTGCCCGTCGCCACGTTGAACGACGACGGGAAGTAGCCTTCGTAGCTTACGCCGACCGTCAGTTCGTCTATCGGAGGCACGCCGTCGAGCGCCTTGTAGCGGTCGATGTCCTTCGTCACGATGCGGTATTTCGCCAGCGGACGCTCCAGCGTTACGGCCTTTTCGGTCGTGCCGCCGCCGACGGTTATGCCACCTACGTATGCGTAGGCCGCGTCCTTATAGTCCGTGCAGGCGGTGTATGGCGAGGTGTTGACGGCCACCTGCTGCAGGTCAGACGCGTCGTAGAACGGCGGCCGCCGTCCGCACCGGCATAGTCGCTCCAAAGGCGTATGTCGTACGTCCCCTCGTCCAGCGGTAGCTCTATCGTGGCCGTGCCGCCGGGGGCCGCCTCCGTCACGGTTTCGCGCCGCATGACGCGCAGGCCGCCGTCTGTGGTGTACACGTCGGCCACGATGCGCCTTGCATATTGCGCACCGCCGGAGCGCGTCTTGCCGTCATACGGCGGCATGTCGGTGCCGGGCAGCGCCAACGTGAGCCGCAGCAGGGGCTGCTCCGCGCCGCCATAGGTCATGGGTATTGTCACCCGGCTGATGCCGTCCGCGTCCACGCAGGTGCGCGCCTTGCCGCCTATGCCGCTTGGGGTCGCGGCCTTTACGGTGTAGCATCCCGGCGGAACGCCGAACAGCGTGGCGGCCAAGGCCTCCGGGCCGGCGAACGTCCGGCTCGCCTGATACGACCCGTCGTCGGCCGTTATGCTTACCGCCACTTCGCTTATTTCCGCCTCCGGACAGGCCGAAAGGTCGAGTTCCACGGCAAGGCCGCGGCCTCCGTCGTGCGGGCCGTCCGTACACGAGGGCATGGCGAGGCACAATACGAGTGCCGCCAGGGCGGCTTTCATATATATGATAAGGTGTTTCATGGCTCTACCTCCTCTATGTTTACCGCCTCGACGCGGCGCGCCTTGGCCGCCTCGGGCTGCGTGTGGTCAGTCCCCTTGCCGTCAACCTCTATGCGCTCCGCGTCAATGCCGAGGCTCACCAGCAGGCGTTTCACCGTCTCGGCGCGGCGCAGCGACACGCGCTGGTTCACCGGAACGCTGCCCCTGCGGTCGCACCAGCCCGTCAGGCGCACGCGCACGGCGGGGTCGGAAGCCATCATGCTTGCTATGGCCTCTGCCTTGCCGCGCTCCGAGGGGCGCACGGCCGAAGAGTTGAAGTCGAAGTATATCGTGGGGAATAATGTCTTCTTTTGCTGCGCCTTGGGGGCTGCAGGCTCTTGCCCGGGCCGCTCCGCAATTACGGGAGCTGGCTTTTCTTCAGCAGGTTGGGACTGGGGCTCGGGCTGTACAGGTACGACAGGCGGTACGTATGCCGGCCGGGCGGCCTCCGCCTTGGCCTTTCCGAAGTGGAAAGACAGGCGCACGCCGCTCTCCCAAAGGTAGTTGGACGAGTGCGCGTGGCGCGGGATGCCGTCGAGCCCCTTGCCCGTGAGGAACGTCATGCCCGTGTACAGGCCCAGCCGCAGGCGGTCAGCCACGGCGCAGGAGCCTTGCAGGCGGAAGCCGGCTCCCATGTGCCAGCGCGCCGGAAGGCCCTTCACCCGCCTGCCGGTCGCACGGTCGTAGAGCCGCGCTTTTGTCCCCACGGCGGCTACGCGGGGCGATATTTCCAGCCGCCAGCGGCCTTGGCGGCCCGCGCCGAGCAGCGGAAGGACGTTCAGGTTGAGCTGGATGCCGTAGCTTTGCACCGTGGCGCGGCTCTCCAGCGAGCGGTAGTCCAGCCCTCCATGCCGCTTGCGGGGGCGTAGTAGCGCCGCCCGTCAGCGCCCAGCCAGTAGCCGCTCTCCGTGCAGCAGCGCCTCGCCGCGAGCGCGGGACGGCCCCACGAGGCCTGCGCCTCCAGCGAGACGGTGCGGCCGAAGGAGTAGCCGGCGGACACGCCGGCCTGCCATCCGGCGTATGTCCTGCCACCGGCGAACGACGAGAACGTGCTTACCGCGAAGGGCACGCCGCCCTCAGCGCCCAGGTACCAGCCGCGCACGGCCGCGCTGTCGGGCGGCAATGGCGTGGCGGCCTGCGCCGGAACGGCGGTGCAGGCGGCAGCGGACATGGCAAGTAAGGTGGTCTTGAACTTGCGCCCGAGGCGCAGGAACGCCGCCGCAGGCGTGCTTTTAAACCCCTGTAAGGGCTTAAATGCTACTTGTGGGGGGGGTAAAACGGGAAGCCCCTGACGGCGCGCCACAGCGCGGATTTGCGCCTGCTGCGTGGCTGCGCAATGCCGCAGCCGGGCCTGCAAGCCGCAGGGCGGAGCTTGGTGTGTGGTCTGTAGTGTACGTGTACATGGTACGTCGCGTTGTGTTTCAACCGCAAATATAAGCAAAAAAAACGCAAACGCAAAAGCTTGTTACGGTTTATTAACAAACAATGCACGATTGCTTACAGTCCGTAACACGTTTTGCGCGAAAAGCGGAGACGGCCTCCGGGTTTGCCAAAGACGGCCTTTGGCCTTGTGAAAGGCCGTCTTTGGCAGCCTCAAAAGCCGTCTTTCGCCTTGCGAAACACGGCTTTTCACAAGGCGGTGCGTAACGTGCTGAAAGTCAATGGGATATAAATCGGCTTACAATTTTTCAGCATTTCCGCCCGTTTGTTTGGTTTTGCAACACGGTTGCATTACCTTTGCACTACTTTTGCAGACGATGTTTGGCATACTTGTTTATGCCACAAGAGCATTTTTAACATGACTATATAATTATGGAAAAGAAGACAATAGCCGTAACGGGCATGGCCTGCGCAGGGTGCGCGGCCAACGTTGAGAGGCGGCTGGGGCAGATGGACGGCGTGGCGAAGGCCAGCGTCAACTTTGCCGCGCGCACCGCCCTGGTGGAGTATGACCCGCAGGTAACGTCGCCGCAGGCGATGAAGGAGGAGATACGGAAGGCCGGTTACGACCTTGTAATAGACGAAGGCGAATCGTTGGGGGCCATAGAGCGCACGGCTTTCCGCCGCCTGAAGAGGCAGGCTGCGGCATCGTGGGTGCTGGCGGCGCTCGTGATGTGTGTCTCGATGGGTTGGCTGAACGTCGGCAACAAGGATGCGGCCAACCAAGTGATGCTGCTGCTCGCCGCGCTGAACCTGGTTTATTGCGGCCGCCGCTTCTATACGAGCGCGTGGCGGCAGACGGTGCACGGCACGGCCAACATGGACACGCTGGTAGCCATGAGCACGGCTGTGTCGTTCGCGTTCAGCGTGTTCAACACGTTCTGGGGCGACGGCTTCTGGGCTTCGCGGGGGCTTGAGAATCACACGTATTACGACGCATCGGTAATGATTATAACGTTCGTGCTTACGGGACGGGTACTCGAAGAGCGCGCCAAGCACGGCACGGCGGCGGCCATACGCTCGCTGATGGGATTGCAGCCGAAAACAGCGCGCCTGGTGAGCGGCGGCGAAACGGTGGACGTTCCAATATCAACACTTGAGAAAGGAGACATCATCGAGGTGCGCCCTGGCGACAAAGTGCCCGTTGACGGCACGGCTGCCGGGGGCGAGGCGTACATTGACGAGAGCATGATAACGGGCGAGCCGGTGCCCGTAAGGAAGTCGGCAGGCGGCAAGGTGTTCGCCGGTACGATAGTGAAGAGCGGCACCCTGCGCTTCCGCGCGGAAGAAGTGGGGGCGGGCACGATGCTCGCGCGCATGATAAAGACCGTGCAGGAGGCGCAGGGAAGCAAGGCTCCAGTGCAGCGCGTGGTGGACAAAATCGCGCTGGTCTTTGTCCCCGTGGTGCTCTGTTTGTCGCTGCTTACGTTCGTGTTGTGGTACGCCCTTGGCGGCACGGAGCAGCTGCCCCACGCCGTGATGTCGGCCGTGTCGGTGCTGGTAATCGCCTGTCCGTGCGCTCTCGGCCTCGCCACGCCTACCGCCCTCATGGTAGGCATAGGCCGTGCGGCCAAGAACAACATACTAATCAAGGACGCTACGGCTCTTGAAGAGATGCGCCGCGTTGACGCGCTCGTCATCGACAAGACGGGAACGCTTACCATTCCAAACAAGGATGTTGACTTCACGAAGGCCGACTCGCTGTCTCTCGAGGAGCGCGAGACGCTTAAGCCTTACGCACGCGAGGCCATGCAGGCCTTGCAGGAGGAAGGGGTTGAGGTGTACATGATGAGCGGCGACAAGGACGAGGCCGCCCGTTACTGGGCCGGGAAGGCCGGGATAAGGCATTACAAGAGCAAGGTGATGCCGCAGGATAAGGAGGACATGGTGCGCCGCCTGCAATCCGAAGGCCGCCATGTAGCCATGGTTGGCGACGGAATAAACGACACTCAGGCTCTGGCTGCGGCCGATGTGAGCATCGCCATGGGCAAAGGCACGGACGTGGCGATGGACGTTGCGCAGGTAACTCTCATGGGGACAGACCTCCGCAGGCTGCCCGACGCGGTCAGGTTGTCGCGTGCCACGGTGGGGATGATTAAGCAAAACCTCTTCTGGGCGTTCATCTACAACGTCGTCTGCATACCGTTGGCCGCCGGACTGCCTTACGCTTTCGGCCTCGATTGGCAGATTTCGCCCATGCTGGCGAGCGCGCTGATGGCCTTTTCGAGCGTCAGCGTGGTGACTAACAGCCTGAGGCTGTACTGGAAGTAATTAAGAATTAAGAGTTAAGAATTAAGAAAATTACCTTTGTAACGATATTCAAGGCATATTTTCTTAATTCTTAACTCTTAATTCTTAATTATATCTCACTTTCTCTTTTCCGCCGTTACACTTACCTGTATGCTGAAACGTGGGTTGAAGTTGTACCTTACGGCGGCCCCGATGCGGTCGCCAATGTTGCCCATGTCGTAGATGGGCAGGGGCATACGGGTGGTGACGAGCGACTTCTGTCCGAACAGGTAGCCCTCCCAGTGCTCGTCGAACTTGTAGCCGAGCACGGCGTTCAGGCCTGCGTCATGATATGCGTCGCGCGACCAATAGATGTTGTCGATGTAGCCGCCTACGGCCAGCGAGAGCTTGCCTGTGAGCGGCACGGCATACATAGCGGCCATGCTTTGCGTGAAGCCGACGCCTTTCCACGGGCTGTCGCCGAACGAGGCGAACACCGATGCGCCGAGATTTAGGTTGAGACCCTTATGCAACTGCCAGTCTGACATGCCGTACCAACTGTACGGGTACATGTTGATGTATGTCCGCCCGAAGCTGTCGAGCACGGGCAGATGGAGCGAGTCGGCCGCTTGCACCGGCTCGTCGCGGTAGCCGTCGTAGGTGTATATGTGCGTGGGAGCATCGGCTCTGCCGATTATCTGCTGCTCCGGGGCGTCGGCGGTAACGGCCATGCTGTCTGCCGGTACGGTGCCGCCGAGTAACTCTTGGGCGCAAGCCACGCTGTAAGATGCCATTATTGCAAGTATGAGTATGAGCCTTTTCATCAACTGCAAAGATACTCTTATTGCCTGTTTGTTCAAAAAACAAGAATGTGTTTTTTGTCAAAATTATCCTTTTCAGCGTCCTATTTTTGATTAATTCACAACGTGCTGTGTTTCAGCAAGTTGCATACGGCTTTGCAAAAGGCCGTTAATCGCGCGGCGAAAGGCCGCCTTTTGCACGGTGAAAGGCCACCTTTCGCAATGCGTTTTGCCGCCTTTTGCTGCATGGCATACAAAAAAGGGCGCGGAGCGTAGCCGCCCCGCACCCTTCGGCAAGTGTTAAGCTATGTGTGAAATCAGTTGTTTTCAGGACGCAGCTTGCGCACCGTCGCACCGGCCTGCCACATCTCGCTCTCGCGCATCTGGCGCAGTTCCTCGTTCAGCTTTTCGCGGTAGTCGGGCTTAGAGTTGCTGTCTATTGATATTTGCGCTTCGTTACCGCTCTTTACCGAGAGGTAAAGCCACTCCATGACGGGCTTGATGGCGTCGCGGAAACGCGGTGCCCAGTCGAGCGCGCCGCGCTGCGCCGTGGTTGAGCAGTTGGCATACATCCAGTCCATTCCCTTCTCGCCGAAGAGCGGGCCAAGGCTCTGCGTAAGCTCCTCTACGGTCTCGTTGAACGCTTCCGAGGGCGAATGGCCGTGCTCGCGGAGCACCTGGTACTGTGCTTCGAGCAGTCCCTCAATGGCTCCCATGAGCGAGCCGCGCTCGCCGGTAAGGTCGCTTGTGGCCTCGCGTTCGAATGTTGTCTTGAACAAGTAGCCTGCTCCGATGCCAATGCCGAAGGCTATTGTGCGCTCCTCGGCGCGTCCCGTAGCGTCCTGGTAGACGGCATACGAGCAGTTGAGACCGCGTCCCTCGCAGAACATTGTACGGAGAGATGTGCCCGAACCCTTGGGCGCCACCATGATTACATCTACGTCTTCAGGCGGTACGACGCCCGTGCGCTCGCTCCAGTTGATAGCGAAGCCGTGCGAGTAATACAGTGCCTTGCCCTTTGTAAGGTATGGTTTTACCTTCGGCCAGACCGATATTTGGCCGGCGTCAGACAGCAACATGCACACGATTGTGCCTTTCTCGGCCGCCTCTTCGATTGAGAACAGCGTCTTGCCGGGCACCCATCCGTCGGCCACGGCCTTGTCGTATGTCTTGCCTTCGCGCTGGCCTACGATTACGTTGAAGCCGTTGTCGCGCAGGTTGCACGCCTGGCCGGGGCCTTGGATGCCGTAGCCGAGTACGGCGATGGTCTCGTTCTTGAGCACTTCACGCGCCTTTTCCAATGAAAACTCTTTGCTGGTGACTACCGTCTCGATTACGCCACCGAAATTCATTTCTGCCATGTCGTTAATGTTTTTATTGAAGCCGCCCCGGTGAGGCGCGGCGTTCGGGTTGTTAATGTATTGTCGTTTACTGAATGCCTTGTGGCTTGGTGCCGCCTGTTTCTACTTTCTTACGAACGTCACTTTGCAGCGGCACACTTCCGTCTCGCCGTCTCCGCCGGTCTGTTTTTTTGTTATGCGCACACAGAATGCGCCTTCGCCGGCCTCTTCCATGTAAAAGCAGAGCTTGTCGCCGTAATGACTTTCGGCCACATAAGCTATGTCGAAGCGGCGTATGGCGTGGCTTTTGTACCAGTCAACGCTGAACAGGTCGAGCACGTGCTCTATGTATTTCACGCTGTTTATGTGGCCGTTTACGTCCACGTCGCTGTAATGCGTGTCGATGGTTGCGGCAAGCCGGGCGTCCTTTCCCATCTTTACGCGCGACAATGGGGTGATGGGGCAGGTCTTTTCGGCGTTGACGTATCTTGCCACTTCGCCTTCACCGATGTCAAGGATGTTCTGTGGTTGGCGCGTATCAGTGTCAATCAGAGCCCAGATGCTGCGCCCGTAGCCGTATGTCTTGCTGTCGTCAGCGGCGTCGGCGATGCGGAAGTTGCGGTTGGTAAAATACTTCATGACGCTCTCTATCCACGTTTCCACGCTGAACTTGGCGTATTCCCTAGGCATTGTCTCCATCTCAATGGCCAGCCTCGAGAGCACCCACGTCTTGTGTTCGGGGTTGAGCTGCGTCATGCCGAAGCCGCGGTGGCTGGCGTGGAAGTCGGCCGCGTTGAGCAGATGGTTGCCCAGATGACCCATGAAAAGCCTTTTGGAGAAGTCGCAATGAAAAGGCTCCGCCATGAACTCGTATCGTCCTGTCTTGTCAAGCATCATTTCCGTCTGTTTTGTTCCTGTTTTTCAAGAAAGTCGCTAACCTCCTCAACGGTGCTGCGTGTTATGGCAATGCGCCCGCTACGGGTGTATTGCAGTACGCAGTTGAACTTTGCCAGGGCGTAGTAAAGACCGGTTATTTCCTCCGTCATGCCGCTAAGCATCACGCTGCAGAACGTCGGGTTTACCTCTACTATGCGCGCGTTGGCCTTGCGGATGGTGCGCGATATGTCAGGGTTCTCAAGCACTTCGGGCGTTGACAGCTTGTAAAGTCCCTCCTCGCGGATGAAGAGCTGGTCGTCGGTATAGTAGTCGGCCTTGATTACGTCAATCTTTTTCTCTATCTGTTTTGTTATTTTTATAATCTGGTCTTCGTCGCTCCAGGCGGTTATAGTGTACTTGTGTACGCCCTCGATGCTCGACGCCGACACGTTCAGGCTTTCGATGTTGACCTGGCGGCGGGTGAAAACGGCCGTGATTTGGTTGAGTATTCCGGCTATGTTTTCAGAGTAGACCAACAGCGTGTATAACTTTTTTTCCGTTGTTTCCATTGTCTTTTCGTTGTTTATAGCTCTAAAAGCATTCCACTGATGGATTTTCCCGGCGGTATCATCGGCAGCACATTCTCTTCTTCTTTGACGGCACACTCCAAGAGATAAGGGCCGTCAGACGCGAGCATCTTTTCTATTTCGGCTTTTAGTTCGCCACGGTCTTGTACGAGAGAGTACTGTATTTTGTAAGCCGAACATATCTTTCCGTATTCAGGATTTTCCATATGTGTGAACGAACGGCGCCTGTCGAAGAACATGTCTTGCCATTGCCGTACGTTGCCGAGATAGTTGTTGTTCATTAAAATAATCTTCACCGGGCATTGGTTCTCCATGATTGTGCCCAGTTCCTGCAAGCTCATTTGCAGTCCTCCGTCGCCGGTGAACATGCAGACGGTGCGTCCCGGTGCTCCGAATGTGGCTCCGATGGCGGCCGGGAGGCCGTAACCCATGGTGCCGAGGCCGCCGCTGCTGGCTATGGAACGCTTCCTGTTAAGCTTGAAGTAACGGCATGAGAACATCTGGTTAAGGCCAACGTCGTTGACGAGTATTGCCTCTCCACCGGTTGCTTCGGCCACTGTGTTGACGACTTCGCCCATAAGCAGCGGCCCTTCGGTGGGGTGTATGGCCGGACGTATTACCTTTTCATATTCTATTTCGTGTAAAGGCTTGAAGCTGTCAATCCATTCCTTGTGGTTGTTTTTGTCCAAAAGGCGTGTTATTGCGGGTAATGAAATCTTGCAGTCTGCAATCACTGCCACGTCGGTTTTCACGTTTTTGTCTATTTCTGCCTTGTCTATGTCAAGGTGGATAATCTTCGCCTGCTTGGCGTAACCCGACAATTCGCCAGTAACCCTTTCGCTGAAACGCATACCGATTGCGATGAGTACGTCGCACTCCAGCTCTTTCATATTGGGTGCATAGTTGCCGTGCATACCCAACATGCCAACATTCAGCGGATGGTTTGACGGCAATGCCGATAGTCCGAGCAATGTCCTGGCGGCCGGAATGTCGGCCTTTTCAAGAAATTCGGCCAGTTCTTCTTGTGCGTTTCCAAGCTCAACGCCTTGTCCGACGAGTGCCATCGGCTTCTTGGCGGCGTTGATTAACTCTGCGGCTTGCCGTACAGCGTCGTCGTTAAGTGCCGGATACGCAATGTAACTGCGCACGAAGTCAACGTGGCAGGGTTTGTATTCAGTGGTGCTTGTCTGTGCGTTTTTCGGAAAGTCGAGCACTACCGGGCCTGGACGTCCTGACCTTGCAATGTAGAAAGCGCGGCTTACCGCCCATGCGATGTCTTCCGCACGCCTTATCTGGTAGCTCCATTTGCTTATCGGTTGGGCAACTCCGACGAGGTCAACTTCCTGGAACGCGTCCGTTCCGAGTGACGAAACTCCCACTTGTCCGGCAATGACGACGATTGGAGTAGAGTCCATCATGGCGTCGGCGATGCCTGTCAGTGTGTTGGTTACTCCCGGACCGCTGGTCACGAGGCACACTCCAACCTTGCCGCTTACCCTTGCATATCCTTCAGCTGCATGTGCGGCAGACTGCTCATGGCGCACAAGTATGTGGTCGAAAGCCTTTTTCTCGCCGCGTGTATAGTCGTAGAGGGAGTCGAATACGGGCATGATAGCTCCGCCCGGATAGCCGAATATGGTCTCCACCCCTTCGGCTTTCAACGCCCTCATAAGTGCTTCTGCTCCTGTTATTGTTTCTTTTGGCATGTCAAATTTTTGTTTTATATTCTTCATTCAATCATCCTTACGCCGCCTTTGTCGGCCGAGCTTACACTCTGGGCGTAAGCCCTTAGAGCCTTGCTCACAGTGCGTTGACGTGTGAGAGGCCGCTGCGGGCGTGCCGACAGCTCGTCTTCTGTAAGGCAGACGTTGATGGAACGGTTGGGGATGTCTATCTCGATGATGTCCCCGTCGATGATTTTACCAATGTTTCCGCCGGCCGCAGCTTCGGGAGAAATGTGCCCGATGCTTAGCCCGGAGGTGCCTCCACTGAAGCGTCCGTCGGTGATAAGTGCGCATTCCGTGCCGAGGTGCATACTCTTAATATAAGATGTTGGGTAGAGCATCTCCTGCATTCCCGGGCCGCCTTTTGGCCCTTCGTGGGTTATTACTACGCAGTCGCCGCTCTTTACTTTGCCTCCGAGTATGCCGTCGCAGGCGTCTTCCTGCGAGTCGAACACTTTTGCGGGGCCGCGGAACTTCCAGATTGACGGGTCTACGCCGGCCGTCTTCACCACGCATCCGTCTTGTGCGATGTTGCCGTAGAGTACGGCCAGTCCGCCGTCTTTGGTGTATGCGTGTGCGATGTCGCGTATGCAACCGTTGGCACGGTCTGTGTCAAGCGTGCTCCAACGTTCGTTTTGCGAGCCCATCTGTGTGGAGAACCTGCGTCCCGGGGCGCTTTTGTATATGCGGTCGGCCTCCGGGTCAACCGTCGTGCCGGTTATGTCGTATTTCTTCAGTTGCTCGCCGATGGTCTTGCTGTCCACCCGCATTGCGTCGGGAGCTATTAGTCCGCCCTTTGCCAGTTCGTTCATTATGCCGAATATGCCGCCCGCGCGGTTGCATTCCTGCACGCTGTACTGTTGCGTGTTGGGTGCGAGCTTGCACAGGCAGGGCACCTTGCGGCTAAGCGTGTCGATGTCTTTCATGCGGAAATCAGCACCGGCCTCCTGTGCTACGGCGAGCAGGTGGAGCACGGTGTTCGTGCTTCCGCCCATTGCTATGTCAAGCGTCATGGCGTTAAGGAAGGCCGCGCGCGTGGCGATGTTGCGCGGCAGAACGCTCTCGTCGCCGTCTTCGTAATATTTGAAGGCGTTTACCACGATTTGACGCGCCGCGTCCTTGAACAGCCTGATGCGGTTCTCGTGAGTGGCGAGTATCGTGCCGTTGCCCGGCAATGCCAGTCCGATGGCTTCTGTCAGCGAGTTCATCGAGTTGGCGGTGAACATACCCGAGCAGCATCCGCACCCCGGGCAGGCGCACTGTTCCAGCTCGTTCACGTCGTCGTCGCTCACGCTTGTGTCTGCGCCTTTCACCATTGCGGTGATGAGGTCGGCGTTCTCGCCGCGCCACCGTCCGGCTTCCATCGGGCCTCCGCTGCAAAACACGGTGGGTATGTTGAGCCTCATGGCGGCCATGAGCATACCCGGCGTAACCTTGTCGCAGTTGGATATGCAAATCATAGCGTCCGCCTTATGGGCGTTTACCATGTATTCCACGGAGTCGGCTATGATGTCGCGCGAGGGCAGCGAGTACAACATGCCGTCGTGCCCCATGGCTATTCCGTCGTCGATGGCTATTGTGTTGAACTCGGCGGCGTAGCATCCCATGCTTTCTATTTCGGCTTTTACTATCTGTCCGATGTCGTGCAGGTGGGTATGTCCCGGTACAAACTGGGTGAAGGAGTTGACAATGGCAATGATGGGTTTGCCGAACTGCTCTTGCTTCATGCCCGACGCTACCCACAGGGCCCTTGCTCCGGCCATGCGCCTGCCTTCCGTGCACACCGCGCTTCTCAACTGATGTTTCATACGTTTGTCGTTTTATGAATGTTCGTGCAAAGTTACATCATTTTTGTTTAATCAGCAACATTCTTTATTGATATTTTGACTTTTAATGCAAAAACGTAATCAAAACGCATCAAAAAGTAACGAATTAGTATGCGGCGGTGCACAAATCAGGCGTGATTGTGCAATCTTTTTGCGTCGGGTATGGTGTTGCCGCTTGCGTTGGCTGTGTTTACCGGTCGGTCGGCATGTATAAGAAAAGGGGACATGCTTGGCTTAAACATGTCCCCTTTGTGGTTGTCTGTAATGTGACTTTGTATTATTTTGTGTTGTCATTGAACGTAGCTACGCGGTTGAACTCTACCTGCTCGAACAGCTTGTCGGTAGCACCGCAGCCCTTGGTTGTGAGGCGGTTGGAAGCAATCTTGTACTTGTTAACCAAGATTTTCTTTACAGCCTCGGCGCGAGCCTCTGACAGTTTCTGGTTAAGCTCGGCAGAACCTTCGGGTGAAGCGTAGCCCTTGATTTCAACCTGAGCCTCAGGATGATTCTTCATGTACTGCGCGATGAGCTCGATGGGAGCGTACTGTGCGGCGTCAACTACCGACTTGCCCTGGCGGAAGAGCACCGTAGGCTGGAGGTTGGTAACGGTAGCGGGCTTCTCGTAAACGGGTGCCGGCTTGTTGTTGCAGTCGTCGAGAGCCTTCTGCAGGTCGGCTATCTGGCGGTCCTTGGCAGCCAGCTGCTCGTCCTTGCCGTTGAGGTCGCCGCGCAGGTCGTTGATTTTAGCGTTGAGGGCGTCAATCTCCGACTGGTCGCGAAGCTCTGCAATCTTGAAGTTGTGAGTGCCGTTAGAGTTCTTGAACTTGTAAATGAAGCCCACGTTGAGCTGGAAGCCAGAGTCCTCAAGGTCGTACTGTACTTCTGTGTCGCCGATGGCGTTGTTGCCTGCGAGCGTCCAAATCATAGCAGGCTCGATGTAGAGCTGCCATGCCTTAGACTTGCCGAGGTTGAAGGCGAAGTCGATTCCGGCCTTTGAAGTGAATGTGTTGTCGTGTGTGTACTTAGACGGTGTGCCGAATACGTGGCCCCAGCCCAAGCCGTAAAGTCCGTAAACCTCGAACAGTCTCGGCTCGCCCTTGTAGCCGCCGAACCAGTTGCTGAAGTTTACAGTTCCGAGCAACGAGGTGTTCATTGAGCGTACAAATGTGCCGATTGACTCGCCCGGCTTGTTTGAGAAGTAAAGGTTGCTCTCGATAGCCATGCCGAATACCGGGGTGAAGTAGCGTCCTACGCGTACGCCGAGGTTGGGGTTGAGATTCTTGAACCAGCCATGGCCGGTGGTCTTAGTTGCAAATCCGCCGTTTACACCGATGTAAACGTTGTCAAACGTCTTGCTTTCTTCTACGGTCTGAGCCGATACAGTTGCCGTCAGGGCTACTGCAGAAAGCATCAAAATCAACTTCTTCATTTTGTTTGATTTTAGTTTTTAATAAAATTGAAACTTACTATTTTTATCACTAATACCTGATGTTATCGGGCGCAAAGGTACGTAGAAGGCTTTGTTTTTCAAAGGTTTTTCATATGAATTGCATACTTATTTCTTAAAAAGGTTAAATAAAACGAATAAAAGGACAATTTTTTGCGCGTCCAGTGTAAGTTTTGTGGTCGTTGCGTTGTTATGTACCGGTGGCGCGTATTGCCGTCTGTTGGCGGAGCGCAGGCGGCCTTCCTCATTCCCAAAGGCCGTCTTTTGCACGCTCAAAGGCCGTCTTTTGCAGGCTCAAAGGCCGTCTTTTGCAGGCTAAAAGGCGGCATATTGGAAAGTCATTGATAGTCAGGCAGTTGGCAATGGCCTGTTTTGCCTGGCTTGTTTGGCCTGTAAGTCATATATGCCTGATATGTAGGATAGGTCGGAATAAGTGGTATAGGTATGCCTGTTTTTTCTTTTGGGAATGTCATGGCAGGGCAGTTTCTCACGGTTTTATTTTGCATTGCGCTCAACTTTGATAAATTTCTTATGCTCATGAAAGTAAAAACTATCTTACTTTCATTTCGCTTAACCGAAATTTTGCATTATATTTGTACCACGATTAGGTTGTATCTGTAGTTTGGCAGTACGCCTTTAACCTTGAGATGAGAAAGATTATACTTATTACCGGAGGCCAGCGTTCGGGCAAGAGCGTCTATGCCGAGAGGCTGGCTTTGAGCCTGTCGCCTTCGCCTGTGTACATAGCTACGGCGCATGTGTGGGACGACGAGTTCGCCGCCCGTGTAGAGCGGCACAAGCAGAGGCGCGGTCCGCAGTGGACGAACATTGAGGAGGAAAAGCGTCTCAGCCGCCATAATATATATAATAAGGTGGCGGTTATCGACTGCGTGACGCTCTGGTGTACCAACTTCTTCTTCGACCGTGACGCAGGCGAGCGGCAGCCTACTGTAGACGAGGCGCTTGCCGAGATTAAGGAAGAGTTCGACAGGTTTGTCAGTCAGGATGCTACGTTCATCTTTGTCACCAACGAAATCGGCAGCGGAGAGGTTAGCGGCAACGCCGTGCAGCGCCGCTTCACCGACTTGCAGGGGTGGATGAATCAGTATGTCGCCGCCCGTGCCGACGAAGTTGTGCTCATGGTGTGCGGCATTCCTGTGCATGTAAAGGGAGGAGACGCTGCCGGCAAGTCTGTTTTAGATACATTATGAGATTATGGGAAAGAGGACTTTTGACATAAAGCCGGTAGGCGACGACCTTCGCCAGGCCGTGCAGGACAAAATAGACAACCTCAACAAGCCCAAAGGTTCGCTGGGCAGGCTTGAGACGCTGGCCATGCAGCTGTGCCTTGTACAGCATACCTTGAGCCCGCGGCTCACGCATCCGTGCCATCTTCTCTTCGCCGCCGACCACGGCATAGAGCGCGAGGGGGTGAGCGTGTCGCCGCGCGACATAACGTGGCAGCAGATGCTCAACTTCGCCGCTGGTGGCGGAGGGGTCAACATGTTTTGCCGACAGCACGGCTTCAGGCTGTATCTTGTCGATGTGGGGGTAGACTATGACTTGTCGGCTTGCCCTGACATATTCAACCGCAAGCTCGCCCGCGGCACGCACGACTTCCTCTACGTCCCGGCCATGGGCGTGGAAGAGTACGCCCGGGCGTTGGATGTAGGCGCGGAGTTCGTTGACATGTGCCACGCCGACGGCTGCAACATAGTGTGCATAGGCGAGATGGGCATAGCCAACACGTCGCCTTCGAGCGTGTGGATGAGCCTTTTAGGCGGCGTGCCTCTTGCCGAATGCGTGGGCGCAGGGGCTGGACTTGACGATGAGGGAGTTAACCATAAGTTTGAGGTTCTTGCCCGTGCGGTGGAGCATTTCATAGAAACCACGCCCGATTGTGACGACTTCGACACCATAATACGCTATTTCGGAGGCTTCGAGATGGTGGCCGCCGTGGGCGCGATGCTGCGTGCCGCCGAGTTGAGAATGGTTGTATTGGTTGACGGCTTCATAATGTCGGCCTGCGCGCTGGCCGCCGTGATGAAGCATCCCGAAGCCATAGACTACATGGTTTTCGGCCATGTAGGCGACGAGAGCGGCCATCGTCGGCTGCTCGAAATGCTTGGTGCAGAGCCCCTGTTGAGCCTCGGCCTGCGCCTCGGCGAGGGCACCGGCGCGCTCTGTGCGTACCCGATTGTCGAGAGTTCGGTGAGGATGTTGAACGAGATGAACAACTTTCAGAATGCGCATATCACTAAATACTTCTAAATGGTACGACCCCGTTTGGGCGGCGTTCATCTTCTTTACGCGCCTGCCCTTGTGGCGTCTGCACGAGCCGCCGCGCGAGAGTTACCGCGCGGTTGTAGAGTTCTGGCCGCTTACGGGATGGTTTACCGGCGCGGTAACGGCCGCCGTCATTTACTTCGGGGGCATGGTCTTGCCGTATTCGGTGACCGTCATCCTCGCCCTCGCGGCGCGTGTGCTGCTCACCGGGGCGTTGCATGAGGACGGCCTGGCCGACTTCTTCGACGGCTTCGGTGGCGGCGGAGGCGACCGCAGGCGCACGCTCGACATAATGAAAGACTCGCGCATAGGCACTTACGGGGTTATCGGACTGGGACTGTACGGCCTGCTCTTGTTCTTCGCCTTGTCGTCTATGCCTGCGCCGCTGGCCGCGCTGGCCGTGCTGGCAGGCGACCCGTTCTGCAAGATGGTGTCGTCGCAGGTGGTGTCGATGATGCCTTACGCCAGGACGGAAGACGAGGCAAAGTCGGGCGTGGTGTACCGCAGGATGACGCTCCGCGCAGGCATCCTGCTCTTCATCCAGGGCATCCTGCCGCTCGCCTTGCTGCTTTATGTTACGGGCGGAATGCTCCGTTGGGACGTGCTCATCTTCGCCCCGTGCCTCGTGATGTACTTCATGTACCTTTATATATGGCGAAGGCTGCGCGGATATACGGGCGACTGCTGCGGCGCGATGTTCCTGCTGACCGAGCTTTCGTTCTATCTTTGCATGTCATACCTGTTTTTCAACAATAACGCGTTATGGAGATTGTTTTAGTAAGGCATACCAGTGTGGGTGTGCCCAAGGGTACTTGTTACGGCTGGAGCGACGTGCCTGTGGCGGCGACGTTCGAGACTGAGGCCGCCGAGACCAAGCGGCGGCTCGGCACGGAGCCGTTTGACGCGGTGTTTTCGTCGCCCCTTACAAGGGCGCGTAAGCTCGCGGCTTACTGCGGATGGCCGTCGCCCGTTGTAGACGACCGCCTCAAGGAGATGAACATGGGCGACTGGGAGATGAAGCTTTTTGATGAAATAGAGGACGAAAACCTGCAACGCTGGTATGACGACTACATGCACCTGGCCGCCACGGGAGGCGAAAGTTTCCAGGATTTGTTCGCCCGCGTGTCGTCTTTCCTTGACGAACTGAAGACCAAGCCGTACCGCCGCGTGGCCGTGTTTGCCCATGGCGGCGTGCTCATCTGTGCCGGAATATATGGCAGATTGTTCCCGGAGGAAGACTGTTTCAAGCACCTTGTGCCTTACGGAGGCATTGAACAAATAACAATTTGAATTAAGAATTAAGAGTTAAGAATTAAGAAAAATACATTTGAAAACTGCCAGCAAGGCATATTTTCTTAATTCTTAATTCTTAATTAAAAAACTTCCAGTTTTTATGACCGACAGCGAACTTTTGGCTTTCTCTGAAAGCCGCCAACGCCGCGCTTGGGACATCATACGGCGGTTGAGGCTGATGGAGATATGGGCCGATGCCGGGGCGGAAGCCCATGTTGTTGGCTCGTTGGCGATGGAACTTATGATGACGCACCGCGACATCGACCTGCATGTCTACTCCTTGCCGCTGACCGTGGAGGGCAGTTTTGCGGCCATGGCGGGGCTCGCCGAAGATGCGTCGGTGAAGAAGATAGAGTGCCGCAATCTGCTCGACACCGACGAGGCGTGCATCGAATGGCACGCGTGGTATGACGACGGGCAGGGCGGCATGTGGCAAATAGACATCATACACATACTCAAAGGCTCGCGCTACGACGGCTATTTCGAGCGCATGGCGGAGCGCGTGAAGGCCGCATTGACCGACGATACGCGCCTCGCCATACTCCGCCTGAAGGCCGGAACGCCTGAAAACGAGCACGTAATGGGTGTGGAATACTATCAGGCCGTGCTGCGCGACGGGGTCAGGACGATGCCCGACTTCAAGTGATGGCGCACTGAACATCCTGTCACCGGCGTGATGGAATGGATGCCGTAGCCGTTGACTGTTTTGCAAAAGGCGGTCTTTCGGCTTGCCAAAAGCCACCTTTTACAGCATGAAAGGCCGTCTTTTGCATGGTGAAAGACGGCCTTTCGCAAGAGTGTTTGTAACGTGTTGATTGTCAATGTGTTATGTGTTGCAAAATGAAACGCCTCCGCCAGCACTGCTGACGGAGGCGTTTGGTATGACATTAAGCCTGTGTTTATACTGTAACTATTGCTTTTCGATAATGTCGCGACCGGCCTTTATTGCTTCCATGTTAAGCGGAATGAGGCCGTGGTGACGCTCCGGCAGGGTCTTGTAGAGTGCTTTCTCCACGCCGCCGTCGCTCACTACTGGGCGCACGTTGAGCAGTCCGCCGAGCACAATCATGTTGAACACCTTTGAGTTTTTAAGCTCCGCGGCCTTGTCCATGGCGTCGATGCGGTACACGGTGATGTCCTTTCTCGTCGGCGGATTTATTATTCCGTAGCCGTCGTAGATAAGTATGCCGCCCTTCTTTACCTTCGGCTCGAACTTGTCAAGCGACGGTTGGTTGAGCACAATGGCTATATCGTACTTGCTTAGGATGGGCGACGATATGCGCTCGTCGCTCACAATGACGGTCACGTTGGCCGTTCCGCCGCGCTGCTCGGGGCCGTAGGCCGGCATCCATGTGACTTCCTTGCCTTCCATAAGTCCCGAATAGGCCAGGATTTTGCCCATTGAGAGCACGCCTTGGCCGCCGAAGCCGGCTATTATTATTTCTGTTTTCATAGTGGTTTTGTTTTTAATGGGAGAACTGGGAGATGTGGGATGATTGGGATTTATTGGTCGTTCATTCCATTATTCCGCACACGTCCCTTTAATTTTTAATTGTTAATTTTTAATTATTCATTCCCCCGTGGTGTCTTTGAGGTCGCCTTTCGGATAGAACTTGAACATGTTTTCCTTCATCCACTCGTTAGCCTTGACGGGCGACAGCTTCCATCCGCTGTTGCAGGTGCTGACAATCTCGACCAGGCTTGACCCTTTGCCGGCCATCGAAGCTTCAAAAGCCTTGCGTAAAGCCTTCTTTGCCGCGCGTATGGATGCCACGCTTTCAACGCTCTGTCGCGTCACATAGCATGTGCCTTCGAGCATTGCCGCCATCTCGGTAATCTTCAATGGGTAGCCGTGCAGGTGCGGGTCGCGGCCGTAAGGACAGGTAGACGTTTTCTGGCCGATGAGCGTCGTCGGGGCCATCTGTCCGCCGGTCATGCCGTAAATGGCGTTGTTGATGAATATTATGACGATGTTCTCGCCGCGGTTGAGCGCGTGTATGGTCTCGCAAGTGCCGATGCAGGCCAGGTCGCCGTCGCCCTGGTAGGTGAATACCAGGCGGTCGGGCCAGCAGCGCTTGATTGCCGTTGCAACGGCTGGTGCGCGTCCGTGGGCGGCCTCCTGCCAGTCGATGTCAAGGTAACGGTAGGCGAACACTGCACATCCTACGGGCGAAACGCCCACGGTCTTGTCCTCCATGCCCATTTCCTCGATTACTTCAGCCACAAGTTTGTGTACCACACCGTGTGAGCATCCCGGGCAATAGTGCATCTGGACGTCGTTCATCAGTTCCGGTTTCTTGTAGACAAGGTTCTCCGGAGATATTATTTCTGTGTTCATTTCATTGACGATTTAAGTGCTGTTCAAAACTTTTCCTTCAATGCCTTTACTATTTCGTCAGGCTCGGGCACGATGCCTCCCAGTCGTCCGAAGTGCTCTACGGGCACCCGTCCGTTTACGGCCAGGCGTATGTCTTCTACCATCTGGCCTGCATTTATTTCCACGGAGAGCACTCCCTTCTTGCCTTCGGCCATGGCTGCAATCTCTTTCGAGGGGAACGGCCACAGCGTGATTGGGCGCAACAGGCCGACCTTGATGCCTTCCTTGCGCGCCATTTCAATGGCTTTCTCCGATATTCGGGCAGCGCTTCCGAAGGCTACTATCAGGTATTCGGCATCCTCGCAGTGCTTCGTCTCATACCTTACCTCGTTCTCTTGTATGGTCTTGTACTTTTCTTGCAGGTGCAGGTTGCGCTTCTCCATTTCCTCCGGCTGCAGCTCGAGTGATGTCAAAATGTTTGGCTTGCGGTCTTTCGTGCGTCCGAAGGTAGCCCATGGGCATTCCTTCTTGATTTCCTCCTCGGTGCGGCGGGGCTTGTATGGGGGCAGCACCACGCGCTCCATCATCTGCCCGATGACGCCGTCGCTAAGCAGCATGGCCGGTGTGCGGTACTTGAATGCAAGCTCGAAGGCCAGGTCCATGAAGTCGGCCATCTCCTGAACCGATGCCGGTGCCAGTACTATTACGTAGTAGTCGCCGTTGCCGCCGCCGCGTGTGGCCTGGAAATAGTCGCTCTGTGACGGCTGTATTGTACCCAGGCCGGGACCTCCGCGCTGCACGTTGACGATAACGCCGGGCAGTTCCGCTCCGGCCATGTATGATATGCCTTCCTGCATCAAGGCCACTCCGGGACTTGAAGACGATGTGAACACTTTTTTACCGGCACCGGCTCCGCCGTACACCATGTTGATTGATGCCACCTCGCTCTCGGCCTGCAGCACCACCATACCTGTGGTTTCCCACGGCTTCAGTTCGGCCAACGTCTCGATGATTTCACTTTGCGGCGTGATGGGATATCCGAAAAACGCGTCGGCTCCGCAACGTATTGCGGCATGAGCTATCGCCTCGTTACCCTTCAATAAAGTCACTTCTTGTTCTGCCATAACTCTTAATCCTCCATTCGTTTTTTGTAAACAGTGATACATCCGTCAGGACACACGATGGCACACGATGCGCATCCGATGCAGTCTTCCGGGTTTACGGCCTCCACATAGGGGTAACCGTGAACGTTGACTTTCTTCGCCAATGCGATTACCGCCTTCGGACAGGCTTCCACGCACAAGGCGCAGCCCTTGCACCGGTCGGTGTTTACCACAATGGCTCCTCTGATTTTACCCATAGCTTATATGTTTTAGGTTAACAGGACGGCCGTCGGCCAAAGGCCGTTGGCTGTCCACTTATAGATGTTTCTAAGGATTGTACATGTCCTTGCAGTAGTATGCAAGAATGTCGTCGAGCATTTTTTTTGCTTCCGCCGCAGGGCTGTCAGGGTCAAGTTCGACGGCCTTGATGTAGCAGTTGAGCGCCTCCTGCCAGTTGCCTTCCTTGCGGTAGCGGTTGCCCTGCTTGTAAAACTCTTCGGCGGTCATTATTTGTAGTATTCTTTTTTGCCTGCCGCCAAGGTGTTCTTCATCAGCGAGCAGATTGTCATAGGCCCTACGCCGCCCGGTACGGGGGTGATGAACGAGCACTTGGGGGCAACCTCGCTGAACTTTACATCGCCGTTTAGGCGGAATCCGCTCTTCTTCGTAGCGTCGGGAACGCGCGTCGTGCCGACGTCGATTATCACCGCTCCGTCCTTCACCATGTCGGCCGTTACGAAGTCGGGACGGCCTATTGCGGCTATGATTATGTCAGCTTCGCGGCATTCCTGCTTGAGAGTTGCCGAATGGCTGTGGCACACCGTGACGGTAGAGTCGCCGTACTGTTTCTGCATCATGAGCTGAGCCATTGGCTTGCCCACGATATTGCTGCGGCCGAGTATTACGCACTTCTTGCCCGATGTCTCTATGCCGTAGCGGTGTAAGAGGGTGAGTATGCCGAGCGGAGTGGCCGATATGAAGCACGGAAGGCCTATTGCCATGCGGCCTACGTTGACCGGATGGAAGCCGTCAACGTCCTTGCGGTAGTCTATTGCCATTATGATTTTCTGCTCGTCGATGTGCTTCGGCAGGGGCAGCTGCACTATGTAGCCGTCAACGTCGGGGTCTTCGTTCAGCTCTTTCACCTTTGCAAGGAGCTCGTCTTCGGTCACGTCGTCCTCAAAGCGTATGAGAGTGCTCTTGAAGCCGCAAGTCTCGCAGGCTATGACCTTGTTCTTAACGTAAGTCTCGCTGCCGCCGTCGTGGCCTACGAGGATTGCCGCAAGGTGGGGGCGTTTGCCGCCTGCAGCCACTATTTGCTTCACCTCTTCGGCTATTTCTTCCTTTATTTTGGCGGCCGTAGCCTTGCCGTCTATCAATTCATAATTCATAATGTAGTTCTTTAATTATGGGAGTTTTGGGAGAGCTGGGAGTTCTGAGAGTGGGGTGGATGCTGTTATGCCCTTGGTTGTTTACATCCTCCTCATTCCCTTCATCGCACCCATCATCTGACTCATCTTCGACCCAGTCATCATCTTCATCATCTTGCGGGTCTGGTCAAACTGCTTTAGCAGGCGGTTTACGTCCTGTATGTTGGTGCCCGAACCTTTGGCAATGCGCATCTTGCGGCTTGTGTTCAGTATTTCGGGGTTGGTGCGCTCCTTTGGCGTCATGCTCAATATGATGGCTTCAATGCCCTTGAACGCGTTGTCGTCTATGTCGATGTCCTTTATGGCTTTGCCCACGCCAGGTATCATCGATGCCAAATCCTTGATGTTGCCCATCTTCTTTATTTGCTGGATTTGGTTGAGGAAGTCGGTGAAGTCGAACTTGTTTTTCTGTATCTTCTTCTGAAGTCGGCGCGCCTCTTCCTCGTCAAACTGCTCCTGTGCACGCTCTACGAGGCTCACGATGTCGCCCATGCCGAGTATTCGGTCGGCCATGCGCGAGGGGTGGAACACGTCAATGGCCTCCATTTTCTCGCCCGTGCCTACGAATTTGATAGGCTTCGTCACCACGGTGCGTATGCTTATGGCTGCCCCCCCGCGCGTGTCGCCGTCGAGCTTGGTCAGCACTACGCCGTCGAAGTCAAGCCGGTCGTTGAACTCCTTGGCCGTGTTCACCGCGTCCTGACCAGTCATCGAGTCAACCACGAACAGCGTCTCGTCAGGGTTTACCGAGTTCTTGAGCGTCTCTATTTCGTTCATCATCTCCTCGTCTACAGCCAGTCGCCCCGCCGTATCGATGATTACAACGTCGTAGCCCTTGGCTTTCGCCTCCTTGATAGCGTTCTGCGCTATGGCTACAACGTCCTTGCTTTCAGGTTCGGAGTAGACAGGTATGCCGATTTGTTCGCCGACAACCTTGAGCTGCTCTATGGCCGCCGGGCGGTACACGTCGCACGCCACGAGCATCGGGTTCTTCCTCTGCTTGTTCTTGAGCATGTTGGCCAGCTTGCCGCTGAACGTCGTCTTACCCGAGCCTTGCAGGCCCGACATCAGTATGACGGCCGGCCGGCCTTCGAGCTTCAGCCCCACGCTTTCGCCTCCCATGAGGGCGGCCAGCTCGTCGTGCACGAGCTTCACCATCATCTGTCCCGGCTTCACAGCCGTCAGCACGTTCATTCCGAGGACCTTCTGCTTTACCGTGTCGGTAAACGTCTTGGCTACCTTGTAGTTCACGTCGGCGTCGAGCAGCGCGCGCCTAACGTCCTTCAAGGTTTCGGCCACGTTGATTTCGGTGATTTTCCCTTCGCCTTTGAGTATTTTGAAAGAGCGTTCAAGCCTTTCGCTAAGATTTTCAAACATATATAAATAGGTATGTTAAACAAAATGTAAGCAGAACGTCCGCAAATCGGCGTTTACTTGTCATCATCCTGCATTATTAATTATCCCTGCAAATATAGTCATTAAATGACAAAAAAGGTTGTAACGCTCTTTGTATTTAAAATATTTTAAAACTGTTTCGCCAGAAAATGCGCACACTGTGCCGAAGTGTGCATTTTTGCTGAAATGGCTTGGAAGTGTTTATAATAATATTGACTGTTTTTCGCAAAAGAAAATGCCCGCCCGTTCATGCATGAAGTATCTGTTTCGCATAAACGGACGGGCATTTTTATCAATCAAACAGTCTTTTAATCGTTGCTGTATTCAAAGGTTGCTATAAACGGTGCACACTTATCGTTGGGATGATAAACGTATTCAATAATATGTCCGTCATTGTCCAAATAGTAATCAAAGTATTCTCCTGTGCTTGTACTTATCGGGAGCAATTCAGGGCTTATGCCGAATAGTCCTGCTTGTCCTAAAACATTGAAAATGTACCCTTGTACATTTTCTAGGTAGTAAATGGTGTATTCATCTTCGTCTTCATTTGATGTTTTATTATTGCTTAGATAACCTGGATTTATAGAAGGAAGGTCATCATCTTCATTTATTACTGTATGGAAAAACAAGTTTATTGGGAATATGTAGTCCTTGTTCTTGTTCTTACCGTATTTTATTTCCGAAGATGACTGATATGCATCTTTGTAAGAGCCGTATTCATACGATAGTTGTTTTTCAATCTTGGTTATTAAATTATTTTTCCATGTATAATCTATTTGCAGTTTATCATAGTTGTTGCCATTCATTATCAGACGAACAAGTTTGTTGCCGTCATACTGGAATTCTAAATTTATATCTGTTGAACCATCAGTGCCTTTAATTTTTGTTATATATCCTTTGTCATTTGTTTCAAAGTTTGCTAATTTCGTATCAGCGAAGCCGCCAACAGGGCTTAAGGATATTGTTTTACCAATGTAAGAAATCCTGACTTGTGCGTTTTCTTGCTCTTCAGAATCGTATTCGGATAGTCTTTGCTTTTCAAAATGAACGCTTCCTATTCGTCCCTCAGAATCGTATCTTATGTTGTTGTGTAGAGTCCAACAGCAAATGCAAAATTACTCAAAGAAATTGAAGAACCTGCATT